>Ga0082212_10000785_pt1 | contig 46418 bp, 32 predicted proteins | sample TergutNt197P3_FD_71548 | JGI IMG/M metagenome (GOLD analysis project Ga0082212, IMG submission 71548) | Neocapritermes taracua P3 segment gut microbial communities from Petit-Saut dam, French Guiana - Nt197 P3 | ecosystem: Host-associated > Arthropoda: Insects > Digestive system > Gut ... | reverse complement strand
TGAGGCTTCTACAAATGTTCCGGGGTATATGAGCAGTGGCTTCCGCCTCCTGCTTCGCAACCAGCCTCAAAAAAGGCAGTCTCCCGGACACCCCTCTGAAGTGTAACCATACCGGAACTCCGCCCGGTAATAATTCGGGAAAGCTATAGCAAATTTGCTCCCGGTCAGGTATACTGATATCTGCGGTCAGATTTTGCTCAGCGCCATGCTTTGGGCCATAGCCACGTAATACTCTGGTGTAAGCGGACTAATCAGTCGCCCACTGCAGCGAGCGGTTTACCGCGCGGGCCCAGTTGCTGATATGAGCCTCGCGCCCGGTTTCGCCCATGCGGGGGGAAAACTGCCGCTCACTCCGCCAGATGGAAAGTATATCCTCCCTGCTGCTCCAGAATCCCGTTGCAAGCCCTGCAAGGAACGCAACGCCGAGCGCTGTCGTTTCTGTGTTGCGCGGGCGGTTGACCGTAATACCGAGCAGGTCGGCCTGGAACTGCATCAGAACGTTGCTTACGCTTGCGCCGCCGTCCACCCTAAGTTCGGGGAGCGTAAGGCCTGTGTCCGATTTCATGGCGCTTATCAGATCGTTAACGCCGAACGCTATCGATTCAAGCGCAGCCCTTGCGATATGGGCGCGGTTGACGCCGCGGGTCAGCCCGACCATAGTCCCGCGGGCATACATATCCCAGTGCGGAGCGCCAAGGCCTGTGAACGCCGGGACAAAATACACGCCGTTGCTGTCGCTGACAGTCTCCGCAAGTTTGTCGCACTCAGGCGCCGACGATATCAAATGAAGGTCGTCACGCAGCCACTGGATAACAGATCCGGCGTTGAACAGGCTTCCCTCGAGGGCATACTCAACGGTTCCGCCTGCGCCCCATGCGATCGTGGATAGCAGACGCGATTTGGAATGTATACGTTTGCTGCCTGTATTCATCAATAAAAAGCAGCCTGTGCCGTATGTGTTCTTTGCCTGCCCGGGAGTGAAACACGCTGAACCGAAAAGGGCTGCGTGCTGGTCGCCTGCCGCGCCGGCGATAGGGACGCCTGCAAGGCTTGCGAGGCCGGGAACGCCCACGGCTACCTCGCCGAACATATAGCTCGAAGGCCTGACTTCGGGGAGCATGGAAGCAGGAACGCCCAGAATCTGTAAAAGCTCATCGTCCCAGCAGAGCCTGTCGATGTCGAAGAGCATGGTACGCGACGCGTTTGTGTAATCTGTGGCATGGACCTTGCCGCCTGTCAGGTTCCATATTATCCAGCTTTCTACCGTGCCGAACAGAAGCCGCCCCGAGCGGGCCAGAGCTTCTGCTCCGGGGACGTTATCAAGAATCCAGCGGATCTTCGTGCCTGAGAAGTACGCGTCGATAATAAGACCGGTCTTGTCAGCTATCAGCGGTGCGTAACCTTTTTCGCTTAGTTCATCGCATATCGCGGCAGTCCTGCGGCACTGCCAGACGATTGCGTTATATATAGGCCGACCGGTCTCTCTGTCCCAGACTATTGCAGTTTCGCGCTGGTTTGTTATACCTATCGCGGAAATCTGGCCGGGTGCTATACCGGCTTTACGCAGCGCTCCGCGGGCAGCCCGGAACTGGCTTTGCAACAACTCATCCGGGTCATGCTCGACCCAGCCGGGGTGAGGGAAGTACTGAGTGAACTCGTACTGGTCGAATGATACGGCTATTCCGTCGTGGTCATAAATGACAGCGCGCGATGACGTGGTTCCCTGATCGAGCGCAAGGATGTACTTCTTCTCCATGAAATCAGCCTCCTGAAGTCTGCGCACATATATTAAGAACAATACTGTAAAAGTATTATAACAAAAGCATTATAACCGCAATACGGCAAAATTGCCATATTCGCGATGCGATTTATCAAAAGTGATCAAAAGACCCATTGCAGTTCAGAGGGGTATCCGGGAGATGCTTTTTTACGGCTTCTACAAATGTTCCGGGGTATATGAGCAGTGGCCACCGCCTCCTGCTGCAATATCAGCCTCAAAAAAGGCAGTCTCCCGGATGCCCCTCTGAACTGCAATAAAGAACCAGCCTTGGCCGTGGGTAGTGTCAATTGAAAATTATACTGGGGGAAAATGTGTGGATGATAAAAAATACGGTATCGACCTGACGCAGGGGAAAGTCAGCACTGTCCTGCTGCGATTTGTTTGGCCGTTTGTCGCCGCGAATCTGGTTATGGCTCTTCACGGAGTAATCAGTATGCTTGTTGTGGGGCAGTTCACCAGCCGCGAAGTGATTTCCGGAGTTGCGACAGGCACGCAGCTTATGTTCCCGATATTCCCGTTCATTGTGGGTATCGGAACGAGCGGCACAGTCCTCATAGGAAGATGCGTCGGAGAGAAAGACGCCGAGGCGGGGAAGCGGGCGATAGGAAGCTTTGTCATAATATCCGCGATACTCACGGTTTTACTAACTCTATTCATTCTGACGTGCAGGGAACCGCTGATCGCTTTACTGAAAACTCCCGCGGAAGCAGTCTCGAGCGCCAGGAAGTACGTTATATTCTCGTCGATCGGAGTTCCGTTCAACACGGCGTACGGCATGATTTGCGCGGTCGCGCGGGGGATGGGCAACTCAAAGGCGCCAAGCGTCGCGGCGGGACTGAGCTGTGTTGTGAATATCGTGTTATCGCTGCTGCTGGTGGGCGTGTTCGGTCTCGCAGAAGTCGGCGTGGGCATTGCGGCTTCCGCGGCACAGTTCACGGGGTTTGTATACATCGCGATTTGGATATACAAGAGAAAACTGCCGTTCCCGTTTACGATGAAGGACGTCAAAACTGACGGCAACTCTGTCAGGTTCCTGCTAATGATCGGGTTTCCGCTTGTCCTTCAGGAACTGCTGATTTCGATTTCCTTTATGATAAACACGAACCGCGTCAATATTCTGGGCGTCGAAGCCTCAGCCGCAGTCGGAGTCGTTTCAAGGATTTTCAATGTTGCGGGCGTAATACCGAACTCGTTCGGATCCGCAATTTCCGCGATAACAGCGCAGAACATAGGCGCGGGAAAGCGGGAGCGCGCTGCGTCTGCGCTGCGATGGGGCGTCCTCATTACAGCCAGTATAAACGCCGTTATCGTATTATGCTGTCAGATAGCGCCGGAATCGATTACCTCCTTCTTCGCAAAGGACAGGGATATAATCACTGCAGCCGCGTATTATCTGAGATCGTTTTCTATCGACGCGTTCATCGTGGCGTTTGTTTTCTGCATGAACTCGTATCTCAGCGGATGCGGCAAGTCAAGAGTCACGATGTACCATGTTTTGGCTTCCGCGTTTCTTGTGAGAGTCCCGCTGAGCATATATGTTACCGGGATAACGGGCCTTGCCCTTAACGACAGGCTTCTTTATCTCGGGTTTGTATCCCCGCTCGCGTCGGTGGTTTCGATGGTCGTCGGGTTTATATACATAACCTGGTATAACAAAAAGTACATCGGAGCAGGGAGTAGTGCGATTGACCTTTGATCTTCCTCATACAGTTTCGCGGAAAACGAATTTATGTTGCTTCATTTTCTACATCAAGGCGTCCAATTATTGTCAGCGCGTTTCGTTCCGATTCCCATACAATAAAACATTTATCTTTGATACGGCATCCTCATATTCACCGAGCAGCGTATCTTGCAATATGTCCTCTATTGTTCTGCCTATGTCCGAAGCATCCGCAAATTGCTGAATCTCTTTAACAGCTGATTTAATCGAGCGCGGGTCAACACTGTCAATCGCCTCGGCTAATTTAACGAGCTCTGTCCTCAAGAGCGACATATCAACAGCGTCTTTTTGAATGTCCCGGTTTTGCGCGTTGAGCACGGTATTAATACTCGTCAAAAGCCCTTCTAACGTTGCCAGTAATTCGGCGTTGTGTTTCTTAACAAAGTCTGTGTCGGTCTGAGAAGCCGCTGCTTCCAGCACTTTTGCTAAATCTGACAGCCGTTCGGCGCCTATATTCGCGGCGGCGCTTTTGAGTGCATGAACATGGATCGTGTACAAGGGCAGATTGTCGGTTTCTATACATGTCTTGATTTCGTTAATCTTTTCATACCCGTCCCGAAGGAATACCCCAAGTATGCGCTTATACGTTTCCGCATTCCCTCCTGATGCGGCCAGTCCTTTTTTTATGTCCACCCCGTCTATATTGAAGGATTCAACTGTTTCATTTGGGGAAGTCTCTGAAGACGGGGCGTCATTTTCCTCAATTATTTTCTGTTTTTCTTTGGGAATCCATTTTTCAAGAATAGTGTTCAGTTTGATCGTATCAATCGGCTTTGATAAAAAGTCATTGAAGCCGTTTTTCAAAAACAGCTCTCTCGTACCTGAAACGGCATTCGCGGTTAAAGCCACAATGGGAACATTCGCGTAATACGTGTCGCCGGGGTTCAGCGCTCTGATACGGGCGGTCGCCTCAATACCATCCATTTCCGGCATCATATGATCCATGAACACCAAATCGTATTTTCTCGCTGAGATTGCTTCAATAGCCTCAATGCCGCTCTTGCAAAGCGTAACCTCTGTTTTATAGGGTAATAGCAAACCGTAGGCAACACTAAGATTTGTGCTGACGTCATCTACCACAAGTATAGCCGCGTCATCCGCTGTAAACATAGTGACAAACGAGCTGGCGGAGACGAAGCTGCCGGAAACGAAGCTGCCGGTCGCGCCATTCAAAATGTTGGCGACCGATATAGAATGTACCGGCATGGCAAGGATGCTCAGGTTTCCATTAGCGGTAATTTCACCGTATCCGCTCGTAAGCAGTACGAGTTTAGTGCTTGAATGCGCGCACGCATCTTTAACGTTCGCGTACAATGGGAAGGCGACAAAAGCGTACTGGTAATCCCCGCTGTCAATTTCTTTGGAAAATTCAGAATCAGTCAATACGAGTTTATGTGTAACTCCCAAGTTATTTAGAGTGTAATCGATAGAAGCGGCGTAAATGTCACGGCGTTCATAAACGATGATCTGCTTTTTATTCGGAGCTTCGACGCTTGCCAGCTTTTGGCGCGCCGCGATTTTTTGCGGCAGCGTAACCGTAAAAATGCTGCCTTTGCCGTACTCCGAGACGACCTTTATATCCCCGCCCATTGCTTTTACAAGACTGTTGGTTATTGCCAGCCCTAACCCTGTCCCCTCAACGCCCTTGTTTTTCTCCAAATCAACTTGTATGAACTTATCAAACGCCTTCTCAATGTCTTCCGGCATCATTCCTTTACCGCTGTCCGCCACCTCAATGCTGAGGTTCACCATATCGTCGCCGGGCATTTCGCATTTGACGGAGAAAGACACATAGCCTTTCTCCGTATACTTAACAGCGTTACTCAAAATGTTGAGCAGAATCTGGCGGATTCGTGTTTCGTCCCCGTAAAGCGCGTTTGGAATATCGCAGTCGATATTTGTGACAAAGCGCACTTGCGAATCGACGACCCTCATTCTTATTATGCTGATTACATCATTGACCAGAGAGGCAAACAGATATTCTGCCGGAACAATCTCCAATTTGCCGCTCTCAATTTTGGAAAAGTCTAGAATATCGTTAATGATGGATAAAAGATTGTTACCCGCCTGCCTGATTGTTACAACTTGTTCCTGTACCGCAACCGGTAATCTCTCGCGCAAAGCAAGCTCCGCCATGCCGATGATCGCGTTCATCGGCGTTCGTATTTCATGGCTCATTTTGGCTAAAAAATCACTTTTAGCTTTGGATGCGACTTCAAGGGATTCCATCGTTTCACGCAAGGATTTCAAAGACTGTGCGATGAAAATGTTAAACACAATAATTATTAGGAAAATAATCACAATCATCACAATAAACAGCATGGTCAAAGGGGTATTGTAATCGGCAATGCTGTCCTGTATAAACGCGGCGGAGTACCATTCGAGGGAAGGGATCGTGCCAACGGCGATTTCACCTCCGGAAACGTTAAACGCCCGCGTTGTCCCGGGGACAAGGCTTTTCGCATCAGCTAGTATGTCGCGGTTAAGATTACTCAGTTCCTCGTTGATATGCGTTTTGTTTATAATCAACTCTACGTCCCTGGCTCCGTAAATCTCCCCGTTAGAATTGAAAAAGTACAGTTCGATGTTGTCATTTATATGTTTGTAGATGATGTCGATAAACACAGATAATTCAATACCGGTACCTACCATCCCTATCGGCTTTCCGTCATTGTCAAAAACCGGCGCGTTTATCCATAGTTTTATGGCGTCTAAATCGGGGTTATAATTGATATTGAAGTTATATACTTCTGTTTCGTAAAGGGTCAGATTATACCAATAGTTATCAGGATCGTCAGCGTCTACCCAATAAGATTCATTATCATCCATATGGAAAATTCTATCAATATCGTTTGCCCAAAAAATTGTGTACCCCGAAAATGCCTGCCGGTAAGAAGCGATTTCTTCAAACACCACGTGTTGTGATTCAAAATCGCCCGGATTCAAAAAATAACTTTTAATCAGCGGCGAATCCGCCAGTTTCATGACAATAGCGATTTCTGAGGTTACGGAACTCTCCAGCTGTATCCGCTCAACTTCCAGTACCTTTGATAACTCATTGCCTTTATTTGTGCTGATAATTTGCCGCATGGAAAAGATAAAAGCCAAAGTCCCTACCACAAGGATTACCAAAAACAATGTGGCGGAAAATATAATAAACCTGTTTTTCAAAAGGGAATCGCTCTTGGATCTTCTCCCCATAGCCCCTTACCTTCTCTACACTATATTAGCGGAAATCTCCCTGAAATCGCTCTCGACGTCAAGAAACAAACCGACCAGTATCGGATCGAAATGCTTTCCCATGTCGTCCGTAATGATACCGACCGCTTCCGTATGAGAGAACGCCTTTTTATACGGCCTTTCGGAAACCAGCGCGTCATAAACGTCGGCAATTGCCATCACTCTTCCAAGAAGCGGGATTTCTTCCCCCGCAAGTCCGTTTGGATATCCGCTCCCATCCCATTTTTCATGGTGTGAAATGGCGAAAATTCTTGCGTATTCCAAAAAGGCCTGTTCTGTCGTACTCTCTTTTATTTTCTCAATAACTCTTTCTCCGAAGACCGTATGCGACTTGATTTGCTCAAACTCCTCATAAGTCAGCTCGCCCGGCTTCTGAAGGATACCGTCTTTTATTGCGATTTTTCCCACGTCATGAAGCTGTGCCGACTGGAAAACAAGCGCCATATCCCACAATGCGGTCTCATTTTTATAGATGCTGTGTTTTGACAATGCGTTTAGCAAAACATGTAGATAGCGCTGCGTCCGTTCAATATGTCCGCCGGTAATGTCATCACGAAACTCCACGAGTTCCGCCATCGTTTTCAGTACGGCGTTTTGCAATTCTACGACTGTTTCAGTCTTTGCGTCCACCATTTCCTGTAAATTCTTGTTGAAATGGATAAGCTCCTGCTTCTGAGCCTCAACGAGCAGATGCACTTCGATGCGTTTGAGTAAAAGCGGCTTGGAAAACGGTTTGATTATGTAATCTATCGCGCCGAGTGACAAACCCTCAAGTTCATTTTCGCTGTCGCTTTTTGCCGTTAGGAATATGACCGGGATATGCGCTGTCTCCGCTTTGCTCTTTAGCAGCTTTATGGTTTCATATCCATTCATTTCAGGCATTTCGATGTCTAAAAGAATCAAGTCAGGAGTTTTTCTTTCAAGGACTTTTAGCAACCGCGTGCCGGAATTTAGCGTAAGGACATTATAATAACCATCCAACGCATCGCTGCCTACCGATAAATTCGTTGGATCATCGTCAATCAAGAATATAGTTTTGATTTCCGTATCCATATGTCCGTTACAGTCCTTTCATTTATCACTGATCTGCTACCGAATTTATATAACTATAGTTCCGAAAAACATCATAACACATACCCATAAGCATTACCACATAAACATTCAAGCCCCATCAGCGGAACGACGTCGCCGCCGATGGGCTTTTTAGAAGCAAGGGGAAGCAAGGGGACGGTTCATTTGCTTGGAGTCAAAGCAGATGAACCGTCCCCCTGCTTTATTGAGGACAAAGTGTTGCTGGCAATATAAAAAGCCAACAGCTTGAAGAACTCAATCGGCGGCTCACCGCTGAAGTACCCGCGAAGCTGCCCGGTTCCGTGTCTTTCTTAGAACAGTTCATCGAGTAAAATATAGTATTTAATCTTATCCCAATTAGGTTCAAGTCCCAAACAGGAGAACAACAGGCAAATACATTTATCTTTTTCAGCTTGCGCTATTTCTCCGAGGTTATACCCGAGAGAACGGACGCATAAAGCAATATCCTGCCATTTATCAGCTACTCCGCCGCGGTCTACATCAATAAAGCCCGTCACTTCCTTGCCGTCAATGAAAACATTTGGAAGGCAATAATCCCCATGCGTGAATGAAATATCCTCCGGTGGCTTATTAGCGGTCAACCAGTTATATAAATCCATCGGTGTTTCAAATTCGTTGCTGTCCTCCCAATCTTCCATATCGACAAAACCGTTTTGGATATTGTGAAGCGCTCGCGCTAAATGGTTGTCCAACGTGTTGTCAAATGGGCAATCTGATATATCAACGCCTTGCAACATCAACAATCCGTTTGCTAAGAGTTTTACTGTGTTTTCAACAGGCTCAAGCACAGTGTCTTCCGGGCACTTACAACACATTTGCCCCGGTAATTCTGTCAATAATAAATAAGCAAGCCCATCTTGCTCGCGCCAATAAATTATACTCGGTACTGGCAACTTTCCGTCAAGCCAGAGTAATAATCCATGTTCACGCCGAATATCTCCGTCCGCTCGTGCAATTTTCAAGTACAATGCTTCATTGGCATTATAGTAACGGTATACTCCTGCAGTTGAACATCCTACACGGTTCTTAACACAATTGAAACCGCCTAAAATCTTAGCCAAATCATGAGGCAGTTTGGGCTTGTACTTTTCACAAATCAGTGTGGTATTAATGTCGATGGAAAGATTGCCGTCAGCAGACATAACGGGACAGGGAAGCCTCGCCGCCCATTGTTCGTGAAGCTTTAAGCAACGCTCAGGCGGTTCCATCGTGTCATATCGTTCTGCCCAATCCAGAAAGCCTTTGTGATCTTCGTACATATCTCCGCCTAAGAGTACTCTATCACCGAAACGATCAAGTTCACGCGCATGAAGCCGCTCGATTCGCACAGCGGCAGGAGCAGTGACGAACACTGCCAAATCAAACAGCGGAATAAACGGCTCGCTCCACATGCCTAAAGAGCCGGATAAAACAAAAAATGCACAGCTTTCCAGGTCATTCATTAGCTTTACTATTCGTTCTTCTCGTGAACGAGCAACGGTGAAAGGTATCTCCGTGTCCCATTGCCAATAATAATCGTCTAAATCAAAGTGCTTAAATCCAAGCAATCGCGCTAATTCTTTGCCGATCGTTGTCGTCCCGGCCCCTGACGCGCCAAACACGATTATCCCTCTGGCCATATCTTCACCGCCTATCTATTTCCTGTTTTGGAGCATATTTCGGATGCTGGTGAAATTAGACTGGTCGCCGCCTGTCTTGGTCTTGATACCCCGCGCAGACAGGCTCTCCATTAGCTAAATCTCTCATATGGCTCACCCTTTTATTTAGACGTCACCGCGAGTGTGCGCGCTGATCTATTACTACGAAGCGAGGGGACGGTTCATTTGCTTTGAGTCAAAGCAGATGAACCGTCCCTTTGCTTTCCTGTGGTATTATTCATGATGCGATTGAAATTAAATCGCCGCGTTCCACTTGCTTGCTCTATACTTGCGATTGTCTCTCCGCTTGACGCATCAGCGATACCATTTGAGTTCGTGGTTGCACCGCCAGATTGAAGATTGGTTTTAATATCACTACTCATGTTACAAGCGCAAAGTGTTAATAACACTAGAGATATAATTGCTAAAAGTGTTTTTTTCACTAGGTATCCCCCCAGTATTATATAAATTTCGCCGTGTACACGCTACATTAGTGCCTCACGCTACTAATAAAATTACCTTAACAAGTATATAATAATCATTCAGTAGAGTTCACACTAATTTTCAGTTTGTCTGTCGGGCAAGTCAAATACTAACGCAAACGTCTCCCCGACGAAAAACCATCGGGGAGAGTTCGCTTGACGTATGGTTGGCGGAGAGGGCGGGATTCGAACCCGCGTGGGATTGCTCCCAAACTGATTTCGAGTCAGCCCCGTTATGACCACTTCGATACCTCTCCTTGTAGAAAAAGGCAAGTTTGCTCAAAATGGCAAGCAAACCTTGCCTTACACAAGATACACGATTATAATGTATTTGTCAACTGTAACCATACCGGACGGTCCGCGATTGAAATACGGCCGCTACAGTTCAGAGGGGTATCCGGGAGACTGCCTTTTTTGAGGCTGAATTTATAGCAGGAGGCGGTAGCCACTGCTCATGTACCCCGGAACATTTGTAGAAGCCTCAAAAAAGCATCTCCCGGATACCCCTCTGAACTGTAGCATACGGCCTGCGGCCGCAATACTGCGTGCGCTTACATGGCTGAAAATGACACGGAAAGGCTGAGTTGGATTTGGGCGGAACACTGAGAGAAATCAACATCAAGTCTGACATGCCGTCTGTAGACGACGCGATACGTCGAACGACATATAACATTATGAACGCGGGGACGTTTGGCGTCTCCGCAATCAAACTGATTCACGGTTACGGTTCGACAGGAAAGGGCGGAGCAATAAGGCTTGAAGTGAGAAAATACCTTGAGCGCCAGAAGAAGCGGGGAGTCATCAGGGACTACATACCGGGTGAGGAATTCTCACTTTTTGGAGAAGCGACCAGAAATGCCTTTTTGCTATGTGATGAGCTGAGGCGCGACAAAGACATTGAGCGCCATAACAACGGGATCACAATTGTTGTGATATAGCAGTATTTTCGCAGGTACCCACCAACAGTATCAACTTATTTTCATATAACAGATACGGGATGAGCATATGAACATTATCGTCGCGGTCAACAGTGACTGGGGTATCGGATTCAAAGGAACTCAACTAATCGTAATACCGGGTGACAGACGGCGCTTTAAACAGCTTACGGAGAACGGCGTCGTTATTGCCGGCAGAAAGACATATGAAGACTTTCACAAGCCGCTGCCGAACAGAAAGAATATAATCCTGACGCATGACGGTTCATTCAAAGCAGAGGGAGCTGTTGTCAGGCACTCCGTCAGTGATATCCTGACGGAGATCGCCGATGAGGATACGGATAAGGTCTTCGTGATCGGCGGAGGAAGCGTTTACGAGGCGTTTCTTCCGTATTGCTCTGCGGCGTATGTCACCAGAATAGAAGCCGCGCCGCCGTCGGACACTTTTTTCCCCAACCTGGATGAAATGCCGGATTGGTTCCTTGAGACAGTAGATGGCGGCTTTGATTATACTTTCCGCGGAAATGAGAGCGCGATCTCCTGCGGAGAAGGCGGCGCTGCTATCAGATATTCCTTTAACATATACCGAAGAAAAGACACATAAGGAGATACGCCATGTTTGAGTTGTTCGTCAGGGGAGATACGCTTCCTGAAGCTTATCACCGCGCGCTGGAAGCGCTGCATGAGCATAATGATGAGATGCCGTGCCCGGACTATGACACGCGGCAAAAGGAAGCTTCAGTGACGTTTGTTGTCGAAAACGCCCTTGCGGAACCTATGATAAGCAAGATGTTCATAGGCGATCCCCACTCGCTTGAGCAGTACAGACAGGAAATACTGGACGGTATCCTTGATTTTGAGGTTGCCCGCGGGAACTGGGAGTACACATATCATCAGCGAATGGAACAACAAATACCGTGGGTGATCAGCGAACTCAAACGCAACCGCGATTCACGCAGAGCTGTCGTTGTCATTCGCGACGAGCATGATTTGACTTCCGATTCGCCGGCATGCCTGCAGCATATTCATTTCCTCGTCAGAAATGACGCGCTGCACTGCAAAGTCCTGTTTCGCTCAAACGACGCGACGAAAGCGGCGTTCATGAACGCGTTTGCGCTTATAATGCTCCAGCAGCGCGTCGCGGATGAAATAGGCGTGCCTGCAGGGAGTTACACACACCGGGCAAACAGCTTCCATGTCTATGAACGGGATTATGCGATGCTTGACGGTTATATTCAGCGGATCAGAGCCGGAGGAGATCTCACTTACTTCTACAGCGGCGACTGGGATGAGCAGATGGAAGACGAGAAGCCCGGAATAGCGAAGATGGTCGAAGAACTCAAGAACAGGGGACAGGAGTAATAATGTACAATCTATGTGTTCCTTGCCTGTTTGGCCTTGAGGGGCTTTGCGCGGACGAACTGAAAATGCTGGGTATGAGCGAGGTCCGGGCGAACAATGGGCAGGTCACATTTTCCGGCGGGGAATATGAGATCGCGGTATCAAATATAAACCTGCGCACCGGCGAACGTGTCTTGCTTACTGCCGGAGAAACTGACGCTTTCACATTTGATCAATTGTTCGAGGGCGTACGCTCAATGAACTGGGAAAAGTTCATTCCCGCGGACGGAGCCTTTCCAGTGAAAGGGTACTCGCTCGGATCAAAGCTTCACTCGATACCCGACTGTCAGAAAATTATAAAAAAAGCAATAGCGGAAAGGCTGAAGTCAAAGTACTCCGCAGATTGGCTGAAGGAGACCGGCGCAAAATACCAGATTCAGTTTGCGATAATGAATGACAAAGCCTCATTGCATATCGACACATCCGGTTCAGGGCTGCATAAGCGCGGGTACAGGCCTGCAGGGAACGCTGCGCCATTGCGTGAAACGCTTGCGGCGGCTATTGTGAAGCTGTCACGTTACAAAGGGCGGGACTATGTGTGCGACCCGTTTTGCGGCTCGGGGACGATCGCTATCGAGGCGGCGCTTGCAGCATTGAACCGGGCGCCGGGCCTCAGGCGGGAGTTTGCGGCTCAGAAGTGGGGATGGCTGCCGGAGAAGTGCTGGAGCGACGCTGCGGAAGAAGCAAGAAGCCGTGAGTACAACGGCAACTACGATATTCTTGGAAGCGACATAGATCCGCAGTGCGTAAAAACATCGCAGGACAACGCGAAGCGTGCAGGAGTTTCTGAGTATGTGCGCTTTGAAGTCGCTGACGCGCGGTCATTTGCATGCAGTTCTGACGCCGGAGTCATCATGACAAACCCGCCATACGGCGAGCGGGTCATGCAGCATGACGAAGCGGAGGAGCTTTACAGGAGCTTTGGCGCGGCGGTCAGGGACCTTGGCAAATGGCGCATGTATATCCTCTCGTCGCACACTGAGTTTGAGCGGGCTTTTGGAAAAACTGCCGTAAAGAAACGCAAGCTGTATAATGGCATGATAAAATGCGATTTGTATATGTATTATTAATGGACAGAAGAGCCTGGCAGATTAGGACAGACGTGTAGTTCTGCGCCCGCCTGGGGCGGAGGCCCCGCATCAGCGCAGCGGAAGCAGAAAGCTTGACCACGGGAGCAGGAAGAAGCGCTCTGAAAACTATACAGCGTCCGCCTGTTGCGCCGCTTGCGGCGTTATGCGGACAGATTGGATGAAAAATGAAGCATTTGTTTGTGGTTAATCCGCATGCCGGGAAGAAAAAGGCCCGTTTCGCAGAAACTGACGGCGAGATCAAGCGCTTCACGGCCGACCTCAGCGATCCGTATGAAGTTTTCATTACGCAAAAGCCGATGGACGCGCGCCATAAAGTTGCAGAGGAAGCGGAGCGCGGCGACGAGTTGTTCGTATATGCATGCGGAGGCGACGGGACGCTCAATGAATGCGCGAACGGAGCTGCGGGGCACGCCAACACAGCGGTGACGCACTACCCGTGCGGTACCGGTAACGACTTCATTCGAATGTTCGGCGAAGCCGATCTGCCGAAGTTCCGTGATTTTAGTAAGCTTGCAGCGGGGACGGTCAGGGCGATCGATCTGATCGACTGTAACGGTAGATACGGGATAAACATATGCTCGGTTGGTATTGACGCGAGGATCGGCACGGATGTGCATAAGTACAGCGGCATACCTGTCATCGGCGGAGCAACCGGATATGTTGTATCGCTTATAGTAAATCTTATTAAGGGCGTTAAGCAGGAGATGCGCATTTCGACGCCGGGGGAGCAGTATGACGGCGAGTTTTCGCTTGCCTGCGCCTGCAACGGCAGATTCTACGGAGGCGGCTTCAATCCGGTGCCGGATGCTATGCCGGACGACGGGATTATTGATTTCCTTATCGTCAAAGGGGTCTCCAGACTAAAGGTTCTCAAAATCATTATGAAATACGCTAAGGGCAGGTACCGTGAGCTGGAAGAGACGATCACTCATCTGCGCGGAAGTGAGCTGCGTATACAGTGCGAACAGGACTTTGTGGTAAATATTGACGGTGAATCTATACACACAGACGACCTGAACATGAAGATCATCCCGGGCGGAGTGAACTTTATTTTCCCTGACGGAATGAGGTTCTTCGGCGAATAAAGCAGCATGGCGCAGTGCAAGATACGTTGCTTGAGATGAACGGGAGGCAGGGACAAAGCGGCGCTCCCGTTTCTCTTCGGCTACTGATTACAAATTTTGTTATAAGAAACACAAAAATGGAAGAAAAACACAGGAAATTGGCGTTTATTGAAGAGATACTAATACAAATAGTGACAATTTGATGTTATCAATCATTTAAATAATAATTTGCTTATATAGCCGTTTGCGAAATTGCATGACATAGATTATTATAGCGAAGTTAGCACTCAAAGCCCGAGAGTGCTAACACCAGCGCTTGCAGTCGTGATTTCGCAGCACGCAAATGTGGATACGCGGGCTGTATGGATAAAGATACGCGGCGCTTTTCAGAGATTATTTAAGGAGGTTATGGGCAATGACATTAAAGCCATTGGCGGATCGTGTTATTATCAAGCAAGTCGAGGCGGAAGAGACGACGAAGGCCGGTATCATACTTACCAGCGCCGCTCAGGAGAAACCCCAGGTGTATGAGGTCATCGAAGTCGGCCCCGGCGGCGTTATTGATGGCAACGAGGTGATTATGGTCGTTAAGAAGGGCGACCGTGTCATCACAGGAAAATACAGCGGTACCGAAGTTAAAATCGACGGCGATGAAATGACGATCGTTCGGCAGAGCGATATTCTCGCGATAGTGGAATAGGAGGAAATACTTTATGGCAAAACAGATCATTTACGGTGAAGACGCTCGCAGAGCCCTGGAGAAGGGAGTCAATCAGCTTGCTGATACTGTGAGGCTGACAATCGGACCTAAGGGCAGGAACGTTGTGCTTGATAAAAAGTATGGCTCCCCGCTTATCACAAACGACGGCGTTACTATCGCAAAGGAAATCGAGCTGAAGGACGCGTATGAGAACATGGGCGCGCAGCTTGTCAAGGAAGTCGCCTCGAAGACGAATGACGTAGCGGGCGACGGTACAACCACCGCGACAATGTTCGCTCAGGACATGATCCATGAGGGTATCAAGAACGTAGCAGCCGGCGCGAACCCCATGGTCATGAAAAGGGGCATCGAGAAGGCTGTCATAGCGGCGGTCGAAGCTATCAAGGCTAACTCCAATCCTGTCTCCGGTTCTGAAGACATCGCGCGCGTAGGCGCAGTATCGTCCAGCGACGAAACGATCGGAAATCTCATCGCGGAAGCTATGGATAAGGTTTCACGCAACGGCGTTATCACCGTCGAAGAGTCGAAGACGGCCGAGACATACTCGGAGGTCGTCGAAGGCATGCAGTTCGACCGCGGATACATCACGCCATACATGGTGACGGACACTGAGAAAATGGAAGCCGTCATGGACGAACCTTACATACTTATAACCGATAAAAAGATATCGAACATTCAGGAAATTCTCCCGGTGCTCGAGCAGGTCGTGCAGGCAGGGCGCAAGCTTGTTATCATAGCCGAAGATATCGAAGGCGAAGCGCTGGCGACGATCATCCTGAACAAGATCCGCGGCACATTCGTATGCCTGTGCGTAAAGGCGCCCGGTTTCGGCGACAGGCGCAAGGAAATGCTGCGTGATATCGCTGCGCTTACGGGCGGCGAGGTCATCTCAAGCGAACTTGGCATGGAGCTCAAAGAAGCGACTGTGGATATGCTTGGTTCCGCCAGGCAGGTCAAGGCGTCCAAGGACAACACTCTCATAGTTGAAGGCGCGGGCAGCCCGGATGATATCAGATCCCGGATCAACCAGATCAACAGTGAAATCGAAATCACAACCTCCGATTACGATAAAGAAAAGCTCCAGGAGCGTCTTGCGAAGCTGTCGGGCGGCGTTGCGGTCATAAAGGTCGGCGCTGCGACAGAGACGGAAATGAAGGAAAAGAAGCTTCGCATCGAAGACGCCCTCAACGCGACTCGCGCTGCTGTCGAAGAAGGCATCGTCGCAGGCGGCGGCACGATCTATGTCGTAGCCGCTAAGGCTATCGAGAAGCTGATCGAGACAGCGTCAGGCGACGAGAAGACAGGCATGCTGCTCACTGCAAAAGCCCTTGAGGGGCCTGTGAAGCAGATCGCTATGAACGCTGGTCTCGAAGGAGCGGTCGTTCTTGATAAGGTGAAGAACGCTACTGACGCGACATTCGGTTTCGACGCTGCGAAGGAAGAGTTCTGCGACCTCATCAAAGCCGGCATCGTAGACCCGACAAAGGTATGCCGTTCAGCGCTTGAGAACGCGGCGTCTGTTGCGTCGATGGTGCTCACGACAGAGTCGCTCGTTGCGGATATTCCGGAGCCTCCCGCTCCGATGGCGGCGGCGTCGCCTGACATGGGCGGTATGTACTAAAGCAGTTCAAGCGCATGCGCAGTAACTGAAGCAGAAGCAGAAGCAGAAGCAGAAGCAGAAGCAGAAGCAGAAGCAGAAGCAGAAGCAGCGTGTTACATGTGTAAGCATGAGTGTGATTGTAAGCGCCGCTGTCTGAAGTAACCCGGGCAACCTCAAACTAAGGCACTGTCGGGAAATAACTTGTAATTTTGCCTTGTCTTTTTGCCGCCATGCGGCACGGTGAAACCTTGAAAGGCTCCAAGCATTCCTGCGGTTTCCCCGCACCACCTGACGGCAAAAATCCTGTGGCAACTCTTCCAACTTATTTCCCGACAGTGCCTAAAGCAAAAGAAAATCCCCAAAACGGGGATTTTCTTTTACTCTATTTTGTGAAACTCAAACCTGTCAGTTATAATAGTTATACAGCATCTGACAGACTTCCGCGCGGGTCGGTTCGGCGGCGGCGTTGATGTTCAGAGCGTTCGGATCGGTGCCCCTGATGATCCCCGTAGCCACAGCCCATGCTACGGAGTCTGTGTACGCGAAAGCGACGTCGTCATAATCCACAGCTCCGGATATGTCCGCCCTTGGCGTCATGTCATGGGTTCCGGAGAGTTCAACCGTGAGATAGAACATGTAAATAAACTGCTGTCTGTTTGTCCACATACTGGAAAACAAGTCGTAAAGGCTGTCAAACAAATCCTCTTCGTCGCCATGCAGTTCATATATCCCGTTCGCAAGCGCCCATTCGATAGGAGTTACTGCAGGTTCCTGCCCGGCGATACGCTGCAGGACCGTGAAGAGCTGAAGCATCGTCATTCCGCCCAGCGGTGCGAAGAGATTATCTGCTGCGCTGATCCCAATAAAGTACCCTTCAGTTACGCAGAACTCTACCGCATCTGCATACCACATCGAAGCCGCAGTATCAGAGAACGGGATATAAATCAAATGATCCGGAGCATAGCGTAAAACTGTCGGTACGCCTGACTCCTCGTCAAAACGTTCGATTTGCAGGGTACTGACGCCGGACAACCCGGTAGTATCATCAGGATGGATCATACCGTTTTCATCTGTAATATACTGTTTGCCATTCAGATCGACAGCCGCGCCGGCGACGGGGTTTATTGACGTGACAGGATTCCAGTCTTCATCGTAATCCGTATCTTCGCTGGTGAAGCAGATGATGCCGTCGCTGAAGAGCTTTGACACATCCGCTTGCGGGAACTGAAATCCCGGGCCGCCGAACGGGTCTGCATAATAGAATACGATAACGTCGCCGTCTGCAAGGAAGGTCTCGGCGATACTGTCAACCCCCGACACGCCGTTCTTAATGAACAGCCAACCGGAGTAACCGCCGTAGCCGAACTCAACGAGCTCGCCGATTTGGGATACATAATTGCCGTATGTGCTCTCAACTACTTTGATCTCCAGCGATGGTTCGATCTCGTTTACGATCCCGATCAAATCAATGACGCTTGATTGCTCAGGCAGGGCGATTGCTTCATTAAAATAAAGACATTCATCCACGCCTTCGATGCGCAGGCTGATCGTGATATCCAAATCATCGGCGGGTGTTTCATCCGATGCTGCGTATGCAGGGAGTACAGCGATACCTAAGAGCATCATGACAATCAGTATGAGCGAGGTTATTTTACTGCATTTCTTCATTTTTGAATCTCCATTCATAAAAGTTGCCATATCCTACCACGTTTAAAGTTGTTATGGCAAGATGTAGCTGTTAACATATACAGATTTTTACAAATATCAGGAAGATTGTAACAGTTCAGAGTGAGTCCGTTGCGCAGTACACGGCGCTATGGACTCACTCTGAGCAGTTACGGAACATTAAAACAAAATGAAAAATATATACATAAAGTTTAATGATATAAATATACTGATATACATTGACAGGCGAAGTATACAATGCTATAAATATAAGCGTGCACAAAATACTAAATTGAATTTCCGGATTACAGCAGGAGGTGTGCCATGTCAATAGCGTCTGATCTCATCCGGGGACACACGGACACAATAATTCTGGCGAAGTTAATGAGCGGGGACAACTATGGCTACGAGATAAACAAGTCGATTCAGCAAAAAACAGGCGGCGTATATGAGATGAAGGAAGCAACGCTGTATACAGCGTTCAGGCGCCTCGAACAGGCGGGATGTATATCTTCATACTGGGGCGATGAGCAGACCGGCGCCCGGCGAAGGTATTACAGCATCACAGACTCAGGCAGAAGTACATATGTTGACCTCATGAACGAATGGAACACAGCAAAAGTGATGATCGATAAACTCATCGAAATGGAGGAAGGATAAAATGGAAGACAGGCTTCGCAAGTATATTGACGGGCTCTTCGCGCGCACTGCGCCGACGAAGAAAGCCGTAGAACTTAAAGAGGAGATGATACAGAACATGAACGATAAATATAACGACCTCATTTCTGAGGGAAAGACTCCCGAGGCGGCGTATAACATTGTAGTCGCGGGAGTGGGCGATGTAAGGGGCTTGTTAAGCGAACTGGAGGAGGAAAACGAGTCCGACTATGATGAAAGCCGTTTCGAAGCGTACAGACACCAGTCCGCGCTGCTGACCGCGGTGGCCGTGATGACGTACATCCTCGGCGTCGCTCAGTGGATAATACTAGGCGCGTTTGGTTTCAGATTCGCAGACAAGATAGGAGTGATCGTCTTTTTCGTACTTGTCGCCGGAGCGACAGGGCTGCTCGTTTATAACAATATGTCTAAGCCGAAGCGTTATAGCAGCTCAGACACGATAATCTCCGAGTTCCGCGAATGGCAGTCCGGTACGCGCGACCGCAAGTCACTTCGCAAATCGATTTCCGCCGCGCTCTGGTCTGTGCTGCTTGCGCTGTACTTCATTATAAGTTTCTGGACCGGCGCGTGGCATGTCACCTGGATCATGTTCATTGTGGGCGCAGCGATAGAATCCATTATTAATCTGTTGTTCTCGGCAAAGAACTGAGGTGGGAGGAATGAAGACAATGAGAATTATAACGGTTATCTGCTGGGGCGTTGCGGCGCTAGCGCTCGCGGGCATCGCGGTCTGGTTCCTGACCGGCACGGTGTTTGGATTCGGAGTTGGGAGGGCGTTTACAGGATTATCAGCCGGCATCAGCTGGGAACGTCTGACAGGTTCGTATCAAATCGCCGGGACATATAATGTGCCCGCGGACAATATTGACTCGTTGAATATCGACTGGATATCAGGAGGTATTACCGTAACTCCTTATGACGGCGGCGAGATAAAAATTACGGAGTCTGCGCAAAGGGCGCTCAAAAATGGAGAGAACCTTCGGCTGAACACCTCCGGCAGCGCGCTCACGATATACTACCATGAAGACAGGACAATACTCAGAATGCCTTCAAAAAGGCTGGAGGTCCTCGTACCGCAGGCACTAAGCGAGAAACTGCAGAAGCTGAGTATAGATTCGACGTCCGGAAGCGTTACAGTTGAGAATATCAACGCTTCAGAGTTTAAGGTCAACTCGATCTCCGGAAGCCTGCATATTACGGATGTCGAAGCGAATGCTTTCAGCATAGACTCGACTTCAGGTTCCATTACTATTAACGGCGTCAATACAAGCAGCATGGACATTCACAGCATTTCAGGCTCTGTCCGGCTTTCGGACGCGGTAATAAAGTCAGTGAAGTGTAACACGACCTCGGGAAGTATGAATCTATCAGGCTCGTTCGACAGCGCGACTCTCGGCAGCATCTCCGGCAGCGTTACGATCAGGAGTACTGTCGTACCCGATAACCTGAGAGTCGATACGACGTCAGGCAGCGTCTCGGTAACGGTGCCGGACAGCGGCGCGGTTTCGGTATACCACTCGTCTACGTCGGGGAGATTATCGAGCGATATCCCTGTGATCATGCAGGGAAAGGACGCGCAATTCCGTTTCTCGACGATCAGCGGAGCGGTCAGGATATACGCGCTGGATTAGGTCGCAGCTGCAGGTTGGTTACTCAGGGTACATACCGGCACGGACGACAAGGTCCGGTTCAACATTATAAATGCAGGGGCGCGGCTGATGGCCGCGCCTTTTGACTAACACCCTGTTAACAGTAGCGAAGTTATTTTACGTGACTATTGTTCTGTTAGGAGTGGCGAAGCCATGTTACGTGACTATTGTTCTGTTAACAGTAGCGAAGCCATGTTACGTGACTATTGTTCTGTTAACAGTAGCGAAGCCATGTTACGTGACTATTGTCTCTGTTAGGAGTTGCGAAGCCATGTTACGTTACTGCCCAGAGGGGTATCCGGGAGATGCTTTTTTGAGGCTTCTACGAATGTTCCAGGGTACATGAGCAGTGGCTACCGCCTCCTGCTTTATGACCAGCCTCAAAAAAGGCAGTCTCCCGGACACCCCTCTGGGCAGTCACTACGCTACAGTTTTGTACGAAAGAGTTTCATCATAATAATTGCATTTTGTGCTCTAATTATGTTATAATTTCGACGCTTTAGAACTTTGGTTACTCATAGGGGAGGGTATATCAGTGAGTTTAAAAAGAGGTTTATTTAGTGTTGCCAACGAGCAGGTAAGGAAATCGTTAGCCTTGTTTCTGATTGCCGCATTACTGCTGGCTATTATTTTTCCTGTTTTACAGCCCGCGTTCGCGTATGAACCGGGGAGCGGCATTCTTGACGCAGGCCATTCAAAAGACGTCTTTCTCAACATAGACGCTGCAATGCTGGATGAGTTTCGTACGCAGACCGGCAATCCAAGCTTGAGTATCGAGGATATAGCGGCTGATCTGAAAGCGCAGCTCATTCTCCTTGACCCCGAACAATATAACGAGGTCAACATACGCATCCAGTATAACGAGACGCAGATCAACACGACGGATCTGTCTACGTGGTACGTGTACGACCACTACTATTCCGGCGGCGGTTATGGCGAATACATGCCATACGCCGATAACGATCCTAATGTGTTCAACGAAATGCGGCCATATTATCCAACGACAAACGAGGCAGTTGCATGGCCGACCGCGGGTTCAAACCCTACAAAATACTACATGGACAACGGTATTTCCCTGCCATGGAGTCCACCGCCCTCCTGGCTTGCAAAAGACTCAACACAGGCGCTGTCCGGTGTCTTCACAATTAAACAACTGCTCGATTTCGGAACGGAAGCAGGCATGGTAAAAAACGGCTCCCTCGCCGGCAATTATCTTGACGCAAGTGGTAATCCCACCGGCGGAAAATACCCTAACGCCCGCAGGCTGAAAGAGCATATATACTCCGGCGCTGATGAAAATGGCGCCTTTATGTATTTCATGGGTTACGGATCAAGCGGCGTTACCCCGAACGGCAACTGTAAGACAGACTTCTTGTTCTATCCCGCTAAGGACGCCGGACGTAAGAAAATTGAGTTCCAGATAAACTCCGCTGACGTCAGGACCCATTCAATGAACGGCGCCGGCTTTCTGCTCAATACAAGCATCGTAAAAGTTGATGAAAACCCTGCAAACAATGAAATCAAAGGATATGTTCTATATATCACATTCGAAGGGACGAGCCCCGACAAAGAGCCTAACAAAGCGAACATTGAGCTCTTCCGGATCAACGACAATACAAAGGTTGATTATTTTCACACGAGAAAAGAGCTTGCAGCAAAAACGGATGTATACGCGACTAACTATATGACAAGTGTCGCAACCGCGACGAACAGCGCCGCCGCGTTCGGAAGCGGCACAGGGTTCAAACCGGTCCTTGACATTATTGTAGAGTTTGACGACACCGGATTCTACCTCATGGTGACCGATCCTGATACAGACGTCACGACGCTCGTTACCTTTAATAACAGCACATCAAGCAACATAACGCAAGCCGACGGATTCACATCAGTCGACCTGGCAACCGGTGCGTACGGGTTCGGCCCGCTTGTGGACTTTGGCTTTAGCGGGCACTCTTGTGCGACCGTCTCCGCTTTCAAATTCTCCAACTTAAAAATGTCGATGCAGACAGACATTTTCAAGGAACTGCGGGAATCCCATTACTTCACCGCGCAGAATGTGGACAGATACTTCGTCAACCTGTCAACAGAACCGATTGACCCCGAAGCAGCTCCGGACTTCTGGGACGGGATCGCCCGTCTGAGGACGGATAAGATCTTCTATGTATCGAACAATGACGATGGCGTAATCGATAATGGAGACACAGAGGGCGCCAACGACAAAAACGGCACGACACTGACTAAAACCGATTACGAAGAAATGATCGCAGAGCTGGCGGCGTATATCCATAACACGGGCACAGAGGACTGGAGCGACGAAGACCTGCCCGAGTTACAGATAACCGTTCCTGTAGCCATATCCAGCATAATCGGCTGGGACGACCACACAATCGATTCCGGCGAGGGCGAAAAACCATTATTCCGGATCGAGCGGGCGATGACCGACGCAAACCCTGTAACGGTTGCCCTGCACGACAGGTCGACTATCTCAAGAATTGATGATCCCGAGGCGAAAATAACTCACCTTGAAATAGTCGCATATGACCCGGAAGGTGTGGAACTGTATAAAGAAATCGTAAAAGTAAATGAAACAGGCGTCTATGAGCTCTTCACGCTGGGTAGTGATCATGAAGCACCTCTGGGAACGTACACGGTGGAGATGACGGCGATCTGGATGGACCCCGACGGCGAGACTGTGATTTCACGCTCGCCAAATAAATCCGTCAACACTTTTGAACTGATAGAGGATATATACTGGCCTCAGGTCACTCTCGACAATAAGATACCTATCTCCGACGAAAAAACATCGGAGGACTTTCTTGATCCGGAAAGCACACGCACGGAGTCAAAGGATGGCGCGGTATACAATATCATCGAGGGCGTGTATGAGGGTAACGACGCGATCCTGCGTCTTACCGACAACAAAAAAGAGCCGCAGCACGACGATTGGGGAGTCCAGGCATATTTGATATCAGACCCGCTGCATCCCGATAAGTATGCCAAGGATGAGACTGTATTACCCGATTTATGGCCTGAGTATCTCATAGCGCTCAACGACCTTGGCTCAGGATTGAGGGATGTCACAGTCACCGTGTGGGATTGGGTCGGCCATATGACAGTTTACACGCTGAAGGTGAACCCTCGCGTCAACACGCTTACAGTTTCGGTCGGAGCCGAGCCTGATTTTCTGGGCGACGACGCCGACAAGTGGGACGAGGTCCTGGAAAAACTCCGGACGCGATTCAGCGATCTGTTTGTTAGGGAAGAGGAAGTTGACGTTGCTGACGTCTCGGAGTTCCCGCTTGTGAACGGCTATAAGCTGATTGGCTTTACTACAGATCCTGAGGGCACTGAGCCGATGGACGTAATAACCGTCACTGACGAGCATATGACGCTGTACCCGATATTCAAGGACGTCACCCCGCCGTCCATTGATTTCGGAGATACTTTCAACAGCGGTTATATCAGCGGAAAAATCAAGATCATCGGCGAAGATAAAGAAACAAGTATGATTTGGGACAATAATACGACGCCTTTGACCGGAGATGACGTGGAATGGTATATACTTGAGTATGATCCCATGGATATGCGGCCTGTTGATGATATACTTGCGGATAAAAAGCCTGTTCCGTACAAGCCGAACGAGGACGGTGAAATCGACCTCGCATCGCTGGAACTCGACCCGGACAAGGAGTATTTCATTTACGTCAAAGCGACCGACGCGGAAGGAAACGCAGCGGGTAAAACGACAGCGCCCTTCAAGTATGACGTTAGGACGCCGGCGATCTCTATCGGGGGTTCCGAACACGATATAGACGATGATACAGTCACCCGGTACGTCACCACGGTGCTTACTTTCTCAGGCGAGAGCGGTGTGGCGGATCCTGCGGGTCTAAGCCTGGAGTACACTGTCAACGGGGTTCCGCAGGCGCCCGTCAGCGGGCTGGAAGACTTCATGCTGGAGCTGATTCCTCCTGCCGAAGGAGAAGACGACAATGTCTATGAATTTACTATCACGGACGCATCCGGAAGGGTCATGACAAAGAAAATCGTTGTTAAGCCGACAGGGAGCATCATGGAGGTGCTGTCAGACGTCAACACTGATAACGTGAACTCCGGCGATGAGGAGCTGGTGTCCGGTCTCACGGATATCATTTCAGGGTTGCTCGACGGTGAGGGCTCGGACGGGATGACGCAGGAGGAAGAGGCTATCCTAAAGGAAACGCAAGACGAACTCGATGCGTTGATGCGGAAAATCCGTGAGACAAAGAGCGCATTGGATGATATTGCGGAGGAGCTTAGCGAGCTGCTGGCGGGAGGCCTTTCGGCAAATGATATACCGGCGCTCAGGTCTTCTGACAGCAAAGCGGAGGAGTTTTTAACAGAATTTGAGGGAAATCTCACAGAAGAAGAGAAAGCGCTGATAAACGGATTCCGAAGCGAAATCGCGGAGAAGATCCGGTCGCTGAGCTGGTCTCCGAACGATTACAGCGGTAACACTCCGCCGGAAACGCAGCAGCCGGAGGAGCCGCAGGAGACAGACCTGTCAGAGGAAGGGGTAGAGCAGGACGTTAAGGAGGGCGATCAGGAGAACGCAGCAGATCAGGCGGGTGATCAGGATGGCAGAGCGGGACGCGCCGGTGATCAGGGAACTGACGGCGTCTTGGATCAGGAACAGGATGGCGATGAGCCGGATCTGCATCCGAATATTATATTGTCGGATGATGTTAGCATACATGATTTCCCGAGTATAGACTTCTATAACCGTCAGCCGGACCCCGACACTCCGGGAGGAACTCATCCGGGGATTCCGCCGAACCCGAACCTGATTGACTATATGCTCATTCCGTATATTAATGAACACGGAGCGGTCTTCTTCGTGGAGATCGACGAGCTCTCATCACCTCTCGGGGAGTGGTTTTGGGACAGCGAACAAGGGATCTGGATCTTCGAGCAGTACGCGCCGCTCGGTGAGTATAACATTCTGCCCCAGACCGGCGTCAACGGCGCGATATGCTGCGTGATGTTGCTGTCGGGCGCACTGTTGGCAAGCGCCGGGTTTGCGGCACGTCGCAGGCAAAAAGAGCGGGAATCTTAGGCAGGGGCGCATTGCTAATTCGTAACAGGTGATACCCTCTCAGGACCGGTGACGTTCCAGTTCAGAGGGGTGTCCGGGAGACTGCCTTTTTTGAGGCTGAACTTGTAGCAGAAGGCGGTAGCCACTGCTCATATACCCCGGAACATTCGAAGAAGCCTCAAAAAAGCATCTCACGGACACCCCTCTGAACAGAAACGGTGATTTTACGACGCGGAATATATGAAGCATAATAATTGCACTATGTGCAATTATTATGCTATAATCGATCAATACAAATACTTGCATAATGAAAGGGAGACGTATAATGAGCAAGGTTCTTGAAGGAAAAGTAGCCGTAGTGACCGGGTCCGGCCAGGGTATCGGCAGAGCCATCGCGATCGCTTTTGCGGAACAGGGCGCGAAAGTGATAACCAACAATCGCAAACCGGGCGCGTCAGCGGCGTCGATGGTCACCGAAGAGCAGATCAATAAGCTCTCCGCCGAGAGGCTGGAGTGGTTCAGAAGGGGGTTCGAAGCACAGACGGGAGACGCTGCGACGACTGCGCAGACGATAAAGGATATGGGGTATGAAGCAACCCCGGTTTTTGCCGACATTACGAAGATCGAAGACGCCGAGCGCCTTATCAACACAGCTGTCGAGACATACGGACGAATAGACATCCTGTGCGACGTCGCGGGCGGATTCGGGTTCGGAGACATCGAAGACATTACGGAAGAGCATTGGCTCAGGGTCACAAACGTTAAACCGCGCGGGTTCTTCTATACGATGAAGTTTGCGATTCCGTACATGAGAAAGCAAAAGTCCGGCAGGATCATACTCTGCGCGTCTCCTGCATTCACGGGAGGCCCGCTGAAGCAGGCGGCATATGTCACAGCAAACGCGGGCGTCGTCGGGCTGACCCGCGCCGGGGCTATGGAACTGAGCGTCGATAACATCACAGTCAACTGCTTTGCTCCGGGCGCGCACACGCGCGCGACGTATGAGCTGGAAGCCGCGAGAGACTCGTTCGACAAGGGTATACTGATTCCCGGAAAGTCGTTTCTTTCCGCGGAAGATACTCCCGGCCCTGAGTTCGTGGCGCCTCTGGTCGTCTATCTCGCGTCGGACAAAGCGTCGCGCATCAGCGGCACGACATTCATGGTTTCCGGTACGTTCGTGGGAATGTACGCCAACCCCACGATTGAAAAGATGATCAGGAAAGACGGCAAAGAACCTTGGGCGTTTGATGAAATAGCAGGGAAGTTCGAATCCGACATATTGCCGGACTACAAGAGCATCACAGACTAGATTTCACAGGTAAAGGCCGGCGGATCGTTCCGCCGGCTTTGCTGCGTATGAAGCGGCCGTGCGCTGCGGGGAATGGATTTCGGAGTGCGTTAGGTATAACCGGAGTGAACTCCCGGGTAATGAAAGGTAGTTATGTGATGAGCGATCAGTTCAGCAGGACGGCAATGCTGTTCGGAAAAAGCGGGATCGAAAAGCTGAAAGCGTGCCGTGTAGCGGTGTTCGGTATAGGCGGAGTGGGAGGGCATTGCGCCGAAGCTCTGTGCCGCGGCGGGATCGGCGCGATAGATTTGTTTGATGGCGATACAGTCAACATAACGAATATTAACCGCCAGATCGTCGCTACGCATAATACGATCGGGCGGTATAAGGTTGATGTCATGAAGGAGCGTATGCTTGAGATAAACCCTGATATTGAAGTTGCCGGGCACAAACTATACTATCTTCCTGCAAATGCCGGTGAGATCGATCTGTCCGTCTTCGACTACATTGTCGACGCGGTCGACATGGTTGCTGCAAAACTCGAAATCATCTGCAGAGCAAAGCTTCTGTCTATACCGGTGATCAGTTCAATGGGCGCAGCGAACAAGCTTGATCCGACTGCTTTTGAGGTCGCGGATATATACGAAACATCCGTTTGCCCGCTGGCGCGTATAATGCGTTCGGAGCTCCGCAAGAGGAATGTAGAGTCGCTGAAAATCGTATACTCAAAGGAACCGCCGAAACGCATGAATATCGATGATTCGGACAGTATTTCAAACCAACTTGGCGCAGACCGGGAAGATACAGAAGTGAAGAGCGCAGACTTGGAAGCTGCAGATGCGAAAAGTGCAGACCGGGAAGATACAGAAGTGAAGAGCGCAGACTTGGAAGCTGCAGATGTGAAAAGTGCAGACCGGGAAGCAGCAAATATGAAGAGCGCAGACCGAGGTGATGTAAATCCGGAAGAAATCGCGTCCGGAAGGGGCCGAAAGAGTATCCCGGCAAGCAACTCGTTCGTGCCGCCTGTCGCGGGGCTCATTATGGCAGGGGAGGTCATAAAGGATTTACTGCAAGACAGGGGGACGGTTCTCTTGTCTTGTTTGCCGACATAAGATTAAGTCTTGCAGTGTAGTGACAAGACAAGAGAGCAAGCAAGACAAGGGCAAGACAAGGGGACGGTTCTCTTGTCTTGTTTGCCGACATAAGATTAAGTCTAGCAGTGTAGCGGACAAGACAGAGAGAACCGTCCCCCTGTCTTGCCGCCGCGCTGCATCTCAATTAACCTCCGGCAAGCCTTTTTCCCATCTCATACGCCGCATCACAGTCCTTCGGGAACTGCTCGATGTGGCGTTTTTTCACCATATCCACATCAAACATCGTCGCGTGATACTGCGAGTAATCCTCGAACTGCTGAGTCTGGTAAGCGATCACATGCTCCGAATCGCCTATGATACGGTCGGACGTGCCCACAACTCCCGCGAAGAAATCCTCATAGAACACTCCGGGCGCGTTCATTGTGAACACCCAACCGACTTTTGTCCGCTTCGGATATGTGGGCGTGCGATCCTTGTTATACGTGATGCCGGGGAAGTAGTAACGTTCAAGAAAAGAACGGGTTTCTCCTGTTATGTCGCTGAAATACATCGGCGAGCCTATCAGAAGAACGTCGGCGTCGATAGCTTTTTCGAGCACCGGAGTTAAATCGTCGCGCATTGCGCATCGGGCAAAACTGCGCTCATCCAGGAGCTTGCACGAATGGCAGCCTACACAGCCTTTAAAGTTCAGGTCGTAAAGATAGATGATTTCACCCGTTGCGCCGGAAACGCTCATCGCGCCGTCGAAAGCGCTTTTGAGCATCGTGGCGGTGTTGCGCGTTTTGTTTGCCGCACCGCAGATTGCGAGAATGTTCATATGGATTGATCTCCTTCCGTTTTGTGACTACTCGCAAGACATGGGGACGGTTCTCTTGTCTTGTTTACCGACATGAAATTAAGTCTGGCAGTATGGTGACAAGACAAGAGAGAACCGTCCCCCTGTCTTGCTGTTCACCGATTAGTTGACGACTACTCGTAATACCCCTGCGTCGACTTTATCAGAGTCTCAAACTGCGCAAGATCGTGTCCGTACCAAATTTCCGCGTTTAGCTCTTTGGCAAGCTTTGGGACCTCCTCGACATGCTTGTGCCATGCGGGCATGTCCATGCATCGGCCGGGTTCCCTGACAGGCGGACCGACGTTTTCGGACGAGTATATGACGTCGCTGATGAGCAGCTTGTTGCCGGTCTTCGGCAGCTCAAGAAACAAACCAAGCTGGCCGAACGAGTGGCCGCGCCCGAAATTATAGATGGTGACGCCTTCCATGAGCTTCTGCGTCTTTTGATCCGACGGATAAAGCTTCCATTTGAGTTTCTTTTCGATGAAGTACGTGAAATCCTGACCGAAGTCTATGTTTCCGAGAGCGTAGAGCTTCATCATGTTCGTGAACTCATCGTCTGAAACGATTATCTCCGCGTTGGGGAACCTGTCTATGTATCCGTGGTGATCGGGGTGCATATGCGACAAAACAATGTATTTTATGTCCTCCGGTTTCAGCTCGAGCTGACCGATACGGAACATTGGGGTGTCCTCCTCCGTCATATGCAGATTTTGCATGATGAACGGGAGCTGCCACGACTCCTTGTGACACGCGGCGTCGAACAGGATGTTGCCTTCCGGGTGCATGATAAGCACCGTCCACGACGGGAACGAAAAAGTCTCATTCGGGTCGTCGCAGGCGATAAGCTCATTCTTAATACTGTTGTGATTCATTCCGTTTTCAAGTACGAATACTTTCATTATTGTGACCATTCCTTCCTCTTGCTGCTTCGCGAGCAGCGCGAAAATCCTGACAGGTTGTGAAGCGCCTTCAGCCGCGCTTGCGGAACCCCACGTTAGTATATGCCTGACAAAGCGCCAATGCAAGCAAGATATTTCGCGCATTGCAAGACAATGGTGAAATAATTGATTTTAGTCCTTTCGCTCCCCACTGCGCATGTGATATACTCAATTATTATGGGAAAGATAACACATTTTCGTTTTGCCGAGCGCGGTGACTGTGCCCTGATCCTGCGCTTTATCCGCGATCTTGCGGAGTTTGAGCATCTTGCCGGCGAGGTGGTCGCTACGGAAGAGTCGCTCGAGGAATGGCTGTTCGATAAACAAACCGCCGAGGCGCTTTTCGCGGTGATTGACGGGCAAGAAGTCGCTTTCGCTCTGTTTTTCACAAACTTTTCCACTTTCCTCGGTCGCGCAGGCATGTACCTCGAGGATCTGTTTGTCTTGCCTGAGTTCAGGAAACAGGGCGTGGGAACTTCTGTGCTCCGGGAGTTATCAAGAATTGCTGTCGAGCGGGGATATGGGCGTTTGGAGTTGTCCTGCCTCGACTGGAACACGCAGAGCATCGGGCTGTATCGTTCCCTTGGCGCAGAGCCGATGAGCGACTGGACGACATACAGGCTAACCGATGATAAGCTTAGAGAATTATAGTTACCTTCAGTTCGTCCCTGCCGTCGCGTATGCCTTCTATCGTCCGCTCAACATAGATATCGGGAGTAAGCCCTATCCGCTGCATCTGACCACCTTCATGGGTATAACCGCCCGTGCCAGAGTATTGCATAATGTCACCTCCGGGAAGGGGTAGGTATACTGCAACTCCATTCGCTCCGGTCGTGTTGCGTCCGATTACCGTAACATTAGGACCGGCACGTAGGGACATAATCATTGTCTCACAGGCGCTCTGTGAGTGCTGATCTATTAGAATCACTACTGGCTTATTGTAAAAATATGGGTCAATTACTTCCGGTGGTTTGTCGCCCCACGCTGTATAGAACTCTTCTCCGGGGCGTATACCCGGGCCTACGCGCGTAGTATTATAATCCCTGAACAACCCGGGAACAGGAGTAAACGGCGCTGACCAGATTGCTACCGTTTTTACCTCGTTGAGCATGTACTCCGCTAAAAGGTACATTGTGGCCGAGTCCTGATACTGCCGCATATCAATAATCAGCCCGCTTGTAACGGAAAACGATTTCATAACTGAATGCACCTGATCCACCTTGAACCGTGAAGGATTGATTACGCCTATATTGTCTTCGAGTAGTTCGTGTGATTTCGTTATAGCTTTATAGTATGGGTCTTCAAATTTTTCGTACCTCCATGGGATAGCTGCCACTGTGCCGGTAGATACTTCACCATCCCTCAGCACGGTTACTTCAGGTCTGATTTCCTTACAAAGCGGTAGATATAGCATTACCCTCTTCAGTTTTTCAGCATTTGGCACAGCAACGTATTGTTTTATCTCTTCTACTTTATCATTGATATCCACACCAGCTATACTAATAACAACATCGCCGCGCTGAAGAAAACTGTTCCCAATGGTCTCACAAACCACGATCTGCCCCTCAGCGCGCTCAAGAATCGCAGGAATAGCAATCGGATCTTTACTGCTACGGCTAAATCTCGAGAATAGCACTGACATAGCACTATGAATACCTACATGGCCGTCATTTGTTTTTGCGCTGAGTGAACACAGTGTCAGCCAGTAACTATCCGCATCCGCCCCATTTATCATTTCGGGGATATACTCAAGCAGCAGTTCGTCCCAGTTATAATCCATGATGTCTTTGTAAGGGAAGTAATATTCTATAGCGTTCCAGAGCCTGAACAAGCCTTGCAGCCGGTTTTCGACTGAAGAGTAATAGAAAGTATGCCTCTTTTCATTTGAAAAATCCGGTAATGTGTTCTCACGAAAAAACACTGGGGCTTTTGACCTGTCCATGTCCGGGATCTCGCGGAACCTCGCCAGAGCGGAGGAGAGTTGCTCCCCCAGATATGATTCGTCGATCGTCCAGCTGATGTCCGCCATGCGCCTCATATTCTGCTCCTGAACCGAACTGCCATAATCATCATAACCGTCGTCGCCGAGGCTAATGTACCAATCGTAAAGGATGTTGTTTACCTCATCCTCCTCAGCAAACTGTATTATTGGTATCAGACTCAGCAGTTCTTGATCCCAGTCTTTTTCACCCGTCAGGAATACCATGTGCGTGTACTTCAAGAAGCCCCAGACCTTGCAGAGTTTCTGCAGGTTCATGGCTTGTGTGCGCATCAAACCTGCGGAGATTGCGCCGTCATCGGAAACGATAGTCTCGGTTGAAAGCTCATCCACCGCCGACGCCACAGGTGTAGGCGAGGACTCCTCTGCCTGCGATGGTTGATCCTCTGGCAGTACCGTTGGTGCTGCGGATTGCTGCTGTGTTGATAACAGCGGCATCTGCAGGTTTGTTGCTTCATCCACGCCCCGTTCGCGCTCGTCCGATGTATCAAGTGATGGTGAACTGTTTGAACAGCTTGCTGCCCCACAGAGCAATAGAATGCAAATTAACAGGAAAAGCGCCTTTTTAGTAGTCATACTAAACATCCCCCTTGATTAACTGCAGGGGCAGAATGACATGCGTATCAAATCATTGTCAAATTACCAATAACAATGGAATTTGAGATCTATTTATTCTGACATCGCAACTAGGTGAGACAGGGGACGGTTCTCTTGTCTTGTTTCAACTTGAGATTAGGGTAGACAGTGTTGTGACAAGACAAGAGGAACCGTCCCCCTGTCTTGTCTTCGTGTCTTGGTAATATTCTGCTTATTATCTTAAGCAGTCTAGTATTAAATCTGCGAGCATTTCCACGCTACCATTAATTGTTCCAGAGTTATTACTCCTAAACAATAATCGCGAATAATCTCAACTCCTTTTCGGGTCGGTTCAAAGCCTTCAAACATATTCGATCCTATAGCGGCTGCAGTATTCTCCAATGTTTCTAAACTAGGAAATGAAACACCCATGATTGTCATGTTATCGCGATCTATAACAATTGGAGTATAAGGCATATTTTCGCTCCATCCTTTCCCACGAGCAATCTGAGATGTTCCATGTTTTTGCCATAATTAATGAGTAAGCACTAATGACAATATCAACTGCACGCACTTCATAATGCATAGTTCCATGCATGTTTTGACTTTCTGCGCCGCATTCATTTTCCCTAGCAAACGAAGTCAAGATTCATACAACACAGCATTATATTATCATGACCCGAGTACTAAGGCAATCAATTTTAAACAGAGAATATGGAAACGAGCTTGGGCCATTGATAGAATCGTTTGTTCTAAATCTATCCGGCCCCGGCGCGCCCTCTTGTCATTATTTTCTTGACGGCCCTGTATATCAGAGGCTCCATTCGCTTCCTGACGGTAATGAGCTCATTTGAGATTTTTATACTCTGCGGACAGTGTTTTTCGCATTGCCCGCACTTTACGCACTGGCCGGGAGAGTAGTCTTTGTCGGCTGAGAAGCCGCCTGTGCTTGTGGCGTACGACATCATGGCTGTGATCCTGCCGAGCGCGAACGACATGTTGTATGCCGCGAAGCAGGCGGGGATGTTGACGCCGCGCGGGCAGGGCATGCAATAGTTACAGCCGGTGCACGGTATTCTGCAGGAAGCGTTGATTTCCGCGACGACTCCTTCGATCACGCTTTTGTCCCGCTCCGTCAGCATCCCCGGGGTCGAAACGCCGGCAACCCGCACGTTCTCGTCCAACTGGTAATAATCATTCATCCCGGACAATACGACTGTCACTTCCTCCTGATTCCACAGCCAGCGCAGAGCCCAGGACGCAGGTTGCGCCTCTTTGTCCGCGCGCGAAAAAGCCGCAGCGGCTTTCTTCGGCAGACCGGTCGCAAGCTTCCCGCCGAGGAGCGGCTCCATTATGATCACGGGCAGCCCCATACCGGCTGCTTTTTTCAACCCCGCGCTTCCTGCTTGATAACTCTCATTCATGTAATTGTACTGTATCTGACAGAAGTCCCAATCGTACGCGTCGAGTAATGCCATGAACTCGCTCTGAGAACCGTGAAAAGAAAAACCGGCCTGCCTTATTTGCCCCGCGGCTTTCTTCTCCGCAAGCCACTTTTCTATGCCCATACCGCACAGCCTGTCCCAAAGCGCTTTATCCGAGAGATTGTGCATCAGATAATAATCGATATAACTTGTCTTCAGCCGTTCGAGCTGCGTGTTGAACAGCGTCTCGAAATCCTCGCCGGTTCGGCACTTCATAAGGGGGAGCTTTGTGGCGATGTAGACCTTGCCGCGAACTGAGTTGTTATGCAGTACTGTTCCGAGAGCTTCTTCGCTTCCGTTGTAGATGTAGGCACAGTCGAAATAGTTGACGCCGCTTTCCACAGCTTTCATTATGAGGCTGTTCGTCTTTTTCATATCGACTTGCAGTAGATTCTTCGGGAGACGCATACAGCCGTATCCCAGTATTGACAGTTTGTTGCCGGATCTCGGATCAACTCGGTATTGCATTACTACAAATCCCTTCCCGTCAGATGCCGCGCTAAACCCTGCCGCGGTTATCTATCGCGCCCTTGATGTCGGCGCCCTTTTCCATGTTTTCGAGGGCTGTGTTTATATCTTCAAGGTCGTACGTCGAAGATATTATTTTTGAGAAGTCGATCTTCTCGCGGTGCGCCTCGATGAACTTGAGCGCTTTGTAGAAATGCCTCGCGTCAGCCCCGCCGCTTCCGATGACGCACGCCTGCTTCTGCTGCAGCAGGTTCGGCATGAACGCCACCGTCCTGGTGGAAGTTTGCCCCATCACAAGGTATGTGGAGTCTTTGCGCAGGAAGTCAAAGCCCTGCAGGAACGCGTCCGGGACGCCGGCGGCTTCTATGCAGAACTCAGCGCCCCTGCCGTCGGTGAGGTCGCGTACCATTTTCGCGCGTTCGGCGTGGTCCTTTATCTCGTCAATGTTTATCGTGTGCGTGGCGCCCCATTCGCGGGCGAGCGCGAGTCTGTTTGCGGGCGCGCCGACGACGATGACTTTCGCCGCTCCGGAATGCGACGCAAGCAGAGTGGAGTAGAGCCCTATCGGACCGCAGCCCTGGACGACAACAGAGTCCGCCGTCCCGATCGCGCTGTGCCTCTGCAGGCGCTCAAACCCGCTGACAACGGTACGGAACGCGCAGCCAACGCCGAGCGCTTCCTCATCCTTGACGGAGTCCGGCACGCGGACGACCTCCGTGACTTCGCCGATGTACACATACTCGGAGAAACCTCCCAGCAGAAGGTCGGGGGATGCAAAACCATATCCGGCGCCGCTTCTCTCGCACATATAGCGCTTGCGGTGGACTTTGCAGTAGTAGCATTCGCCGCAGAAGGGGTGCGCCCACATGATGCGGTCGCCCGGTTTGAGCGGCTGGCCCGCAATGTCAAACGCGCGGCCTTCGCCGAGTTCCACGATCTCACCCAGCGTCTCGTGGCCCTGAATGTTAGGCAGCGGCGGTTTGAACTCCAGCGTCCCGTTGTGCTGATGGACGTCGGTGCCGCAGATGCCCGCCATGAGCACTTTTGCGATTATACAGTTCGGGCGCAGCTCAGGGATCGGAACTTCCTCTATTACGTCAGGCGCGCCGTGTTCCACAAGCAGCGCAGCCTTACTTGTTTTCGGTGTATCGCTCATAAGTATAGTGTCCTTTCGTATATGAGGTGGATAAGTTTGCATGACAAGCATGCAAACCATTGTGTGGCGTCCGCCTAATGCGCCACTTGCGGCGCTATGCGGACATATAGGGATAAGTTTTAAAACTTGTTTTCAAACCATTGTGTGGCGTCCGCCTAATGCGCCATTTGCGGCGCTATGCGGACAGGTATTAATAGGTTTATCCTGCATAATGTCAACGGGCGGCCGTTTATAGCCGCCCGCTGAACTTGTGCTGTTACTTGTTCACGAGCGCCGCTTTCAGCGCTATTCCGGCCCTCATGTCCTCGAGCGCCTGATTCGCGTCAGCCAACGCGTACTTTTTGGATATGATCTCGCCGAACGGATATTTGCCCTTATTCGCCTGAATGAATTTCAGGCATTTGATATAGTGGCGGATATCGCCGCTGTGGCTGCCGATAACGACAGCGCCTTTGCGCTGTATTTTATTCGGCACGACAGGTATCGCGTCTTCGCTTGTTTGGCCGACGATCACGTACTTTCCGTACCAGGCCAGAAGGTCGAGGTTTTCGGCGAACACAGCCAGCGAACCTGAACATTCGATAACGACGTCGGCGCCGCGCCCGCCGCAAAGATCGCGGATGTACTTCACACGCTCCGCCGGGTCTTTGAAGTCCGCGGAATTAATGACGTCAGTCGCGCCCCATTTCTTCGCAAACTCAAGGCGGGTCGGGCTGATGTCCGTCGCTATGACTTTCGCCGCGCCCGACTGCGCCGCGAGGACTATCGCGAACAGCCCGACCGGGCCGACGCCCGTAACGACGACAGAATCACCCTGGTGAATGCCTCCGCAGCTATAGAGCCTGTCAAACGCGTTGACGACGGTGCGGCCCGCGCAGCATGCCCCGACTGCTTCTTCGGATGTGATCTCATCGGGCACCCTTACAAAATCGGTGCCGGCGAGCACGACCTCATACTCCGCGTAGCCTCCGCGCAGCTCATGTGCGGGGGAGAAGCCGTAGCCCCTGCTGTGCTCGCACATGACGGGTTCGTGCAGCACCTTGCAGGAGTAGCATTCGCCGTCGAAGAAGTGCGACCACATGATACGGTCGCCGACCTTGACCGGTGTTCCTGTCACGTCCGCTTTCACGGAATCCGGCAGATAGAATATCTCGCCGACTGTTTCGTGGCCCATGATAATCGGCGTGGGCGGGTGCATGCTCAGTTCGTCTCTCGCGAGGTGGACGTCCGTGCCGCAAACGCTCGCAAGGTCGACTTTGCACAGCATGTCGCCGGGTGCGAGAGCGGGTACGGGGATATCCAGCAGTTCCAGAGGCTTTTTGAATTCGGTGAGTACCATTGCTTTACTTGTCTTCGGGAGATCCATAATCTTTTCCTCCTGTATGTCAATATATTCTGACTCTATTTAGTTTATATTGCACGCGCGGTCGTACGCGGTGAAGTTCGCGTGCATTATGTTTCCGGCTTCCTCGCAGTCGCCGACATAGTATACATCCGGAATAAGCTCGAAGAACCTGCCGCGCATTTCCGCGTTCGGTTTCATGCCGAGCGCTTCGACGACATAGTCGGCTTCCAGAGTTGTACAGTTCCAGTTCTTATCTTCGATTTCGACGCCGTTATCACTGATGGAACGGACGATGCTGCCGCCGATGATTTTAATGTTGTGCTCTTCAAACAGGTAGTGGACCATGTTTCGGGTGATGTCGTGCAGGTCGCCCGCAAACTCCTGTTCAGGGATCATGTCCACGACTGTCACATCGCAGCCTTCCATAGCCAGAGCGATCGCAGACTCGCTTCCTGACGCGCCTCCGCCGAGCACCACTACTTTACCGGACAGTTTCACCCGCCCGGAGTCGACGTCGAGCACATTATACACATTATCACTGTCAAGCCCCGGTATGGGCGGGCGCGCCGGCACGGAGCCGACAGCCACGATTATCGCGTCGGGGTTTTCAGCCATGACAAGGTCGGCGGTGGCTTCCGTGTTCAGGCGGACGTCCGCGCCGCAGGCCAGCGTCTCACGCTGAAGCCACTGTGTGTAGCCGCGCATATCATCTTTGAAAGGCAGTTTGTCAATGTCGTTAAGCAGGCCGCCTAGCTGATTGCCCTTTTCAAACAGCACGACGTCATGGCCCTTTGCCGTAAGCGTGCGCGTTGCCTGCGTACCAGCTATACCGCCGCCGACGACAACGACCTTTTTCTTATCCCGCGCAGGCCACGGTTTCTTATATCTGTCCGTGCGGGCAAGCGTCGGGTTCACCGCGCAGTGTATGTGCGAGCCGTAGCCTCCGGCGCATGCCCAGCAACGCAGGCATGGGCGCACGGTTTCGGGTTTGCCGCGGTAGGATTTCTGCAGCATTTCCGGATCGCTGAGCAGAGCGCGAGCCATGGCGACCATGTCGGCGCTTCCCTCCGCGATTATCTGCTCCGCCAGATCCGCGGAAACAATGCTCCCGACGACGCTGACCGGGATTTTAATGTCGGGGCATTGCTTAACGGCGCGCGACAGATGCACGTTCGAGGCTTTCGGGCGGAAATAGGGCGGCATTGTGTAAAACTGAAATTTCGGATTGACTATTAGCCCCGCGGAGACGTTCACAAGGTCGATGTATTCCTGAGCGATTTTCAGGAACTCGATGACGTCGTCTATGCGCATACCGCCTTCCGTCATCTCGTCGCCGCTGATGCGCAGCTCAAGGATGAAGTCGCGGCCGACAGCTTCGCGTACAGCTTTAATGAGCATCATAGGGAAGCGGCAGCGGTTTTCGAACGATCCGCCGTATATATCCGTTCTCTTATTTACAAGAGGGGAGAGAAACTGCGCAATAAGGTTGCCGTGGGCGCCGTGGATCAGCACGCCGTCGAAGCCGCACTTTTTCAGGCGCACGGCGCAGTCGACATAGCAGCCTATGACGTGTTCTATGTCGCGCTGGTCCATTTCTTTCACATACGGATGCCTGCCGGGTATGGGAAAGTTGGACGGCGCCAGCGCGTTGGGGACTTTTATCAGTTCCGGATCGGCGCCACGGCCCGCGTGCACAAGTTCGACGGAGAGTTTCGCCCCGTGCCGGTGCGCTGCTTCCGCCATCATGACGAGCCCGGCGATTTTGAACTCGTCCGTCACATCCAGTTCGGAGCGGAAATCCGCCCCGGTCTCAAGGTCGACGGGGGTCGCGCCGAGGTGGATGAGAGCGACGCCTGTTTCAGCCTGGCCTTCCACGAAATCTATATACCGCTGCGTCGCCTCGCCCGCGAAGTTCGTCATGTCGCACACCATTGGGGCAAACTCGACCCGGTTCTTCAGAACGGTATGCCCGACATTTATCGGTGTAAACAGATGCTTGTAGTTATTGAAAGACGCCATAAATGTTGATCCCCTTTCCTTATGCAGCCCAATGGCTCAGCGAACCGATGGCTCAGCGGCCCGATGGCTCAGCGGCCCGATGGCTCAGCGACCCGATGGCTCAGCGGCCCGATAGCTTAGCGGCCTGACAGCTCGCCGGATCACCAGACGAGCAGCTTGATAAGATCCTTGATATCATCCATATTGTCAAGAGATTTGACTGCATCGATGATACTATCCGCATGAGCCCTCGCCATGGGCCGCGCGGAAAACTCGAGGCAGCCGTAAAACTTGTCTATCACGCCGTCAAACGACACAGGGAGCTCCGGAGAGCCGGTCGCGTTCAGCGCTTCGACTACGCAGTGCGTACCGTCCTTAAGCTTGACGTCTATACGCACAGGTTCAAGCCCGCCGGTGTCATACTTCGCGTCGTATATGGCTGTCACTTTCGCGGCGACGTCCAGAATCTCCGGATCTTTTATCGAATCCTCCGTGAAAGAGGAAAGACCCACGCGTTTTTTCGCGATGCCGGCGGCGCATGCCCAGGCAAGTGAAAACTGACTGTCCACGACGTTGCGCGGCTTTTTCTTGAACTCGCTCGGTTCGCCGAGAAGCCCCAGAGTGCCCTTGCCGCAGAATATTTCAATACTGTCAATGTTGGCAGGCTCGACGCCGTAGTCCCTGACGAGTTTGAGCGCCGCGTCAGCGGAGGGGTGTGTGCCGCGGCAGCAGGGATACGGCTTGATCGAGATGTTCTCGCACTCGAAGCGTTTTCCAAGGTCGCCGATCAGTATATCTCTGGAATACGCGCCCATATGGTAGACCTTATAGTAGCCCGACAAGCCTTCCATGCTGTTCTTCGCGCCTGTCACGCCTTTGTTTGCGAGCATTGCGGCTGCTATACCGCCCCTCACCGCAAAACCGGGGCCGAGGCGCTTCGTGAGCACCCCGTCCTTGACTGCCTGACCGTTGCCGCATGACTGATGATAGCCTATACCGATGGCGTTTATCATCTTCTCCTCATCGAGGCCCATGATCGTTGAAGCGACGGCTGCGGAAGTCATAAAGCCGTTGATCGACGTGAAGTGCCATCCGTACTGGTGGATATCGTCACCGGGGCGCGTCGCAAGGCCCATCCTGCTGATCATATCGCCTCCGACAGCTATTATACGTATGAGCTCTTTGCCTGAGAGCGGACGTCCGGCGTACTCGGCGACGGCAAGCGCGGTGGGTATCGTAACGACGCCCGGATGCATGACGGCTGCCTCGTGTACGTCGTCAAAGTCGAGTGAGTGCACCATAGAGGAGTTTGCCTGCGCAGCGTTCGGCGCCGGTACTTTCGCGCCGCAGCCGAAAATCGTACTTTGTTCAGCGCCGCCCCATTCGATAGCGAGTTCGCGCGTTTGAACAGCGCCGTCCTGCCCGTAACCTCCGGCGGCCACGCCGATCAGGTCGAGCACCTGTTTTTTTGTCTCGTCTATTGCTTTCTCGCTTAAGTCTTCATACTTGACGTTGAAGAAGTTTTTCGCGAACAGATTGCTGGCGTCGATATTGCTTGTATCCATATCTGACCTCCTCGTATAAAAGTGTTTAAGTGGTGTTCTTTATGTCTCGCAGCCATGGTCCAGGAGACTTTTACTCAGCGCTTACCTATAATCGCCTTAAGTATTTTCTGATTATCCGCAGCGCCTTGTCCGGCTCTGTCTGTGAAAGCAAGCCTATTGCGAAAAGGATGTACTTTTCATCAAGAAGGAACTCCGGGGATTTCGGCTTGAGAATATATGGCGCCGACGGATCGGCTATAGCTCCCTCGAGGACACGCTTTGGGTTTGCTGAAAAAGCAAGCGGCCCTCCAGCGCCGACGACGAGGCCGACCTCGCTTAGATCCTTTCCGCGCTGCACCCAGACGTCTCCCGCCGTTGTCGGAACGGACTCGATGCGCCCCGCGTGCCTGTCGACGGCGGTTTTTACCGCAAGCTGCGACAACATAAGCTGATAACGTGTCTGTTCGTCTCCGGCAGGCACGCTGAGAAGGCTGCGCAGACTAGCGACTTGCGCCTCAAATTCCTCTATATCGTCAGGTTCTTCTTTAGTATATATTCCGGCCAGCGAGTCAAGATTATGATACAGGCCCAGATCGCCCTCCACTGTTCTTTTTGCGTAAGGCTCGCGAAGGCCTATCGTGTGCACTCCGTCGCGCGTCGGGACGCCTGCGGCGATAGAGTAAATATCGGTGGTGGCGCCGCCGACGTCCACCATAAGGAGCTCGCCGAACCCTTGCTCTTTCTTTGTACCAGCGGAAATAAGTTTCGCTGCTTCCAGTACGGCGGAAGGCGTAGGCATAATGACCCCGCTTATCATCTCATTTACGCGGGCGATACCTTTTGCTTTTGTAATACGGCTTATGAACAGTTCCCGGATTCTATCGTTGACGGGCTGCAGTTCCAGAATGCCGAACTCAGGCATGACGTTTGCGGTGTAGCACACATCCGGGCCGGAGCCTGCTGAGCCTTCAGGCGATGCCCCCGGACCGGAACCTGCTGAGCCCTCAGGCGAAGCACCCTGGCTGGAACCTGCTGAGCCTTCAGGCGAAGCCCCCGGACCGGAGCCTGCTGAGCCTTCAGGCAAAGCACCCGGGCCGGAGCCTGCTGAACCTTCAGGCGAAGCACCCTGGCTTGACGCCACTCCGTCAAACGCTGCGCGAATATCGTCGTACGCCGATTTATTTCCCGCGACTATTACCGACGGTATGTCATCGGCTATCTTTGCCAGCATTTCAGCGTTATGAATGATGGTTTTCCTGTTGCCGCCGTCCGTGCCGCCCGTGAGCAGGACTATATCGGGCTCTAGTGAAGCAATTTCACGCAGTTCGCTGCTTGAGAGTTCATATGAGAACGTGCCGACAACCTTAGCGCCTGCCCCGAGTGCCGCCATGTGCCCGGCCTTCGTCGTATAATCGGGTACAAGGCCAACGCACACCATACGAAGCCCGCCGGCTGCGCTGCTGCAGGCTACGGCGTCCCTGATCTGACTGTCGCTGACGCTGACTGTGCTTTGCAGCGAATCAAGAGCGCTGATCAGCCCGGCGGTAATGTCGGTATCGACGGTCGAAGGCGCCTGCACCCGCGCGATCAGAGTTTCTTTTTCAAGGTCAAGAACGGCAACCTTTGTAAAGGTGCTGCCGAAATCTATGAATAGACGGAGATCATCCATATAATAGTTGCCTCGCAGAATGCGCTATAGGCGGCCCTTTGCTTTCAGATCGCCGCACAAATCGATTATCGCCGGGATAACGGGCGATTCGGGGGGATATACCCGATCGAAGCCGATCTTCCTGAACGTCTTTTCATCCTCGGCAAAATCGCGTTTGCCGACGCCGAGTATGCCTCCGATATGCAGCACGATATCGCCTACTCCCGCCTCGATGCACTTGCCTCGGAACCCCTGAAGGTCCATCTCCGCCATGCCGTAGAGCGACGTCATCATCATGGCGTCCGCCGCCGTCTCCTGAGCGGCTTTTATGAACTCTTCAGCTGCTGTCTGCGCGCCGAGGGCGACGACTTTGAAGCCCGCTTCGCGCAGTATCTTCGAGATAATCTTTGTGCCTATGACATGGGCGTCCACGCCGACTGTACCGGTGATAACGGTCGGCGGATTCTTCTTTATCATTTCGCTGTACGCCGCGGGCAGGGCGTCGTCATCGTCGGCAGCGTCAGAGGGCGGGTCGACGAGGCAGCCGTGGCTAAGCGTCCAGAAGTCAGCCAGCGAAGTCTTGTATCCCAGCGGGCGGCCCTCAACCTTCTCGCGCTCGCGGACCTTCTCGTCATTGTATTTCCTGACCTCGTCGGGAATCGGCAGGTTGCCGTACTCGATGTAGCGGCACGCCCCCTGCAGGTCGCGCGCGCCCATGCATAGGTCGCGTACATGGATGTTTATCGAGAAAGGCGAATCGAGCACTCCCGCTTCGATAGCCTTAACGACGCCGACAGCGACGTCGCCGTCGCCCATTTCGATAACTTTGTCCAGAATCGCGGACACAGCCAGCTCGCACATCCTGCGCTCCTGCCTAAGCTGCTCGCAGTCATAATCAAGAGCCTGCTGGCGCACGACGTTGAATATCCAGTTCGCTGAACGGTATGTCTGCATATGAGACTCCGCGCTCGGCACGCCTATCGCTTCGTCGACCGTTTTCACGGAGCACGCGTCGATTTCTTTGGCCATCGCCGCGACCATCGCCACATAGTTTATATAACCGTACGCGTTTCCGAGGTCCTGCGGGAAAGCAAACAGCGAGGACTGGTTGCCGATAAGCCCCGGGATGACGACGTCGGTGAGGCCGAACATATCGAAATATTTCCTGAACAGGCCTTCCGCCGCTTGAATTTCGGCGATGTCCTGGTTCAGGTTCCCCTGGAAGTTCATAAGGGGAACGATGCTCTTTACGCCCTGTGTACAGGAAACGAGAGCTTCTATTATTTGCGTCGCGATGTTCATATACATCGGGATGACGCCGTTCGGCAGCCAGCCGTGCGTGTCCGTGCTTATAATGATGCCGTGGTCCGCATAATATCCGATAAGCCGCCCTAAGTACTGGGCGGTCTCGATGCATTCTTCGGCGGTCGCCGTTTTATCATAACCGCCTATCCAGCCGAAAAAGCTGTTCGGCATCGCTGTCATGCCGGACGCGAACGCTATTTCGCCGACGAAACTGTTCGCGACGCGCGACGAGCGGGGGTCGAACGCGCCCTCGCAGGATTCGACGACTTTGCGCGTGGTCGCTATGCCGTGGTTTATGATAGGGTAACCGTTGAGCTTCGGCTGACCGGTTTTTATACTTTCTTCAAGCCCCGCCTGAGCTTTGTCAAGCTGGAGGTTGCGTGTGTATGAGTCGGTCGTGAAAGGGAAGAGGAACACGCCGACGCTGTTGAGCGACTGCAGCAGCTCGATCTCTTTCTCGACGACGGGTACGCCGGAGCGCGGGAAGAGCCCGATCTTGCCTTCGGCGCGATACTTCGCAAGCGCTTTTGTAAAGTTTTTGCTGTCCGGCATTTTCTTTTGATACTCGATCGCCTCGCTGAGGTCGACCTCTTTACCGGTGGGCCAGGGCGCCAGCACCTCGGGTCTGAGTTTGCTGAGGAACACATCCTCGTCTATTCTCTGCTGCTTGACTCTGATCATATTAAACCTTTCCTTCCTAACCCATATTGCAGGCGCCGCCGTCGATCACGATGGTGCTGCCTGTCACCCAGTCCGCCTCGTCGGAGGCAAGCCACACAGCGGCGTACGCAATATCGTTCGGCTCGCCCAGCCTGCCGACAGGGCAGACAGCGGCGCATATCTCAGCCTGGATCTCCGGGCTGTTCCTCACGTACTCAGGCGTCAGGTTCGTCTGCACAGGCCCGGGACAGATCACATTGAGCCTTACGCCCTGCGGCGAGAACTCGCGGATCATATCGCGCGTCATCTTATTGATCGCCGCCTTCATCGCGCCGTAAAGGTACGCGTCGGATTCCGGCTTCATCACGGAAATCGAGGCTACGTTCGTAATGGAAGCGTGCCCGTTCTTCACAAGAGCGGGCAGAAATTCCTGCATCATCCAGTAATAGCCCCGGAAGTTCGTCTCAAACACCTTCGCGAGATCGTCGTCCGTGTGCTCCATGAACGGGGCGTGGACGAGGACGCCGGCGCAGTTGAACAGCGTCGTGACGTCGCCGTAAGCCTTTATAGTCCCTGTAAACAGGTTCTTTATATCGTCTTTTTTCCTCACGTCCGTGCTGATGAATATACCCTCGCCGCCTGCATCTTTTATCATTGCGAGCGTTTCCGCTCCGTCTGTTTCGCTTCTGTTTGCGCAGACGACTTTTGCGCCTTCTTTCGCGAACATGACCGCGACGGCTCTTCCGATGCCCGAGCCCGCTCCGGTCACGACCGCGATTTTTCCATCCATTCTACCCATAAAATAGCATGTCCTTTCGTGATTTCGCGCAGCGCTGCGTGTTCAGCTCAGTTCCGGCAGCTTGCAGAGCTTGCAGAGCTTGCAGAGCTCGCTGGCAGCAGCTCAGTTCCGGCAGTATGCCCGGTTTGCGGTTTGCATATAGCTCAGCTAAGTTCAGCTCAGCTCAGTTCCGGCAGCAGACCTGCAGCTTCCATCTCGTCCGCCACATCCTTCAGGCCGTACTTCTCGTACACAGCCCTTGTCGGCCAACCGGTTTTCCTGTCCCAGCCGCGCCTGTCGTAATAAATATCGACGAGGTCGTTCCAGTCCTCCCACGAAACCGTCTCGCCGAATGAGTCGGGGTACTGCATCGACGGGAAGATAGCGCCGACCTCCATGTCGCGCGTGCGCCCGTGGTTACGTATCAGTATCGCGCGGTACAGCAGGCGCGAACGCACGGCTGCCGCGCCAAGTTCCTCCGCTGTCATTGCTATGCCCGTGGCGGCGGCGAACATCTCCGACTCCATCTCCGGCCAGAACAGGTCCGGGCTCTGCCAGTCGCAGCAGGTGACGGAGTCCTTTATATCCGCCTTGTCCTCGTTCATTATGACGCCGTCCGCAAGCAGTTCGCTGTGACAGGGATCGTCTTTTATCTTCAGATAATTCTGGTACGTGTCATGGTGGTGGGCATTCGTCTGCGTGTCGCGCGAGGACAGCATCAGGCTCAGCGACGTCGCCAGCCATCCAACCTTGTTGATCGTCCCCTCAAACCCGCGGCCTTGCCAGTGGTAGCTTTGCCCCCACGCGGTTTCAAGGCTGACAGGCAGCGGCAGCTTTTCTCCTGTCATCTGCGAAAAGCGCCCCTGATAAACAGTATCGCCGAACTTCTCTTTGCCGAGCGCTCTGACTGCGCGAGCCATTCCCTCGGCGAACATTTTGCCGTACTTACCTTTGCGGTATGTTATCATATCGAGGAAATACTTTACGAATTCCTCGTTCTCAACGTCCGCTTCCATCCCGAAATCCGCTTCCAGCTCGCTCAGCAGGCCTTCCTTTTTTGCCATAGCAAGCCATGTGAAGTACCAGACAATGACGTCCCACTTGTCAATGCCGTACTCGTTGCACATGTCCATCATGACGCTGCCCTTGTCAAAGTCGGGCTTCCAGAAATTGACGAGGTCGCCGCGAACCTGTTTGAAAAGCTCCTCAAAATGCGGGTCTTCGGGGTCGGGTTCCGGCATTTCGCGGCTGAGCATCTTGCAGGCGAGGAAGTGATTGCGCTCTGTCTCGAAGTTCTGTATGGGCGACCAGGAGCAGTCTTCTTTGAAGCCGTACGCGAATATCCCGACGCATTTTTCGACCTGATTGATGCGTTCGTCTGAAAACGCCGACTTCATATCGATCATCAGCCTGTTGCAGTGCTGGTTGCAGCCGTGGCTGCATGCGACCTGACCTCGCAGCCAGCCG
>Ga0082212_10000784_pt1 | contig 46434 bp, 42 predicted proteins | sample TergutNt197P3_FD_71548 | JGI IMG/M metagenome (GOLD analysis project Ga0082212, IMG submission 71548) | Neocapritermes taracua P3 segment gut microbial communities from Petit-Saut dam, French Guiana - Nt197 P3 | ecosystem: Host-associated > Arthropoda: Insects > Digestive system > Gut ... | reverse complement strand
TCAAGAAACCGCTGCTCGCTGCAAAGGGCCAGGCTGTCCACTTCCCTTAGCCACTCAAATTCGCCTTTGTACGCGGCAGGCGTGATGCGAAGCATTTCCCCGTGCAGTTTATAATCTGAAGAGTCGCGAGTTCGCGGACTAAGATTATGAATCGACACAATGTGCCATTAATAGCATGAATTCCAGCATTATGCATGCTATCCTATTGTTAACTCCAAAAAAAGGATAGCGCAGCTGGAACCATTGCTCATTAATTGTAGCACACAACACAGCAGCCGGAAAATGCAGCCATGAAATTTGCAGACAGAATTTTAAGCAAGCTTAGGCCAGCCTTCTCAAGGGAGGCGGCATTCAAATGGTTCGCCTGCATAGCAATTGCTTTCTTGTGCGGCCTTGGCAATGGCGGCATGGCCGGCATTGTCCGGGCCCTGTCCCTCAGGTTTGGCTGCTACTGCTCTATTGAGCACTTTTTCCGCTCAACAGCTTTCTGCGCTGAAACCCTCCTTTTGTACTGGGCAAGGGCTGTTCGAGAACTGGCGCCTTTGTTTAGGCTTGGGGATGGAAGGGCTGTGCTCATAGGCGACGGGGTTAAGCAGGCCCATGAGGGATCCCATATGCCTGGGGTGAAAAAGCACAGCCAGCAGTCCGAGAACTCGTCTGAGCCTTCATTTATTTATGGGCATTTGTGGGGCGGCCTTGGCATTTTGGCTGAGGCTGGCGCTCTCTCATACTGCATCCCGCTTTCCCTAACAATCCAAAACGGCCTTGCCGAAGCGTTTGGCTGGATTGGGCGCGAAGAGCGAACAGACAGCCATGTGGTTCAGTCTGTAAGAGCGCTGTGCGAAGCGGCGCAGGAAATCTCCGGAGGGGCTGTAGGTGTGCTTGACGCATATTTCATGTCTGTTGGGGCAGTGAAGATGGCAAAGGAATATGGCACGGATCTCATCATGCGGGCAAAGCCAAGCTATGTCGGCTATGAGAGGCCGGCTGAGCTTCAGCCAGGCGAAAAAAGAAAGCCCGGCAGGCCGCGCAAGACAGGCGAAAGCGTTAAGCTTTCAAGCGTGTTCGAGTCAGATAAAGCAAGCTTTATAGCGGCAAAAGCGGTGCTGTACGGCAAAGAGGAGACGGTGCTGATACACTCTAAAAAGCTTTTATGGGGCAAGGGCCTGAATGAAGAGCTGCTGTTTGTGTTCGCAATAACAGGCAGCGGGCAGATAGTGCTGGGGTGCACTGACACTGAAATGCCTGCTGAAACAGCGCTCGAGCTCTACAGCCGAAGGTTTTCCATCGAGTCGGCATTCAAAGCGCTTAAGCAAACACTTAATTGCTTTGGGGCGCAGTTCTGGACAAAAGCAATGCCTAAGCTTGACAGATATGCAAAGAAGGGTGCCCTCAGCCCGCTCGAGGCAGTTAAAGATCCGAAAGATCAGGAAAAGATCCTTAGGGCAGTTGAAGCAGCCGAAAGGTTTGCAGCAATAGCGTGCATCGCTTTGGGGACGCTTCAGATGGTTTCAATGAAATATGCACAGGCTGGCACCGTGCCGGCAATGCGCTTCGTGCGCACAGCGCATGGGAGCGCTCCGTCTGTGGAATCTGTGGCAGCAGGGTTTAGAGCATTATTGGGATTGTCGCCCGACAGTGAGCTATTTGGGACATTCTCAAAACTCAAAGGGCTTCGGATGAAACCTGAAGAATTCGATCTTTACAGGCTATACGACATTGCATAGTCTGTATTTTGGGAAGAAAAACTTACGACTCAACAGTATAATAAGCAATCTTGTCTGCAAGCATTTTGTTATAGACAAAGCGCGCGCACCCGAAGGTTTTGGCTATGAGGGCTTGCTGCTCTTTGTTAGGCTGCATTTTGAACTGGAAGGCTTTATAGCATTTCATTGCTGATCGCCCTGGCTTTCAATATGCTGGCGCAGAGCAGCCAGCGGAGCCCCGCCGAACTTGCTGGTTTCAGTTTTGGGGCGCGCGCCAAATAAAGCGTTGATATGAACGCTTTCGAAGCCATATTCGAGAAGAGCGTTTGTATAATTTGGGGCAAAGCGCTCGAAAATTGCACAGACCTGGCTGCCTATAGCTTTTTTCCTATGCTTTGCGGCAAGAACAGGCTGGCAGCGCAGCATGAATGCTGAATGATTGGTGCTCTCTAGTATCGTCAATATTTAGCCTTATATGCTATTTTATGCTAAATTATACCATGTTTATACAAAAAAGAAAAGAGAAACAGCGGCGGCGCGCTCCGCAGCCACTTTTTCACACCGCTTTCGCGGTGAGCTCCGCGCTTGTGGAGTGCGCCAATGTTTCGAAATAAGCGCAATTCATCTCGCCGCTTAACGCCTTTGGCGTTTGAAGCGGGAGAATTCTTGCGGATTGCGTTAAATTTGGGCCGATCATATGCATGATAAAAAAATGCTGCTGCACAGCAGTATTTTTTTATCTGTGCAGCAGCTAAATTGCCGTAATTGGCTAAAACATTTCTTTAGACATCATGTCAATGCATTCATCTATGCAGCTGTCAACTCCAGGGTAAAGTGTCGGCGGGGCAGCCATGGTCATGCTAGGCACAAAGTAAAGCTTTCCGTTTGAGCTGCACGCGCGCCTGACTTCAGCTTCGACAAGCTCCCTGGTCCAATTTGGCTGATCAACAACCCCGCTGTCAATGTCGCCCATGATAGTTATCTGGCCGCCATATTCTTTGACAAGATGCGCCACATCGCAAAGCGTAGTGGCCCCCTGCCAAACATCTATGCCTGCTTCAATAAACAAAGGCACAAGGTTTGCGCTGTAGCTGTCATTGTGCATGTATATAAGCTCAGCTCCATTGTCGCGCCAGCGGGCGAAGAGCTTTTTGTACGCAGGCAGGAAGAACTCCCTGAACATTTCAGGCGATATGAAGGAATTGCGGGATGTGCCCAAGTCATCGCTGAGCATAAGCATATCCGGTTTTGTATGCGCAGATATTATATCGCTTCGTTTAAGAAGGTATTGAAGGTAGTTGTCAATGATAGCGTGAGTCTCTTCCGGCTCAAGCACCAGATTCATAAGGGCGTCATTCATTCCCATCATGTAGTGCAGATGCTCAAAAAATCCCGGGAAGATAATGGTGCCTACAAAGAGCTCATTTCTGTCAATGCTGCTGGCAATTCTCATTGGCTCTTCCCAAGCTTCCTCTGTATAATCGAGGCTGGGCGCTTTTATATACTCCCTCCATCTTTTTATGTCTTTCACAACCTTATGCTCATCATCATGCACAGGGAAGGGCGTAATAACCCCTTCAGGCCAGCGGCTTGTCACTCCCCAGGCATCAACAGCCTCGCCTCCCGGCTCAGGCCTTGCCCCGAACATGCCCGGGTCCGGGACAATCGCAAAAAACTCAAACTGCTTGACAAATCTGTCAGGATTCCCGCCCTTATGCACCTGCATAAAGTTTTGCCTTGGTGTTAGCATTTGTCTATCCCCCTAAAATTATTGTTGCAACGCTTGCGTTCTGCCAAAATTCTACAATTAGTATACATTTGTATCCAATTTAGTTCAATCAATATGTTACGCGCAACACATAACTCCCATTCATACCCTCATACAATTAACCGATTTTTGCTTCGCCCTTTTGCAGCAGGCACTTATACAGCCCGCTCAAGCAGCCTCGATGAAGCATAAGCTGGCCAAGGATAATCTCTCACGGGCAATGAATGCGCATCATTAGTTTGGGATTTGACAATTCTAATGTTATTATAATAAATGAGCATTTCTATTTTTTGCCTTCACCCGCTAAGGCAAAGCTGTAGAAAATATGGAATTGTATTTAGATGTATGTATAAAGCACAGGAGAATAGCGATGGCTAAGAGGGAAGCGCGAAAAGATAAAAAATACAGGAAACTAGCCAATAGATACGACAACGGGCTTGCTGGCAAAGCTTCAAAGCGATTCTATGATTTGCTCTCAGAGGAAGTTGTTTTATATAATGGCATGCGCCTGCTTGACGTTGGCTGCGGCACAGGCGCCCTGATTAAACGTTTATGCAATGGCCGCAACATTGAGGCATATGGAACAGACACAGATGTAAAGATGGTCGAAATCGCATCTCGGCAATATCCTGACGGCTCATTTCAGAAAACAGTGAGTGGGAGAATGCCTTTCACCAGTGAATCGTTTGATGTGCTTGTCGCTTGCATGGCTTATTACCAATTTCCTGATAAATCAGAGTTCGCCAGGGAAGCAGCAAGGGTTCTTAAGCCTGGCGGGTGTTTATATATAGCCGACCCGAAATTTCCATTTATCATTCGCAAAGCGATTCATGGCGTTAGGAGAGCATTTCGTATTGTTGGCGAATTTCAAACTGCAAAGGAGATGGCAGATCGGTTTTCAGAGTTTGGTTTGCAGCATAAAGGCACAGTTGCCAGAGGGTATGCACAGGTCGTAAAGTTTGCAAAATTATAGCATAGCATTTCAAACAGAAATACTGCCGGTAGCAGAAAGACACAGCTAATTTTCGAAAACGATTGCGACAGTATAAAGGCCCGGCAATACAGCAAAGCGGGCCTTTTGCTGTTGGCAGGCAGTCATGAAAGCCGCTTTTGCTAAACAGGCAGCCTTGCAGCCAAACCTGAGCTGTGGCTGCAGGAAAGGCGGAAGCGCGCTTGTACCGGGCTTTGCCCAAAAGCAGGCTTTGAGTTTATAAAAGTGCCACGAGTTCTCTTAATGCGCATTAGGCGCACCCAGAATAGCGATAGCCATCAGCACGGCTCCGCTGAGCCAGGATATATCAATAGCCAGCCTTTTTGCCACCTTGTTTCCTAAGTAGCTGCCGAGTATAATTGCCAGCATATCGCTAATTAGCGATAGAGTGATTACAAGCGCACAGTAGCCCGGCGAGGCAGCTATGCCAACGCCAAAACCTACGCTAAGGCCATCAAGCCCAAGCGCTATTGCAAGGGCCGCTGCCTCTTTTGGCGAGATATCCATGGAGTTGTCTATATCAGCTTCCTCTGGATCGGCATAGATTTTCAATATGAATTTTAAGCTAAACAACGAAAATTCGACTTCTGTATCAATTCCGTTTCGCTTGCGAATTGTATTTTTAGCTGCACTATCAAACAGTTTGTATATGCCAAGAGAAAATAGCATAAAAAACGCTATCCATCCTGTTGCCTTTTCCGGTACGAAAACTCCGACTGCTGAACCAAAAAACAGCCCTATAGACAGCAAACAGCTGCATATAAAGTTGATAATAGTTATTGATTTAAACGGTATTTTTATATTGCTAACCCCATAGCCGAAACTGCTCATAAAGGCATCAATCCCGAGTGCCATAACGAGTGCCCATGCCTGTAAAAGGCTTGTTGCTAATTTCAATATAATCACTCCGAAATTTATATTTTATGCAAAGGAGCCTGTTCGCTTTGCTGCTGCATCTTGGCCTATTGCTGACAATCCAATTGTTGAAAGCACAAGGCTTAGCTCAGGCTTAGCTCAAGCAAAGAACACGCGCATGCCAGCTTGTTAGCCTCGTTTATGCATGAAAAGAATTCTGGCTCTTTGCCGTTTCAAAAAAGCTTAATACATCGTATGTGGCTGCTATGTTTTTGCTACTATTATGAAAGCAACATGCCTGAAGGCAGGCATGTTGCAAAAGCCTCGGGTTTCAGCTTAGTTTTTTCCTGATGCACAGCATTGCATGATCTCCCTCTAAATGGCAAGCAGCAATCTATTTTGCACTCTGAAATACTCCTTTGCTGCGCAAAATCGTGTGTAGCCCCTAAAAACGCCTGTTTTTGGGCATATGCATTGTTTTATTTTTTTCGCTGGATATCCATTATCAAGCAGGATCCGCTTTATTCGCAGCTAGCGCGATGAGGCATTTGATATAATAAACTAAAATGCAAAGAGGTAGAAGCTATGAATCAACAAGTAATCTTCGAAATGGACGATGGCTCAGGCAGCTTTTGAAGAGTTTTGCCTGGATGTTGGCTTGAGAGCGCCTGTTGCTTTCAGCCTATTTATAAAAGCTGTTCTTCGCGAGCAGAGAATCCCATTCGAAATTGCAGCAAGCGAAGATTCGTTTTATAGTGAGGAAAACCAAGCAATTATCAAACGCAGAATATCTCAGGCAGAAGCAGGGGCAAACTTAGTTCAGCAGGCAAACAAGAGATAAAAAAAAGGAATAATTTACTCATAGGACATAGAGCGCAACCCGTTCTCAGGCATTGGAAAGCCTGAGCCCCTAAAGGGGATAAACGAGGTTATTGGAGCCGTCGGATAGACAGCTCAAACCGTATAGTATATAAAGTCGAAGGAAACCAGGTTCTATATTCAATGCGGAAGGCATTATGACGATTAATTGAAGCGGCGATAGCCCGTTTTCATGATATGCGCCATATTCGCTGTTATGTCTCTAGCAAATGGAGATGATGCAAAGACCTTGCAAGATGCATTAGGTCACTATTCTGCAGCATTCACACTCGATGTGTATGGGCATGTGACTCAAAAAATGAAGAGAGATAGTGCTGATCGAATGCAAGACTTTATTACTAGCTTGGAAAAAAGCGAGAGGGATCAAATCTGATTATGAGCAATTTATTACAACCATTCAATTCGTAGAAAGCAGCTAAATTTAGTGCTCTGTGTGTTTCAAAGGTTTGTATAACTGCAATTATGCCAATAATTTTCTGTTTGGGTATAATAGGGTATGCGTTCCATGCCATGTGAGCGCATTTTGGGTGGTGCACGATGATCCGTTGTGGTATGGTTAGGGTATGAGTAAATATGCAAATATGAACAACATAAAAAATAACGGCTTATAGCCGTTTTTTACATAAAAAATGGTGGGCAGGGATGGATTCGAACCATCGTAGGCCGCGCCAACGGATTTACAGTCCGCCCCCTTTAACCACTCGGGCACCTACCCAACGAATGCCATAATACAAAAAAGGCATAAGCTGTGTCAATACCTTTTGGCAACAAGTTTGCTTTTTTGTTGAATGCAATCTGTTTTTTATGTATTGCGCTGAATTAGCGCCTGTATCTGTGGGAATGCCTGCCTTATAAAATTGCTTGATCTGGAAACGGGCTTTCCACTTTAGTATGCAGCATTCTTGAAACAAAGAGGCTGGTAAGCTCATTTGAGCTTTTGCACCATAAATGCTTTAGCAGTTTAGCTCCCACTTACTTTGTTCAAAAGAGCATAGCATGTGCCATTTCTATTCCCATTCTGACATATAGTGGCCTCTGCCGCTTCGCTAAGCTCTTCAAGCCTTTCTATCCCATTTTCAGGGGCAAGCTCAGGGCGCTCAATGAAACTTCGATTAAGGCATCCACAACCTCATATACTGGATGGATTTCCACAGCTTTGTGAACTGTCTCAAGCTGCTTTTGTGTTGGATTTGCCTGCAGTACGCCTATAAGCGCCTTGTGTTGGTTTACTGCGCTAGCGACTGCGGTATTAAACGGCAAGGCATAGAATTTGCTGTATTCAAGCACCGCCATTGCTATAGGCCCGCTTGGTATGGCTGTAAGCTGGAACATGATTCTTGCCAAATCGTCCTCATCGTCCTCATCGTGTATGTCAATTTCGTCCGCCATGGCAAAGAGCGTCTCAACATACTTTATAAAATCCGGATCGCTTTCCATCTCAGGCGTGTAGTTGTTTTGGTACCACGCCGACTTTGCATAGCATGCAAATACAAGCTTTAGCGTGCCTTTCATTGAAGGGTCGGCAATAACAGCATCGGCAAGCCTAAAGGCAGCCTCAGGCGCATCAACTGCGAGCCTGTGAAATGCAAACGGGGCTAGGTATTCATTGGGCCCCATAGCAATGTCCTCAAGCCACTTAGTGTCATCGCCTATAATCGGCTTTGCTATGATTAAGTCAGTTTTTAACAGCTCCGGGTTTTTTCGCTATAGAGCATTTTGTCAAAAGACTGTGGGTAAATGCCAATCTTTCGGCAAACTTGAATTACAGTGGTCCTCACAACGTCCGGCATAAGCGGGTTTTTCGCTAGCCCAATAAGCGTGCCTTCGCTGACTTTGCCCGCCTGCACGCGCTCATAGAAGACATTTGCATAGTAAAATATCGGGCTGTAGTCGCCGCCGCTGCCGGCAGCGATAGCCATTTGGGCTATAATCTCGTCCAGCTCCATGCCCCTTATCCTGCTAAACTCGTATTGCTCATTTTCAAGCGCCATCATGATGATCTCTTCATTGTACTCTCTTGAAGCCAAAACGGTTGCGCCGCATAATGCGCCTATGCCCAGAATTGCTGCCAGCGCTGCTGAGAGCGTCTTCTGGCGTTTATTGTTTTTCATATAGGCTCCTTTTATTGTTTAAAAAATCATTGCTGATGTGCCCGCATGCCAAAGGCTTGGACGCTTAGCGCCTGCTGCTTAAATGCTTGCGGGCGAATTGTAGTTGCTTGAAATAATTGCTGGCAATAATCTTGCCAATAGAATTATTCGCGGCTTTATAGCTGAATTATAGCTGAATGATTTTTATATTGTCAAATAAACAATTATTGTGGCATAGCAATGCTGCTTGCGATGGCTGGCAGCATATCAATAGTCAGGCTGAGAAAAGCTGACGGCTTCATATAATTAATGTATTGACAGAAGTCAATATGAAGGGCATAATTAACATTGATATATTTCTATATGAGGTGAATTGCTTGAGCAGTGTATATACAAAAAATGCAGCGGTTTTCAAAGCCCTGTGCGATGCAAACCGGCTGAAAATTCTTGAGCTGCTGCAGAGCGGCGAGAAATGCGCCTGCATTCTGCTTGGACAGCTGCAGATATCACAGCCAACCCTCTCCCATCACATGAAGATACTCTGTGAAAGCGGGATTGTTGCATCGCGCAAAGAGGGAAAGTGGACGCATTACTCCATCAGCGAAAGCGGCAGTAGGAATGCCGTTGAATTGTTAAGGCAGTTGACATCTTCCCCAACTGAAAATAACGATATGAAAAAGGGGTGCTATGCATGAATGGGCAATCCCACTCTGGCAGGCAGATGGCAAAATCAAGCGAGATTACAGAGAGCTGGCAAATAGGCGAGCTTGCCACACCAATAGGGAGTGTTCCTGTAATTGCAACGCGGCTTAGTGCCAAAGACAAGCTGGGGGCATGGAAAGTGCGATGGGGCATTGGGCGGATGAACTATAAAGTTAGCCCGGGGCTATATGCCGTCGGCGAACCGGATGAAGCTTCGCCTGTGCTTGTTAGCGCTAACTATAAGCTGACTTTCGATGCACTGCGACAGGAACTCTCCGGGCTTGATTGCTGGGTTTTGATTCTCGATACTGACGGCATCAATGTATGGTGCGCTGCAGGGAAAGGCACTTTTGGCACAGAGGAGCTGGTTAGCCGCATTCAGGCAGCCGGCCTTTCGGAAATCGTGTCACACAGGCTAATAATCCTGCCACAGCTAGCCGCTTCAGGCGTAGGCGCCCAGGATATCCCTCAGCGCACTGGATTTCATGTTGAATATGGCCCGGTACGGGCCAGCGATATAAAGGAGTTTATTTCGTCCGGGAATGAGGCAACAGAGGAAATGCGGCTTGTAAGCTTCACGTTTAAAGACAGGCTTGTTTTAGTCCCTATGGAATTGGTGCCTGCTATAAAAATGTCTCTGCCTATTTTAGGCGTGGTTTTTCTTAGCAACCAATTTGCCAGGAAGCCTCTTGGCAAAAAGGATCTCGCCGCCTTTGCAGGTGCTGTCATTGCCGGTTCGGTAGCCACTCCGCTATTGCTGCCCTATATACCTGGCAAGGCCTTTTCATTAAAAGGGTGGCTTGCAGGGCTGTGCTGGACAGCAGGCTCACTGCAGCTTTCAAAGGGTTTTGAGCTGCAGGATCGCATGCTTGCAGCAGGCGAATTGCTGCTTTTCCCGGCTATATCTTCTTATCTGGCGCTAAACTTTACAGGCAGCTCCACATACACATCGCCCTCTGGTGTTAAGAAAGAGCTGAAATATGCAATGCCGCTGATCAGCGGTGCAGCTGCAATAGGCGGGGTTTTGATGGCAGCTGCCCACCTTTTTGGAAAAGGGGAGAAGAAATGAGCTTAATATATTTGGATGATGTATCAACGCTGGCATTGGCTTCCAACAAATGCAACGGATGCGGCAGATGTGTGCAAGTATGCCCGCATGGAGTGTTTGCATCAAATGGCAAGAAACCATGGATAAATGATATAAACCTTTGCATGGAGTGCGGAGCCTGCGCGAAGAACTGCCCCACAGGCGCAATATCGGTAGAATCAGGGGTTGGTTGCGCCTCTGCGCTTATCTCAGGCTGGCTAAGCGGAAGTGAGCCGAGCTGTGATTGCAGCGAGGATGGCAAAAAATGCTGTTGATAGCCATATAAACATGATTTGTTGCATGCTCGCGCCGCCCACGCTCATATCTCTGCGCAGAGTGTTTGCCAAAAGGCCTATGCGCTCGCTTTTATGTAAAGCTAGAGGTTTATATGAAGAAGAAACTTCCAATTAGCACTGACAACTTCCAAACTGTCATAAACGGTGATTACTACTTTGTCGACAAATCAATGCTCATTTCAGAGGCTTTGGAAAATATGAGCGAAATGAAGCTTATTCTGCGGCCAAGAAGGTTTGGAAAGAGCCTAAACATGAGCATGCTTAAGTCTTTTTTGGAAATAGGCTCTCCAAAGTAACTGTTTGAAGGGCTTGCAATAGCAAAACAAAAGGGATTGTGCGAAGAGCATCAGGGAAAGCATCCAATTATTTTTTTGTCGCTTAAGGATACGAGTGCGCAAACATTTCCCATAGCGCTTGATGCAATTGGCCGCCGGATAAGCGCTGAAGCAGATAGGCTTGATATCGGGATTGAAAATACAGAGCTTAATGCTTATGAAAACGCAGTATTGCGCAGAATCTATGAAAAGCAGGCAAATGAAAATGACATTGCGGATGCTATTCTGCTTATGTCAAAAGCGCTGTATAGGCGCTATGGGAAGAAGGCTGTTGTTCTTATAGACGAATATGACGCTCCGATAAACCTGGCATATGAAATGAATTATTATGGTGAGATGGCTACTCTTTTCAGAGGCATACTGGGGCAGGGGCTAAAGAGCAACCCGTTTGTTGATCTTGCTGTGCTAAGCGGGGTGCTTCGGCTGCCAAAAGACAGCATATTTTCAGATCTTAACAACATTGCTGTATATTCAGCCCTTGAAGAGGGCTTTAGCAGCCACTTTGGCTTTACTGAAGAGGAAGTGGCCGCCATGCTCAGCTACTACAGCCTTGAAGAGCGCTTGCCTGACATGAAAGAGTACTATGGCGGCTACAGAATGGGCGAGATCGAAGTGTACAACCCATGGCCAGTTGTCATGCAGTGCAGCCGGATGATCAAGAACAAGAGCGCTGCGCCTGAAAAGTTTTGGGCCAACACTGCATCAAGCAGCTTAGTGCGAGACATGCTAAAACGCGATGGCTTGAAAGCGCTGTCTTCTATTGAGGAGCTTGCCGCAGGGGGCACAGTCAAAAAGAGGGTATCAATTATGGCAACATACAGAGACATAATTGAAATGCCCGGCAGCGAGGCAGTTTGGGACATGATGTTCATGGCAGGCTATCTTACATGGGCTAAGAAAACAGGCAATGAAATGTACGAGCTGAGGGTTCCCAACCTTGAGGTTAGGAGCGCTCTCCGAAAAGACGCGCTTTCGTGGGCAATTTTAGCTTTGCCAATCGACGAGGGAAAGGCTGATCAACTGTATGCGGCATTGCTCGCTGGCGATGCTGAAGCGGCAGAGGGTGTAATAAACAGCCTGTTTGAGAAAGTGCTAAGCGTAAGGGATGGCGTTGTTGTCCACGGCAGTTTTGAGATAACCCAGGAAAGGCACTACCACCTTATTACGACTGTCCTCCTTGCCTGCAGCAACTGGGATGTTCATAGTGAATCTGAGTCCGGCGACGGTTATCTGGACACGCTGTGCACAAACGAAGAAATAAATGCGGCAATCGTTATTGAAGAGAAATTCTCGGCTGCAGGCGATAGCTCAAGCCTTGCAGCAAAGGCCGGGGAGGCTATGGAGCAAATAATTGGCACAAGGTATGCAAAGAGCATTGAGTGCTACAGCACAGTTTTTGCAGTAGGCATAGCATATGCAAGCAGGAAGTGCAAGATGCTTATAAGGCAGATGAAGTAGCGTTCTGTATCAATTGCGAGCATTGAGTTTTGTAGCGGTTTTACACTTTACAAAGCAGCAGGCTCTTCGGGCTATGCAGGATGGCCGAGCAACGCTTATAGCCTAACGATTCTATGCAAATAGGCTTGAAAGCGGGTGCCACGAGACGAAAACCATATTTTCCCTAAAATTCGGGTAGCCAAAATTTCAAAGGAAAATAGAACAGCAGCCCGTGCAAACAGTTTTTGCAGGGGCTGCTGATTGTTTTGCGCCGTTTTATCCGGCTGACGGCACTAACTCTGTCGTAGGATAGCCAGACTCAAGCCAGCCTTCCATGCCGCCTCTCATTTCCATAGCGTCAAAGCCATTTTCGAGCAAAAGAATGCATGCTCTAACAGCAATGGTGCATGTGAGTGAGAAACAGTTTACTACAATGGTTTTATCCTTTGGAAGCTTGTCGAGATTATCGGCCAAATCATTAATTGGGATCATTATTGCGCCTGGTATTGTTTGCTTCAGCTCTTCCGGTGTGCCCGGGCGGGCATCAAGCATTGCATACTTTTCGTCATTTGCATCAAGTATTTGCTTATATGACCTGCAGCTCATTTCAGACGCTTGCCTGGCTTTAAAGTAATCAATCTTGTTCACTTGCATAACCCCTTTCATTTCATTTGGCTCACGCTGAGTCTTGCATAAGCCATGGTGGTGCTTCGTATGTATTCTTGAGTAGTTTTATTATAGATCAAAAACAATAGTTATTGCTATATTTTTCAAATGCTTTTGCATGTGGCGCGCTTTTCACAGCTTGTCTGGGCCTATGTGCTTGTGATCAGGTGTTTTTTCATAGAGCGCACTTTGCCTCTGCCGCGGTCAATAGCCCTGTATACAGCCTTTTCGCTGGTCTGCATTGCTGCTGCAATCTCTTTTGCGCGCATCCCGCTCGCATGCATTGTCAGCGCTTCCCTTTCGCGCCCGGTCAATGACTTTGAAATAAGGCCCCATATCCATTCTATGAACTGCCGCTCATCTGCTTCAGCATAGCCATTGCTTGTGTAGTCCCCTGCATCCTCCAGCGCCGCCAGCTGCCTGGTTGGCCAAATCTTGCGCTGGCGCTGTTTATAGCTGATGATTTTTCTTTTAATTACAGTCATGGCAAACGGGCGGAATGGCACGCCATACGATTCGTCATAGCTCTTAACCGCGCTAAGGAATGCTATTGCGCACTCCTGCTTAACATCTTCAATTGCCATTTCCTTGGCCATCCATGCAGAATAGCTTGCCAGGCGCTTTTCATAGCGCATGTAAAGCTCATCGATCGCCCCATTGCCTTGGCTGCTTTTGCTTTTTGCGACTAATTGCTCATCGCTCAGTGGTAGAACCTGCTCCATAGAATTTTCCTCAATTCCTTACTGTATAAAGATTATTTGTTAATAGTATAATCAAAATTATTTAGTGGTAATCGCATTATAGGCAAAATCGCTGATAATGTCAACCTTTTTGTTGTAATATTTGATTCAAACACTTAGTATTGTTTAATATAGAACATATGAAAAATATAAAAGCTATACGTTTTTAGTATACAAGAAGGTATGGTATAATTGCCAAGGGGGAAAAATGGCGAGTGAAATTGTTGACCTTGGCGGAGGCTATAAGGCGCTTCAAAACAGCACATACCGTTTTGGAGTCGATTCAGTGCTGCTTAGCGACTATGCAGCAAAGCATGCCCTGGCTGGCGCCAGCGTTTGCGATCTGTGCGCTGGCTGCGGCATAGTTGGCATTCTTATGTATGCCAAAGCCGGGCCATTCCGGTTAACAGGCATTGAGCTTGATGAGGGAAGGGCAGCCTTAATGCAGGAAAACTATAAGCTTAACGGCATTGATGAAAATGCATCCGCAGTCACTGCTGATGCCAGAAACCTTCCAAGCAGCATGGGCAGCTCCTTTGATCTGATTGCAACAAACCCGCCTTACTATAAATATGGCAGCGGCATACTTCCCAAAGGCAGATCAGAGGCGATGGCGCGCTTTGAAACTGAGCTGACGCTCAGCGAGCTGCTTAAAGCTGCAAAGCAAATTTTAAAGCCAAATGGCAGGCTGATAGTCTCATACTCAGCCAGCCGCTTTGATGAGCTTGTCGGCCTTTTGCCAGAGTTCGCCTTTGGCGCGAGATCAGCCCGCTTCGTTTACCCAAAGCCGGGGCACAATGCATCATTTATCCTGTTGCATGCGCAAAAGGGAGCAAAAGCAGGCAGCTTTGTTATTGAAGAGCCAATTTATGTGATGGAGCGCAATGGAGAATACACAATCGAAATCAATGAGATATACAATCGAAAGGGGAGGGCTTAGGTTTGAGTCCCCTTTATTTGACATAGACAAAACATTTGGATGCGGGCAAGCGTTCCGCTTTCAAAAACAACAGGACGGCTCTACATCAGGAATTGCTTTTGGCAAAGAGCTCACCTTAGTAAACGAGGGAAGATATGTATTTCTGCCAGGTGTGAGCGAGCTGGATTTTCTTAATGTCTGGGCAGAGTTTCTGTCGCTTGATGAGGACTACAGCATGATGAATGCACAGATTGCCGGAGAGGAAAGCCTTGACAAAGCGATAGAGTTCGGCGCTGGCATTCGCATTTTAAAGCAAGATCCCTGGGAAGCCACGATCAGCTTTATTATTTCGCAAAACAACAATATACCCAGAATATCAAAGACAATAGAAAAGCTCTGCTACAGCTATAGCGAGGCTGGAATCTTTCCTTCTTCCGAAGATATAGTGCAAGGCGGAAAAGGCAAGCTTGAAGAAATGGGGCTCGGATACAGGGACAGCTATGTATTCAGCGCAGCGCAAATGCACTATGATGGAATGCTCGATTTTGAGGCCATATCACACATGGCAACCAATGATGCGAGAAGCCGGCTTATGCAGCTTAAGGGCATTGGCCCAAAAGTTGCAGACTGCATTCTTTTGTTCAGCCTGGGCAAGACCGATGCATGCCCGCATGATGTATGGATGAAACGGGCGCTTAGCAGCCTGTATGGCCTGTCCGGCAAGGATGCAGCAATCTATGTTGAGCAGAACTGGGGCAAGTATGCAGGGTTGGCCCAGCAATACTTGTTTTACGCTTACAGGGAAGGGCTATTCAGTTAGGGCATTATATGAAAGCAGTGGGCATAGTAGCCGAATACAATCCGTTTCACCTCGGCCATGAATATTTGGTAAACACCCTAAAGCATGAAATGGGGTTTACGCATATTGCTTCAGTGATGTCAGGCCCATTTGTCCAGCGTGGAGAGCCGGCTCTGTTTGGCGCGTTTGAGCGCGCCAAAGCAGCCTGCGCTTGCGGCGTTGATCTGGTAGTTGCCCTGCCGTATGCTTACAGCGCCCAAACGGCTGAAGTGTTTGCGCGAGGCGCAGTTGCCATGCTGGATGCAATGGGGCTGGGCTACATGGCATTCGGTTGCGAAGACCTCAATGCCGATGCATATTTCCAGGCAGCTGAGATCCTTTCTAATGAGCCGCCGGCATTTGCGCGAGCTCTAAGGGAAGCCCTAAGCCAGGGAGAGAGCTTCGCTGCGGCGCGCCTGAAAGCGCTTGAAAGCGCTATGGGCCAGAGCCTGGCCTTTCTCAGAAAGCCAAACAACATCCTGGCCCTGGAGTACTGCAAAGCTATCCTTTCACAAGGGTCCTTTATAGAGCCGGTATTCGTGCAAAGGCTCACTGGCGCCCCAAGCGCAAGGGCTGTTAGGGCTTCCTGGCCGAAAAGCTCCATACAGCTGCCGTTTGCCTCAAGGGAAACGCTCCTTAGCTGCGCTCCGGTAGACAAAGAGGGAATTGAAAAACTCTTCATTGCGAGCGCAATAGCCAAAGCCGCCCCCGGCATCAAAGAGGCTGCCGAATGCTCTGAAGGCTTCGAATCAAGGCTTTACAGCGCTGCAAAAGCATCATCTACGCTTGAAGAGGCAGCAACTGCAGCTTCAAGCAGAAGGGCCCCGATGGCAAGAGCCAGAAGGGTATATATAAATTCGTTTTTTTCATATACTTACAGCGACCTCAGATATTTTCGAACCCATTACCCTACTGTTGGCAGAGCGCTTGCAATGAACCCGAAGGGCAGAGAGCTTGTACGCTCAATCAACAGCGCCGGCAGTTTCCAAATACTGACCAATGCAATAAAAGCAGGGGCCAGCTATAGTGAGCAGGACAAAAAAATAGCCGCTTTTGAGGAAGCGGCTTGGCGGGTATACTCAATGTTTTCTGATCAATATAGCATTGAGGGCAGCAATGGCAGCTATGATCACAGGCTGCCCTACTACTTGCCCTAGCTTTCGCCCCCCGGGCAAGCTTCGCTCAGGCAGAGCTTGGCCAGCATATAGTAGGCAAAGGCTAAGCAAAAGGCGCTTAGAATGCCTTCCTCCCTGGCTTTATTTTCGCTTTCACTGCCAAAAGCAATGGCAATTGCGCTTTCTATGTTTGCGCAAAAGCTATTATAAACATCCTCGAAACTGCTGTTCTCAGAAGCATAAGCCAGGCTCTCGCATATTTCAGACAGGCTAAGCACGGGCTTAAGCATGAACAGGATGTACAAATGGGCAAGATGCTCGCGGTTGTAAGCCTTGTTTTTCGATGGCTTAATGATCTTGCGCTTGACATAGTTATTAATCATCATTGGCGTAACTGCCTTAGTTGCCTCCGATGTTGAGAAGCCGGCTACATGCGACTCAAGCAGGCGCGTAGCCTGATCCATGTATAATCCGATGTCCGGCCAGTCATTCCATTTCGGGCATCGGTAGTTTAGAATCTCATCACGTGTATACAATTTTCCACCTCGTCATCAGTATACTCTTTATTAAAAGACATTTCAACTACTTGAAAACGACATTGTAATAATATATCATAGTCATGATAACTATATAATGAGATGAGGTAAACATGAACAAGCTGGCAAAAGCCGTTCGCGTAATGACTATACCGCCTATTTTGGCATTTATAGTAGCTACCGTATTTATTTCAACAAATTCACTGGCTTTAGGAGGGCTAAGGCAGTATATTGCCATGATAGTTTTCCTGACGCTGTTTCCGGCGCTGGCGTACCCTTTGCAGCCTCTGCTTCCAAAATACAAAGACAAGGGCAGGGAAGGGCAGAGGGAGCTTGCTTTTATTGCATCCGTTGCAGGGTATATGTGTGGAGTGGCCTTTGCCTTGGCATCACGCGCACCGGCAACAGCCCAGCTAATGTACTGGACATATATGGCCTCAGTAGTGTTTCTCTCAGCCTTTAATGCTTTTACGCCATGGAAGGCAAGCGGCCATGCGTGCGGCGTTGCCGGCCCTATATGCGCCCTGGTATGGCTGTATGGCGCCCGCGCCTGGCCAGCTGTAGCAGTCTTCTTTTTAATGGCATGGTCGAGCCTGAAGCTAAAGAGGCATGGGGCGCTGGAGATAGCCCTTGGAAGTTTAGCGTCCATTTCAGCCTTCTGCCTTGTGCTGAGCATTATTACAAGGGTTCAGCCGCATTCATTGGCAATGGCAATAGCTGCCCTTGCCTTTTTGCAATAAAGGCATGGCAGGCCTCCAATAATCGAAGGCCTAATCAAAGGCAGCCATTGGCACTGCAGCATCCTGCCCATTAGTTGCATCAGCATCTTGCCCGGCAGCATCCCTGCTCTTTGCTTTCAGCTCTTCCCACCATTCCATCACTTTCCAGCGTATCTCGATTTCAGAGCTGTCAAGATCAACAGGATCGGCATCTGTGGCTGCAAAGCACAAAGGCGGGTACAAAACGCACCACCAGTTCTGCCCCTGGCCTTTTCCGAGCATAATTTTAAGAGCGTCATACTCACCTGCAGGAAAAGCAACGCCGTCATATTCTTTATCGGGAAAGTAGGACCTTGAGATCTCGATTCTTGCTGTGCAATCTGCTCCAGAGCGCCTGAGAAAGCTGTTAACGCCTTTTTGCAGCTCAGGCAGTGACTGCTGCGCTTTGCCTAAAGCGCTTTGCTTTCCTTCCCATGTCTCAAGCAGCGGGGCATAGCTAGTGATTATGTAGTTTCTCACTGCAAGCTTTGCGCTTTGCGCTTCGGGAGAGTCGCTGTCAGCAATGATATGCAGCCTAATGACAGAGTCCGACAAAAGCATATAATCCTCATTTGCACTGCTCTGCGGTTGAGGCTTATTGTACCAAAGCGCGAATATTGGAAGCGCGCTTAGTGCTGCGCATAAGCACGCTGCTATGATTTTTTCACTTAGTTTCATGATATTATTCCTCAAATAAAGTATGGCCTATAATTTTCCATTTATGCGAAAAGCAACAAAGAACAGCTTCATAGCTGTTATAATCGTTTATAGTGCGATCGATATCAGCCTATCGAATATCAAAATGCAAGGGAAACGAAATTTTGGCGGGACAAGGACCAATTCCCATTCGGAGAAAAGAGGCGAATCTTGCAAACAGCAAAGCCGGCTCTCGATGGGATGACAAGTGGGAGTTAGGCGAGCGCGCTGCTCGCAGATCAATAAACAGGCAGAAAGCCAAGACGAAGCGTGAAGCGCTGGCAAGGCCAAAGCAAAGCGATACATCGCATTCGCTTGCTCAGCCAATAGGCTATAGGCCACAGCAAAGGCGCATAAAACGGCGCATAACGCTGCAAAGAGGCAGTGTTGAAGCCCAAGGGCCAATAGCAGAGCCGGAAGCCATAGAATCGCCGGGCAAAGCTCTGAAAAAAACAGCAACAGCCTCGCAAGCCAGGAAAGCAAAGGCGCCGCTTAGAGCAATTGGGCGGTTTGCTATTATTGCGATTTGCCTGATCGCTGTATCTGCTACAGGGTTTATGGCGGTTATGGGCGCGCTGCTGAGCAATAATAGCCTTGACAGCCTTATTATAAATAACAGGAAAGAAACCAAGCTCTTAGCTAAGCAGTATCTTTACGAAGAATATAACCCTGATCTGCTCTTTGCCAATGCAAGCCGGATAAACATCCTTGTTTATGGCCTTGACCGGGACAACCCAAGGCGATTAGAGTACGATGTATTCAGGCCGGACACCATATTTATAGCTTCAATTAATCTTAGCAATGAATCAATCGATATAATTTCAGTGCCAAGAGACACCCGAATGCTGATGGCTGGCCAGCTTGACAAAATGGACAAAATCAATGCCAGCTTTTATTGGGGAGGCATCGGCCGTGCAACTGATGAAGACAAGGAGCAAGGCGGCGCGCAAGAGCTTTTGAAGAACGTAAAAAGCTTGCTCGGGGTTAACATAAACTATATAGCCGGCGTAGACATGACTGGCGTTATTAAGATCGTAAATATGATCGGCGGAGTAAAAACCGATGTGCATACCGATATCTATGTTAGCAACAAGCTTGCGATAAGCAAGGGGGATGGCCAGCTGCTTGACGGCCTGTCATTTCTGCGCTATGCCCGCTACCGCGGCTATGCCAAAGGCGACATTGCAAGAATCGATGTGCAGCAAAGGCTGCTAAAAGACCTGCTAAAAGCTGCTGCCAGCCCGCAGAACGTGCTCAAGCTGCCCAAGCTAATCTCACAGGCAGCAAGCATGCTTTACACGGACATGGATTTTCAGACAATGGCGGCACTTGGGATTTCGGTTTCGCGATTTGATTTTTCAAACATCAATGCATCAACGATACCCGGAAGCTTCGTTGATATTGACGGCGTTTCATACTGGGAAGTAAACAGCGCTGAAGTTCGCGAATTTGCAAATAGGATCCTAAGCGAATAATTGCAGCGAAAAGAAAGGGCAAAACATAAGTGCATTCGATAGTAGCCATACCAGCGCTAAACCCGGATGGGAAGATGCTAACGCTTGTAGCTGAGCTGAAAAACCTGGGAATTGAATATATTATCATCGTTGACGACGGCAGCAGTCCTGATGCCAGGGTATTTTTTGATACATGCGAGAAAGAATATGGCTGCCATATAGAGCGCCACGAATCAAATAAGGGCAAAGGCGAAGCGCTAAAGACAATTGCTTCGCACGTTGCTGCAAAATTCGGAACCGAGGCAGGCTACGTAACTGCCGATTGCGATCTGCAGCATTCGCCGAATGACATTCTGCGCGTAGCTGAGTGCCTTAATGGCTCGCCCGGCTCGCTGGTGCTTGGGTGCAGAGACTTTTCATCAAAAGGGGTGCCGCTAAGAAGCTCTTTTGGCAACAAATTGACATCATATGTGTATTGGGCAATAACAGGCCTTAAGGTGTCTGACACCCAGACAGGCCTAAGGGGCATACCGGGTTCTTATGCTGCAAGGGCGTCTATTATCAGCGGCTCAAGGTTTGAGTATGAAATGAATGTCCTGATGGATGCAGCTGCGCAAAAGCTGAATTTTGCTGAAGTTCCGATAGCTACGATTTATCTCGAGCAAAATAAGGCTTCAGCATACCGAAGCATTGTTGATTCTGCGCGCATATATAAAAACATATGGGGCAATGCATACCCGAAGCTTATAAGCTCTATTGCTGATTTGGCTTTGTATGCAATATTGGCCGCCAATTTATCGCCGCTAAGCATGCCAAGCGCATTTATGTGCTACCTTGCCGCCAGGGCTTTAGCGGCTGCGCAGTGCTATCTTTTGGCTGCAGCAGCGCGAAAGGATTATTCATTTGCACTGGCAAGCCTCTGGCGCGCAATCCCTGTAGGCATAGCCTGCTCAGCGGCAGCGGCCTTTGGCATTAATCCTGTTCTTGCTAAGCTGGCTTGCGGGGTTGCGCTAAATTACTTGCTTTATCGGTTGGCGTAAGCTCAAATCGGCAAAACTTTTCGCGCCTTAGCAGATAAAGAAGCAGCAAGTTAATGGAATTTTATGGTTTTACAGCATTTGCATGATGATCCTTTTGCCAAATATAATAAAGATCATGCGCTGACTTAGGTATTGTGGTACAATACCTCCATGGAAACAGCACATATAAAAATCTCGGCCCAGATCGAAGGGCGATTTCTCGCATTGCCATCCCATTTAGATGTAAAGGCTGGCACTGCAGAGCTCTACGGCTATAAATCTTCTGAGTGCGAAAAGCCATCTGTACTTGACGCACTTATCCAGCTTCACATACAGCTTTTTGGCTTAAATTCACAAGAGGAACTAAAGGAATACCTGCTAGTGTCACCGTCTGGAACAATAAGGATGATGTTTGGAATACCATCAGAGGCAGTTGGGTTCTCTATTAATGGCGCCATGCCTAATGATGGCCAAATCAGCCCTCTTTTTGGCGAGTACATGGGGTTCTTTGCTAGCAAGGCTGAGCTTGCAGATGGCGACAGCTTGCGGCTTTTCTTTTTCGCCGATTCATTTTACTCTGACCAGGAAAGCTGGTTTGAGCATAATGAAGCCCGTGCAGACATTATTTCTGCAAAGCCCGATGAAAATATCAGCCTTAGGCTGATGGGCTACTACTTCATGTACTATGGCGCAAGCCCTGAGCTAAATGAAAAGATCATACCGCTTGATCATGCCCAAGCAGGCATTGTTAATGAAGACGGCGAAATATTGCCAATAGAAGGCAAAGTCACAGGCATGCAAGGCAAAATTGACATTGCATTCAGCCAACCAGGCGTATATATCGTATCCGCTGTGTCCCTCGAAGACTTTCGCTATATCGTCTGCCCCCAAATAACAGTAAGCGTATCATAGCTATCCAAATTTTAATATTTTAAGGCCTAATCGGGGCATCAGGCAAATGTTTGCTGTCCCTATTCTGCCTGCTGCAACTGCACAGGCTGCTTTGATGGCACTAACTGCCCTTTTTTCCATTAAACCCAATGCGAATGGAACGCTGTTATTTTGCCATTTTAGCTGCAGCTTGAATGCCAGCCTCTCGCATTGCTTGCGATGCTCCTTAGCAATTGAATTGCTCTGGGCCCGTGCAGTTTTTGTTTTATGCCGGTTTGCCCATTTCTATATCTATTGCCATAAATTATTATGCCGATTCAGCCGCGAGAGCGCGAGGTGGGGCTTGCAAGGATTTCGCGCGCATTCATGAATCGTTATTTGCCATTTTTTGCGCATAGTGCTACACTGATGCTAGTGCACAATTCATAAGCAATACAATGGAGGAATGAAAACATGGCTAAGATATCAGCGAAAGATAACTTTTTAAAGCTCGCAGGCGGAGGGCACCCGGAGTATGTGCCATTCTTCACAATGATGGGCAGCGAAGGCGTAAGGGAGATCCCTATAAAGCGCGCAGGGCCTGCTATTTGGGGTGACAGCCGTTTCAGTGGCGGCAGCAAGGACATGTGGGGCGTTACATATGTGGCTACAGAGGAAACTGCCAATGCATCCCTGCCCGAGCCGGGTGAGTTCCTGGTCAATGACATAACGAAATGGCACGAAACAGTCAAAAGGCCCAATATAACGGAAAACATCGATTGGGAGGCAATGGCTAAAGCGGATATAGAGCGCATAAACATTGACCGCTCCCAAACTGCGCTCTCATGCGGCACTGTCTACCAGCCATTCCAGCAGCTTATGGCATTTTTGGGGCATGGCGAAGGCCTGATAGCAATGAGCGAAGAGCCGGAAGCAGTTAAAGAGCTGCAGGAATTCATGATCTCTGTTACAGAGCCTTACTACGAAAAAATACTTGACTACTACCAGCCTGACATTTGGTGCATCGGAGATGACACATGCACAGAATACGCGCCATTCTTCTCTGTAGAGATGTATAGGGAGTTTTTCAAGCCAATTTACACACGAATGGCACAGGCAGCAGTTAACAGAGGCTTGCCTGTACTCTTTCACATCTGCGGCATGATAGAGCCGTTTGTGCCTGAAATGCTCGACTTCGGCGTCAAATACATCGAGCCTACGCAAGAGTCAAATGATATTATCGGGCTCAAAGAGCAGTTCAAAGGCAGGGTTTCGTTCATCGGAGGGTTTGACTATGGCAGGCATGTCCCTGCCGGATATCCAAACTTTAGCGAAGAGGATCTTCGCCAGGATGTGCGCGACACCATAGACAAGTATAGCCCGAATGGCGGCTGGGGCATGTTCGCATGGCCGATAAGCTATCTTGGCGATCCTGTAATAGATGAAGTCAAAAAGATCATTTGGGACGAGAGCGATATATACGGCAGAAAAGTGTACGGCTATACTGAATAAACAGCAATATTTTGGGGCTGCTGTGGTTCTGGCTTAACAGAATCCATCAGCCCTTTTATCATGCATTCTTTTTTCGGCTCTGCCAATGGCCTGAAGGGGCGAATACATGCCTGTCTGTCTGGCATGCTTCGCGATATCGAGAGCCTGGACAAAAGGTATGGCGTGCATATTGGCCGGGACATGGGCGAGAGGATCATTGAAGGGGAGAGCGCTTGCGATTTTGTGTATGGGCCATGGCTGGCAAGGAAAGCATGAAAGCTTTGAAAGGGTGAAAAGTTTGGTATTGGCTGTTATGCCCGACGGCCTACTTGAGCGTGTTTATTGCAATCCTGCATCTCCTGCTTGCATAAGCAATCCCAACAGCAATAACTGTATCAAAGCCTTCAATGCTCTTTGCATACTTTTTCTTGGCTATTTGCCCAATAGCTTCCTGCGCCTTAACAGCAAGCTGCTCGTCATCGTCCGTAGCTGAAAACTTCTCTTCAATAACGATTGCTGCATTGGCAACCACGTTTGTGCACAGCAAATCAATATACCCATCGCCTGATTCTGCTTCGCTCTTTACGCTCCAGCTGCTGCAGGAGAGCAGAGCAGCTACTATCAAGTGGCAGTGCCTTTCCTGGCTTGCCTTGAAGCTGCCATGCACGGCAACGCCGTCCCTTACGCTTAGCACATTTTCGAATAGATCGTTTATTGCAGCTTCCGCCTCTCGTGCGTTTTCAGCAAGCAAAGCAGAAAACAGCTCATCTGCCTTTCCCTCTGTTATTGGCATAGCTGACATTGCCCACGAAAGAGCGTCTTTTCTTAAAGCTTCCCTTATTTCGAGGTTGGGGGCCCTCAGTTCATACATGCCATTGTTTGCTTTGCCCACCCAAGTAAGGTAGCCTGCCATGAACATCATATCCCATACTGCTTCGCTGCCGGGGATATCAGCCAAATCTCTGTATGTTGACAGTATTGATACCCTCTTGTTAATTGTGCCCCCATTGGCTAGATCTTCAATTAAGGCCAGCGCGCCAAAGCCGTCACGGCCCAGCATATCGCGAACTAAATCATTCGAAGCAGTGTTTGCCCAGTACATTTCAGGCGCCGCGCTCTCGTTCCTAACCATACGGCTGCAGGCCCTGACAACAGACCAAGGGTTATACATTTCAAAGCTGCCTATCTTATAGCCGTTATAATACTCTTTCATGTCAGCCATGCGGCCTTCAAGGCCGTAGTAGCCAACCATAGCGGCCACCTCTTCGCCAGTAAAGCCAAAATGGCTGCTGAACTCATCGTCAAGGGCAGAATATACAGCAATATTATTTAGGCCAGAAAAAATGCTCTCTTTTGACACCCTCAGTATTCCGGTAAGCACTGCAAACTCTACGAATGGGTTGCCCTTTAATGCTTGCCCAAGCAGGCCTCTAAACAGGATGGCCATTTCATCATAATAGCCCTTTTGATAGGCTTGGTTTATAGGCGCGTCATATTCGTCTATAAGGACAATTGCTTTCTTTCCATGGCGCCGGTGCAGCGCTTTTGATATAAGCCGAATGCTTCTTTTGACATCATTTCTGTTGGCTTTCATCTCAGACATTCTATGAAATGATGCATTTTCGGCATCCTTAAGCTCATTTCCAAACCCAATTTCCAGCCTGTCCGCTTCTTCGCTTATGATTAATGAAAGAGCATCAAGCGCTTCTGGAAAATCGCTTGCGTCTATGTCCTTAAGCGACAGGAAAATAACAGGGTGCTGAGCCTGGTGCGCTTCGCACAAATCTTTATGAACTGAAATTGCTAACCCCTCAAAAAGCTCCTTTGGGGAGCCTATCTCTAAAAAAGCTTTTAGCATGCTTATGTTCAGGCTCTTTCCAAAGCGCCTCGGGCGCAGTATGAGCTTTGACTCAGACATATTGCTCAATGCCTCAGCGATGAACATCGATTTGTCAACGAAGTAGTAGCCGCCATTTATGACTGTTGGGAAGTCCTCAGTGCTAATCGGCAAATTCTTTTCATGCAAAGCCTCCAGATAAAAACACAAAAGCGCTTGATCAAATCACGCTTTCAGATATTCAGGGCTGGTTAGTGAATTGTGGCAATTCGTTTGAAATGTTGTGAACGCTCTAACATTAGATCGCAGTTAAAGCATATTGCAATTGAAGCGATGATACGGCGGCTTGCTGCGGGCATTGTATATGCTTTGTAAGCAAAAGCTTATCCTTGCGCTTCATTGCTTTTATCTCAATCTCCCGCAGCATAGCCATCCTCTGGGTCTTATAGCACTCAACATGCTCAAGCCTCACAGGCAGCCGATCCCTGGTATACTTTGCCCCTTTGCCTGAACGGTGGGCAGCCAGCCTTCGCGCATAATTTTTTGCAATCCCGGTATAAAGCGTGCCGTCAGAGCACGTCAGAATATAAACATGCCATGGATCACTCTTCGCCGTCATCTTCATCTTCTGATGCTTCGCTCAGGACCTTTGCTATTGCTGATATTCTAACGTTTTCAGCAAGCTTTATCACCCTGACGCCGCTTGAAGTCCGATTCAGCTTCCTTAGCTGGGAAGCTTCCATGCGAAGGGCTTTTCCGTCTTCGGCAAGTATCATAATATCGTCCTTTTCGGGATCCAGAACGCAGATGCCGCATATTGCGCCTGTTCTGGCTGTAGGCTTATAATTTATAACGCCTTTGCCTCCCCGCCCCGTCAAACGATAGCGGTCAAGGCTTGATAGCCTTCCGAGGCCGTTTTCGGTTGCAGTAAGGGCAAATCCGCCTTCTGAAGAAGAGCCAATGCCAACAACATAGTCATCGTCAAGCAGCTTTACGCCCCTTACGCCCCTGGCAGACCTTCCGGTAGGCCTGGCCTGGTTTTCGTCTATTAAGAGAGCAGAGCCATTTCTCGTCCCGAGCAGAATATTGCTCTTGCCGTCAGTAACTAAAACATCTATTAGCTCATCGCCTTCATTAAGGGTTATTGCCTGAAAGCCAAGGCTCCTGTTGGTATTGTACAGCGACAGCTTGCTTCTCTTAATAATGCCGTTTCTGGTAGCCATGAACAGGAAGCTGTCTTCGCCTGTGCCTTTAAATGGTATAACCGCTGTTATCTTCTCTCCTGGCGACAAAGACAGAATATTGACAATTGCCTGCCCTTTAGCCTGCCTTTGGGCATCCGGCAGGTAATATGCAAGCATCTTGTATGCCCTGCCCTTGTTTGAAAAGAACAGAATCTGGCTCAGCGTTGTGGTAAAGAAGATATGGCGCACAAAATCATTTTCAAGCGTTGTATGCGCCATTATGCCTTTGCCGCCCCTTCTTTGCGCTTTATATGCCGAGGATGAAACTCTCTTTATATAGCCCCGGTGGGTTATAGTGACGACTACATCCTCTTCGGTAATAAGATCCTCGATTGCGAAGTTGGCATCGTCTTCGTTTGCCTCAAATGAAGTCCGCCGCTCGTCGCCATACCTGTTTTTAATTTCAAGCAGCTCGCTTTCCAGAACTTCAACCACCATTGCTTCAGAATCAAGAAGCCTGTTGTAATAAGCGATCTTTTCTGCAAGCTCTGCATGCTCTTGGGCTATCTTCTCGCGCTCAAGGCCCTGAAGCCTCCTAAGGCGCATATCGACAATTGCTTTTGCCTGCTCATTTGAGAGGCTGAACGCTTCCATTAAGCGCTCTTCAGCATCGTCATAAGACGCCCTGATAACAGCTATTACTTCATCGATATTGTCAAGGGCAATAATGTAGCCTTCAAGTATATGGGATCGTGCCAGAGCCCTGTCAAGATCATATTTTGTCCTCTTGGCGATTATCTCCTTTTGGAAGCTTAAGTAGCTTTCCAAGGCTTCCTTAAGGCTGATAACTTTAGGCATTCCGTCAACAAGCGCCAGCATGTTTATGGAAAAGGTGTCCTGAAGAGGGGTATACTTGAACAGCTGGTTCAAGACAAGCTGCTGGTTGGCATCGCGCTTGAGGTCGATGGCAATTTTCATGCCATTGCGGTCTGAAAAGTCGTTTATATCCGAAATGCCGGTGATTTTCTTGTCTCTGACGAGATCGGCTATCTTTTCTACAAGCCGTGCCTTATTAACCATGTAGGGGATTTCGGTGATAACTATTCTGTGGCGGTTTGAGCCTAAAGCTTCGATTTCTGTCTTTGCCCTTACAACCACCCTGCCCCTACCTGTTTTATAAGCGTCGATGATGCCGTTTCTGCCCATGATGATGCCGCCTGTAGGAAAGTCAGGCCCTTTTATATGCGCCATAAGCTCTGAGAGGTTTGCCTCAGGCTTTTTGAGCAGCAGTATTGCAGCATCGACTGTTTCGCGCATATTATGGGGCGGAATGCTTGTTGCCATTCCAACAGCAATTCCGCTGGAGCCATTCACCAGCAGGTTCGGAAAGCGGCTGGGCAGTACAGCAGGCTCCTGCTCGCTGTCATCAAAGTTTGAAACAAATTCAACAGTGTCTTTGTCTATGTCGCGAAGCATCTCAGAAGCAAGGCGCGAAAGCCTGGCTTCAGTGTAGCGCATGGCTGCCGGCTGATCGCCGTCTACTGAGCCGAAGTTTCCCTGGCCGTCAACCAGCATGTAGCGGGTTGAGAACTCCTGGGAGAGCCTTGCCATCGATTCATAAATAGCCGCATCGCCGTGAGGATGGTACTTGCCCATAACATCGCCGATGATGCGCGCGCTTTTTCTGTACGAAGCGTTATAGCGCACGCCAAGCTCGTCCATGCTGTATAAAATGCGCCTGTGCACAGGCTTGAGCCCGTCCCTTACGTCCGGCAGGGCCCTGCCGACAATTACGCTCATAGCATAGTCGATGAAGCTTCGCTCCATTTCCTCAGCTATGTCTATTATTTCAATATCACTGCCATACTCGCTCATTGCTATATGCCTTTCCCATGTATGCTAAATGTCAAGGTTCTTAACTCTGTCTGCATTGTCTGTAATGAAATCTTTTCTCGGCTGCACGAGATCGCCCATAAGCACTGAAAAAACTTCGTCAGCGCGTATAGCGTCTTCAACAGCTACTTTTAGAAGCGTCCGGTTTTCGGGGTTCATTGTCGTGTCCCATAATTGATCTGCATTCATTTCCCCCAGGCCTTTGTAGCGCTGGATGTCAACCTTCTCCCCGCCTAAGTCTTCAAGCGCTTTTACCAGGTCTTTTTCCCTATAGCAGTAATGCACTTTGTTTCCCTTGCTGGCTTTGTAAAGAGGAGGCTGGGCTATATAAACGTAGCCTTCGTCAATCAGCCCCGGCATAAAGCGGTACAGGAATGTCAGCAGGAGCGTTCTTATATGCGATCCGTCAACATCTGCGTCTGTCATGATAATGATCTTGTGGTAACGGGCCTTTTGTATGTCAAAATCGTCTGATATGCCGGTTCCAAAAGCGGTAATCATCGATCTGATAGAGTCTGTAGTCAATATTCTCTCAAGGCGCGCCTTTTCTACATTCAGGATCTTGCCCCTAAGCGGCAGGATAGCCTGTGTCTTCGGGTCTCTGCCCTGCTTTGCAGAGCCGCCGGCGCTATCGCCCTCAACAATGTAGATTTCGCAGTTTTCCGGGTTTCTGTCGGAGCAGTCTGCAAGCTTTCCCGGCAGCGCCGCTGTATCAAGCGCATTCTTTCTGCGAATGAGCTCCTTAGCTTTTTTTGCTGCCTGCCTGGCCTTTGCCGACATCACTGCTTTTTCAATTATGCCTTTGGCGTCTTGGGGGTGCTCTTCCAAAAAGGCGGTAACGAACTCTACAGTGACAGCGTCAACTGCGCTTCTGATTTCAGGATTGCCCAGCTTTGTTTTTGTCTGCCCTTCAAACTCCGGGTTTTTCAGCTTTACTGAGAGTATGGCTGTTATGCCTTCCCTTATGTCTTCGCCTGTAAGGTTCTCATCGCTGTCCTTAAGAATCGAATACTTGCGGGCGTAATTGTTCACAGTGCGGGTGAGGGCTGTTTTAAAACCGTTCACATGCATCCCGCCTTCAGCAGTGTTTATATTGTTGGCAAATGAATGCAGGCTCTCAGCGTAGGAATCGGTGTATTGGATAGCGCATTCAATTATGCATTCCGGAACCTCGCGCTCAAAGTATATGATATTTTGGTGGATAGGCTCTTTGCCTCTGTTCAGGTATTCGATAAACTCCTGGATTCCGCCGTCATATAAAAACCGCTCTGCCTGGTTCCCCTCATTGCGGGTGTCGGACAATACAATAGACAGCCCCTTATTGAGGAAGGCAAGCTCCCTGAGCCGGTGCCTAATCGTATCGTATGAATATTCTATCTCCGGGAAGATCGTGGGATCGGCCTTAAAGCGGATCTTGGTTCCCGTATTTTTGGCTTTGCCAACTGTCTGGATTGGAGAGTCAGGCACCCCCCTTTGGTAAGTCTGCCTAAACTCGCTGCCATTCTGCCATACTGTGCATTCAAGCCATTCGCTTAGGGCGTTGACAACCGACAGGCCAACTCCATGCAGGCCTCCCGACACTTTATAGCTGTCATTGTCAAACTTCCCGCCTGCATGCAAAACTGTCAGCGCTACTTCGAGAGCAGACTTTTTGGCTTCAGGGTGCATCCCTGTTGGAATCCCCCTTCCGTCGTCTATAACGCAGATGGCTTCGCCTTGCTCTATCTCAACAGAAATATTGCTGCAATAGCCGCCTAAGGCTTCGTCAACAGAGTTGTCTACTATTTCATAGACAAGGTGGTGAAGGCCGCTTTTGCCTGTTGAGCCTATATACATTCCGGGCCTTGTCCTTACAGGTTCGAGCCCTTCAAGTATTCTTATCGAGTCTGCGTTATATGTTGAAGTATTGGTATTCTTGTCTGCCATCAAGCACTCCTGTCAATTTTTTATTATTCCTTCTGAAACAATGAATTTATTAACGTCTCTTCTGCTCTCAAGGAAGCTTTCGTCTGTACAGGTAATAACCGCCTGAGATCCGGCAATTATAGTAAGCGCCAGCTTTCTCCTGTCGCTGTCCAGCTCGCTGAGCACATCGTCAAGCAGGGCAACAGGCTTTTCCCCAAGGGCGTTTTTGTATATATTAATCAGCGAGAGCTTCATGCATAGCGCCAAGCTCTTTTGCTGGCCGAGGCTGGCAAAGTTTTGGGCTTGCATCTTGTCCAGAGTAAAGACAATGTCATCCCTGTGTATGCCTTCAGTGCATTCGCGGTAGCGTATGTCAACTTTTCTTGCCCTCTCAAGCATCCCGAGGTAGGATTCCTGGAGGCTGGCTGAGCCTATCTCAATAACCGCTTTGTCATAGTAGTCAATATCAAGCTTTTCCCTCCCTCCGGAGAGGTAATGGTACTGCCTCTCAAGCTCCGGCTTGAGCGCCCTGAGAAAGCGAATTCTGGATTTTATTATTATCGCCCCGCACTCAGCAAGCTTTTCATCGTAAATATCAAGCATAGAATCCAAAGACCTGTTGTACTGGCGCAGTATAGACGACTTCTGTGAGAGCAGCCTCCTATGCTCAGCCAGCGCAGCAGCATAATTCTTGCTCATTACCGATATCGATTCGTCAAGGTATGCTCTCCTGGAGGCGGCAGGCCCCCTGACAAGCTCGAGATCAGCCGGGCTGAAGAAGATAGCAGGGAACAGCGGGGCGATTTCAGATCTTTTCTTGACGGTATGACCGTCAACTCTGTGCACCCGCTTTTCAGCTGAGATATACAGGCCTGCTGTATAGGCTTGAGCGCTGTCAGAGGCAACTTCGGCCTCAATAGACAAGCTGTCGCTGTACGGGCCAATAAAAGCCAGGGCCTTTCGCTCTCTATGGCTTTTCCCTTGCAGCGCCAGCATTATGGCTTCAAGGGTATTCGTCTTGCCCTGGCCATTGCGGCCGTAAAGGGCATTTATGCCTTTTGAGAATGATAGGCTCGCAGACTGTATGTTACGAAAATTTGAAAGGCTTAGCTTTATAATGTGCATTTTCGCCACCCGGCCCCGATAAAGGCATTCTGCAAGCTTTTTATTAAATTTTTCTTTGCTGCCTGCCACGTGCAGGCATATGCAAAAGCAAAAAGATATAAAAAACATCCTTGCAACTTACAAAGGCTTTTAAGCAATATTTTTGCGTTTGGAAACAGAGTAATCAACAGTAATGCTTGATGAATGCCACATATGCCATTATATCATTTTTTTGCGCTTTTTAACAGTATTTTGCGTCTTAAAGCAACGCCTAAAGAGCATGTTTTAAGTGATTCGCACTGTTTGTTCCCCGTTGGGGCAACGATTGCCTGCATGCTGTTTTATTAGAACGCTTAACTTGCGAAGAAATCACAAATATACGAAAGTTTTCAATCATAAGCTATCAGCAGGGAACGAGCCTGCATATTGCTTGGACAGCTTGCATATATTGAAACGTGTGGGAGGCGGTGGAGTATTGGACGATAGGACTTATTTTAGGTTTGGGCCGGAATGGCCAAGCAACAAGTATGACGCGGCTCAGCACTCAGCTGATTTTAACGACCTTGTAAGGGATATATGCATATCGCAGGAAACAATCCCCATTAAGATTGATCAGTATTGCGGCACGCTTGAGAGCGTTGCGGATCTGCCTAATACAGGCAGGATTGGGGAGTTTTACATATGCAATGCAATTATATATGCCTTTAACCCCAATATCGGCGCATTTGCCCCTTTTTCATATACACAGCCTCTCAGCGCGTATGCTGAAAGGTATGCAAACGAAAGCGCCCTTTATAATTCATCTGTAACTTTCACCACTCAAATAAGGCTGCCCCATGGCTCCCCATCGATGAATGTATTGTATTGCCCGAACGATTCAATGACAATACAGCTGCCAGGCATATACAGCATTTCCAGAAGGATAGCATACAAGGCCTCAGCCAAGAATGCAGTCAGGTTTTCAGTGAATATAAATGGCAAGCCTGTTGATCGCAGCAGCCATTATACAGAAGGCAGCGCAGAATTAATAGACAATTCAATGTCCTTTATCGAGCAGCTGAATACAGGAGATATGATTCAAATGTCTGTTATCAGCTATAGAAACAGCATGAAGCTTATGGTTTACCAGGCGAGCCTTTCATTAATCAAGCTTAGCTAGCAGCTTTGCCCTTTGCCATAAAGCCGCATAATGAAGGCAAGCTGCAGCCCTTGGAAGGCGGCAGGATTTATCTCGGCCTAAAAAAGCCCCGGCGGCCCTAAGCCGGGGCTTTGCTGTATTGCTTGCTCGTTTATATGGCGCTAAGCATTTAAGCCCTGCTCAGCTGCCTGGCGCAGTTTCCTCTGCCTTTTCGGCTTCGGCTTTGTCAGCCTTTTGCGCTTTTTTGAGAATAATAGCCTTCTTGCGCTCGTTGGCTTTTATTCGAAGCTTTATTGTCTTTGTGATTTGGTGGCCATCCCCAAGGGATTTTTTGCTGATCTCAAGAGCCTTTTCATACATTTCAAGCGATGTGTCGAAATCATTCTTGTTTTTGTAGGCTGTGCCTATGCTGCTGTATGTGAGTATAGTATTCGGATGCTCTTCGCCAAATGCTTTCAAATTTATTTCAAGCGCCTTATTGTGCATTGACAAAGCTCCGTCGCTGTCTCCAATTTTATTTAGAACCTGGCCAATGTTGCTGCATGACTTTGCAGTTGTCGGGTGGCTGTCGCCAAGCGTCTTCATGCGGATTGCCAAAGCCCTGTAAAGCATGTCAAGGGCAACATCGAAATCTCCCTTGATATAAAGCGCAGATCCTATGTTGTCGTAAGCAAAAGCGGTTTGCAGGTGCTGCTCGCCGTATTCCTTTCTGAGCGAATCCAAAGCGTTGATGCTGATGCTAAGTGATCTTTTCAGCATTTCGCCGGCATTCTTTGCATCATTGTTTCTGTTCATGCAGGCGCATAGATAGTAATAGGACATTGCCGTATCCATATGCGCCTTGCCAAGAGCCTTAATGCGGATTTTCAGCGCCTGCTGGTGAGCCTTGATGGCAGTGGGAAAGTCTCCAAGGCCATAATATGCAGATCCCATGCCAGAGTAGGCGTCAGCAGTGTCCGCATGCTCTTTGCCCAGAGAGTTTGTACGGATTCTTGCTGCTTTTCTGTGCATTTTTACAGCAGTGCCAAAGTCCGCTATGGCATAGTGCACATATCCTATGCTGTTGTATGAAGCTGCAGTGTCAAGGTGATCCTCTCCCAGTGCTTGCAGGCGCATTTCCAAAGCTTTTTGGTGCATTTGCATAGCGCCGGCATAGTCAGCTTTGTCGTACAGGGCAGTGCCTTCATTATAGTATTCTGTGGCGGCATCGGCTAGATCGCTTCCCAACGCCTCCTTGTTCTCTAAATCCATTTAATTCGCCTCTCCTCGAACCCTCACGTATATATAATTCGATCTGAATATACATTATTCTCGGTCTTATTATACTTCACAAATTTTCCGTGAATCAATCGAATTTTACTTCTTTTGGCATATCATGAGCAAAAAAGCAGCTTAGTTCGTATTTCGAGGCATTTTTTCTGATCATTAGAAAATAACGCAAGAAAATAGCGCACCCGGGCAGGATTAGGGCTGCGGAAAAAGCGGCGTGGGGCAATGCGGCTTTGCCGTTGGCAATTTATGGGCATAGCGAATAGCGCTCTCTTTTTATTCAGCGGATTTTCTAATGTAGGAATTATGTAATTATTGGCATAATTAAGGGAAATTCTGCATCATGTAGTGATATTTGCAGTCAATATATTCCTAAAGTATTATTTATATCGCGTTAGAAAAATAAGGAAATATTTTTGTCTTACAAAGTATATTTTTCGTAATAAAATGCCAAATTGCCCCACTAAATGTCGAAGAAATATAATATATAGCGCATTATGTGGTATAAACTTAGTAATTTATACTAATCCAAGAAAACTAATAGTTTTCTTAACAAATTTAGGATACTGGTTAACACATAAATACTGGTATTAATGTATAATATTTTCTAGCTGAGAACGATATAGCCGCTGTAAACACAACTAGATAATACCATAAAAGGTTAGTATTGAGGAGTGCCGGAAAGTTATGTTTATTTCACGAGAGTGCGATTATGCTGTAAGAATAGTGAGATCGCTTTCGGATTACGAAATCCGCAATGTCAACGAGATCTGCGAAAATGAGCATGTGCCTAAACAGTATGCATATAAAATACTCAAAAAGCTGATCAGATCAAACATCGTGCAGAGCTATCGTGGGGCGTTAGGGGGATTTGAGCTCGCTAAGAGCACGGGAGATATATTTTTGTACGATATCATTGTAGCTGTTGAAGAGGACTTTATTGAGTGTGACTGTATGGCCGAAGACTACAGATGCCCGAAAAGCAATAAGGATGAACGCTGCAAAGTGCACGAGGAGCTGTTCAGGGTTCAGAGCCTGCTCTCTGAAAGCCTGCAGGAAAAATCGCTGCATGAAATTCTAAGCAGCGCTCGCTAATTGAATTACAGGCAGCCCCCCACTTAAACCAGAGAAAAGTGGGGGGTTCGATTTTTTTTGCATTAGAGCGCAAGATCCGCCATTGCAGTATAGCCGTAAGCGCTCTTGGCGCTGTTTACAGCATCAAATATTGCTTCTTCTACGCACCTTGTTGCCAAGATGCCCACTGCATCCAGGGTTGCCTCAACCTCGCCGGAGCAAAGCGCAAAGATGGCGTCCCCGTCCGGCACTGAATGGCTTGGCCTGATCCTTCGGGCTATTCCGTTCTGGCCAAGGCTGGCCAGCTTGTTGGCCTCCGCTTTAGTCAATGCGGCATTTGTCATGATTGTGCCGATAACAGTGTTCCCGAAAAGGTCGAAATAGCTTTTGTAGCGCGCGAGCGCCATCTCTTCAGAATCCGCAAAGCCTGCCTTGTCATCGTTTAGGGTCCCTGCTATTATTTTCCCGTCGGGCCCGAGAACGTCGCCTGCGCAGTTTACTGCGACCATTGCCCCGCAAACAAGCTCGCCGTACCTTAAAAAAGCATAGCCAATGCCGCCTTTCATTGCATTGCCGATGCCGTTGTGCTTGCCTACAGTGGCACCGCAGCCTGCCCCGTAATTGCCGCTTAAGGGGGAACTGCCGCTATAGGCGTCTACACACGCCTTATAGCCCATGTCAGGGCCCGGCCGGGAAAAGGCCGAACCGCACCTCAGGTCAAACAGGATCGCTGCAGATACATTTGGCACTGTTGTTTGCCCGATATTTCTGCCAACTTGCTTCTCCTCCAAATACTTCATGACCCCGCCTGCTGCATCAAGGCCATATGAGCTTCCGCCGGCAAGCATAACAGCATGCGTAGCCCTTCTGTTGGCAAGAGGGCTTAAGGCTGCTATGTCCCTTGTTGATGGAGAGCCCCCTCTGACGTCAACGCCTGATACAGCGCCCTTAAGGCATATTGCTACGCTTACCCCGCTGGCGCCTTCGCTATCTTCTGCCTGGCCTATCGCAAATGAGGCCAGATCGTCTAGTGATGCTTTTTGTGTGTTCATATAAGAGTAAATAATCTTTCGCTTTTCATTATAATTTCACTAATATTGTTGCATGTTATCCCTATACATGCAAGTGTTTTAGGCTTTAGCCGTTCTAATGTAACATTAACGATCGCTTATATAAGCTTATTGCTTTTAATTGCCTTTGATTTTTCGAAATAAAAGCGATATAATCTAATTGAAATTTTACAAATATAATATAGCTTGGCAAAAAGCTATATGCCTGGATGCAAAAGGAGTTGAAATGGCGGACCAGCAATATACCGACTATGAAATTATCAATGGAATCACACAGCCTAAGCTAACGCCGTATTGGCAGATAAAAGCTATTGCCAGCGAGCTGCACGGGCAATTGTGGCTATACCTTCAAGGCAAGCCATACAGAGTTATAGAAAGCTATGCACTCTCTCTTGAAATCGACTCAGCTGATGTTTACAAACCTGATGTGTATGTAGTCTCCACACCGTCCTATGACGCCCAGTCAAGCAAGTTCACAGGGCTGCCGGATCTTATAGTAGAGATAATAACGCCCGAAGACGGAATCATCTGCTATACCGACAAGTTTATGGCCTATACAGAAGCCAGAGTCCCTGAGTACTGGATTATCAATACATACACAAAAACCGTCCAGACATATATCCTCAACGGCGAGCGCTATGACACAAGGCTCTATTTTGAAAACGACACTGCTTTGGTTGAGAGCCTAAACGGATGCAAGATCAACCTTCAAAAGATTTTTTCAGCTGATCTTTTCTAGGCTTCGAATCTAAAGATTAGCGCTTGGCTAAGTGCCGGGCGCCTTTTTTAGTGCATGCCGGCGGCAGATAAACTTTGGCGGGTATTGTGAATATTATCACAGCGTTTTGAGGCAAAGCGGATTATTGGGGGCATGGCCATCAGCCTTTTTGCATACAAATGAAAGGCCCAGACGGGTGGCAGGGCAAGCAGGAATGCAAGGCAACTGCCCTTGGCAAGATGCCCGCATGCCTGAGCTATTATTGCCCGTGTGAGCAGTTTGTTCTTTTAATGGGCGTTTGCTTGCTTTAAAGCCAGCTATAGACGGATGCAGCCTATGCAAGCTGCTTAATGATCACCTTGCACTTCCTGCTTGCATATGCGATCCCAACGGCAACAACTGTATCTAAGCCCTCAACGCTCTTTGCGTATCTCTTTGCGGCAATCTGCCCCATTGCCTCTTGCGCTTTCTTAGAGAGGCTTGAATCATCGATTTGTTCAGAAAATTTTTCTTCAATTACGATTGCAGCATTCAGGCCTTCATTTGTGCACATCATGTCTGCATACCCATCGCCGGACTCTGCTTCGCTTTTGGCAGTCCAGTTGCTGCATGCGAGCAGAGCTGCTGTTATCAAGTGGCAGTCCTTTTCCTGGCTTATCTTAAAGTCGCCATGGACAACTATGCCGTCCCTTACACTCAGGACTCCCTCAAGCAGTTCATTTATTACAGCTTCCGCCGCATCTGCATTGCCACCAAGCAAGGCAGCATACAGCCTATCCGCCTTTCTCTCAGTTATTGGCATAGCTGACATTGCCCACGAGAGTGCATCTTCTCGCAAAGCTTCCCTAACTTCGAGGTTTGGCGCTCTTAGCTCATATATATTATTGCTTCCCTTGGCCTCCCATGTGAGGTAGCCTGCCATGAACATCATGCCCCACAATGCCTCGCTGCTGGGGGTTGCTGCCAAGTCTCTGTAGGAAGACAGAATTGACACCCTTTTTTTAGCTGTACCTCCATTTGCCAGAGCATCAATTGAAGACATCGCCTCAAAGCCGTCTCTCATAAGCATATCTCGCACCAAGTCGCTTGGAGCAGTGTTTGCCCAATACATCTCAAGCTTTGCGCTTTTATTCTTAGCCATGCGGCTGCAAGCCCTTACAACAGCCCATGGGTTGTACATTTCAAAGCTGCCCATCCTGTAGCCGTCATAATACTCTTTCACATCAGCCATGCGATCATCGAGCCCATAATAGCTGAGCATGGCGGCTACCTCTTCGCCAGTAAAGCCAAAATGGCTGCTGAACTCATCGTCAAGGGCAGAATATACAGCAATATTGTTAAGGCCTGAGAATATATTCTCTTTTGATACCCGAAGCACTCCGGTCAATACTGCAAACTCTACGTATGGGTTGCTCTTGAGCGCTTGCCCAAGCAGCCCTCTAAATAGGCTAACCATTTCGCCATAGTATTTCATGTCATAAGACTGGTTTATAGGAGCGTCGTATTCGTCTATAAGAACAATTGCCTTCTTGCCATATCGCTGGTGCAAAGCTTTTGACATTAAGCGAATGCTTCTTGCCACATCAGGTTTAGTTGCCTTGCTTGCAGACATTCTGGCAAATACAGCATTTTCGTCTTCATCAAGCTCAATGCACTCTTTTCCGATTTTAAGCCTCTTGGCCTCGTCGCTGATTCGTATGGAAAGGATTTCAAGCGCTTCTGGGAAATCACTGGCATCTATGTCTTTTAGCGACAGGAAAATAACAGGGTGCTGGGCCTGATGGGCTTCGCACAATTCTTTGCACTCTGATATTGACAGCCCGTCAAAGAGCCCCTTGGGGGATCCCATCTCTAAAAAAGCTTTCAGCATGCTCATGTTCAGGCTCTTTCCAAAGCGCCTTGGGCGCAAAATGAGCTTAGTCTCATATATATTGGCCAAAGCCTCAGCGACAAACATCGATTTGTCAACAAAATAGCAGCCGCCATTTATGACCGTTGGGAAGTCGTCAGTGCTAATCGGCAGATTTTTTTTCATGCAGCGCCTCCAGATATTAATATAGCAGAACCAACCCGTACTTGCCACACTTACAGAATAGGGGATGCCGGGCACTTTTTGGCATGGATTCGCTTCGTTATATTAGAGATTGAGCGATGGCGCTGCTTTGTGCAGGCTCAAAGCTCTCATGGCTCTCAGCAATCACAAATTGCCTGTTGCTTTCTTCTTCAAGCGCTTGCCTATCAAACGGACGATTATGGCGCGAACCCCATGCCGGCTTATAATATTAGCATAAAATGAAAATATCATGAAAAGCTCTCTTGAAACAATGCCTTGGCTGATTTATACTTATCATATAATCTAACCTGTAAATATGCACTTTTTTAGCGAAATTGCTAAATGATAAGTGTATGTAATTAAATGGGCGATTTGGCAAATTTCGATTCTTTTATTATATTATATCGAGAATCATTAAAACACCTGAATTAAAAGCGGCAGCCCGCCAGCGCTGTTTTTAAACACTAGTAATTATGAGAGGGCGCATAACGCTGTGCGATTGGAACCCAATTTGAGACGAGCTGTATACGCAGCTATAGCAGCTGCCTGTGTTTTGGCACTCATGTGGCCCCTGAAAGCAGCGCAAGCAAGCAGTGGATCAAAGCTTGTGCTGAATGTTGATGTTGAAAGCGCTGTTTTTGTTTATGACGGCCAGGAGCACTCCATTTCATCGTTTACATCAAATGCTTCCGACTATAGCAATACTACCGTTGAATGGGACATAAGCATTTCCCGTGTTGACGCTGGCAGCGTTTCAACTGACAGCCTTGCCCCGTTGCTTCGTGTTTACCAAAATGGGGAAGACATAACAGAATTCTTCAGAATATATATTTCGCATGGAACCCTGACGATAAAAAAGCTGCCTATTTCAATTTCATGCTCGGCTGCCCCTTCAGAATACAGCGGCAGCCAGCAGTCAGCTGAAATGCAGTACCGCCAGCCGGATGCAATGATCAGAGGCGATCAGGTGCAAGGCAAGCTGATAGCCTCAGGCAAGAATGCAGGCTCATACACTCCGGATGCAAACTCTTTATGGATTTACTCGGCAAGCCGCAAAGCTGATGTCACGCACAACTACGACATTTCAGTAAACGGCTCTTTTTCAATTGAGCCAACGAGCACTGTGATCCTCATTGAGCCTGAAGCGAAAAGCTCAATCTACGGAGATCGCGATGCGGCCCTGACAGCAAAAGTCCTGGGGGCATTAGGCAATGACGCCTCCTCGGCAGGCTACACGCTCGAAAGAAGCCCGGGCAGCAATGCCGGGACATACGAAATAAGGGTTTCGAGAATTGATGCACAGTCTTTGCCGCTCAAAAACTATAAGAATATTGAGACACGAAAAGCTGAATACACCATCCAAACAGCAATATCCTACCGCTACAAAGGCAGCCAGCCTTCGGGCGCGCCTTCGCTGCCCGCGAAAACAGGGGCAAGCGCCGGCCAGAGCGTAAGCGTCAAGCCCTCTTTGTCCCTTAGCGGCTATACGTTTTCGGGCTGGTCATCGCCGAGCGTCAGCGTTTCCGGCTCGCGCTTTACAGTGCCAAAGGGCATCAATGAGATTGTTTTTGAAGGCCGCTTTTCAAGCAGAACGTACACGATAAGCTATTTTGTGGATGGGGAGCTGTATAAGCAGGAGCACTATGAGCAAGACAGCGAGGTTGCAATTTTGCAGGAGCCAAGCAGGGAAGGCGCAACATTCTCAGGCTGGGACTCGGTGCCGGTAAAAATGCCGGGCGAAGACATTGAAGTGCGCGGCACTTTTACCAAGATAAAATACACGATTGGATACTACATCAATGCTGTTGTGTATGAGATCCAAAGCTACTGTGCCGGCGATTTGGTAACAGCGCCTGATATATCGCTGCTGGACGGCTTCCAAGGCTGGACTGGCATACCGGATGTTATGCCGCCTGAGAACCTCTCGCTATATGCCCTGTATGCTGAAAGCAGCTCAAGCAGCACGCCCGTGCGAACAACTGCCTGGTCTCCAATAAATGCCGTGCTGGCACTGGCCGCAATAGCCCTATGCGCTGCCTATAACTTCGGCTTTATCGGCAAGGAGTACCCGAGGACTGTGCTGCTAAGGTCGCTTGGCATTCTCTCGTGCCTCTCAACAGCAGTTATCACGGTGCTTAGCGGCATAGGGGCAAGCCGGCTGTCTTTTGTAGACCAATGGAGCCCGGTCTGCGCCCTGGCTGTTGCAATACAGGCGTTTATACCGCTAAGGCTTGGCAAGAAAGTTTTTGTTGACGTTTTTATAGATGCAGACAGCGGCGAAATGATCCCGGAAGCAGATATTATTTCGCTTAAGCCAAAACAAGGTTAGGAGGGAGGGGCGCCGCATGCAATAAGGCGCCCGGCACACAACAGTCGATATGGCAAACAGAATAGCTCTAACTTTAGCGCTTCTGAGCTTTCTATTTTCAACGGGAGCGCCACAGCAGCAGCAGCTGAATGTGGCAGTTTATGTTCAAAGCAAAACCTATGTTTATGACGGCGCGCAGCACGAGGTGAACTCGTTTACATATAACATTAGCGGATCGCCAGCCAGCGGCATCCGCGTCGAATGGAATTTTAGCCTGAAGGAAACTGAGGCTGGCGTCTACGACACAACCTCCAGAATGGCAAGAAGCATCAGGGTGTTCAGAAACGGCAATGACATAACATCCAGCACAAATGTCACTGTCAGCCACGGGTCTCTTTTGATACTGCCTGCAAAGCTTGGAGTAGTGGCTGAAAGCATTCAAAAGCCATACTCAAGCGAAGGCTATCAAGTAGCCTTGGGATACATGCAGCCATCGGGGCTAGCCCCGGGCGATGAGCTGCGCGGGACGCTGGAGGCCTCAGGCACGAATGCAAACTTGTACCTGCCATCAGTAAACGGGCTTTCCGTTTACTCAACTGATAAACGCAAGGATGTAACTAGAAATTACCAGATAGAGCTGGGCGGCGGAGGGCTGATGATACTGCCAACTGTATCATATTCATACACAGGCTTTGTCCCTGATCAGGCCGAAAGCCCACCCCAAACGCATGCGCTCGAGCCGAATAGGCAGCACAGCCTGCCACAGCCTGCCAGCGTCAGCGGCTATGAATTTTCCGGCTGGCGTTCTGAAGACGGCTATATGCAAGACGGCTATTTAACTGTGCCTGCCGGCGTTAATCACGCAAAGCTCTCCGGCAGCTTTGAAACTGTCAGCTACTGCATAAGCTACTACATAGACGGTGAGCTTTATGAAGCTTGCGAGTACGCCCCCGGCCAGGAAATAGAGCATCTTGAGGGCCCAAGCAAGCAAGGCTGCATTTTGGTTGGCTGGGACAGCGTGCCTGAAACTATGCCAAATGAAGACATTGAGGCGCATGGCCACTATGCAAAGTGCCACAATGCGCTCTTCTATTTGGGCAATGCTGTATACAAGACACAAACGCTGCATGAAGGCCAGTCAATATTGCCTCCGGAAGCATCCAATATCAAGGGCTTTATTGGCTGGAGCAATATGCCTGATGAGATGCCGGACGAAGACATAGCCATATTTGCTGTGCTTGAACAGCAGGAAAGCTCTATGTATGAGAGGCGGGCATATGATTCCGATACAATGTCGCTGGTGCTGTTTAGCGTCTTGTCCCTGTCATTTTGCATTCTGAGCGCTGCGTATGCCTCAAAGCTTAACAGAAGGAAAACGTTCGGGCTCTCTGCATCGATATCGCTGGCAGCGCTGGCAGCGCTTGCGCTTACATATGCCGGCTTGCTCAGCGCCATGCGCGCTAAGGGCATTGCGGCCTTATGCGCTGCGTTTGAAGCTGCTGCTTTTGCGAGCCTGATTTTGGCAAACAGCAAAAATCAGCCTGACAGCGATGACGAAGCTCGCAGCCTGTCAACAGGGGAGTACGAGATTATTTCGCCCAAACACAATTCTGTTCATCAGGAGGGCTAAAGTGCTCTTGCTATACAAGGCAAATATTATAGCGCTTGCTGCCGTTATTACATCAAGCGCTGTATTTGGCATATACCAGTTTTTCGTTCTCAAATGGCGCGACAAATGCTACCTTGAAGAAGAAAAAATGAGTTCGGAGCTATATGAGCTCACCAAAAAATCCAACTTGAACGAGATGGCCATCCATTTTTCGAAGAAGAAGGCGGCAGAATCCAAGGCGCTAGAGCCACTGCTCCTGTCCATGCTTGAGCGAAAGCCAAAGCCTGCAAAAAAGCGCTGGCAGCTTCAGCTCGCGCAGCGCCTGGGCATGAGCTCAAACACTGTTGCGCTGCTGTCATCTTCGTCAAAGGAGAAAAACCTTCTTGGCGCCCGCAAGGCAGGCATTTACGGCTATGCCCCTGCCCAAAGCGCGCTGCAAAAGCTTTTGTACAAGGCTGACGGGCAAGTGCAGCTTGCTGGACTGATTGCCATAGCAAGGATAGGGGAGAAGGAAAGCTTTCTGAATGCCCTGAAAATTCTGGCCGGCCGCCAAGCTTTTGCCTACTGCTGCTATCTGGAGGCATTCACAGAATACGAGGGCGATCTTGAAGAGGCAATACATGATGCGCTGCTGTGGGCAGGATCCCCAATATGCGCTGCAGCCCTAAGCGCAGTTACAGAAGAAAACGCTTATGCGCTAAGGGAGTATATAACGCCGTTTGTATTTTCGAAAAGCTATGAAGAGAGAAATGCTGCCCTTATAGCGCTCTCCAACAGCAAGCGCGGCAATCCGTATGAGTACTTTAAAAATGCATTGGATGATTCGGCATGGCAAGTAAGGGCAACTGCTGCCAACTTGCTTGGCAGGCATATCTACCTTCCGGCGGGGGTATTTCTGCTTCATGCGGCATCTGATTTAAGCTGGCCTGTAAGGCAGGAAGCTGCGCAGTCAGCAATCGCATATATTGAATTTAATGAGCATTTGCTCAACCAATTTAACTTTCGCGATCCTTATGCCTATGACTCTCTTTGCTATGCGCTTGAAAAAGCCGGCAAAGCCGAGCTGCTTGACAAAATCATGCAAAAAGCCGGCGAAACAGCTAAGGCTAAAGTTAATAACATTTACTATATAACTTACCAAACAGACAGGAATACATCGATTGAGGCGCCAGTTATCGATGTCTAGGCGAATATATTGTGGCTTTCTTTAAGGCAATAGACTTTTTTTTAATATCTGTGCTTAGCATCTTAGCGCTTGTTTACACTGTTCAGGCTATTTGCTTTTTAGTTTCCCAGGCCCGATGCCTTAACAAAAACCCGGCGGTGCACAGCCCGGCAGAAGGCAGCCTGCTTATGCCTATTTCGCTTGTCAGCGCTATTGGCGATGAAGAAGGCTTAGTTGAATATGTGCGATCGCTGCTAAACCTTGACTATCCATCATATGAGGTTATTGCAGTTTGCAGCGCTTTAAGCGAAGCAGCAATTAATGAGCTGTGCGGCGCCTTCAATCTGGTTAGCGTTGGCTTTCCGGTAAGAATGCGCCTCAAGTGCAAAAAAATAAATGCAGTTTATATAAGCGCTGACTTTCCTGATCTGGTTGTAGTGGACAAAGCAAAGGGCGCAATCGGCGACAGCTTTAATTGCGGCCTTAATATCAGCAAGCATGCTTTGTATGCCCAGACTGAAAAAAAATACCAGCTTTACCCCTCATGCCTTCGCAGGGCAGCATCTTATATGGCATACGATTTAAGCATCGCCAGGATCTTCTCGCCTTGCGGCATCGTTCTTGGGGAGGGGGCCAATGCCAGCCACACAGAAATGAAAGCTGCAGCAGAGCACCTGTATGAACTCATGATATCGCCTGTGCCTGGAGGAAATTATCGCGCACATTCTTACTTTAGCTGCGGCTTTGCGCTCGCGGACAAGGAGCTGGCGATACAAGCGGGAGGCTTTTTGCGCACTTCAGACTATCCGGGCCTGGCACACCATATCGCTTTAAGCAAACTTATCGTTGAAAGCAAAACCCGAAGCAAAAGCTTCATGATGGCTGAGCCCTATTGTTCGCTTAATGCCCCGACAGATATAAACTCTGTAAAGAAAGAGGCCATTGCCCGCTACAAAGAGGTTATGTCTGCCCTTATATCGAACAGGTCAGTTTTTTTCAAAGCTGAATACAAATCCTTAGGCTTTATATCATTGCCATACTACCTGTTTTCTGAGTTGGGGGCGCCTTTGGTTGATCTCGCTTTGGCAGTATACATTCCGCTGAGGTTTCTGATTGATCCTTCCGGATTTTTTTCATCCATTGTTCTGTACTTGCTTGCCGGGATTGCTTTCAGGGCATTGCTGGGCGCATGCGCAGCCAGCTTGCTTGGCAGCCGCTTCAGCTCAACTGATACTGTAGGCAGCTTAATTAAGCTGGCTGCCTGTGCGGCAAGCCTGGCTTTTAGCAATAGGCTCTCATACGCTTACAATTGCTTTGTCTCGATTCTTTTGCTTTATAAATATCCAAGCATCGATTGAAGCCTGTATATATTGCGCGCTGATTTGCCAATCGCAACAAGCTGCTTTCGTTGCCATTATGCAGACCGTTTCAAACCACACTTGATGAAGCGGAATTCGTTACTACTCGTTATTGGTTTGGCTTAAGCCGTAAATATGAAATTATCAACAGCGAAACCATGCAAAGCACTATGCCATGATGAGTTGTTTTCACGGTAATAAATCAATTTAGCCAATCTTCAATAGATAGGCCCTTTATACGCTGAAACTCGCGAGTATTATTGGTGACAAGAAAATATTAGCTATAACATGCATATGCTTATTTTAGCCTTATGCCCAACTGTATCGATTGCTGCAACTGGCAACCAGGGCTATGCTGATTGTAGAGACGGCAATGGAGTTAATTATTTTGGCATGCCGGAATGATGAACGATCCTCACTATAATACAACAAGCAAGCCTGTTATACATTCTGTAGTGGCAAACGGACAAAATGTGTATAATACTGCAACGAATGGGAACCTGGCTACCAGATTCCCACATGCGCTTTTCAATGAAGAAAGCCGTTTCAGCTCTCGAAATTTGAGGATTTTATGGTTTGCCAACTTTCTGTTGAATTCCCTCATCGCGTGCTCTTTACCGCCGCTCAGCTTATGCCAGAGCACGCAGCATAGCACTCTATTTCTTCCTTAGAAATAATTTTGCCATCGCCAGGGCATTTTGCCCTTTTTATATTTATAATAGTTCATTCTATACGCGCCCTTTTGCTCGAAAACCTGAATAACAGCTTCAACAAGGTCTGACTCAAGGGCATGATTTTGTTCATCCGCTTCAAACGCCAAAGTCGTTAAGCGGCGAGATGAATTGCGGTTATTTCGAAACATTGGCGCACACCACAAGCGCGGAGTTCACATCGAAAGCGGTATGAAAAAGTGGCTGTGGAGCGCGCCGCCGCTGTTTCTCTTTTCTTTTCTGCATAAACATGGTATAATTTAGCATAAAACAGCATAAAAGGCTAAATATTGACGATACTAGAGAGCACCAACCATTCAGCATTCATGCTGCGCTGCCATCTTGTTCCTGCCGCAAAGCATAGGAGAAAAGCTATTGGCAGCAGGTTTCTGCAAGCTTGAAATCGATATTCGAGCGCTTTGCCCCAAATTATACAAACGCTCTTCTCGAATTGGGCTTCGAAAGCGTTCATATCAACGCTTTATTTGGCGTGCGCCCAAAAACCGAAACCAGCAAGCTCGGCGGGGCTCTGCCGGCTGCTCTGCGCCAGCACACAGAAAGCCAGGGCGAGCGGCAATGAAATGCCATAAAGCCTTCCAGTTCAGAATGCAGCCTAACAAAGAGCAGCAAGCCCTCATTTCCAAAACCTTCGGGTGCGCGCGCTTTGTCTATAACAAAATGCTTGCAGACAAGATTGCTTATTATAAGCTGCACGGGGAAATGCTTCGCATCACGCCTGCCGCGTACAAAGGCGAATTTGAGTGGTTAAGGGAAGTGGACAGCCTGGCCCT
>Ga0082212_10000783_pt1 | contig 46457 bp, 24 predicted proteins | sample TergutNt197P3_FD_71548 | JGI IMG/M metagenome (GOLD analysis project Ga0082212, IMG submission 71548) | Neocapritermes taracua P3 segment gut microbial communities from Petit-Saut dam, French Guiana - Nt197 P3 | ecosystem: Host-associated > Arthropoda: Insects > Digestive system > Gut ... | reverse complement strand
TGGCTTTAAGCTGCAAGCCGAAGCTTTTAATCGCCGACGAACCCACGACTGCTTTGGACGTTACGATTCAGGCGCAGATTCTGGATTTAATAAATAAAATGAAAACCGAAACCGGAGCGGCTATCGTGTTGATAACCCATGATTTGGGCGTTGTGTCCGAAGTCTGCGACAAAGTTGCGGTCATGTATTCGGGAATGGTTATGGAATACGGCGACGTTGACGAGATTTTTTATCACAGCGCGCACCCTTACACGCAAGGATTGCTCGCGTGCTTGCCAAGGCTTGACGAAGAAAAAAACGATAAACTTGAAACTATCGAAGGCGCGCCGGTTGATTTATTATTGTTGCCGGAAGGCTGTCCGTTTGCGTCAAGATGCAAACATACCATGAAAATCTGTCTGCGGGAAATGCCGCCGGAATTTGAAGTAACGGAAACGCATACTTCGTTATGTTGGCTTTGCGCGGATATAAAACCGGAGGTGTCGGAATGAGTTTGCTTACGGTAAATAATCTAAAAAAATATTTCCCCGCGAAAACGTCTTTTTTCAAGGCGTCTTACGTAAAGGCTGTGGACGATGTGTCGTTTTCGGTTGAAAAAGGACGGACTTTGGGTCTTGTCGGAGAATCCGGCTGCGGCAAAAGCACTATCGGGCGCACGATTTTGTTTCTTTATCCTCCTACTTCCGGCGAAATTATTTTTGACGGGCATAAACTGTCCGCGAAAAATATTTCTTCTTACCGGAACAGAATGCAAATAGTTTTTCAGGACCCGTATTCGTCGCTTGACCCCAGAATGACTATCGGCGATATTGTAGGAGAGCCGATAAGCGTGCAAAATCCCAAAATGAGCCGCAAGGAACGCTCTGAAATCATACTTGACCAACTAAAATTCGTAGGTTTAAACACGGACCATTTAAACCGTTATCCCCATGAGTTTTCGGGTGGACAGCGGCAAAGAATCTCAATTGCGAGGGCTTTGACTACCCGTCCGGACTTTATTGTCTGCGACGAGCCTGTATCGGCTTTGGACGTGTCGATTCAAGCTCAGGTTATAAACGTTTTCATGGAACTCAAACAAAAACTTGAGTTGTCGTATCTTTTCATAGCGCACGATTTATCGGTTGTAAGGCATATATCAGACGAAATCGGCGTAATGTATCTGGGCAAACTGGTTGAACGCTGTCCGGCAGACGAATTGTATAAATCCCCGGCGCACCCGTACACGCAGGCTCTTTTGTCGGCTATCCCCGTACCCGACCCAAATATATCGCGTATGCGGAGCAGGATTTTGCTTACGGGCGACGTGCCTAATCCCATGAACCCGCCGTCGGGCTGCCGTTTCAGGACACGATGCGCCTACGCCAAAGAAATCTGCGCCGAACAGGAGCCGGAAATAAAAGAAGTTTCGGCAGGGCATACCTGCGCGTGTCATTTCAGCGGGGAGTTTTAAATAATTTTCAGATAATCCGCATACTTTAATAATTTTATTATTATATTTTATTATTAAGATATGTTGATATAACATTAAGTTCATTAAATTTAAGAAGGAGAAACAAAATGAAAAAAAGAGTAAGCATTATTATTGCATTAACGCTTGTTTTTGCAATGGCTCTGTCAGTCATGTCAGGCTGCAACGGCGGCGGAAGCGGCGGCGCAATTTCCGCGTGGGTCGGCTCTTCGCCGGAAACGCTTGACCCCTGCATGAATTCATCAGCCGACGGCGCGACTTATCTCGTGCATCTCTCTCAGGGGCTTTTCCGTTATAAATGGGACGGTTCGGGAGTTGAACTCGGCGACGCCGAAAGCTATGAAATCTCGGACGACGGGCTTGTATGGACGTTTAAACTCCGCAATGACATCAAATGGTCTGACGGACAAAAAGTAACGGCTCAGGATTACGAGTATTCTTGGAAACGCGTCTGCGACCCCGAAATCGCCGCGCCCTACGCTTGGGATATGGCTGAATTTCTCAAAAACGGGATAGCCGCCCTTGAAGAAGAATGTTCTACCGACGACGTTGGGGTAAAGGCTATCGACGAAACGACGTTTGAAGTTATACTTGACGGTCCGTGCCCGTTCTTTGACCAGGTCGCGGTGTTCCCGGTATTATACCCGGTACGCAAAGACATAATTGAATCAAAGGGCGAAAACTGGTGGACCGTTCCGGAAAATTATATCAGCAACGGTCCTTATACCATGACTTCGTTTACGCTGGACGACAGCATGACTTTTGAGAAAAATTCAAATTATTATGACAAAGGCAAAATCAAAGCCGGCACTATCACATGGCAGTTCTGTAAAGACGACAGCGTAGCCCTGACTAATTTCCGCGCGGGGAATCTTGATTTGGCTAACGGCTGCCCGCCGGAAGAAATCCAGTCCCTGTCAGATGAAGGCGTACTCAAAACCAGACCTCTGCTCGGCACGTATTATCTGAGTTTCAACAACGACGTCGCGCCGTTTAACGACCCGTTGGTTCGTAAAGCCCTCACGCTTGCAATCGACAGGGAATATATCGCAAACACAGTCATGCAGGGGACGTTTATGCCCGCCACGGCGATAGTCGGCGGAGGGTTCGGCGATGTTGACCAGGCAAAAGATTTCCGCGCTATGGGCGGCGATTATATAAGCCTTGATTACGAAGCCAATAAAACCCTCGCGAAACAGGCACTTGCCGACGCAGGTTATCCCAACGGCGAAGGATTCCCAACTATAGAATATATGTATAACCCGGAATCTTCGACCCATAAGACAGTCGCGGAAGTTATCGAAAATATGTGGCGTGAAGTTCTTGGTATCAAGACAGACTTAGTCGCTCAGGAATGGAGCGTGTTCCTGGTTACAAGGCGCGACGGCAATTATCAGGTCGCACGTAACGGCTGGCTTTCGGACTGGAACGACGCTTCGTCGATGCTCGGTCTGTTCACTTCGTCCAGCGGCAACAACGACTGTAATTACAAAAACTCTCAGTTTGACTCTTACATGAGCGAAGCGGCTTCGACAAACGACCGCGCTAAACGTATTGAGGCAATGCACAAAGCCGAGGATATTTTAATGGGCGAATACGGCGGCGCGCCGATTATGCTTTACGCCCAGAACTATATCGTTTCAAAAGACCTCAAAGACTGGCATGAAAGCCCTCTCGGATATACTTTCCTGCACCTCGCGCGTAAATAACATATAAAAGTATATAACGCCGGAAAAAGTTTAAAAGCCACTCCCCCGTCATTTTGTGACGCGGGGAGTTGTTTCTCATGCTATTTTATTATTTTTATTGTAATATTGCGTAAATTATTCACAGAATGTTCTTGCCAATTTCACCTACTAATAATATAATTTTGTGTAATAATAAATTTATTTTATAATAAATCAAAGCAATAAAACTTATAATTTAATTTTGGAGGGTATAAAACCATGAAAAAAATCATTGCAATCGCACTTGCGCTGCTGCTCCCGTTACTGATGTTCGCGGCATGTTCGGACGGCGGGAAAACAACAAGATTACTTATGGTGACAGGCGGCACCAGCGGCACATACTACGCTTACGGCGGGGTAATAGCGACCACCCTTACCGATAAACTTGACAACATCGAAATCACCGCAAATACATCGGGCGCGTCGGCGGCAAACCTGCGCTCGCTTAAAAACAAAGAAGCCGAACTCGCGATTGTCCAGAACGACGTGCTTGACTATGCTTATAACGGCATCGAAATGATGAAAGACGACGGCGAAATGAAAATGCTCAGGACAATAGCGACGCTTTATCCCGAAGTCGTTCAGGTCGTAGCGTTAAAAAGCTCAGGGGTTACGAGTATTGCCGACCTTAAAGGCAAAAGCGTATGCGTTGGAGACGCAGGTTCGGGCACGGAAGCCAACGCGCGTCAGGTGCTTGCGGCTTACGGGCTTACTTTCGACGATTTGGGCAAAGTAGAACACCTCAGCTTCGGCGACTCCGCCACGGCAATGCAGAACGGCACTCTCGACGCTTCGTTCACCACCGCGGGAGTACCCAACGCCGCCATCACAGAGCTTAAAGCGTCAACCGACATCGTGCTTATCCCGATAAACGGCTCTGAAGCTTCCAAACTCATGACCGACTATCCTTTCTATTCGCCATATACGATAAAAGACGACGATTACGGGATTCCCGGAGTTCAGACGATTTCGATTCTCGCCACGCTGGCATGTACTGACGATTTGAAAGAAGACATAGTATATAATATAACAAAAGCTTTGTTTGAGAATCAAGCCGCTCTTGAAACCGGCAACGCCAAAGGCGCGTTCCTGTCAGCAGAAAACGCGGTTCAGGGCGTAAGCATACCGTTCCATCCCGGCGCGGAAAAATACTTTAAAGAAGTCGGCGTAATCAAATAATCATAATTAATATTTAAAATTTAAAAATTCATGATGAAACGGATTTATATTTTCAGAAAAAAGAATCCGGCTGTTATCGTAATTATCACGGTTATATTTTGGCTTGCCGTCCTATCCGCGGTCATGCTCCTCCTGTTATGGCAGGAGGAGTGCCTGACTGCGGAATGCGGCGGCAGGTTTATTTTTGTGTGTCCGATACAAACGGGGGAAAGTTTCGAAATAACTTTTACTCATTCGCTTAATTTATCGCCGATAACTGACGTTATCGAATGGACCGGAAGCGATTTGATTGTCCGTAAGAGCATATTCAGAACATTCGGCGCGGGGGTTCCCGTACTGTCCGACGGTATCGGGACGGAATTGATTCATGTTGACGGTCATTACGAACTCATCGGGATAGACAAACACACGCAAAGCATTACGGTAATGACGCAGGACGTACCGGACCACCGCGTTGTTTTTGACGGGCGCGAGTTTTTTTTACTGGAACTTGCGGGTTCGGGAAAACAAGTGAATATCACGGTGAAACGCTTTCCGGTTATAATTAACCGCATAAGAAATATTTTTAACTGAAATTATTAATGTAATTTGTAGTGGTAATAGATTATAAGCAAACAACGGGTTAACTCCCCTGCCTCCCTTGCTAAAGGGAGGGGAACCGTCCGCAGACGGTGGAGGGATTCGGAGTTTGCGTCACGCGGGGAAAAGGAACGGAATCCCTCCGTCACGCGGACTAAGGCAATCTTACAGAACCGACACAGGAGCTCGCGTGCCACCTCCCTTTAGCAAGGGAGGCTATGGCAAAATATCCCTGCATTGTTCGGATTTCTATTAACACCATGCGTTAATTTACTAAATTTATTTAAGGAGATTCCATGTCTTTTTTTAAGAAGAAAAATAAAACAGAAGAAAACAGAGATAACAGAGAAAATAAAGAAATATTATTGAATATAGACACTTCGGGAATGAGCGAACAGGAGATTGCCGTGCTTCATGCCGAAGCCGTCCTTGATAAATACGACAAAGAATCGGCGTTCAGAAACAAACTGCCGAAATGGCTGGAGACGTCTATCGGAATTATTCTTATAGTTTTTGCCCTGTTTCAGATTTATACGACGATATTCACTATTCAGGAACGCCAGCTAAGACCTATACACCTCGGATTCGCGATGGCTCTTGTGTACTTGCTTTACCCGGCGAAAAGGTCGCTGAGGCGCGACAGGATACCTGTTTATGACTGGGTTCTGTCAGCCGCTTCCGTCGCGGTCACTTTTTATATACCGTTTAATCTTAATTATTTAATCATGAATATCGGCAATTACGGGATAATCCAGATAATTGTGGGCATAATCGCGATACTGCTTCTTATGGAAGCCTGCCGGCGCGTTGTCGGCACGCCGATTTTAGTTGTCGTAAGCGTATTTCTGGCTTACGCGCTGTTCGGGCAGTATATAGCGGGAACTTTCGGGCACAGGGCATATAACCTGCGTCAGGTTATAACGCATATGTACTTCACGCTTGAGGGCGTGTACGGCACTCCGATGGGGGTTTCGGCGACGTTTATCGCGCTATTTATATTATTCGGCTCGTTTCTGGATAAAACGGGGGTCGGCAAATTGTTTATCGACCTTGCCAACGCCATAGCGGGCAGGCGTATAGGCGGTCCGGCAAAAGTCGCGGTTATATCTTCGGCTTTGCAGGGGACGGTTTCAGGCTCGTCGGTAGCCAATACCGTGAGTACGGGTTCGTTTACGATTCCCGCGATGAAAAAACTCGGCTATAAGCCGGAGTTTGCCGGAGCGGTCGAGGCGGCGGCATCGACGGGCGGTCAGATTATGCCGCCTGTAATGGGCGCAGCCGCGTTTTTAATGGCTGAAAGCACGGGGTTTCCCTACAGCATGATTATAATGTCGGCTATAATCCCCGCGATATTATATTTTACGGGAATACTTATAAGCGTGCATCATGAAGCAAGAAAAAACGGGCTTAAAGGCATGAAAGACGAAGATATACCCAAGATATGGGAAGTTTTGAAAGAACGCGGTTATCTGCTTATCCCGTTAGCTTTTATGATTTATATGCTTGCCTCAAAATCAACTCCCGGCTACGCCGCGTTAGGGGCAATGCTTTCGTCGCTTATATCGTACAGCGTGATGTGGTGGGCTGTTATCCCGGTGGGATTTATGGTCGCCGGCAAAGAAATCATCGGGTTGCATTTCACGAGATACGCTTTGATTGCTATCGGAATCTGGCTTATAATATGCCTGATACGGCGTAAGCTCGGATTTAAGCCCGCCGAAATACTCGACATGCTTAAAACAGGAGCGCGGAATGTTCTTTCTGTGGCGATAGCGTGCGGCATGGCTGGAATGATTGTCGGCACCGTCACTCTGACGGGTCTGGGACTGAAATTTGCCACGGGTTTGGCTCAGCTTTCGGGGGGGAACATATATCTGCTGATGTTTTTCACTATGCTGTCGTCTATAATTTTAGGCATGGGCGTGCCGACTACGGCAAACTATCTTATTACATCGACAATCTGCGCCCCGGCGTTAATCGGTATGCTTGTCACTATGAACGGTTTGACCGAGCCGACGATGGCAATAATCATGGGAGCGCATCTTTTTGTTTTCTATTTCGGCATCGTTGCCGATATTACGCCGCCCGTGGCGTTAGCGGCTATGGCGGGGTCGGCGATAGCGAAAGGCGAGCCGTTTAAAACGGGGGTGACAGCCACGCGGATTGCGATAGGCGCGTTTATCGTGCCGTATATATTCGTGCTTAATCCGGCAATGCTTATGATAGATACTAATATTTTAGAATTATTGCTCAATGTCACTACGGCTCTGCTCGGAATGTATTCGCTTTCCGGAGGGCTCACCGGTTTTGTGCAGGATAAATGCAGATGGTATGAGACAATACTTTTGATAGCGGGCGGCTTGGGCATGATTATTCCCGGCTTATGGTCTGACTTATTCGGATTAGCGGTGCTCGCGTTTGTTATCGTCATGCAAAAACTGCGTACAAGAAACAGCAAGATTACAGTATAAGTAATTAAGTATAACGCGAGGTGCAAATAAAAGCCTCCCTTGCTAAAGGGAGGTGGCACGCGTAGCGTGACGGAGGGATTCCGTTTCTCTTTCTCATTCCCCAAAACAACATCAGATTCCGAATCCCACCACCGTCTGACGACGGTCCCCCTCCCTTTAGCAAGGGAGGCTTAGGAGATAATCACGATTTCTTCATCTACTTTATTTAGCACTACAAATTAAGTATATTGATTTCGAAACGAAAAAACAAGAGCTTAGAAGAAGTTTGTATTTAATACGGATTCTAAGCTCTTTTTATCAAAACATATCAGAATATATCAAAACAACGGAGGGATAAAATCATGCCTAAAAAAATTATAGTAATAATGACAGATACCCAGCGTACAGATATGATAAACTGCTATAAATCTACAGGGCTAAAAACGCCGTGCATAGACAAAATAGCGGCTGACGGTCTAAAATTTACGAACGCGTATACGGCACAACCTGTCTGCGGACCTGCGCGTTCGGCGATATTTACAGGATTGTTCCCGCATTCCAACGGCGTAAGCACCAACAGCGTATCGCTTTATGACAATGTGAAAACAATAGGTCAACGGCTGAAAGATAACGGTTATCATACGGCGTATATCGGCAAATGGCATCTGGACGGCGGGGATTATTTCGGGGTGGGCAGATGTCCCGACGGCTGGGACGAACAATACTGGTACGACATGCGGAATTATCTTGAGGAATTACCGTATGACGACAGGAAAGATTCGCGTTCGGCTTGGGTAATGCACAACCGCAACGTAACCGAAGATTTTACGTTCGGACGCCGTTGCAGTAACAGGGCGATTGATTTTCTGAAAACTCACACGCAGGAAGATTTTCTTCTGGTAGTTTCTTATGATGAGCCGCACGGACCTTGCGTATGTCCTGAGCCGTATGCGTCAATGTATGATGATTTTGAATTTCCGGTTTCGCCGAATGTATACGATACTCTCGAAAACAAGCCTGAATATCAGAAAGTATGGGCGGGAGACGCGCTGACCGAAAACCGTTCGGAAATCAAAATAAAAGAAAAGTATTTTTTCGGCTGCAATACGTTTGTCGATTATGAAATAGGCAGGGTGTATGACGCGATTAATCAATATGCCGACGACGCTCTGGTGATATATACGTCCGACCACGGGGATTTTCTGAAATCTCACCGTTTGGGCGGAAAAGGTCCGGCGACTTATGACGAAATAGCCAAAGTCCCGTTTATTGTCAGATGCAAAAATTTTGCCGAACCCGGAAAAACTTATGACAACCCTGTTTCGCATATTGATATAGTCCCGACAATTCTTGATTTTACAGGGATTCCCGTGCCGAAACTCTTACAGGGGAAATCACTTATACCTGTCATGCGAGATAACAGTCAATGCGTGAACGATTATATTTTCATAGAATTTGAGCGTTTTGAAATCGACCACGACGGATTCGGAGGGTATCAGCCTTTAAGAGCAGTATATGACGGACGGTATAAACTGACGGTAAATTTGCTGTCCGGCGATGAATTATATGACTTGAAAGAAGACCCGCATGAACTGAAAAATCTTATTTACGACGATAATTTACTTGAAATACGCAATCATCTTCACGACGTCCTGCTTGACTGGCAGAATAATACCCGCGACCCGCTGAGGGGATATTACTGGTCGAACCGAATATGGCGAAGCGACGCCAAAAAGCCGTCATGGGAATATACGGGAATGACGAGGCAACGGGAAAACGAAGAATACGAGCCGAGACAACTGGATTATGATACCGGAATTGAAATGACTGAAGCCGTCAGAAAAAAATAGTTTTGTGATTTTTATCGGAGGGTAAAAATATGATAAATATGATAAAAGAATTAAAAGATATATATAACAGAAACCGCCGGATTATATGGGAAACGCCGTCAGAAATTACCTGCGGCTTTCTTGACGCGTACTGTGAAAATTCAGACGATATTCCGATTTTAAGAGAGGCTAAAGCGTTATATAATTTCTGGAGCAAAAACTTAAATGTTTTTGTGTTCCCCGAAGATAAAATCTGCGGGTTTACAAGTTCAAACGAAGTCGCGGGATTTTATTACGGAGGAGGCACAGGCATTGACCGGAACAAAGCCGAAGAATATATAAGGCAGGAAAATTTAGCCCCCGAAGAAGAAAGGATTTTCAGGGATAAATTGCAAACAGTCGAAAATAACAGGTATATCCCCTGCCGCGAAGAAGATTATACGCGGGAAGAATTAAATTCGGTTCACGCAAACGCGGCAACTTCGACATGGTTCGGCTGCCATATGATTCTTGATTACGAGACGATTTTAAAAATCGGGCTTAACGGTTACGAAGAAAAAATAAAAAAATACCGTAAAGTTTACGGCGATGATAAAAAAGATTTTTATGACGCGCTTGAAGTAATGCTGAATGCGGTCAAGGCAGTCATATATAAATTTGGCGAAAATGCTAATAACCGAAAAATGCGCGAAGATTTGATATACATAGCCGAAAATCCGCCCGAAACTTTTACGCAGGCGATACAGTTAGTTTGGATTCTGCACATGCTCAACGGCTCTGATTCTTTCGGACGGTTTGATTTTTATTTAAAGCCGTTTTTTGAAAACGATATAAAAAACAAAGTATTAAATTTGGACGAAGCGTATCTTTTAATACTTGATTTCTGGTTTAAACTCGATAATGTTAACGCGATTCAGAATATGACGATAGGCGGCGTTGATTATGACGGCAATAATATTTATTCGAGATTAACCGAACTTTGTATAAAAGCAACGCGTGAACTCGGATTCAAAGGTCCGAACTTATGCCTCAGAGTGACCAGAGATATGCCGGATTATATCTGGGACGAGGCTCTGGAATCTATTAAAACAGGCATAGGGCTTCCGGCTTTATATAACGATAAGTTGATTACGGAAAATCTTATAAACTTCGGTTATGATATAAAATACGCGAGAGGGCATTGTTTTGCGGGGTGCAGTCAGCTTATGATTCCGGGAGTTTGCAATTTTTTGAACGACATAGGCATGATGAACGCCGCTAAAATTGCCGAAATTGCTTTATATGACGGATTTGACCCAAGAACAGATAAACAGGTTGGATTGCATACAGGCAAGCCCGAAGATATAAAATCGTTTGACGAATTTTTAACGGCGTATAAAAAACAGCTTGATTATTTCTGCCAGCTCGAAGTCGATATACACGAGAAAGAATATAAATACAGGCTTGAATGTGAAGGTTACGCAATGAGAACGCTTTTTATCGGCGACTGCGTAGAAAACAGCAGGAATATTTTCGACGGCGGCGCGAGATTCAACGGAGTTGAGCTTGAAGTAATAGGGATAACAAACGCCGCCGACCATTTATATGCGATAAAATCTCTTGTATTTGATGAAAAAATTATAACCCTGCGTGAGCTTGCTGAAATTCTTAAAAATAACTGGCAGGGATATGAAAATTTAAGGAAACGTGCGTTAAAAACAGATAAATTCGGCAATGACAGCGAAGAAGTTGACAATATAAGAGCCGATATAACAGATTATATATATTCGTATTTTAATAATACAAAAAGTTCTATCGGCGGCATATATATCCCCGGAGAAGTGATATTTACGGCGCATGACTGGTGCGGGGCGGCAACGGGCGCGACAGCCGACGGAAGATTGGCGTACTCGGTTCTCGCGGATTCGGCGGGAGCGTCGCAGGGTTTTGATATAAACGGTCCGACGGCATTATTAAACTCAGTCCTAAAAATCCCGGCAACCAAACATTTGCTCACGAACGTTATCACGAATATCAAATTCATGAAAGATATTTTCAAAGGCGAAGCGGTAAATAAAATAAGAGCGTTGTTTGAGATATTTTTCAAAAGAGGCGGAATGCAGCTGCAAATCAACGTATGCGATAACGAAACATTAAAAAAAGCGCAGGCAAATCCGCAGGAATACGCTTCGCTTATCGTGCGTATCGGCGGCTACAGCGACTATTTTGTCAATATATCAAAGGCTTTGCAGGACGAAATCATAGCGCGTTCGTTTCAGAAGTAAAACAATAGATGTGCCCTAAAATTTCATGTAGGGCACGACGACCCCGGCGTGCCGCCGAAAAAAACCAACGTAAAATCAGATTCGCGGCGTGACGGGTCGTCACGCCCTACAATTTATATTCCGAGGTCTTAGAACAAGTCTAATAAGCTACGCAAGACGCAGGGTACGGTTTGACAAACCGCACCCTGTGCAAGTTTTTATGTATTTATTTTTATTTCGTTCCGAAAATCCTGTCCCCCGCGTCGCCCAAACCCGGCACTATGTAGCCGTGGTCGTTCAGGCATTCATCTACCGCGCAGGTGAACAGTTCTACTTCGGGATGTTCGCGCTCAAGCAACGCTATACCCTCGGGAGCGGCAAGTATGCTCAGCATTTTAAGCGACCTCGCGCCCGCGTTTTTCAGATACTGCGCCGCCGCCGCCGCCGTGCCTCCGGTTGCAAGCATGGGGTCTAAGATAAAACAGTCGCGTTCGTTAATATCGGGAGGCATTTTACAGTAATACTCGACGGGCTGTAAAGTTTTAGGGTCGCGGTATAACCCGATATGCGCCACTTTGGCGGACGGTATCAAATTAAGCATACCCTCGACCATTCCGAGCCCCGCGCGTAAAATCGGCACGAGCGCAAGCTTTTTCCCCGCGACGGTTTTACTTTTAGCCGCCGCGACAGGGGTTATAATATCGACTTCCTCAAGGGGCAGACTGCGCGTAGCCTCGTAGCACATCAGCATGGCGACTTCGCTTACGATTTCACGGAATTCTTTAACCCCGGTATTCTGGTCGCGCAGGATAGTCAGTTTGTGCTGAATCAAAGGATGGGTAAGTAAAGTGAACGGCATAATTACTCATCATCTCCTTGTTTTTCTTCGTTTTCTTTTATTTCCCGGACTTCTTCTTTTTTATATTTCTCTTTGCCCGGAAGGATTTGATTTAAAATAATACCGACGATTGCCGCTAAAGCCATGCCCTGTATATTGAAGTCAACAGAACCTATAGAAAACGGGATTGCCGCGCCGCCGATGCCAAGAACTAAAATGACGGCGGCGATAATCAGATTGCGGGACTTCTGGAAATCGACTTTATTTTCAACTAAAGTACGCGCCCCGACCGACGCTATCATACCGAACAGGACTATAGAAATCCCGCCGATAATAGCGGATGGGATAGTGCTGATTATGGCGTTTAATTTAGGGACAAAACCTAAAACAATGGCGAATCCCGCGGCGATACGCATTATAGTCGGGTTGAATTGTTTAGTTAATGCCAAAACTCCGGTATTTTCGGAGTATGTAGTGTTAGCCGGACCTCCGAACATAGCTGAAATGCCCGTAGCCAGACCGTCGCCGAGAAGCGTGCGGTGCAGTCCCGGATTTTTTATAAAGTCGCGGTCGCAGATTGCGCCGACAGCCATAACGTCGCCGATATGCTCGACAATGGTGCATACCGCAACCGGAGCGACAAGCATAATCGCCCCTATGTCGAATTTGGCAACAGTAAATTTCGGAATGCCGAACCATGCCGCTTCTTTAATCGGGGTGAAGTCTATAAGCTGAGCCGCGCCTGTTAATGTAATAACCGCCGCGATAATATAACTGATTACCAAGCCTATCAGAACAGGCAATGATTTCGCGAATCCTTTGAGAAATACGTTGACGCAGACTACGATGGCAAAACTCATCAGAGCCAGAAGCCATGCGGTAGAGGTTATTCCCTCGCCGCCGTTCGTACTCGCCATATCAATCGCGACCGGGGCGAGCCCCAACCCGATGACCATTATGACCGAGCCCGTAACTATGGGCGGAAACCAGTTGATAATCCTGTCCGTACCTAAAAAGTACACCAAAACCGATATTACAACATAGAGCGCTCCCGCAACCACGATACCGCCCAGCGCGGATTCCATGCCGTAAGCCGCTGACGCGGCGATAATCGGGGCAATAAAAGCAAAAGAAGAGCCGAGGAAGATAGGGACGCCGCCTTTTGTGAACAAATGAAACAGAAGTGTTCCGATACCTGCCATAAGCAGAGCCACAGAAATGTCCAAGCCGACGAGGATAGGCACTAAAATAGTTGCGCCGAACATGGTGAATGTGTGCTGTAACCCCAGTACGACGGTTTTTCCCATTCCTACATTAGGGTCTTTAAGGTCATTCTGCCAAAATTTCATATTATTTCCTCCTTATTTGCCTGTTTTTTTATATTTTGACAATCTTTACGATATTATACCACACGTATTTACAAAAGTCAACAAAAAACGACCGCCAAAAACGTCAAACGCAAAATTAAATGATTTGCCGGAAAATTCACAAACTGTTTTTATATTGGAAGATAAAAAAATGTAAAATATATAAAGTTAAGTATAAAATTAAGGAAGAAGCCATGATAAATAAATCCATACATAAAGTTATTAAAATTATATCGTTAATTCTTGCAATTATAATGTTATCGCCGGTAACTGCGTTTGCGGCTGAGGGAGATACATGGAGAAATAATCCGGGTAAACCGAAAAATTCAGCCGAAGCCGCGGCGCAGACGAAAGCCGTGTATGATAATATCAACGGCTCAAAAACAGTAGGCGGCGACGATATGCCGGACATCGTTAAATTTGAGTTCAATAACAGTTACGGTCACTGCCATATACTGACGTTCAGACAGCTTTGTTATCTGGATATTATAAAATACGACAAAACCGTCGCCACGACGGCAAGCGAGAAAAACGGCTGGTACGGAGTAGAACCGGACTTCAGCAAAAATCACAAAAAGGGCGCGGGCGGAGTAATAGGCGCGGGGCTCTGGACAGGCGGGGGAAATTATTGCGACGGGAGCGACGTGGTCGGAGACTATACGACTTACGGGATTACCGTAAAAGACGGATATATAGAAAAAGGACGCAAAAATATTGACGACATCGGGATTAAAAGAGTTACTTCCTCAGGGGAATACGGTCCGGCTAATTACAGAAAAAAAACAGAGCCGATGTTTGACAGCGTCAACAAGCAGTTCCGGGAATACATATACAACCTTCCCGACCCGTGTTATAATATCGTTCTGGAATACGGTCCGGCGACTTCTTCCGAAGTCATATTCGGGCACAGCATGTTTATCAATGCCATAATGTCGGACAGTTCGGGGACAAAATATGTATATTATAACGAGTCGTATTCAAGTTACAGCAACGGGTACCGACCTGAAAATCTTATCAAAGAAAAACTTGACGATTTTTACGACAGGTATAAATTCAAACCCAACGACACAGGTCCAACCAGACTGTGGCACGGCGGGATGTATTTTGAAAAACAGGCAAGCGGCGCAACTCCCGCAGTTTCAAAAATAATAATCAACGGCGGGGAAAAAGATTTGCCCGCGTATATAATAAACAACGATACCTGCGTCAGGCTCCGCGACGTTGCATGTATACTTATCGGCACCGGGAGGCAATTTAATGTTACGTGGGATTCTGTAAACCGTATATCCATAGTTACGCCAATGTCTGAGTATATTCCCGACGGCGACGAAATGGCTGATAACGGCATTGAAATAAAAACGCCGTGGGCGACGACAGCCAAACTTAATATTGACGGTAAAACCGTCGGTTTTAATGTCTACGTGATAGAGGGCAGCAATTATTTTAAATTAGACGATTTGAGCAAAGAAATAGGTTTGAATGTGACATACAACGACACGAAAAAAGCGTTTGTAATAAACGCGGGCGAACTGGCAAAACCGTTGACTTCGACCGTGATTATCGACGGCAAAGAAACGGATTTTTACGCATATGAAATTAACGGCAAAAGCTGCTTTAAAATCAGGGACGTTGCTTACGCTCTTAACGGCACTAAAAATCAGTTCAGCGTTGCGTACGGCTATCCGGGAATTTATATAATTGCCGCAAATCAGGAGTATATCCCTGTCAAAAACGACATGACGCGGAAAAGCGAGGGAAATAAAACGGCGAGAGCCGGGACAGCCAGACTTGATATTGACGGGAAAGAAATCGGTTTAAATAAATACTCGGTAAACGGCGACGATTATTTTGACTTCATAGACCTCGGCAAAGAAATAGGGTTTAGAATCGAAATCGAATATAACGGCGAAGAAAAAATATATATTATCGACACAGGCGAAGAAGAATCGCTTCCGGCTCTTACAGTATCGCCGACTTCTTCCGCGGTCCTTGTCAACGGCGAGGAAATTAAATTCGACGCGTATCTTATAAATGACAATAATTATTTTAAACTGCGCGATTTGGCGTATGTTTTAAACAATACTGAAAAACAGTTTGAGGTTGATTGGGACGAAGAAATTAACGCAATCCTGCTCACAAGCGGCGAGCCTTATACTCCGGTCGGCGGTGAATTAACGCCGAAAAATCCGGAAAACAAAACCCCTGTTCAAACAACGTCGAAAATTTTTCTCGACGGGAAAGAAGTCCAATTCACGGCATATAATATCGACGACAATAATTATTTTAAACTCCGGGATATAGGCGAGGCTTTCAGTTTCGGCGTGGACTGGGACGAAGAAACCAATACTGTTATAATCGACACGGAAAAAGAATATCAGGCAGAATAATATTTTCTGCCTGATAAATTTATTTAATCCAGATTACTTATTTTGTCGATTAATTTACTAATATCTTTTTCGGCTTTCGCCATTCTTTTGTCTACATAAGACACTACGTTTAAATCATAGGTCATCGGCATATACAATATTTCGTTTAACCCGCCGTACATTCCGATTGCCCCTATGTCATAAGTCCTGTTTTTGAAAATCAATTCAAGCATTTCAAGCGATTCGTCGTCTCTGGCTATTTTACCGTTCAGAAGTACGTCATAGTACACAGGCTGAACGGTCTTTTTTGATTCTGCCGCGTACGCCTCAAGAAATATCCCGGTGTTTTCATAATCCGTATTTGTCGAGGGAACTGTCAGACACACTCCCGTCCACGAATTGACGTCGCTTGAATAATAATCCTGCGCTTTATCCATTTTGGGGATTGGCAGTATTCCGAAGTCTGTGGGCATAGAACGCAAAGATACTATATTAACCATTCTTATCCACATGAACAGCCCCTGGTCGCTTTGAAACATATTGTCCATTCCAACGTTGAAATCATCTGACAAAAACATTACGTTAAAGCATGAATCTTTATTATACAGCGATTCAAGTATGTAAATCATTTTGTTTAACGCAGATTCTTCCGTTAATGTTATATAGGGAATATCGTCCGCGTCTTTCCTGCCTATCATTTCGCCGCTGCCGCTGAAAAAAGAAAGCACGGTATCACGCTGGTAAAGCAGGCCGAAACGGTCGTCTTTATCCATTTTGCCGTCGCTGTTTAAATCGTCGGAAATTTCTTTTGACATTTCTATGAATTTGGCAACCGTCCAGTCGCCGTCTTTTACAAGTTTATACGGGTCGGCAAGGGCGTGGTCGGCAAGAAGCTGCTTGTTGAACACAATCGCCGACGTGGCCGCTTTGTCCATTGTCGTTATATCGCCGCATACCGCAAAAAGCCTGTTCATTATCGAAAGCGACTCGACAGAATTTTTATCCCACCACGGATTTTCAAAATCGACATATTCAAGATTATATAAATCGGTCGTTATCCCGTCCGCGCCTAAATTCTGATATAACTGCATACGGCTTAAAAATATGTCGTACGCGTCGTCCTGCGCTTTTACTGATTTTTTCAGGCGGCTGCTTGCGTTATCGGAACTTTCGACATTTATTTCGGCTATCTCGCAGTTATATTTTGATTCGACAGCAATATTTCTGTTATATTTAGCGTCGTTTAACGGGTCGCCCGTCAATTCTTCGACGGTTATATCGGTCACATGCCAGACTGCCTCGCCGGGCCAGTCGCTCGTAAGAAAAGTGAATTTTTTGCCGTTCATGTCAACGTCGGGCAAATTAAGAATTATTTCCGGCATTGTCTCGGCTTCGGGTTCATTCCCGTTTTTATTTTGATTTTCGCCGGCTTCTTCTTTGGCAGTTTTGACGTCGTTATCCGTTTTTGAACCGCACGCCGTAAAAACCGCCGTTAAAGATAATAAAACAGCTAAAATAATAATTACGCACAACAATCTTTTTATCATAACTTATACCACCCTATTTTTTATTGGCATTTATTTGGTGTTTATAATATAACATGAAATTGTGAATTTTTTTAGTTTTATTTCAATTTTTCCCCGTTTTAGCTAACATAAATTATACATGATTTTTACGCTATGCCACTATCGGATTTTACAAAAGAAATATTATAATTATTTTAACAGAAATATAAAATTTTTGGCGGGGGAAATATAAAATGTTAAAATCAAATATAATTGCGGTAAAAAGCGATATAATATCCGGAGGTTATTTTGTCAACGACAAACAAGTCGAAACAAAAACGGAGCGGTTTATATACAACAACAAAAAAATATTAACAAAAGTATATCATAATAACCGTCTCTGCATGATTCAGGTAGCGAAAGCATAATCAATGTTTAATGTTTATGTTCAGAATGCATATCTTCGGGGCTGTGATTATGGAAATGACCTGCCGCGTGCATTTTGTTATGCAACGCGCGGTGCGCCCCCGCAAGCGAGGCAAGCGCAAGCTTGAACTGCGACTCCTGAGCTTTTGTCGCCAGAGTCTTTACATAAGCCGTCGTGCCCTCTATCTGGTCAAGTATCGTAACAGCGTCCGGTGCGTTGAATATAGGTTTACCGTCAATAATCACAAATACCGCGCTTGTGTGCGCCGTGATTACTTCATGATTCCCGTCTCCGTCCAAACGTCCGCGTACTCTTAACGCAATCCATGAGCTTTCGCCGTCTTTGAGATTTACCGTGAAATACCCGCTCTTTTCGCCTGTTAGTCCGTCAAAACTCACGCTGTCTCTCGTATCGCCGTTTACGACGAGTTCGACCGAAGTTACAAGTATCGTCACAGACGCAACGTCCCACATGACTGTAAGATTCGCGCCGCCGGATAAATTAAGCGTCCCGCCCATGCCTTGTCCCTCTATTTGCATATCAATAAGCGCGCCCGAAGTCACGAAAGTTTTCCCTGCGATTACAGCCTCTTTCCATGTCTGATAAGTAAGCGGACCGTCGAGTTTGGCGTAGGTTCTCATTTCTCCTATCGCCGTCCCCGCGCTCATCTTGTCCGTTCCCCCGACTGCCGCGATATGATACCCGCAGTTCAGATACCTGTACCAGTCGGACAGATAATACGGGCTTATGCCATTCGTTCCGAGTTTTGTCACTTCTACCCCGTCAATCAAGTCCGATACTATCGCCGCCGCGTTTTCGGCTCTCGGATTCGGGAAATGCGGCAGTATAACCAAGCCGTTTTGTTTACGGCACTGCTCAGCCCACTGTGTAAGCGTGAGTTCCATGGGGTCGCCCTGCGCGGATTCGCTCGGTCCGTCCGTAGTAAGCGGCAATATCATATTGCCGTCGTAACCGAGGAGCGAAATATGCCCCATGATGTGCTGCCTGTTTTCCGTGCCTACGCGTACTATATGCTCCCCGCTTTCGTTTATTGTCTCGCCTTTTCCCGTAAAATCGCCAATATTCGTAAAAAGTTCGCCCCATTGGCTCGCGAGAAGATTCACGACGTTTACGCCCTCTGCCTCGCTTTCAAGCAACGCTGTCTGAGGCGATAAAAAATGCACGTGCGTATCTGCCGTCACCCAGCCTTTTGAACGCCAGTCTATCACTCGGTCAAGTTTGATTGTGATTTCCGTCATGTCCGGGTCTACGCAAACACGACAACGTAAAGGTTTTACCTCAAAGCCTTTTAAAATTTCAAAAAACACTTCGCCGGACGGCAGTAAATATTCCGCCGTGCCGTCGATATAAGTAGCCCAATGTTTTCCCCGTGTATAATCCGTGCTGTAATCCTCGAACCAGTACGGATTTGGCAGACGGTGACGGTTGCGCGGCGGCAGATATTCGCCCGCCGTGCCGTGAGCGTGTATTTTGACCGGAACGGGTTTGCCGTTTTCATCGCATACTTTGAGAGTTACCGGGATTTCGGCAGGATTTATATATATCTCATTATTTTTTATTATATCTTTGACCGCGATTTTTGGCGGGACGTAGGGGACGCCGTCCCCTACAAGATATAACATCGCGTCGTCGTGAGCGTCAAACTCGACGATATATTTATTGTCTGCATTGCCGGGATAATCCTCGACGGGGCTGTTTTCCCATGATTTGTTGTCATATACTGCCTGAGGCGTGACCGATATTATATGACCCATGTCAATATCTATCAAATCAAACGTATTGTTCTTATCGCCTTTAAGTTCAAGCAGGGCTTTCTGCCGTCTGCCGTATCTTAGCGGGTGTTCTTTAATATCGCCCGCCGTCACGCCGAACAGAAATACATTCCCGTTTTTCTTTACGATTTCTATATTTGTTATAATTTTATCGGGGTTGGGGTTTTCAAAAGCGTAAAGCCATTGTTCCCCTCCCCAGCTACCCTCGCTGTGAACGCGGGTTTGGCTGTTACCCCAGCCGCTGCCGTCGGGTTTTCTGCCCGCGTAAATATCGTTTGTCGCAGTCTCGAACGATTTGCCGCGGATATGCGATTTAGCAAGCATCGCGCCCTGACCCCAATGATTTTGCATGTCGTTTATTTCCATTCGGGAACGTATCGGGACAATAACTTCCGAGCCGTCGTCATAGCTGATGATATAATCGCAGATTTGCTCCATTAACTGGGTGCTTCCCTTGAAATTTTTATATATCCCGTAATTGTCAGCGATACCCTCCGGGGTTTCAGATGCGTGCAGGAAAACCAGCCAGTTTGCCTTTACGCCGTCGAAGTTTAGTTTTAAAGCCCCGTCGTTTAAATAAATATATTTGTCGCCGCAGTTAAACGGGATTCCCCAATATGTCTGTGTTCCCGTCGGGAATTTGCCGGTTTCGTCGTGACTTGTATTGCGCCCGGTTATTTCTACCGGTCTAAAATATGGTGATATAATCATTATTTTTCCCCTCCTTATTTTCCCTGACTATATAATATTATTTATATATAAACCCAATATACCAAATATATAAAAATAAATCAATTTGATAATGTAAAAAAATATAAAACTTACGCGAGGTGCAAAAAAAAGCCTCCCTTGCTAAAGGGAGGTGGCACGCGTAGCGTGACGGAGGGATTCCGTTTCTCTTTCTCATTCCCCAAAACAACATCAGATTCCGAATCCCACCACCGTCTGACGACGGTCCCCCTCCCTTTAGCAAGGGAGGCTTTGGAGATAATCACGATTTCTTCATCTACTTTATTTAGCACTACAAATTATAACTTGTTTTAATATACAAGACTTGACTTAATTCAGAATATCGTTTATAATAAGTACAGAAATAATAATACTATTAATAATAAACGATAATAAAAGGAGGAACAAAAAATGAATAAAACCGTAAAAAAATCAATAGCGTTTCTTTTGATTTTAATATTGCTGTTCTCTTTATTCTTATTTTCATGCGGGGAAAGTGCCAAAGAAAAATCAACTGCGGATAATCCACAGACGGAAAGCGCAACGGACTCGGCTGAAAATATTGAAGAAGAACCTGAAAAATTGACGGACGGACTGCCGGACATTGATATGGACGGCTACGAATTTAATATCTTTAATTTTGACGATACTTGGTTTACATGGAGAAACAACAGCCTTTTATCGGAAGGACAGGACGGGGATATTGTAAACGACGCGCTGTATATACGCCAGACTCAGATTGAAGACCGTTTTAACTGCCGTCTCAAAACAGATGAAGTCGCCGATACGACGGAGAATATCAAAAAGAATGTGTCGTCTGGCGATAACACTTATCAGCTTTATATCATTTATGACCAGAATTTCGGAGTTTTGGTGCCTTATGTGATAGACGCTAAAATGCTCCCGTATCTGCGGCTTGATGAAAAATACTGGAACCCCAACGCGACAAGCATGTATAATTTCTCAGACAAACAGCTCGCGCTCGCGGGAAATATATCGCTGTCAGTTATCAGCGGCGCGGGGTGTATGGTATTTAACAAAGATATATATAAGAATTACGGCGGCGAGAATTTATATTCTCTTGTGCGCGACAATAAGTGGACGCTGGACAAATTTTTCGAGATAGCCACTACTGTCGGAAAAGACCTGAACGGCGACGGAAAGTGGACCGCGGACGATTTGTACGGGCTGAGCAGCTCGTTTAAGGGTTATATAAGCGGTATTTTCAACGGAGCGGGCATGAACTTCACCGCGCCCGGCGACGACGGGATTCCGGAGTTTAATCTTCATCAGAACGAAGCGGCAATCAATCTGATGGCAAGATGTATGGACGCGCTGAGCATACCGGGATTTTATTACAGCGAAGCGCAGCAGGTTTATGACACTCTCCCGCGTTTATTCGAGCCCGGACAGGCTCTGTTTGCGACGAGTTCGGCGTACGGCGTGGAAACTCTGCGGGCTATGGAAGACGACATTGGCATTATACCACTTCCCAAATATTCCGAAAGCCAGGAACAATATTACGCCACCGCTTACGGCAATTCGCTGTCGGTGCTGCCGAAAACGCTCGATGTAGAAGGGGAAGGCGAATATGTGGGGATAATTCTGGAAGCGATGAGTTTTTCCGGTTATTATGATATGATTCCGCAGTACAAAGAAGTGGTGCTGAAAACAAAAACGGCGCGAGACGACGAATCGGCTGATATGCTTGATATTATTTTTGACAGCGTTATATTTAATTTTGACATGAATATTTTATATGACGCCGTTTTGCAGACTTCTATATTACCTGCGCTGTGGAAAGATAAAACCTCCGGAAATATCGTATCTCTGGGTGAAAAGAACGCCAATGCCGTAAATAAGTATATTGATAAATTTTACAAAGCCGTTGACGCTGTAGATTAAAAAACAACACAAAAATAACAGGCAGGTTTTATACCGTGCCTGTTATTTTTCTTCTTTAAATTCCTACAAATTAGAATCGGCGTAGTTTATGACTTTTGCGACTTGTTCCATATTTGCGTCGGTCATGTTTATGTTCGTCGTAAAACGCAGACAGCGCGATAAAATATCCAGCGATTTCGAACACATATCGGGGCTGTATGAAGCATTCCCTTTGTAGTTCGGGTCTTTCCACGGATACCCTGCCGGAGACGCGGAACGCTTTTCTAAAATCGCCTCCCAGTACTTATACAAATGCCGGTCGGGGAATCCTTCGTTATATACTGAGCCGATATTAAGCCCCTGTTCCTGCATCAGTTTTGCCATCAGTTTTGCCGATTCGTTGTCTTTGGCAATCATAGAAAAAGATATTCCGCAGTCGCCCTCAGGGTCGTCAACGTGCTGGAGCGTATAGTTTACAGGTTTGTCAAGACATGACAAAAGTTTCTTTTTCAGCGAGCGGGTTTTGCCGAGTATCATATCGAGTTTTGAAAGCTGAACCCTCGCGACTGCCGCGCATATTTCGTTCCCGCGTATGCCCATTTGCGTATACGGCGCAAGCTTTGATTCTTTCGCAAGCCCTGTTTTCCACATGGGCGAACCGGGGTCATGAGCGTATATACCCCGCAGGAAAGCGTCTTCGTCGTTGGCGAAAAATACGCCGCCCTCGCCGCATGTGATTATTTTATAGAAATTCATGCTCCACGCGAACGCGTCTGATTTTACCCCTGTATATTCGCCGAAATATTTCGAGCCGATTGCCTGACACGCGTCCTCTATCAGCACAAGACTATGTTTTTTACACACGGCTCTTACGTCGTTCAGCCTGCCCGGTATGCCCTGCATATGCACGATTATGACGGCTTTCGTGTAAGGCGTGATTTTTCGTTCAATATCGGCGGGGTCTATACCCAAGGATTCGTCAATATCCGCGACTATCGGGACAGCCCCGGCGTTGGTTACTGCGGAAGCCGTGGATATATATGTATATGCCGGGACGATTACTTCATCTCCCGGTCCTATGCCGTGAGCCGATAAGCACAGCGTAAGCGCGCTCGTGCCCGACGCGACCATCAGCGCGCCTTTCACCCCGATTTTTTCGCCGGCTTCCTGCTCAAATAACTGGCATTGCGTTTTTTCTCCGGGCAGAGGGTATCTGAACAACGTTTCAGGTCTTTTCAACGCGTTTGTCACCGCTTCGATTTCGCGTTCGTCTATCGCGCTCCAGCCAAGCCCGCCATCCGGCAGCGGCGTTTTTATTATCTTTTCTGACATAAAAATTACTCCTTTAAATAATAACTGTTGTTTTAAATATTATAAAACAACAAAATTAAAAAGTCAAGTGACCGTTAAAAATATCGCTTTTATTTTTTGCAGCTTCACGCGGAAACGTATAAACTGCATATTGACACGATAAAATAATTATGTTATATTATAATTACACAAAATCTGATAATAGCGTATAATAAAACGTATAAAATCAAGGAGATGCAATCAATATGAAAACAAAGATAAAAATCCTGTCGTTTACTTTCTCGCTCGTCCTGATACTGACGCTTATGGTATTTCAGGTATCTGACATATCATTGCCGGCAAACGCCGCGCCCGGCGACACATGGGATTTGACGAATTTCGTAACCGGGGTCGTCGTGAAAGACGCAAGCGGAACTACTGTCACAGACGGTAAATATTATTACAATGAATCGTACACTTTCAGTATAACCTTTCAGGAGCGTAAAGGACAGGGAGGTCAGTTCGCGTACAACGCTTCCGGAGTGCTTGTATATAATCTGCCGCCCGAACTGAAAATTACAACGGAGGTCACGGACGGAGAGATTAAACTGGCAAACGATAAAGTAGTCGGGCATTACACAATAACTACAAGCGGGCGTGTTGAAGTTTGGTTCGACAACAAAGACAATCAGGGGAATGCAATAGGTGAAAATTTCATCGACTACTACACAAACGCCGGATTCAAACTCGACATTAAAACGATATTCGGCGACTCGCCCGTAGGCGGCGTAATCCAGTTCGGCAACGGCACGGATATTACCGTAGGTCTTATTACAAACCGTCCCGTTGAGTTAATCGTAAAAAAGACCGCCGCGCTGTTCAACGCGACAAATGAAACGATTGATTATACTGTCAGCGTGACCGTTGCGGGGAATACCGCAACCGACGTTACGGTGAGCGATGTTATAAACGTCAACACTTCTCCGGTTTTTTCGGCAGGCAATAATTTCACGGCAAGCTCGCTGTTCCCCGGCGATGGCACGACTGCGGGCAATTATAAAGTGCAGTACAGGGTCGTCGAGGGTACAACGGTATTAGACGACTGGACTGACGCGTCATTCAAATGGAACGACAGCACCGAAAAATGGCAGCTTTATAATTCCACAGGGACTTCACCTATAAGCATTGAGACGATGGAAAAGGGGCAAAGCATTGAGGTCAGATACACGTTGAGCGTAAAGCCAATCTTGGATTATTTGGGAGCGCGGACATCTGCGCCAATGCTTAACCGCTGGGATTATTCGCAGTTAATCGAAAACACCGCGGTCGCGGATTGTTGGGACACACCCAACGAGAGAACCGTGAGCGAAGAAACGTCAACGCAGACGCTGATACAGAAAGTAATGGCGAAGAAAGCGGGCGTTTACCGGGGCAACGACGACCGCATAGGCTGGACTGTCACCGTCGGCGACGACCGCAACGCACTCCTGAACGGTGAGCTTATACAGGACAGGCTTGGCACGGCTTTACCGACAATGAACGACACGCGCCAGACGATAACGGGAGATATAACGATACGGTTATACGGCGATAATAACGTGCTATTGCAAACAATAACTATAGCCGAGCCTTATACGGGAACGGCTGATTTCGATATTTTCCCAACAGGAGAATATTACACCGGGTTTAACTATACGATTCCCGATGTAGGCGGGCAGAATATATACCGCGTCGTGATAACCTACGACACAAAACACAGAACAGGAACTTTAGCCCCGGCTTCCGGCAGTTTGACATATTCAAACACGGTAAAATCCGGAGCAACCGGACGCAACGTGACCGCCGATGTCGTTGTTCACGCACCCGCTCTGGGACCCGGTGAGGGTGTTGCCACGGGCTGCACAATTTATAAAGCCTCTGCTTTTGTATATGGCGAAACCGGATACGCGACCGGAGTCGAATATACGGTTACGATAAGAGTCCCTGCCGGGAAAAAGGGGAGCGATATTGTTTTTAGAGATAGTTTTGGCAGCATTACCAACGCTTTTAACATCGAGGGGACAACGGAATATCCCGTCCAAGGAACCGCGATAAACTACCGCCACACTACACCCCCATTACCCTCACCGAACCAATACCCGGCTGCCGTGCCAACTATTACGGTAACGATTGAACCTGCCGATAACGTAATCGCCAATACGCCTGTGATTACGCGAGAACGCGGTGAGCTTTACATCAATTTCAGCGAGGGCAGCTATAACGATGACGGCGCGAAATGGCCTTACGATGACCAAAAAACCGTAACTATTAATTACACAATAGGGCTTGACGAAGTTTCGGGTTATTACGGGACAAGGTCAGTCCGGTCGCAGATTATGGGCTTGATTACAGGAGCAGGCAACAGTCTTGTAAACAACGCGAGGCTAATAGACAGAGAAAAAAACTCCGGTCCATATTCACAAAGATGGAATTGGATGCCAATCATCAAAAGGGGGGCAGTAAACGCCGCTGATACTACGGTATTTGATTATACCGTAGACCTCTGCCCTTACGGCGGAGCCCCATTTGCCGCTTCCCCCGGTCCCGCAATAGTGGAAGATACTTTCGATTCAAGGCTTGAATATGTGCCGGGTTCTCTCTATGTCATATACAGACCGGGCAGTCTCGTGCCGACCCGTCGCTATTACGCCCCTTATGACGGAACGGACGAGTTTGTCGAAGTCAACGGAAATACGATTAAAGTTGACCTTGCCGAAATGTACAGAATAGGCACATGGAACGCAGGGGGCGTGACGGAATCTTCCGATTTTACGCTGCCGAGAAACAGCACCACCACCGCCGTTGATTATCAATATTGGTATTCGGAATCCATAAAGTATGAAGTTCATTATCAGCTCCGTGTAAAAGAAGAATACGCCGGATATACGGAGCTTGCCAGCCCCGCGACGCTGACGTTCCGCAACAGGGCAACAATTCACGGCACAAGTACAATGTTCAACGGCAAATTCATGTCGAATACCGTGCCCGTAACTTATACCCCGCCCAAAGCCGTCACAAAATCAATGGACGTCAACGGCAGTCTCGCCGAGATTGATATTATAATCAACCCCAACGGCAAGCGTCTCAGACCGACAAGCGTCGAAGAAAAACGCTTTACGGCGACCGATACGATGAGCGGTACGCTGTCGTATTATATCAACTCCGCGGAAATCTTCGTAATGAACAAAGCCGGAGTTTGGGTTAAAGTAACTCCTCAGCCGGACGGATTGTGGAGCGTAAACGCAGTCAGCGAGACCGAACTGCAATTCGAACTGCTTGACGAAACGCCGATAAGAATTAAATATAAAGCCCTCATAACCGCGCCTATCGAAACGACGACGACTTTCAACAACGAAATCGAAGTGTACGGTATCACGGCTTCGTCAGGTAAAGTAAACTTTGTAGTTACGGCAACCTCAGCGTCGGCGTTCGGCGGCAGATTAGATGGAGGATTCCTGTTATATAAAGAAGATGAAGATACCGGGAAAAAATTATCGGGCGACGAATTTGAGTTTGAAATATATATGGCTATCCCGGACAATACGTATTACGGCGATGGCGCAGAAACAAAGAAAATTGAAGTCGAAAACGGCGGAAATATCACGAATTTCTATTATATATGCAACGCGGAGTATTCGGATTCGGACGGCGCGTATAAGTTTGACGACGGCTGGATAAGCGTTGACGGAAGAGCAGAGGACAACGGCGTTTTTATGATTGTCGAGAAAAACGCGCCGGATAACTATATCCTGCCCGACGAACCGGACAACCGCACGTTTTTTGCCCTTTATCCGGGCATAGATAAAACTTATTGGAACAGGCTCGGCATAGGAGATGTCCCGTTTAAATCCGACCATATATATATGACAAATAAATGCAGTCTGGGCGAAATCGTTATACAGGGAGTCAAGAACGTTGAGATTCCGTCAGATTATTCAGGGGACAGCAAATCGTTTACGTTTGAGCTTACACAAGTCAGCGGTCCGGAAGTCCCGGTTTTGCCGCTCTATGCGTACGCGACGTTAACTCCCGACCCGAATATTTCCGCAAGCCTTTACAAAAATTTCGCGTTCGATAAAATCACGGGGCTTATCGACGGGACATATGTGTTCAGAGTGGAGGAAATAGATATACCCGTAAACTGGAACTGCGTGACATACCCTCAGGAAATAACAGTGGTCGTGTCAGACGGTATCGCAACGCCGGAATATCCTTCCGGTTTGACGGAAGATAAAGTTTCATTTGTCAACAGATATAAAGTTCCCTCAGCTCCCGAAAGTCCTGCCGCAAACGCGGTGATATTCGTGAAAAAAGAAATAACGGGCGCAAATACAAGTGACACGACAGACACTATGTTCAAATTCTTTATTGAAGAAGGGGAAATGATTGGCGAAGAATTTGTGCCTGTTTCGGGTAGTCCGTATAATGATTATATAACGATAGATGGCGCAGATACAAACTGTTTCTATCTGCAAAATCTCCCCGCGTCCGACGAGGAAACATGGTCGTATTATTTCAGAATATGGGAAGAAGAACCAAGCGACCGCCGCTGGGTTGGCGATAAAAACGAATGGATTGTCAGAGTTGACGTTACCTATGACATAGATAACGGCGGCAACGCGATAGTGACGTATATAGACAGCCCGTCTGATGATTGCGTCACGTTCGTTAATGACCTGCGCTACGGGAGTCTTGAAATAACGAAAGCATACGGTATAAACGACGACCATGAACTATGCGAAGTTAGTCCGGCAACCCCGTATACGGTAAAAGTGAGGGAAGTCGGGACAGCTAATTATATAGTAGTGGACAGCTTAAACGTTTACACAGGGACAGACACAACGGGAAGCAATATAATAATCACGCAGGGCGGCGGTCCGGTCACGGTAAGAGAAATACCGGCAGGTATGGTGGTGACAGTAGAGGAACAGCACCCGGCAGGCACGCTGTTATATACAACAGAATACTCGGACAACGGCGACGGTGTAATGATAACAGACGGAGCAACGGCAGAAATAACGGTGACAAACACCTATATTATGCCGACAACAAATTTAACCGTAATAAAAATATGGGACGACGAGGGCGAAACGGAACGAATAGCGCGGTTAGGCGACGATTACGCGGAAGATATATTTGAATTGTACGCAGGAACTGTCCCTGTAACTGGCGCGGACAATTATCTGACTATTACGCCGCCCAACGGGGACGATGAGTACACATACTCATACGCATGGAACGGACTGCCGGAGTATAGCGTCAACACAGACGGAACAGGGACTGAGATAATATATACTGCACAGGAAAAAGCGATTAAAGGATATGTACAGGAATCAGAAATCATAGAAGGCGTAAGGGTATTTACGAACACATACAGCCCGCTGGAAGCGCAGTTCAGGGCAGGCAAAATCACGAATCTGCCGGACGGCAGTTTCAGGGAGTTCACGTTTACGCTGACAGCGATAGACGGCGCGCCTCTGCCCGGTGAAACGACTGCGGCAAACGCAATCAGCGGCACAGTAATGTTCGGCGCGATAGATTTCGCGATGTACGACGACAGCGATTACTGGTACGAAATGAGCGAAGTTATTCCGTTGACGGCAGACAAATGGACGTACGACCCTGCGGTTTATACGGTAAGAGTGACGGTAGAGAACGAAGCGGCTGACGTGAGATATTATGACGGAGAGTACAGCGATACGGCAGATTATGACGAAGAACCGGAGATAGATGACGTGAACGTGATATTCGAGAATACATTCACGGACAGTTGCACGGTCGGATTCGGGTTCAGCAAGAGCGTGGCAGGAATGGGCGCGGGAGACAGCGAAACATTTGAATTTGAACTGCTGCGGGTAGAAACAAGCCCGACGACGCCGACGCTTATAAACACAAAAACCGTAGACTGGGGAAATAAAGCGGCAACGGCAATAGCGTTTGATATAACAGAGACGTATATACTCGACAAAGACGACGACGAAACAGGAACGTATCAGTATATCATCAGGGAAATACTGCCGGATGAAAACTGGGCGGCAGTACCGGATATTAAAGTCACGGTGACGGTATCGTATGAATATGACGACGAAACAGAAACAGACAGCCTTGCGGCAGACGTGAAATATTATGTGGGCGGCAGCGTCGTTGATACCGACGACCCTGCGCTGTCAAATGTGTATACGCCCGATACGGTTGACTATATAATAACGGTGAAAAAGAGCGTAAACGGCACTCCGAGATTAATGCCAACGTTCGGTTTTACTCTCAGGGAACTCGATTCGCCCACGGCAGACGACTTTAAAGACGAAGGGGAAGGGCTGAATTTGAACGGCTCGATAACCGGAAACGGCGAGTATGTATTCCAGATACCGGACCTGACGGTCGGGGTATATTATTACCAGATAAACGAGACAGGCGGCGCGGGTGCATACTGGACATATGATAATACTGTGCCGAGGATAGTGACGGTCACGGTGGAACTCATAGAAGGCGAGCTAAGCGTTACACATAGCGTGACAGGCGGCAGTCTGACATTCACGAACACATACTATGTACCGCAACCCACAACCGAAACGCCTCAAACTACGACAGAGCCAACGATAGAAGAAGAACCTGAAACGACCACCGAACCGGAAACAACGACAGAACTTACGACTGAGCCGACAATAGATGAAGATGAAACGCCGACAGAAAATGAGACAACGACAGAATCTACGATAAATGAAACCACGACGGAAACGGAAACGATGACAGAACCGGCAATAACTACGACAGAGCCTGTAACGGACGAACCTACTACTACTGCCCCGGAAACGACCGAATCTGAATCTGAACCGTCAACCATTCCTCCGGCAGAAGAGCCGTCAACGGACGAAGAATACGCCGATGATAATGATACGAGGGTGCCGCTTGGCAACGGTTGGTTTGCGGAGTACGACGACGGCGAGGATATATGGTATATATACGACGAAAACGGTGTGCCGATGGGTAGGATACGGTTACCTGAGGGCGAGAGTATCGAGGACTACGACGTTGAATCAAATCTTCTGCCGTTGGCTGACGTAATAACAGAGGCAGATGAAGTGATTATTAAAGAGCCAAGGGATAACCCCGGCACACGCGACGGTTTTTATGTATTCATTGGATTGGTCATGCTGTCGGGTATCGGCGCATTGATATTCAAAAAGAGATTTGCGGGATAAATTAAACAGCACATGGGGGGTCGGCGAAAATGCCGACCCTTTTATATTTTATATATAAGTTTATTCAAAATATAACCGTTATATCCTGAACCGGTATCCCGAACCCCAGACAGTTTCTACATATTGGGGGTTTTGCGGGTCCGGTTCTATTTTTTCCCTGAGCCGCCGTACATGCACGACGACTGTGTCGCTGTCGCCAAAGGCTTCCAGCCCCCACACACGCTCAAACAAATACTCTTTCGAAAAAACGCGGTTGGGGTTTTCCATCAGAAAGAGCAGAATATCAAACTCTTTCGGCGTAAGGCTGCATTCTTTGCCGTGTATATAGATACGCCTGTCCTCGCGGTCAACTTCCAGTCCGCGCACTTCAAGTTTCGGTTTGCCCGCCTTGGGATTAGAGCCGGAATTGGCAGTCAGCCGTTCGAAACGCGACAAATGCGCCCGTACCCTTGCCACCAATTCCCCCGGTGAAAAAGGTTTCTGCATATAATCGTCCGCGCCCAGTCCAAGCCCCCGGATTTTATCAATATCTTCCCCGCGCGCCGATAATAATATCACCGGTATATCCGAAGTTTCACGCAGTTCTTTTAAAACGGAAAACCCATCAAGTCCGGGGAGCATAATATCTAGTATAATCAAATCCAATCCGTCAGTTTTGGCAATTTGCAAGCCTTCCGTGCCGTTTCCGGCTAAAACAACTTCAAAACCCGATATTTGCAAATAATCCCGTTCCAGAGCGGCAATTTCAAAATCATCTTCGATAATCAAGACTTTCGGCATTTTGTATCTCCTAAATTTCTATACTGATATTATCCTGATATAACAGGCAATGTGATATTTATGGTTATGCCGCCGGAGGGATTTGCGATTATCCAAATCTTCCCCCCATGCAAATGCACGATTTGCCGTGAAATCGCCAAACCTAACCCGCTGCCGCCCTGCTGTCCACGCGAAGCGTCGGCACGGTAAAACTGCTCGAACACATGCGGCAAATCTTTTTGCGCTATGCCCATGCCGTTATCTGAAACGGTTAACAAAATATCCCCGCCCTGACGGGTAAGTTTAAGCGACAATTCCGCGCCGGACTGTTCCGGTCTTTTATATTTTACGCTGTTTTGAAAAAGATTAAATAAAACACGCGCCATTTTTTCACGGTCAATAAACGCGGTCAAACCGGGTTCGAGATTTGTCGTCAATTTAAGTTCCGGTTCATTTTGAGCGAATTCCAACGCGATTTCTGAAACAAACGACCCTATATCTTCATTTCGCTTATCTAACGGAAGCTGGACGTTTTCTAATCGGGAAAGCAGGGATAAATCGTCGGCAAGCGATTGCAGGCTTCTCGCTTTTTTACAGATAACAGCCGCGTATTCGCGGATTTTTTCCGGGGTATCAGCCACGCCGTCATATATCCCCTCGGAATACCCTATAATAGACGTAATAGGCGTTTTTAAATCGTGTGTAACCGAAGCCATCATTGATTTCCTATCGGTTTCGGATTTTTCATGAAGATATATAGAATCCCTTAATCTAATACGCATTTGCTCGAAACTCGCGGCGAGTTCGGTAAATTCGTCATGCCCTGTCACTACAAGCTCATAATCCAGATTCCCGTCGCGGATTTCCGAAGCGGCGCGTTTTAGCCGTTGTAACGGTCCCGTTACATGGCGGACAGTCACGCTTATGACCCATACCGCCTCGATTCCCGTAAGGGCGACCACAACAACGCCGCCAAGAATAAAATACCACGCGGCGATATTTTTCGCGTTTTCACCAAGACGTTCGGCTATATACGGACTCGCTGTAAACCAGAACAATAAAAAACCTAAGGTTATAGTGATTGCGTTAAACACAAGTATCGCCGTAATATTGTTTGTAATCATTCGCAGACGAACAGACATTTCTAATACTCCTTTCGGTCAAAAAGCAGGCTGCCTGCCGTAACAAATACCGTACCGTACCCGAATACGATAATCAGCATATGCAGCAGTTTGGACGCTCCGGGCAGCGCGCCTATCCAGAGCCTGTACCAGCTTAAATAAGAAGTAAACAGCATTTCATTCATAACCGGGAAAAATACCGGCAGGACGTTTAATAATATATAAAGTATTATCAGTAAAAACATCGTCAGCGTCCCGCTGCGCCCGAAAAGCGCAATCAGGGCGGCAAATGACGCTAAAATTGTCAGAGGTATCAGCGTCAGCGCGTAAGAGGCAAACGCAATAAATAAATCCGTTATTCCAAGCGGCTTCCCGAATATCTGGGTCATAGCGGCGCAAAAAACAAACACGCAGACTAAATAAAAAGCGGCATATGTTACTACTGCGAGAATCTTCGTAAAATACAGTTTCCAACGCTCCACCGGACGGCATATTATAGCTTTCATCGTATTGTCCGCGCTTTCAACGGTGAGCAGGTCGGTGACCCCCATGAACATCAGAAACGGGATAAAAATTTGCAGGAAGAACGGCAGCGCGCCCATCGGCGTGGGCGTGAATATAAAAGAAAACCCGCTTTGCTGTCTGATAAAATCCGTTAAAAGCCGTCCGAGTACCGTCCAGATTAAGCAAAGGCAAATCCCGATGCAAAGAAAAACTATGTATTTTTTACGGCGCAGTAATTTATCGCATTCGTTTTTATAAGAAGCAAGAAAAGCCGTCATATACTCATCACCGCCTCCTCACGCATTTTAGCGACCTGCGCTAAAAAAAAGTCCTCAAGGCTTGGAGAATACGCCAAAATCGCGTCCATGCTCTCAACGCAAAGCAATCTTCCCCCATAAATAACGGCGGCTTTCGTCGCGCACTGCTCTATCTCATGAGCCAAATGCGACGAAATCAACACAGCCGCCCCTCTTTCGGCAGTCTTTTTAACCACTTCTCTGACATAAACCATGCCTTCTATATCGAGCCCGTTCGCGGGTTCGTCCAGAATAAGTAAATCGGGATTCGACAGCAAAGCCAGCGCGAGACCTATCCTCTGCCTCATGCCGAGACTGAACGACCCGGTTTTGTCTTTTTTATACCTGTCCATTTCCACTAATTTTAAAACTTCGTCGATTCGAGTTTCGTCAACGTCTTTATAAAATCTTGCGGCGAGTTTCAGATTTTGATACGCCGTCATGTGGTCATATAAAGACGGGGCTTCGATAAGACAGCCTGTATGGCGCATAGCCTGTTCGTGTTTTTCGGCGGCGTTTACGCCGCATATACTGACCCTGCCCCGCGTCAGTCTGACCAAACCCGCGATAGCTTTCATCGTAGTGGTTTTGCCCGAACCGTTCGGACCAAGCAGTCCAAGCACTTCACCGGGGGAAAGCGCGAAAGAAATATCTTCCGCGCCGCGCCCGTTTTTATATAGTTTGGTTAAATTTTCTATTTCCAGTACCATTATATTTCCTCATCGTCAACATAATCAAATAAATTATTAAATCTTTCAGTTTCGCCGGGATAAGTCGTCGTTACGCTGTCAGCGTTTATGCTGCCGTCTTCGTTCAGCGTAAAGTAAACGTTTATGCTGCCGTAGCTCCCGTATTCATTGCCCAGTTTGTTTTTCATATAATCAAGGGTCAAAAGCTCCTCCGCTCCGGGTATGGGGCAGACTGCCTCGCTTATCCCGATGTCGGAAAAACGCACGCTGCCGTTTACTTCTATCACGTTGGTATCTCCGAAAATATTCACAACCGTAAGCGTCGCGTTCACGCCGGCATACAGAAGATTGCCGTCTGAATCAACTTCGGCTTCGCCGTGAACATAGTTTATCGTCAGATTTTTGATTGGCAGGCTTAGCGGGTCGCGAGTTTCGTCAAAATCATCGCTCGTAGCCGGGGCTGTATATTCCTCGACTAATTCCATTGACGAAGTACCGATGTAATAAATTCCGTCCAACCATTGGATCCCATAGTAATTATTATTATAATCGTACGTACCGTTGTCCCATGCTTTCGCTTCCTCTGCGGTCATAGGGCGAACAGGTTGTTTATATTTCGTCACACTTTTCATGCCGCCGTTAATGCGTATTTCTTCATGAATATACTGCCCGTCAACAACGTATCCGCGCCAGTCATAATAATTATCGCCCGTCTGCTCAATCAGCACATCAATTCCGGCTTTTATAATATCCGGAACCTGACTTTCAGTCAGCGTGCCCTGAATATGACGGATACCGTTGTCTGAACTCATTGTAACATTGTTTTTGAGGTCTCCGACCATTAAATCAACAAACATTTCCATAAAACGCATACTGGCTGAGTCGCGGTCTTCCGGGGTAAACATAGAGATTCCGTTTTGATAATAGTTGTTATAATAATTATAATTATAATTATCATCAAGCTTTACGCACGCCCTGTACCATTGGGTTCCGTCTGTTCCCGTAATATCGCGGGATATGTCCAGATTTTTTGAAGAGTAAAAATAATTTTCGGGATTGCCGTCCTCGTCAAAGTAATAACGCAAATAACTGTTGTCGCCGTTGGTATAATACGATTTATCCTCTTCATATACTTCGCCGTTGACGGTTATAACCGCATGTGTCTCAACCGTGGCGTTGCGGTAAGTGACTGCGTCCATCGCGGCTTTTTTCAGGGTTTCATACGGCGAACCCAAAACCGCCGCGACCGTCAGCGCGCTGACTAACAGCATCGAAGCTATAATCAAAGAGAACACGCGGATTTTTACGCTTTTTTTCATTGTTTTTCCTCCTGATATTGTTTTGTTGTTATTGTTTATAAATCAATTCTAATATATTAAGATTACGTGCGCATTAAAAATTTCTTACATTTTTATTACGATTTTGCCGGAGCGGGAAAAATACGCAAAAAATACGCGATAAAATGAACTAAAGGGAGAGAAAACCGAAGTTTCCTCGCCCTTTAGAATTTAATTTATGGGAGGCAATTTAAATTTATGAAAATATCAGATAATATCAAACAATATCAGACCACGTCCTGAATTTTCCGGGCGATGGCGCAAATCTCGTCTTTCACATCGCGGAACACTTCGACCAAAACCGGGTCAAAATGGCTTCCCGAACTGTCCTCGATTATTTTGCACGCTTCCTCATGGGTAAACGCCTTTTTATACGGTCTTACGGAAATCAGAGCGTCGAACACGTCCGCAATCGCCATCAGGCGACCCTCTATGGGTATATCCTGTCCTTTAAGCCCTACGGGATAGCCGCTCCCGTCCCATTTTTCATGATGCGTCCCGGCGATAAGCAGGGCATGGTGCAAAAAGGCGTGTTCGGCAGTCTCGCCCATGATATGCTCTATTGCGTCAACCCCGGCGTCCACATGGGTTTTCATGATTTCAAATTCGTCCATATCGAGCTTGCCCGGTTTATTCAGTATATTATCCGATATGGCGATTTTACCTACGTCGTGAAGCTGCGCGGACGGCAGGATAAAATCCATGTCCCATTTCGACATTTCGTCCGCGTATATCCCCTTTTCAACCATTTTGTTTATAAGCGCCTGCAAATAAAGCTGGGTGCGCTCTATATGACCCCCGGTCAGCTTGTCGCGGAACTCCACGAGGTCAGACACGGTGGCAAGCACCGCGGTCTGAAGATTAAACACCTCCATGGTTTTTTTCCGCACTTTCATTTCCAGATTGTCAGCGTAATCTTTCAAATCTTTTTTCTGCTGTACAATCAGCAGATGATTTGTTATGCGCTTAAGCAGCAGGGGACCCGAAAAGGGTTTGTATATATAATCCACAGCCCCAAGGTCGAACCCTTTCATCTCGCTGTCCTCGTCGTCTTTCGAAGTAAGGAATATGACCGGTATTTCGCCGAAACGCGGGTCTGCTTTAAGCTTTTTTATTGTCTCAAAGCCGTCGGTTTCCGGCATTTCCACGTCCAGAAGTATCAAATCCGGGACTACCTTTTCAAGTATCTCAAAAAGTTTCGCGGCTGACGATACCGGATAAGATTCATAAAATGTTTTGAGCATATTTCGCCCCACTGTGAGGCTGGCTTTGTTATCATCAACTATTATAATTTTTTTACGTATGTTTTCCACTTTCGCGTCTTTCCTTATTTATAGATTTTATAGATTCATATCCGAAAGGTTATCAATTTTTTCGATTCTTTCGATAATCTGTGCAAAATTCATATCTTCAACATTCTCGCGCAGCCAGCATATAAACGCGTTCCCGGAGCCTTCATATTCGTAACGCTCAAGCTCGGCGAGGATATTATCGACCTCGTCCATATTATATTTACCGCAGGCGTCCGACAGCTTTTCCAACAGCAGTTTGTCCGGTTTGTCTTTTTTCAGTTTCGGGCTGTCTTTATGTATCTTCGAAATCATGTCGTTGATTTTCGGTATCAATTTCCACGCCGCTTCCAGAAATTCGTCGTTATGTTCGGTTATGAAATCATAATCCCCGTTTTTCGAAGCTTTTTCCAGACTGTCCGCCATCTCGCCCAGTTCGTTGGCGCATATGCTGAGGCTCGCGCCTTTTATCCCGTGAACGATAATATTATAATCTTTTAAATTATCCCTGTTTACCGTTTTAATCTTATCAAGCAACGGGACGGTGCTTTCCGCATAGGTACGCAATATGTCGAAATATGTATTTTCATCGCCGCCAAAACGTTCAATCCCCTTTTCTATATTCAGCCCGGTTATTTGTTTTTCATAATATAGCTTTTCCTGTTTTTTGTCGCGTATCCATTGATTGATTACCTTATCGAGGCATACGACGTCAATAGGTTTTGACAGGAATGCCTGGAAGCCTTTGTCCAGAAACATTTCCTCGTTGCCGGAAATGGCGTTTGCCGTAAGGGCGATAATCGGTATGTTTTCAGCGTATTCGGTGCCTATCCCGCGTATTTTCCCGGTAGCCTCTATACCGTCCATTCCGGGCATCATATGGTCCATGAAAACGGCACTATATTTGACTTTTTCCGAACGAATCGCGTCGATTGCCTGCTGCCCGCTCATGGCGGTGTCCACATGCATACCGTAAGGTTTCATCAGCCCCTTGGCGACTTCGAGGTTAATCTGCACGTCGTCTACAAGCAAAACCCGCGCATACGGCAAACTGATACGCGCCAGCGTCGAACTTAACCTGCGTCTCCGGTCAGCATAACGGAAACTCTTTAAATTTTCCGCCGCCTCCGTGCCTATTTCGGCGTCGCTGACGTATCCCTGCTTGATTTTTATCGTAAATACGCTGCCTTTGCCGTACTCGCTTTCCGCAGTGATTGACCCATCCATCATGTCAACCATTTTTTTCGTGATGGCAAGCCCCAAGCCTGTGCCTTCTATTTTCGGGTTTGATTTTTTATCAATCTGAGTGTAATCCGAAAAGGCTTTGTCTATATCTTCCTGTTTTATGCCGATTCCGGAATCCCGGACATATGCCGTCATCCAAATATCTTTGCCCTCCCGGGCGCAGTTTATCCCCAGTTCCACCGTCCCCTGTTTTGTATATTTGAACGCGTTGGAGAGAAGATTGCTTAAAATCTGCCTGATTCTCAGGTCGTCCCCGTAAAGCAACGCAGGCAGGCTTTCGTCGATGTTAAGGATAAACTCAATGGGCTTCTCGCCTATTCTGAGTATATTATTTGCGATTGTGTCGTTTATCAGGCTCATTATATCGTATTCATTGGGTATAAGCTCGAATCTGTCCGCCTCGATTTTGGATATGTCAAGTATATCGTTGACCAGTCCCAGAAGGGTCTCCCCGGCGTTTAAGATTTTTTTTACGTTTATCTGAGCGGATTCATGTAATCCCCTGTCTTCAAGCATTAATTCCGAAAAACCTATCACGGCGTTAAGCGGGGTGCGCATTTCATGGCTCATATTGGCGAGAAACGTACTCTTTGCCTCGTTGGCGTCGCGTATGCCCCTCAGCATTTCGTGAAGCAAAAACGAATTGGCAAGCATCAGTCCGCACGACCGCAGGCTTCCTATCTCGTCTGCCGTGAAAGTACGTTCGGTTTTGCAGTCGTCTATACTGAAAAACCCCCATAATTCCCCGTGTAAAAACATCGGGATTATCACAAGCGACTTGACTTCATACGGATTCATGAAATCGCGGTCGTCATCGGAAAGTTCGGAAAGCGGACCGTTTATATGCCTGTTGCTTAAAAACATTTCCAGCCATTCGGGTTTTGTTCTGTAAGGAAAATTCAGGTCTATGGGGACTTCCGCTTTCAGGCTGCCGGTTTCGCTGAGCCATTGATATTTATGTACAAAACACAGTTCGCCGTCTATCATTTCGTTCTGCCATATCTGCACGCGGTCAACGTCGAGGCTTTGCCCGACCAGTTCCATGCCTTTTAAAATTGATACGTCGTACCTGTCGTCGTCAAACGTAGCATTGGCATTAAGCAAAACGGTCGCCAGACAGTTCCCCTGTTTAAGTAAATTGTTCTGCTGTTTTATCCGCGAGTTCTGCGCGTATTTGGTTATTACGCTGACCATCATCAGAGCGCCTGAACGAAGAATGCTTATTTCATCTTTTTCAAAAGTGCGCTGATTCTCGAAATCGCCGAATCCGACAATCCCCCAAAAATATTTATTTATAAATATGGGTATCAATAACAATGACCGGACCGTTACCTGACTGTAAAATTCCCGTACTTTAGCCGGGAATTCGCAGACCGGACCGTTCAGGCACTCGCCATGCGCTAATTTTTGCTGCCAGTCGCCAAAAACGCTGTAGGGAAAGCTGTCCCCTATATTAAAGCATTTTTCGTTCTGATGTTTCCCGCCGGTCCATTTATGCCGGCATACAAAATAAATCTCGCCGTCGATTTCTTTATTTTCCAGTATGCAGACATGGTCGGTATCCATGCATCTGCCCATGAGTTCCATGCCCTTGGAAACCGACGATTCATAATTTTCTTCGTTATCCCCGTTTTCCGCCGCGAGCATAACCGTCGCGGCGCGGTTTACCGCATACAGCAGGGTGTCGCGCCTTTCAATTTCTTTTACGCGCTCATGTTCTTTATGTATATGCCCCATTGATTCAATCACTCCCCGGTTTCGCGATATATACGATATATATTTAATAATTTAATATTGAGAAAATTTTTCATTTTACTTTTTGCCGTTTTTTAAGATTTGAAATTTATTTAAAATATTTTTTTGAATCACAGGAAATCCGGCGGTTTTGTGACTGGCTTGAGACTTGTAAATGATATAATACGGACAGTAAATAAAATTACTTATGCCGTCGAGGTTTTAGGTAAATTTTAATGTAAAATATGAGACCGGTTTGAGACCGCAAATATTTAATATACAAATGGGAAACGATATAAAATGAAAAATCATTTGTTATAATTTGCCAATGTTTTTACATATATGTAGAATATATTCTTCTCAACGTTGTCATAATTAGAAAATTTTCTACATTATATCAGATTTTATTCTATTTGTCAAGCTTTTTTTAGAAAATTTTCGTATTTATTTTTAGGAGGAGGTTATTTTATGAACAACAATAAGCTTAATATGTTAAATATAATAGAAAAATTATGCGATACCCATGGCGTTTCAAAAAGCGAACTTGAAAAAATCTTAAATTTTTCAAACGCGTTAATATCCAAATGGAGCGAATCTTATCCCAAAGCCGACAAAATAGTTGCGATTGCGCAATATTTCAATGTTTCGTCCGATTATTTGCTGGGGCTTACGAAAAACCCGACGCCTGTAGACCAGATTTTATCAGATGAATATGTAAACGTATTACAACGCCTTATTTTCCATATGTCAACGAGGGACAAAAAGAAAATGATGGAGATTATACGCATTCATTTTATGGAGGACTTCGAAGAGGTTGACAGCGAACAGCAGTAATATAATATCTAAACGAAAAACAGTAACAGTAACAGTAAAAACGGGAACATTCTCAGTTTCAGAGAATGTTCCCGCTTTTGTTATATTATAATATCTGATTTGTTTTTTCAGTCTATTTCGCGAATTTTTCTTTTACCGTTATTGCCGTTACCATACCGACGCCTGCCAATATTAACAAAGCTAATAATACATAAATATTGTCCCCGGTCTGCGGATTGTCCCTGACAGGCTCAGGAGCGGTTTCGCCTGATTCGATTGTTTCTATTGCCGCAGTCGCGGCTTCTTCGTAAGTCATTACGCCGGCAAGAGGTATCAGGTTCATTTCTATAAATTCAATGTCAATATCTTCTATTTCTTCGCCGTCAGACATCATGAATACCCCCAGCGGAATGAAGTTTTCGTCGAATATCTGCCATATATCCCCGCCCAAATCCACAGCAAGCCAGCCATTCGCCAATGGTATCGCGCTGTTCAGCAATTCTTCGAAATCTTCGTATTCAGCCAACTCTATCCCTTCCGGCAGAATCACACTATCTGCTGTCGTCGTCGGTTCGGTCGGTTCTGTACGTTGCATTATCGGCATTTGAGGCGAAGTTTCGGATATTGCCGGATTTGTCGGAAGTTCGGTCGTCGTGATTTCCTCTGTTGTTGTAGGTTCGTCTATTGTCTGCTGTGTCTGCGGTTCGGTTGTATTTTCGGGTTCGGTCGGTTCTTCTATTGTTTCCTCTATTGTGTCTTCTTCGGTTTCTTCTTCCGTCGCGTTTTCATCTGACGGGGTTTCGTCTACCGACGGTTCGGTCGTTGTCGTCGGTTCTTCTGTCGTTGTTGTAACTTCTTCTGTTGTCGTGGTAGTAGCGGGTATTACGGGAGGTTCGTTCGAACCTGTATCATTAGAAGTCCACCGGGCGTAGAGTATTATATCGCCGTTTACTGTCACGCTGCCGTTATTCGCATATGGCGTACCTGAACCGTTTGCCGCCGTGTTCCAGCCCGTAAACGTGTAGCCGCTCCGCGTGAACGCATTGGGCGTCAGCGTTTTTATTTCGCCGGCACTTATATTCGTTATACTCGCCATAGTTCCTGTTCCGCCGTTTGCGATAAACGTTATCGTGTAAAATTCTTCCTCTTCTTCGAGTTCCCATACTGCATATAATGTCGTATCTACCGTGATTATGAAAGATTTCGTTCCGGCTGACGAATATACCAGGGTTTCCGCTTCGTCATCTGTTGCCCAGCCAAGAAATATATAGCCTGTTTTTTCGGGTTCGGGACTGAATATTACATTTACATTCCCGTCCAGCAGATACTCCGTATCGTCCGTCGGCGCGCCTGTCCCGCCGTTTGCGTCGTATGTCACCGTGTACACAGGAGTCCATTTCGCGTAGAGGCTCAGCGAATATTCTCCGTCATTTTCCTGTACTCCGTTTGCCGTAATCAATTCATAATCTTCGAAGTCCCATTCGTTGATACTGCCGGATTCTTTGTACCAGCCGCCGAATATATATCCCTCCCGGTTCGGGTCTGTTGGCTCGCTAACTTTATCGCCGTATATTTTTCCTATATTTTCGTCGCTGCCCATCGGGTATTGCGAGTATTGATTTGACGTGCCGTCATTCATATAGAAACGCACCGTCAGCTCTTTATTTTCCCATACTGCGTATACTGTTTTTGCGGTATAGAAGTCAACAATATAACTTTCATCAAAATCCACTGTATTATCTTCGCCGGATTGCTCGCTCCACCCCTTGAATATATATCCTTCACGTATCGGTTCGCCGTCCTCATATTCGCCCGCAAGTCCGGGTAAATCGCCTACCGGATTGCCGAAAGTCACCGTAATGCTCGCCGGGTCAGCTTCGGTATATCCGCTCGCGTCGCTGTGATTTCTGTGAAATATCAGCGTCGGCGCGTTCTGCCATCTCGCGTACAGCCTGAGAGTGCCCGTAACGTTTATCGTGTCCGTATCAAAATCCCATATTGAACCGCCCGTTCTGTCTGTAAACCACCCCACGAATATCATACCGGGGTCTTCTGAGTTTACCGGGTCAACAAATGTCGTCAGTTCATCGCCGTATTTTTTGCCCGTGTTCGCGTCGTCGCCCACGCCGTAGCTGTCCGAATAGTCGTCCAGTTCATCGTCTTCATTCGTGTAGAACAGCACGGTCACAAGTTCCGGCTCCCATTTTGCGTAAATTGTTGTGTTATTTGCCGGCATTACCGTACCGCCTGCCGCCGTATCACACGTCGGTTCAAGATACCAGCCGCCGAATATATAGCCTGTCCTTGTCGGGGCATATATTCCGCTGTTGCCGATATAATTCGCCGCGTTTGAAATCAATTCGCCGTAAGCAACCGTATCTTCAGCCGCGCCGCCGTTGCGGTCAGCATCGCCTGCATTCAGGTTATATGTCAATACATAGCTGTCAGCCGTCCATTTAGCGTAAATTGTTCTGTTACCGCCGCCCATTAAAGTCGCTCCTACCGGGGTAGTGCATTCAGGTTCGAGATACCACCCTCCGAACGTATAGTTTGTTCTCGTCGGGATAGTCGTTCCGCCTGTGCTGTTTTTGACGTAATTTTCCGCGCCTGATATTGCGTCGCCTGCGCGCAATTCGTCTGTCTCCGCTCCGCCGTTACCGTTTGCCGGGTCTACCGTATCGCCGCCGTCGTTCAAATCATACGTTAATATATAAAGTTTTTCCCAAACTGCGTACAGCGTTGTATTTTGTGTGATTATGAAGTCGCTGCCGTCTGTATATTGCGCGGAAGTTGCCGCCGAACTGGTTGACCAGCCAAGAAATATATATCCGTTCTTATCCAAACTCTCGGAATTGCCGAGTACGGTTACTGTGCTGCCGTGGTTATACGGGTTGTTTGCGTCAGCCGGCACAGTGCCGTCTCCGGCTGCGCCCGACCAGTTTGCGTCGTATATCACTGTGTATGTGCGCAGGGTAAAGCCCGCCGTAGCAACGATGTCTTCCGTCACCACTATCTGACGCAACTGTGCCGTCGTAATCGGCGCACCTGCGGATATAATATCGCTGTTTGTCAGCGTCACTTCTTTATCTATCGTCCACATCATCGTGTCGGGATTATATCCCGTCTGTACGTTTCCCTCTGAGTTGTTGGGGTTATTATACGGATTACGCCCATAGATTACAGTTACCTCGCTTTGGGTAAACGCCGCGCCAACGCCCGGCTTGTATGTCACCACAGGCGACTGCCTCATGCCTACCCCGATATATATTGTCATATCTGTACTCATAGTTGGGTCTACTACGAAACTGAACGTCGCCGTGTCATGTGTCGTCGCGATGTCGTCCTGCTGTACGTCCATTTTCCAAACTGTCCCGTTCGACGACGTTTGTTCGCCTTCAGACGGCGTTGCAGATTCCGGCGTGAAACCGTATTTTCCGCTTGTGTTATTATCGAATGTCAGGAGATATTCGCCCGTTTTAAGGAAATACTGCGTATTGTTGGCGTTCAGGGATTTGAAACTGCCGTCCGCCGGGTTTATCGTCAATGTCAGCGGTAATATGCCGCCGTTTATTTCAGTCAGCACCGCCGTGATGTTTCCGTAGGTATAGTCTTCGGTCGCGCCGTCTTTTTGACCGTTGATATTTATATCGTTGAAAATCATGCCCTGTATGCCTGACATACTCGGTTCCGCCGCGATTACGCTGCCAAATGTCCATGAGCCGTTGCCGTCCTCTGTGCGCCACCCTTTCTGGTAGCTGCGCCAGTAATCCACGTCCCCCAGTTTCGCGCCCGGCTCTATATCGAGTGTGAACGTCGTATTGCCCGACGCGCCCGATGGCAAGTCTACGTTTGCCACAAACTTCATCATCGTCACCGCCGCATAATCGTCATTCGTCCACTCCGTTGTATCGCTTATCCAAACGCAGTCAATCGGCACCCAATCGTTATCCACGGCTTCCCCGCTGTTGGTGGCGTAAACATCATCTTTCGTGTAAAATGTCGTGAAACTGGGCAGGGTTACCGGTCCCGTCAGGTATCCGCTCCATGTCGGTTCTTTTATATCGTGGTCCCCTGCCGCGGGATTCGGTTCGATATCGTTGAAGTATGCGTCATATGCTTTATCTTTCTTCGGTATGGGCAGGTATATTTCCGACCCCACTTTGAAATCCGTGCTGTCCACGTTCGACCATTCAAGCCAGATTTCCGCAGGGGCGTTGACCGTTACCGGAGCGATGGACGCGCCTGTTCCGTTGTATGTGTAGAACGGGTTCGGGTTGACCGCGCCTTCATATGTGCGTATGCCTATGCTCACTTTGAGTGCTGGCTTTTGGACAATATGGAAAGTTCCCGACTGCGTCGCGGCACCCATATAATATGAAGTGCCCTTACCCGTTATATTTCCTGCGTCCAAGACTCTATAATCTATGCTGTTTGAGTGGAAACTCGCAGTTTTGCCGAAATCCCACCTAACCACGTCCTGCATTTTCAGCCCGGTGTAGCTTTTACACGCGGTTGAGACGTTTGCAATAAAAGTGACCGTTATCTGATTATATCCCGTAGGCTGGAGCGTTGGCGATGTAAAGCCATGATCCGCTTTTGCAACCATGTCTAATTTTTCATATGACGTGAAAGCGTATACGTTCCATGGTTCGCCGTTTATAGTAGTCGCGCTGCTGCCGATTGGTTTAAGCGGAAATTCTGCGCCGTCATAATTGCCGGATTTCGCCGCGGCTTTCACGCTTGACATATCTAAATTGATTCCCTCGGGCAGGCAAATATATATTACCGGGTCTACTGCATCGTTCTGCGTATATGTGTTAATGCTAAGTGTATTAGTCGTTGAAGTAAATTTAATAGACGCGCCGGGATAAAACGAACCCGTTCCCGTGCCGTCGGCTTCATTGATTCTCGCGGCTGTGAGGGTGGTAGTTGACGAACCGTAGGTTGTCCAGCCGATTTTGGTATGGTCTTTTGCCGAGGCGTAAACCACCGGATTCGCCGAGTTGGTAACATCTGAAATTTTCAGCGTCACGTCGCCTTCCTGCCCGTTTTTGAAATGTCCGAAATATCCGACGGACGAATAAGTATAATAAGTATTGGAGGCAGCGGCACTCAGCGAAGACTGCCATGCTTTGAGCGATACTAAGTATTCGCCCTCCGCAAGACCGAATTTTATGGAATCTATATTGTTTGAAGGCGATGAGAGCGTAATAGTGCGGTCTGCATTGGTCACGGCCTGCACTTCTGTTAAGTTTCCGGGCAGCGCTACGCCGCGCACCTGTAAATTCGGTGAAAATTCAAGTTTATATAACAGATTCCGCGCAACGCTGGGACCCAGATTTTCTACAAGAAATTGTCCAAGCATATAATCGTAGGGATATTTCTGGTCGGCGTAAGCATTAAGGTCGCGCCTCGTATAGTTCTGCGGTGTGATTCTTATAGCCACAGACGGTTTTTTAACCGTGACTGTAACGCCGCTCGTAGTGACCTGATTATGCGTTTGCGGATTGTCGGCCTGAAAGCCGGTTTCCACATTCATGGTTGCGGGAAAATTAAGACCGCGGTCCCACTTTATTTTATCATTATCAATTTCCGCTTTCCAATAACAAGTGATACTTTCACCGCCGGTAATGTGGGACAGCCAGATTTTATCGAATTCGAAAGTGACGGTGCGGTTCTCTTTATCTAACGTCAAGGTCAGATGGTTGTTCGCATAGACCCCGCTCGTGAAAGTTGCCGCGGTTACGGCGGTTTT
>Ga0082212_10000782_pt1 | contig 46464 bp, 41 predicted proteins | sample TergutNt197P3_FD_71548 | JGI IMG/M metagenome (GOLD analysis project Ga0082212, IMG submission 71548) | Neocapritermes taracua P3 segment gut microbial communities from Petit-Saut dam, French Guiana - Nt197 P3 | ecosystem: Host-associated > Arthropoda: Insects > Digestive system > Gut ... | reverse complement strand
AGGTCGAGCACCCGGGCGCCCTGCGGCACGTCCAGGAGGCGCAGCATGGCGGCCACCGTCGACGGCTGCGAGCACGTCTGGCCGTGGCCGATCTCCAGCGGGCGGTCCTCGTGGGCCCAGGGGCGGCGGGCCCGGGGGAGGAAGTCCCGTCGGTCGGTCTCCCGCAGCGCGGTGGCGACCGCGTCGTCGGCCTCCATCCGTCCATGCTGCGCCCGGTCGTGCGGGAGGTCACGTTCGGCGGAGCGTGAGGCTCGTGTAGACTTTTGCGTCGGCACGCCCATCGGCGTGCCAGTCCCGTGTGCCCACGGACGCACCGCACTCGACCGCCGCGGCGGGGTGAGTTGCAGACCAAGCCGGTGTCTCACGCCGTGCGGCACGCCCAGACCAGGAGATATGCACCATGGTGTACGCGATCGTCAAGGCCGGTGGCCGTCAGGAGAAGGTGTCCGTCGGCGACATCGTCGTCATGAACAGCATCGACGCGAAGGCCGGCGACACCGTCGAGCTGCCCGCTCTGCTGCTCGTCGACGGGGAGAAGGTGACGTCCGACGCCGCGAAGCTGGCGAAGGTCAAGGTCACGGCTGAGGTCGTTCGGGACGAGAAGGGCCCGAAGATCGTCATCCTCAAGTACAAGAACAAGACCGGCTACCGCAAGCGCCAGGGTCACCGTCAGTCGCTGACCCGCGTCAAGGTCACCGGCATCAAGTGACTTTCCGCAGGCGTCGAGCCCGCGTGATCTTCCCCCGTACTTCCTGAAAGCAGGTCCTGAGAATGGCACACAAGAAGGGCGCGAGCTCCTCGCGCAACGGTCGTGACTCGAACGCCCAGCGTCTCGGCGTCAAGCGCTTCGGCGGTCAGGTCGTCAAGGCCGGCGAGATCATCGTCCGCCAGCGCGGCACCCACTTCCACCCCGGCGAGAACGTCGGCCGTGGCGGCGACGACACGCTGTTCGCGCTGACCGCCGGTGCGGTCCAGTTCGCGACGCGTCGCGGCCGCAAGGTCGTCAACATCGAGTCGGTCGAGGCCTGAGCCTCACCGCAGCAGTTCTTTTTCGCAGAGGGGCGCGCCGCTTGGCGCGCCCCTCTTGCTGTGAATCCTGAGAGGATCCCCCCATGGCCAGCTTCGTCGACAGGGTCGTGCTCCACGCCGCCGGCGGTGACGGCGGCCACGGCGTCGCCTCGATCCGCCGCGAGAAGTTCAAGCCGCTCGCCGGCCCCGATGGCGGCAACGGCGGCGACGGCGGCAGCGTCCGCGTCGTCGTCGACCCGCAGACGACGACGCTGCTCGCTTACCACCACTCGCCGCACCGCCGGGCGACCAGCGGCACGCAGGGCATGGGCGACGACCGCGACGGCGCCAAGGGCGAGGACCTCGTGCTGGTCGTGCCCGACGGCACGGTGGTCAAGGACCTCGACGGGAACGTGCTGGCCGACCTCGTGGGCGCCGGCGCCGAGTACGTGGTCGCGGCCGGCGGCCGTGGCGGCCTCGGAAACCGGGCGCTCGCGTCGCCCAAGCGCAAGGCCCCGGGCTTCGCGCTGCTCGGCGAGCCGGGCGAGATGGCCGACGTCGTGCTCGAGCTCAAGACGATCGCCGACGTCGCGCTCGTGGGCTACCCGAGCGCGGGCAAGTCCTCGCTCATCGCCACGATCTCGGCCGCGCGCCCCAAGATCGCGGACTACCCGTTCACCACGCTGGTGCCGAACCTGGGCGTGGTCGAGGCGGGGGAGACGCGCTACACCGTCGCCGACGTGCCCGGGCTGATCCCCGGCGCGAGCGAGGGCAAGGGCCTGGGCCTGGAGTTCCTGCGGCACATCGAGCGCACCGCCGTCATCGTGCACGTGCTCGACTGCGCCACGCTCGAGCCCGGCCGCGACCCGATCAGCGACCTCGACACCATCGAGTCCGAGCTCGCCGCGTACGCGGGCGACCTGGAGATCGAGGGCGGGCGCGTGCCGCTCACGGAGCGCCCCCGCCTGGTGGTGCTGAACAAGATCGACGTGCCCGAGGCGCGCGAGCTGGCCGACTTCGTCAAGCCGGAGCTCGAGGCGCGCGGCCTGGAGGTCTTCGAGATCTCGACCGCGAGCCGCGAGGGCCTGCGCCCGCTGACGTTCGCGCTCGCCCGGATCGTGGAGGAGGCGCGCGCCGCCGCCCCGGCTCCCGAGGCGACGCGCGTGGTGCTGCGCCCCAAGGCCGTCGACGACGCGGGCTTCACCGTCACCCAGAAGCGCGACGCCGAGGGTACCTACTTCGAGGTGCGCGGCTCCAAGCCGGAGCGCTGGGTTCGCCAGACGGACTTCAACAACGACGAGGCCGTCGGCTTCCTCGCCGACCGGCTCGCCAAGCTGGGCGTCGAGGAGCGGCTGTTCAGGACGGGCGCCGTCGCCGGCGACGAGGTGCGCATCGGCGACCCGCGCAACGCCGTCGTCTTCGACTGGGAGCCGACGCTCATGACCGGGCCCGAGCTGCTCGGCGCGCGCGGCACCGACCTGCGCCTCGACCCGAGCTCGCGCCCCACGCGCTCCGACAAGCGCCGCGAGTTCACCGAGCGCATGGACGCCAAGACCGAGGCGCGCCGCGAGCTGTGGACCGAGCGCCAGTCGGGCCACTGGACGGACCCCGACGACGACGCCTGACGCCGCCCTGTCCGGTCCAGCGCGCGGTCAGCGCCGCGCTGGGCCGGACAACTCGGCGATGATGGGCGCGTGACCTCCCGCTCCGCCCTGCCCGCCGCCCGCCGTGTCGTCGTCAAGATCGGCTCGTCGTCCCTCACCGGGCCTGACGGGCAGCTGGACCTCGCGGCCCTGCGCGCGCTCGTCGAGGTGCTCGCCGCGCGGCACGCCGCCGGCACGCAGGTGGTCCTGGTGACGTCCGGCGCCGTCGCGGCCGGGATCGGCCCGCTCGGGCTCACGGTGCGCCCCAAGGACCTCGCCACCATGCAGGCGGCCGCGTCCGTGGGTCAGGGCATGCTCGTGGCCCGCTACGCCGAGGCGTTCGCGCAGCACGGCATGCGGGTCGGTCAGATCCTGCTGACGGCCGAGGACACGGTGCGCCGCCTGCGGTACAAGAACGCCCAGCGCTCCCTGTCCCGCCTGCTCGCGCTCGGCGTCGTGCCCGTCGTCAACGAGAACGACGCCGTCACCACCGACGAGCTCAAGTTCGGCGACAACGACCGCCTCGCCGCGCTCGTCTCCCACCTGGTGCGCGCCGACGCGCTGGTGCTGCTCACCGACGTCGACGGCCTGCACGACCGCTCGCCCAGCAAGCCCGGCGCGCAGCGGATCGCCCACGTCGGCGACCTCGCCGAGGTGGCGGACGTGCCGGTCAGCAGCCGCGGCAGCGCCGTCGGCACGGGCGGCATGGTCACCAAGCTCGAGTCCGTGCGGATCGCCACGGCGTCGGGCATCCCCGTGGTGCTCACCGCCGCGCGCAACGCGGCGCCGGCGCTCGCGGGCGACGACGTCGGCACGTACTTCGCCGCCACAGGCCGGCGGACGTCGGCGCGGCGGCTCTGGATCGCGCACGCGGCGCGCGTGCGGGGACGGCTGTTCGTCGACGAGGGTGCGGCGCGGGCCGTGCGCGGGGGCCGCGCGTCGCTGCTCCCGGCCGGGATCACACGGGTCGAGGGCGAGTTCGACGCCGGCGACCCGGTGGAGCTCGTCGCGCCCGACGGCGTGGTGCTGGCCCGCGGCCTGGTGGCGTTCGACTCGCACGAGCTGCCCGCCCTGCTGGGCCGTCACACCGCCGAGCTGCGCGAGACCCTGGGCGAGGGCTACGACCGCGAGGTCGTGCACCGCGACGACCTGGTGCTCGACCGCCGATGACGGTCACTCCTCGAGGCGACGGCCCCGCAGCTCCTTGAGCAGCACCGCGCCGCCCATGGCCAGCACGAACGCGACCGCGAAGACCGCGAACACGCCGCCCGTGCCGATCGCGTCGTGCAGCGGCAGCACCAGCAGCGGGGCCAGGATCGAGGCGAGCCGGCCGAACGCCGTCGCGCTGCCCGCCCCCGTGGCCCGCACGCGCGTGGGGTAGCTCTCCGGCGTCACCGCGTACAGGGCGCCCCAGGCGCCGAGGTTGAAGAACGACAGCGCCATGCCCGCCGCGAGGATCTGTGGCACCGAGCCCGCCAGCGCGAACCCGACCGCGGCGAGCGCCGACCCGGCCAGGAACGTCAGGAGCACCGCCCGCCGCCCCCACACCTCGATGAGCCACGCGGACACGGCGTACCCGGGCAGCTGCGCGAGCGTGATGACCAGGGTGTAGCCGAACGAGCGGACCATCGTGAAGCCGTCGGCCACGAGCAGCGTGGGGATCCAGGTGAACGCCCCGTAGTAGGCGAAGTTCACCCCGAACCAGGTGAGCCACAGCCCGACGGTGCGCCGCCGCAGCGGCCCCCGGAACAGCTCCGCGACGCCCACCTTCTCCGCTGTGGGACTCTGGGGCTCCGGTTCTGGCCCCTCAGAAGCGGGATCCGGGAGTCCCGCAACGCGGGGGGTGCGGGGCAGGAGGGGGCGGGACTGCTCGAAGACGCGGACGGCCTGCTCGGCCTCGTCGGTCCGGCCCCGGCGCTCCAGGAAGCGCACCGACTCGGGCAGGCGCGTGCGCACGTAGAGGGCGTAGGCGGCCGGGACCAGGCCGATCGCGAACGCCCAGCGCCACCCGGCGTCGGACGCCGGGACCAGCAGCAGCCCGACGACGGCCGCCGCGACCCACCCCACGGCCCAGAACGACTCGAGCACCACGATCACCCGGCCCCGGATCCGGGCGGGGGCGTACTCGCTGACCAGCGTCGACGCCACGGGCAGCTCGGCGCCGAGCCCCAGCCCGACCACGAACCGCAGCACCAGCAGCACCACGAGTCCGCCGGCGAGCGCGGAGGCACCGGTCGCGAGCCCGTACACGAGAAGCGTGAGGGCGAACACCTGGCGCCGCCCCACCCGGTCTGCCAGCAGGCCGCCGAGCGCGGCGCCGACGGCCATGCCCGCGAACCCGATCGACCCGAGCAGCGACCTCTCGCCCGTGGACAGCGCCCATTGCTCGCCGATCGCCACGAGCACGAACGACATGATGCCGACGTCCATGGCGTCCAGCGCCCAGCCGACGCCGGAGCCGACCAGCAGGCGGCCGTGGGCGCGCGTGAACGGGAGGCGGTCGAGACGGCCCGTGCGGCCGAGCGACGTGCTCATGGACGGATTCTGCCCTCGCCCCGCCGACGACAGTAGGCTTCCGGGCATGAGCGCCGTCACAACGCCCGCCGCCACCGCCCAGGTCACGTCCGACGTCGAGCCTGCCGTCCGCGACATCGCGCGGCGGTCCAAGGTCGCGTCGCGTGCCCTCGCGACGGCGAGCCGCGGCACCAAGGACGCCGCGCTGCACGCCATCGCCGACGCCCTGGTGGCCGCCACGGACGAGATCGTCGCGGCCAACGCCGAGGACACCGCCCGCGAGCGCGCCGCCGGCATGGACGACGGCCTGCTCGACCGCCTGGCCCTCACGCCGGCCCGGGTCGAGGCCATCGCGGCGGCCCTGCGTGCCGTCGCGGCGCTGCCCGACCCGGTGGGCGACGTCGTGCGCGGCCAGACGCTCCCCAACGGCCTGCGGCTGCGCCAGCTGCGCGTCCCGATGGGCGTGGTCGGCATGATCTACGAGGCCCGGCCCAACGTGACGGTCGACGCCGCAGGGCTTGCGCTCAAGAGCGGCAACGCCGTGATCCTGCGCGGCGGGTCGGCCGCGATCCGGTCCAACGAGGTGATCGTGCACGTGCTGCGCGACGCCCTCGCCGCCCAGGGGCTGCCCGAGGACCTGGTCCAGACCATCGACCCCTACGGCCGCCCGGGCGGCGTCGCGCTCATGCACGCGCGTGGCCTGGTGGACGTGCTGATCCCGCGCGGCGGGGCCAGCCTGATCCGCACGGTGGTCGCCGAGTCGACCGTGCCCGTCATCGAGACGGGCGTGGGCAACGTCCACGTCTACGTCGACGCGTCCGCCGACCTGGACAAGGCCGTCGCCATCGTGATGAACGCCAAGACGCAGCGCGTCGGGGTGTGCAACGCCGCCGAGACGCTGCTGGTGCACGCCGACGTCGCCGACGCGTTCCTCGACAAGGCTCTCGCCGCGCTGTCCGGCGCCGGCGTGGTGCTCCACGGCGACGAGCGGGCCCGGGCGGCCGCGCCCGACGGCGTCGTCGTGACCCCCGCGACGGACGAGGACTGGGCGAAGGAGTACCTCGCGCTCGAGCTCGCCGTGCGGGTCGTGGACTCGCTCGACGAGGCGATCGACCACATCCGCACGTGGACCTCCGGCCACACCGAGGCGATCCTCACGAACGACCTGGGCGCGTCCGAGCGGTTCGTCGCGGAGGTCGACGCCGCGGCCGTCATGGTCAACGCCTCGACCCGCTTCACGGACGGCGGCGAGCTGGGCCTGGGCGCCGAGATCGGCATCTCCACGCAGAAGCTCCACGCCCGCGGTCCCATGGGCCTCGCCGAGCTCACCACCACCAAGTGGGTGGTGCAGGGTGACGGTCACGTGCGCCCGTGAGACGGTGCAGCCGAGCGTGAGAGACTGACCCTCACCACGTCTGGCCGCCCGCGCGGCCACGTGCCACGAACACGAACTCTCGGAGGAACAATGCCCCCCGTCGCCATCGGCCTGCTGGCCTTCGGTGCTCTCGCCTTCGCGCTGCTGGTGACCTACGCGTTCCGCAACGTGGGGAACCGCCACTGACGATGAGCCTGGGTCTGCGCTCGGCGACGCCCGCGCGTCGCCCCCGGATCGGTGTCATGGGCGGCACCTTCGACCCCATCCACCACGGCCACCTCGTGGCCGCGTCGGAGGTCGCGTCGAGCTACGGGCTCGACGAGGTCGTGTTCGTCCCCACCGGCAAGCCGTCGTTCAAGCAGGACGTGCAGGTCACCGAGGCCGAGCACCGGTACCTCATGACGGTCATCGCGACGGCGTCGAACCCCCGGTTCACCGTCAGCCGCGTCGACATCGACCGGCCGGGGCTCACGTTCACCGTCGACACGCTGCGTGACCTGCACGCGGAGCGCCCGGACGCCGAGTTCTTCTTCATCACGGGCGCCGACGCCGTGGCGCAGATCCTCGCTTGGAAGGACGCGGAGCACCTGTGGTCGATGGCGCATTTCGTCGCCGTGACCCGGCCGGGGCACAATCTCACCATCGAGGGGATCCCCGAGGGTGCGGTGACGACCCTCGAGGTGCCCGCGATGGCGATCTCGTCCACGGACTGCCGACGGCGGGCCGAGGCCGGGCAGCCGGTCTGGTACCTGGTGCCGGACGGGGTCGTCCAGTACATCGGGAAGCACGGCCTGTATCGAGGTCAGGGTGCCGGATCGAGCAGGGACGAGGCAGACGATGAGTGACCACACCCCCACGGGGCGCCCGCTGACGCGCCGCGAGATCCGCGAGCGCGAGCAGGCCGCCGAGGCCGCGCGCGCCGCGGCCTCCGGGATGCCCGCGCCGGCCCCGGCGCCCGCTCCTGCACCGGCCCCCGCGCCGGCGCAGGCGCCGCTGAGCCGCCGGTCGCTGCACGCGCCCGCCACGCCGCCCCCGGCGCAGGCTCCGGTGGTGCGCCCGCCCTCGGCCACGGGCGGCATGCGCGCCCTCGACGAGACCGGTCGCCTGACGCCCATCCAGCGCACCGAGATCGGCTCCGTCCCGGCCGTGCCGGCGACGCCCGCCCCGAGCATGCCCACGCGCATGTCGTCGCGACCCGCGCCCAGCCCGAGCTCGTCGCCGTTCGCGGGTCCCGCGACGCCGTCGTTCGGCCGCGTGTCGACCCCGGCGCCCGCGCAGGCCCCGTCCCCGACCCCGCCCCCGGCGGCCCCGAGCCTCCCGTGGGGGACGCCGTCGACGGCGACGCCGCCCGCTGCTGCCCCCGCACCGACCCGCGCGCCGGCGCCCACTCCGGCCCCGGCGCCGTCGTCGGGCCCCAGCTGGGGCTCGATCACCGGCGCCGGCGCCACGGCCGCCGGCGCGGCCGCCGCCACCGGCCTGCCGTCGACGGGCCTGCCCGCCACGGGCCTGCCGCCCGTCGGCGCGCCAGCCTCCGTGCCGCCCGCCCGCCCGAAGTCGTCCCCGTTCGACGCCCTCGTCACGCCGGAGCACCCGGAGCGCGCGAGCGTCGCGGCGCCTGCACCCGTGCAGCAGCACGACGACGAGGAGCCCAAGCCGTCGTCGTACACCTGGCTGCACTACATCATCCTGATCGTGGTCGCGTTCGTGCTGGGCCTGCTCCTGTGGAAGGTGCTGGACCGCGAGGGGCCGAGCTTCGGCGCCAACGGGGCCGAGGCCGTGACCACCGTGAGCACGTCCACCACCGACACCCTGCTGAGAGGGACCCTGTGACCGCCACCGAGCGTGCCGTCGAGCTGGCGGGCGTCGCCGCCCGCGCCGCCTCCGACCTCAAGGCCGAGGAGATCATCGCGCTCGACGTGAGCGAGCAGCTGGTCCTCACCGACGTCTTCCTCATCGCTTCCGGCACCAACGAGCGGCAGGTCGCCGCCATCGTCGACGCCATCGAGGAGGCCATGTACAAGGCGGGCGCCAAGCCGATCCGCCGCGAGGGCAAGTCCGAGGGCCGCTGGGTGCTGCTCGACTTCGGCGAGGTCGTGGTGCACGTCCAGCACGCCGAGGACCGCGTCTACTACGCGCTCGAGCGCCTCTGGAAGGACTGCCCCGTCGTGCCGCTCCCCGTGGACGTCACGGCCGACCCGACCGTCCTCTGACGGCCGTGGGGGCGCGCACCGTCGTCCTGCTGCGGCACGGGCGCACCGAGTGGAACGTCGCCGAGCGCCTGCAGGGGCAGACGGACGTCGCGCTCGACGACGTCGGCCGCTGGCAGGCCGACGAGTCGGCGCGGGCGCTGGTGCGCACGCACCGTGCCACGCGCATCGTCGCGTCCGACCTGGGGCGCGCCATGGAGACCGCCGCCGCGTACGCGCGGATGGTGGGCCTCGACGTCGTCCCCGACGCCCGGCTGCGCGAGCGCGCGTTCGGCGAGTGGGAGGGCCTGACCGGCGCGCAGATCGCCGAGGGCTGGCCCGAGCGGCACACTGCCTGGCGCCGCGGCGACGACGAGACCGGGCTGCCGCCGGGCGGCGAGACGCGCGCCGAGGTGGCCGAGCGCGTGCGCGGGGCGATCGAGGAGCACGCGGCGGGTCTCGAGCGCGACGACACCCTCGTGGTCGTCTCGCACGGCGCCGCCATCACGCTGGCCATCACCGCCATGCTCGGCCAGGAGCCGGGCTGGCGCGGCGTCGTGGGGCTCACCAACGCCCACTGGAGCCAGCTCACGCGGGCGCCCCTGGGCTCGCAGCCGTCGTGGCGTGTGGTCGCCCACAACGTGGGCGCCGCCTACGCGCCCGCGGCGTGGCACGCCGGCCCCGACACCGGTGCTGAGCAGGAGTCGGACACGGCGGGGATGTCGGCGGGCTGAGCGCCGCCGCATGGCGGCCGGCCGGGCATCGATTTGGACGCGGCGGCCGTGAGCGCATAGGATCACGGACGTTCCTGCGGGGGTCGACAGCCCGCACGGGGCACCAAGGGGCTGTGGCGCAGCTGGTAGCGCACCTGCATGGCATGCAGGGGGTCAGGGGTTCGAGTCCCCTCAGCTCCACCCGGAGTCAGAAGTGAATCCGCGGACGAGAGATCGTCCTCGGGGCTGTGGCGCAGCTGGTAGCGCACCTGCATGGCATGCAGGGGGTCAGGGGTTCGAGTCCCCTCAGCTCCACCGAAAGAGCAGGTCAGGGCCATCTTCTCCATCGAGAAGGTGGCCCTTTCTGTGTGCCCGGCGACGCCGCTAGGGTTTCACCCCATGATCGGAACAGTGCTCTCGCTCGGTGGCGGCGGTTTCTCTATGTCCGACGACGGGTCCTCGGCGATCGACGACCTCCTCCTCGACCTGACGGGCAAGGACGATCCCAAGGTCTGCTTCGTGCCCACCGCCAGCGGCGACGCCGACGCCTACTCCCAGGCGTTCGAGGCGGCCTTCGCGGGCCGCGCCACCACGTCCGTGCTCTCCCTCTTCGGCCACCAGCCGTGGGGCTACCAGGACCCCTCCGTGCTCCTGGAGCAGGACGTCGTCTACGTGGGCGGCGGCTCGACGGCGAACCTCCTGGCGCTCTGGCGCCTGCACGGGCTGCCGGACATCCTCCGGGAGGCGGCCGCGGACGGGACGGTCCTCGCCGGCATCAGTGCGGGCATGAACTGCTGGTACGAGGCGTCGTCCACGGACTCGTTCGGGCCGCTGGCGCCCCTCACGGACGGGCTCGGCCTCCTGGCAGGGAGCGCGTGCCCGCACTACCTCGGCGAGCCCGAGCGGCGCGACGCCTACCTCGGCTGGGTCGCGTCGGGGGCGCTGCCGGCGGGCTACGCCGTGGACGACCACGCGGCGCTCCTGTTCCGCGACGGGCAGCTTGTCGAGGCCGTGTGCGAGCAGCCCGGCCGGCAGGCGTTCCGGGTGGAGACGTCCGGGGGCGCGGCCACCGAGACGCCGCTGGACGTCCGCCTGCTGCCGTAGCGCACCGACCGGACCCGGACAGCACGAGGCCCGCCAGGCGTGGCGCCTGGCGGGCCTCCTTGCTACTGCGTCAGCCCAGGTCGGCGCTGGGGATGTACGCCCCCGGCACGTCGTTGGGCAGGTACACCTGGGCGTCGCCGGGGTACGGCGTCGTCCACTTGTGCGTCTGGTACCACGTGTACCGGCTCATCTGCTCCGGGTTCGCGTAGTCCGGGACCGCGCCGTTGCCGGTGAGGTGCTGGGCCTTGGCCCAGGTCTTCCAGGCGGCGGCGACCTGCTGCTTGTCGGCCGGGACGGCGACGGCGTCGGCCGCCGCGGCGTCGACGGCCGCAGCCGCAGCACCGGTCTGGCCGAGCGTGTCGAGACCGCACGCCGGGGCGTTGGCGGCCGAGATGCCCTCGGTCAGCGGCACCTGGTTCGGCACGGCGTTGAAGGGCGTGAGGTCCGGGGTGCTGGTGAAGGCGCTGTACATCGGCGTCGCCGCGGCGAGCTTCTGGTTCAGCGGCTGCGCACCGAGGATCTGCTCGATGGTGCGGTCCATCGTGATCTGCGAGTAGTACGTCGAGTCGACGACGCCGTGCTGGGCCCAGGGGGAGATGATCTGGATCGGGGCACGGTGGCCGTCGACGTGGTCGGCGCCGTCCTGGCTGTCGTCCTCGACCACGAAGATGACCGAGTTCTTCCAGTACTGCGAGTGCGAGATCTCGTCGACGATCTTGCCCACCGCGAGGTCACCGTCGGCGACCTGCGCCTCCGGGTCCGCCGTGCCACCCGTGTGGTCGGAGGACAGCCACATCATGTTGAGGTTGGCCGGGCCGTTCTTCTCGAAGTCCTGCTTCCAGATCTGGTAGCGGTACTGGTCCGGGATCGAGGTGTCGAACGGCGGGGCCGCGGGCACGGTGATGTCGTTGAGCGACGGGATCACCGAGCCGTAGTTGCCCTTGAGGGCCGGCGTGGTGAGCTGCGCGGGGTCGCCGCCGGCGTCGACGCTCTTGGCGGCGCAGTAGTACTGCTGCCACGTGGAGCCCGCCGGCTTGCCCTCGGTGTACTCGAACTCGCCGAAGTTGCGGGCCGTCTTGCCGGCGGCCTCGACGGCCGTCCACAGGAAGCCGGACGCCTGGTGGCCCAGCACGTCCTCCTCGGTGTCGTACGAGCGGGTGTACTCGCCGGCGGACGACTCGGTGTACTCCGGGTTGTCGCCCTGCATGAGCCAGTTGTGGCCCTCGGCGGAGTTGGTGCCGATGTCGTACGTGTTGTCGTACAGGCCGAACTGGGCGGCCAGCGCGTGCTGGTTCGGCGTGACCTTCGCGCCGAACTGGGCGAGCGTGGCGTCGCCGTTGCCCTGGGCCATGTCGCCGTACACCTGGTCGTAGGTGCGGTTCTCCTTGACCAGCAGGAACACGTGCTGGATGGTCGACGGGTCGCCGATCTTGGCGGGGACCGCGACGGCCTTGGCCTTGGAGCCCTTCGACGTCTGGGCGTCGTTGTTGCCCCAGCCGTTCTGCTCGAACACCGTCGAGGTCGCCTTGGCGATGTCCTTGTCGGCGGGCAGCGTGAAGCGCGTCAGCGACGCCGTCGTGCCGTGCGTGCCGTGGCCGTTGGCGACGGTGGTGCCCTGACCCTTGTTGAAGGTCAGGTTCGCGCCGCGAGCGTCGATGCCGCGCGTGTTGGTGACGAGGATCTGGCCGCCCACCTCGGCGACCTCGGACGGGTAGTAGTCCGTGGGCAGCAGGCCGATGTAGCTGACCGGCGACTGCGGGTTCCCGTCGTAGGAGTACACGGCGACCGCGTTGGCGCGGCTCAGCGTGACGAGCAGGTGCCCGTCCTGCGTGAGCGTGACCGCGTCGGGCTGGTAGCCGGTGTCGGACGACTTCCAGGGCTTGGTGTCGATGGTCTGCACGACGGCGTCCTTGGACGTGTCGATCACCGAGACCGTGTCGGAGTTCGTGTTGATCACGAACAGGGCCTTGCCGGCGAGGTGCATCGCCGTGGGGTGCAGACCGACGTCGATCGAGCCGACCGTGGCCGCGGCGCTCGCCGTGTCGATGACCGACACGGTGCCCGTGGTCGAGGTGCCCTTGACGGTGTCGGCCGGCACGGCGGTGCCGTACGAGCCCATGGTCGTGTCGCCGGCCTGCGCCTGGCGGCCACCCTCGTTGCTCACGTACAGCTTGGAGCCGACGACGGCGATCTCGCGGGGGGCGATGCCCACGTTCCAGCTCTGGCCGAGCGCGCCGGAGGCGGGGTCGATCGCCTGGACGCGGTTCTGGCCGTTGACGCCCGCGTAGAGCACGGTGCCGTCGGGGGAGAAGGCGATGCCGCTGGTCAGGGCCGAGTGGCCGCTCTGGGCAGCGATCGCCACGGTCTTCGTGGCGCCGAGGGTGCCGTCGGCGTTGACCGCGAAGCGGGTCAGGCCACCGGACTGGGCCAGCCAGACGGAGGAGCCGTCGGGCGCGAAGGTGGGGGCCTCCTGGCCGACGCTGCCGTCGGAGATCTGCGTGTACTGCACACCGGAGATGCCGGCCGCGGTGAGCGCGGCGGCGGCCGTCGAGGCCGACGACGTGCCGACCATGGCGACGAGACGGTAGGTCTTCAGGTCGAAGACCTGGAGCACCACGGAACGGTCCGTGCTCGAGGCCGCGAGGAAGCGCCCGTCGGGGCTCACGCTGGAGGCCATGATCTTGCCGAAGGGCGTCATGAGGCGGTCGCCGATGGGCTTGATCACCTGGTCGCTGGAGACCTGGAGGCCGTTCGCGTACTCGGTGCCGACCTGGTTGTGGTCGAAGATCTGCGTGGTGGCGAAGGCGGTGCCCGCGCCGGCGGCGGCGAGGGCGAGGGTGGCGGCCAGGGTGATGCGGACTCGGCGCCCGGTGGCGCCGCGGCCGAACAGCATGGAACCGGCCGGCACGACCTGCCGGCGCTCGCGTGTGACGTGCATTTCGTTCGTCATCCCTTCGATGGGGTGAGCAGGTCGACAGAGCCGTCGAGCTGCCAGAGCGGGTTCGGGGCGTCGCCCGAGACCGTGTGCACGGTGAAGTAGCCGTTCACCTCCTTGGGTCCGTCTCCGTCTGCGACGTACCGGCCATCGGCGGTGACGTCGAGCTGGTAGATCGCGGAGCCGGTCGCGGTGGTACCGGGGAGGTGCCACGTGACCACGCACCGCCAGTCGTTGCCGGCGCCGACGTCCTCGCCGAGGGAGCCGCCGCGGTCGCAGTCGGCGCTGGTGCCCAGCTGCGCCTCGGTGACGGCGGGGCGGTGCAGCTCGGCGGTCTGCAGCCGGTACAGGTGGGCGAACGACGTCGCGAGGTTCGCGTCGAGCTTCGCCTTGTCGATGCCGGAGCCCGACGCCGGGGTGGCCAGCGCGACGACGGCCACCGTGACCGCCGTCAGCGCGGCCAGGGGCAGCACACCGCCGGTGAGGGTGCGGCGGCCGGCGCCGTCGTTCGCGAGGTCCGTGAAGTCGCGGCGCACGAACAGGGCGTACGCGGCGCCGGTGGACACCACGGCCCAGGCGAGCGCGACGACGATGCCGAGCACCAGGGGGCCCGTCTGCGCGGGTGCCATGAACAGGCCGCGCCACGTGATCAGCGCGCTGCCGGGGAGGGCGAGCCGCACGGCCACCGGGATGGGCAGGGCCTGGACCAGCTGGAGGCCCAGCGCCAGCACCGCGGGCACCAGCAGGCCCATGGGGTTGCGGCCCAGCAGCACCGAACCGAGCAGGCCGACGCCCGCGTAGGCGAGCGTCGGCGCCAGGGCGCACGCCCAGGCGAGCGCCACGGTGCGGGCGGCGTCGGCCGGGCTGAGCAGGTGCCCGTCGAGGCCCGGCAGCGGGTGGTTCCCGACGGACAGCAGGCCCCCGGCCACGCCCGAGACCGCGAGCCCGAGCACCATGACCAGCACCACGACCAGCGCCGCCAGCGCTTTCGCGGCGAAGATGCGCCGGGGGGAGCGGACGGCCATGACGAGGTGGCGCCAGGTGCCGAGGCGGTCCTCGACGGCGAACGCGTCGCCGGCCACGAGGGACGTGAGCAGCGGAAGGGCGTACGAGCTGGCGAACCCGAGGATCACGAGCGCCCCGGCCCACCCGGTGGAGAGCATCCACCGGCCGAACACGGTGTCGGCGGGGAGGGGCGTCTGCTGGGAGACGACGGCGACGAACCCGGCGGGCGCGAGCCAGCAGGCGAGCAGCACCAGGCGGGTGCGCCACGTGGAGAGCTGCTTGGCGAGCTCGAAGAGCAGGGCCGCGCCCAGCGGGGCGGGGCGGGAGGCCGCCGCCTCGGCGGGGGCGGGCGGGGCGACGGTGGCGGTCATCGGGCGGCCTCCTGGTCCTTCGGGTCCGGGGCGTCGACGGGGGCGTCGTCGGGCAGGGTGAGGGCGAGGAACGCCGCCTCGAGGGGCGGCACCACGGGGGCCAGCTCGCGCAGCGCGACGCCGGCGTGCACGAGCGCGACCACGAGGCGGTCCATGGCGTCGGTGCCGCCGCGCACGACGAGGGCGTCGACGGCGCTGCGGCCGTCGGCCTCGACCACGTGCAGGTCGTCGACCGACGCGGCGACCGCGCGGGCGGCTGCGGCGTCGGCGGTGGTGACGCGGTAGTCGAGGTCGCCGCTCTCGGCGGCGAGCTTGGCGAGCGGGCCCGTGAACACGACGCGGCCGCCGGCGAGCAGGGTCACCTCGGAGCACAGCGCGGCGAGGTCGTCCATGCGGTGGCTGGACAGCACCACGGCCGTGCCGCCCGCGGCGAGGCGCGTGAGCACGCGGTGCACGTGGTGCTTGCCAGCGGGGTCGAGGCCGTTGGCGGGCTCGTCGAGCACCAGCAGGCGGGGCTCGGTGAGAAGCGCGGCGGCCAGGCCCAGGCGCTGGCGCATGCCGAGGGAGAAGCCGCGGAGCCGGTCGTCGGCGACGTCCTCGAGGCCCACCTCGGCGAGGGCCTCCGTGGCGCGGCGCGCGCCGGACGTGCGGTGGCCGCGCAGCGACGCCAGCGCCTCGAGGTTCTGCCGGGCGGTGAGGGCCGGGTAGAGGGCGGGGCCGTCGACGAACCCGGCGACGCCGTCGGGCACCGTGAGCGCGCGGCCCACGGGGGAGCCGAGCACCTCGAGGGTTCCGGAGTCGACGGCGGAGAGGCCGAGCAGCAGCCCCAGGAGGGTCGTCTTGCCGGCTCCGTTGGGGCCGACGAGGCCGTGGACCTGACCGGAGGGGATGTCCAGGTCGACCTCGTTCAGGGCGATGACCTCGCCGAACGTCTTCGTGATGCCTCGTGCGCGCACTGCAGGGGTCGCCACCGCGGGCTCCTCGTGTCGATTGCGTTGCCGCCGGCAATTGGTTCAGCCGTGGGTGGATCCGGACGGTCCGGAGCGGGAACGGTGGGTGAAATCTGGGCGGCGCTCGGGTGGCCCCCGGGCGTGGTTGCGGTTTGGTGACGACGACGCGCCGAGCGCCAGAATCTGCCGTGAGAGGGCGCCGGGGTCGATAGGTTGCGATCGTCCCTACAGAACCGTGGAGGTCCTATGCGCATCGGCGTACCCCGGGAGTCCGGGGAAGGTCAGCGGCTCGTCGCCGCGACCCCCGCCACCGTCGCCAAGCTGAGCAGGCTCGGGTACGACGTCGTCGTCGAGCACGACGCCGGCGCCGCCGCCACGTTCACCGACGACGCGTACGTCGAGGCGGGCGCCACCGCCGGCACCAGGCAGGAGGTCTGGGGCGCCGACGCCGTCGTCGCCGTGGACGCCCCCGCCGCCGACCGGCTCGCGCAGATGCGACCGGGCGCCGTGCTGGTCGCGCAGGTGTTCCCGGGCTCGCACCCCGAGCTCGTCGAGGCGTACCGCGACCAGGGCATCACCGCGATGGCCCTCGACGCCGTACCCCGCATCTCGCGCGCGCAGGCCCTCGACACGCTCTCGACCATGTCGAACGTGTCCGGCTACCGCGCCGTCATCGAGGCGGCCGCCGAGTACCAGGGCATGTTCACCGGTCAGGTCACCGCCGCCGGCAAGACGGCGCCCGCCAAGGTGTTCATCATCGGCGGCGGCGTCGCCGGGCTGGCCGCCATCGGCACGGCCGTCGCGCTGGGCGCCGACGTGCGCGCGTTCGACGTGCGCCCCGAGGCCGGCGAGCAGATCGAGTCCATGGGCGCGACGTTCGTGCAGGCCGCCGCCGCGCAGCAGGAGGTCAGCGCCGACGGCTACGCCCGCGAGCTCACCGCCGACCAGGAGGCCGCGACCGCCCGCATGTACGCGGAGGAGTCCGCGAAGGCCGACATCGTCATCACCACCGCGCTGGTGCGCGGCAAGGCCCCGCGCACCCTGACCAGCGCGATGATCGCCGCGATGAAGCCCGGGTCGGTCATCGTCGACCTCGCGGCGTCCGGGGGCGGCAACGCCGAGGCCACGGTGCCCGGCGCACGCGTCGTCACCGACAACGGTGTCGTCGTGCTCGGCTACACCGACCTGCCCGGCCGCATGCCGGCCCAGACGTCGCAGCTGTACGGCACCAACATCGTCAACCTCATGACGCTGCTCACGCCCGGCAAGGACGGCACCCTGGTGCTCGACCTCGACGACCCGGTGCAGCGCGGCATGACCGTCGCGCGGGCCGGCGAGATCCTCTGGCCGCCGCCGCCCGTCCAGGTCTCCGCCGCCGCCCCCGCCGCCGACGTCGCCGCCGGCCCCACGCCCGAGGAGCACGCCGCCGAGCTCGCCGCGGCCGCCCAGAAGGCCGCCGACAAGGCCCGCCTGCGCACGCAGCGGCTCACCGTGGGCGGGGCGCTCGCGGCCGTGCTGGTGATCCTGGGCCTCACGTACGGGCCGCCGTCGTTCCTGGGGCACTTCACGGTGTTCGCGCTGGCCGTCGTCATCGGGTTCTACGTGATCTCGAACGTCAGCCACTCGCTGCACACGCCGCTCATGGCCCAGACGAACGCCATCTCCGGCATCATCCTGGTCGGCGCGATGCTGCAGCTCGGCAGCGACAACGTGGCCGTCGAGATCATCGCGTTCGTCGCCGCCACCGTCGCGAGCATCAACATCTTCGGTGGCTTCCTGGTCTCGCGCCGGATGATCGCCATGTTCCGGAAGGACGTGTGACCACGTGCTGACCCAGCTCGCCCAGGCCGTGTACGTCGTCGCGGCCGTCCTGTTCATCCTGTCCCTGGCCGGTCTCGCCAAGCAGACGTCGGCACGCCGCGGCGTCACGCTCGGCATGGTCGGCATGGGCCTGGCCCTGGTCGCGACGATCATGCTCGCCGCCGACCAGTCCGACCGTCCCGTGTGGCTGACGCTCACGCTCATCGTCGTGGTGCTGCTCGTCGGCGCCTCGGTGGGGGCGTGGCGGGCGCGCAGCGTCGAGATGACGCAGATGCCCGAGCTCATCGCGATGCTGCACTCGTTCGTGGGCCTCGCAGCCGTGGCCGTCGGCTACGACTCGTACCTCACCGAGCGGTCGCAGGCCGGCGCGGGCGGCGGCGTGCACCTCGTCGAGGTGTTCCTCGGCGTGCTCATCGGTGCGGTCACGTTCACCGGCTCGATCGTCGCCTACCTCAAGCTGAGCGCGAAGATGAAGTCGCGCCCGCTGACGCTGCCGGGCCGCAACTGGCTCAACCTGGGCGCGCTCGTCGTCTCGGCGGGGCTGCTCGTGTGGTTCGTCGTCGCGCCCCAGCACGGCCTGGTCGCGCTCGGGATCATGACCGTCATCGCGCTGCTGCTCGGCTTCCACATGGTGGCCGCGATCGGCGGCGGCGACATGCCCGTGGTCGTGTCGATGCTCAACTCGTACTCCGGGTGGGCAGCGGCCGCGGCCGGCTTCATGCTCGGCAACGACCTGCTCATCGTCACCGGTGCCCTGGTCGGGTCCTCCGGTGCGATCCTCAGCTACATCATGTGCAAGGCCATGAACCGCTCGTTCGTGTCCGTGATCCTGGGCGGGTTCGGGTCCGAGGGCGGCGCCGTGGCGTCGTCGGGCGCCGCCACCGAGCAGGGCGAGCACCGCGAGATCCTGGCCGACGGCGTCGCCGACCTGCTCCGGGTGGCCAAGTCCGTGATCATCACGCCCGGGTACGGCATGGCCGTCGCCAAGGCGCAGTACCCCGTGGCGGAGCTCGTCTCGCGGCTGCGCGCCGCCGGCATCGAGGTCCGGTTCGGGGTGCACCCCGTGGCCGGCCGGCTGCCCGGGCACATGAACGTGCTGCTCGCCGAGGCCAAGGTGCCGTACGACATCGTGCTCGAGATGGACGAGATCAACGACGACTTCGCGTCGACCGACGTCGTCCTCGTGATCGGCGCCAACGACACCGTGAACCCGGCCGCGCTCGACGACCCGTCGTCGCCCATCGCCGGCATGCCCGTGCTCGAGGTGTGGCACGCCAAGGAGGTCATCGTGTTCAAGCGCTCGATGGCCACCGGTTACGCGGGCGTGCAGAACCCGCTGTTCTTCCGCGACAACACCGAGATGCTGTTCGGCGACGCCAAGGACCAGGTCGAGAAGATCGTCCAGGCGCTCTAGCGCGAGAACGACCCGGCCCGGCCCGCCCCCGCGGGCCGGGCCGCTGTCGTCCTCCGCGCAGGCCCCCGTGCCGGGCGCGTCGATGTGGAACGTGATGCCGTCGTGCCGGGTCTGCATGCCGGTCACGCGCTGATGACACGGACCGTCCACGCATGACGGAGCGCGACGTCCCCGCTTCGATACACCCGTTGCCGGGGTCAGCGGTCCCTGGGCGGGGACGGTCGCCAGGTCGGGTCGGTGACTTGGGATCAGGTCGGCGGATCCGGGGCGCCGACCTGATCCCGAACCACCGACCTGAACGTCTCCCTCAGCGCGCCGCGTCGTCCACGAGCACCTGGGCGTCGCCCCAGAACGAGAGCATCCCGCGGATGCGGACGGCGTCGGGCAGCGGGTCCTCGTACGACCACGCGACGTCGGCGTGGTCGCCGACGGACCAGTAGCTCGCACGCCCCTTGTAGGCGCACCCGGTGTGGGTGTCGGTCGGGGTGCACGGCGCGGTGACGTCCTCCGGCGGCAGGTAGTAGCGCGGCGCCAGGCCGGTCTCGAACACCAGCATGGCGCGGCTGCTCTCGGCCACCGTCCGGCCGTCGAGCTCCACGCGCACGTGCTTGTCGGTGGGGCGCGCGTCGACGCGATGGAACGGGTCGCGGGGGTGGGAGAAGATCTGCTCCGCCTCCTCGTACCAGCCGTCGAACGCGTCGAAGTCGAGCACCACGAAGCCGTCGAGCCCGGGGTCGTCGGGGAGGAAGCCCCCGCGCTCGACCACGAGGTCGCCCACGGCGACGTCGACCATCCGGCCCGGCGTGGAGTGCACGGAGAAGGGGATGCCGGGGTGGAGGACCCGGCCGTCGTCGGCCGGGGGCGGCGCGGACCCGTCGGACGGCACCAGCGCGGCAGTCACCTGCTCGACCGGGAAGGCGTACGACGGCACCACCCGGCGCGGCTCCCACACCAGCACAGCAGCGGGCGTCAGCGCCACGGGCCTGCCGTGGTGCTCCACCCGCACGGTCTTGTCGGTGGGCTCGAACCGGAGCTCGGGCATCCGCTGCTGCATCGCGTCCCGCATGCGCGTGGCCATGCCGCCAGTATCGCCCCGGCGTGTGGGGCTAGTGCAGGCGGACCCGCACCAGGGGCTCGGGCAGCTCCCAGCCGAACAGCTCGGAGGCGTGCTCGCGGTACACCTCGGCCTGGTCGCGGCCGTCGCCCGCGTGCAGGGCCGTGATGAGGTCGCGGATGCGGGGCGTCGTGGCGATGAGGTACCGGCACGGCGCCGGGCTGGGGTTCCAGAACGTGTGCCGCACGCCGCGCACGGCGGTCGCCGCGCCGCCCGGCGCCAGCGTCACCACGCGGTCGTTGAGCAGCAGACGCAGGGCGCCTTCGAGCACGTACCAGGTCTCGTCGTCCTCCCAGTGGACGTGGACCGGGGCGATGAGGTGGGACGCCCCCGCCGGGTTGCCCGGGTCGGTCCACTCGACCAGCCGGATCTCGGCGCCCGCGGGGGCGAGCTCGGTGTCGGCGACGCGGGCGACGGCGTCGGACGAGTCGAAGGCGCGCAGCTCGTTCTCCATGCCACCCAACGTGCCCCGCACGGGCGTCGTGCGCGAGTCAGGCGAGCAGCAGCCCGACGGCGATCGCCGTCATCACCAGCGCGACGAGGCCGTCCAGCACCCGCCACGCGGCCGGTCGGGCGAAGACCGGGCGCAGCAGCCGCGCGCCGTAGCCCAGCGACGTGAACCAGGCGAGGCTCGCCACCATCGCGCCGACGGCGAACCACCACCGCTGGCCGCCGTGCCCGGCCGCGACCGACCCCATGAGCACCAGCGTGTCGAGGTACACGTGCGGGTTGAGCCAGGTGAGCGCCGCCGTCGTGCCGATGACGGCGGCAAGGCTCGCGCGCAGGCCGGCCTCGTCGGCGCGCAGGGCGTCGTCCGTGGGGCGCAGCGCCCGGCGGGCGGCCAGCGCCGCGTACACGGCCAGGAACGCCGCGCCGCCCCACCGCATCGCCGTGCCGAGCCACGGCACCGCGTCGAGCAGCGTGCCCGCCCCGGCCACGCCGGCCGCGATGAGCACGACGTCGGACGCCGTGCACACCGCGACGACGGCGCCGACGTGCTCGCGGCGCAGCCCCTGGCGGAGCACGTACAGGTTCTGGGCGCCGATGGCGACGATGAGCGAGAGGCCGAAGCCGAGGCCGGAGGCGGAGGCGAGGAGGGCGGTGGTCGAAGGCACGCCTCGACGGTAGGCAACGGAGCATCCTTCAGTCCAGCGAAGGTTTCTGCACCGGCAACAGCAAAGCTTAAGATCGGGCCATGGAGCTCGCCCAGTTGGAGGCCCTGGTCGCCGTGGTCGACGAGGGCTCGTTCGACGCCGCCGCCCGCGTACTGCACGTCACCCCCTCGGCGATCAGCCAGCGCATCAAGGCGCTCGAGACGGCGGCCGGCACCGTGGTGCTGCGCCGCTCGCGCCCCGTCGTGGCCACGGACGCCGGCGCCGACGTGCTGCGCGCCGCCCGGCAGGTGCTCGCCGTCGTGCGCGAGTCAGGGCTGCCGCGCCCCCGCGCCGGGGCCGGCGAGCTGCCGCTGGTGCCGCTGGCGATCAACGGCGACTCCCTGCACACCTGGGCGCTGCCGGCCCTCGCGCGGGTGGCGCACCTGGCCGTGTTCGACGTGCACCGCGAGGACCAGGACCACTCCGCCGAGCTGCTGCGCCAGGGCGAGGTCATGGCGGCCGTCACGACGCAGGCGGCGCCGGTCCAGGGCTGCGTCGCCGTGCGGCTCGGCGTGATGCGGTACCGGCCGTTCGCGACGCCGGCGTTCGTCGAGCGGTGGTTCCCCGACGGCCTCACGCCCGCCGCGCTGGGCCGGGCGCCGGTCATGATGTTCGACCGCAAGGACGACCTGCAGGACCGCTACCTGCGCTCACGCGGCGGTGCCGACGCCGCCCCGCCGCGCCACTACGTGCCGTCGTCGGACGACTTCGGGCGGGCCGTGCGGCTGGGGCTGGGGTGGGGGCTGCTGCCCGCGGAGGACTCCGCGGCGGCGGAGGCGGCCGGCGAGCTCGTGGACCTCGAGCCCGGCCACCACGTCGACGTCGAGCTGCACTGGCAGCAGTGGTCGCTGCGCACGCCCGTGCTCGACGCGGTGGCGGCAGCAGTCAGGGCAGCGGCGCGCGAGGCGCTGCTGCCCTGATCCGCTCGGGTGGTCGAGCCCGTCGAGACCTGGGCCCTCAGGCCCCGTAGGCCTCGGAGTTGACGACCAGCCCGTGCGCGTCGGCGAGCGGCTCGTCGAGCGCGCCGGTGTCGGCGGGGACGCCGCCCGACAGGCTGGGCATCATCTGGGCGAGGCGCGGACGCCAGGCGTCGGCCTGGGCGGGGAAGCAGCGGCCCAGCAGCTCGACCATCGCCGAGACGGCCGTGGACGCGCCCGGCGAGGCGCCGAGCAGGCCGGCGATCGAGCCGTCCGCCGCGGCGACCACCTCGGTGCCGAACTCGAGGACGCCCTTGCCGTCCTTGTCGCGCTTGATGACCTGGACGCGCTGGCCGGCGGTGATCTTCTCCCAGTCCTTGGGCTGCGCCTCGGGGTAGAACGCCTGGAGCGTGGCGAACTTGGTCTCCGGGCGGGAGACGAGCTCGCCGACCAGGTACTGGGTCAGGTCGATGTTCTTGATCCCCGCGCCGAGCATGGACGTCAGGTTGTCCAGGCGCAGCGACGTGACCAGACCGAGGTACTTGCCCTTCTTGAGGAACTTGGGGCTGAACCCGGCGTACGGGCCGAACATCAGGTACGACTGCCCGTCGACCACGCGCGTGTCGAGGTGCGGCACCGACATGGGCGGGGCGCCGACGTCGGCCTTGCCGTAGACCTTGGCCTGGTGGCGCGCCACGAGCTCGGGGTTGGACGTGCGCAGGAACTCGCCCGAGATGGGGAACCCGCCGAAGCCCTTGATCTCCGGGATGCCGGCCGACTGCAGCAGCGGCAGCGCGCCGCCGCCGGCGCCCACGAACACGAACCGCGCGGTGACGGTGTGGGTGCGCTCCGGTGCGTTCCAGCTGCGGTCCTTGACCTTGATCTTCCAGCCGCCGGACCGCGCCCGGCGGATGCTCTTGACCTCGTGCTGCAGGCGGACGTCGGCGCCGCGCGCCGTCATCGACGCGACGAGCTGGTGGGTCAGGGCACCGAAGTTCACGTCCGTGCCGGCGGTGTTGCGGGTCGCGGCGACGGGCTCGGCCTCGTCGCGGCCCTCGACCAGCAGGGGAGCCCAGTCCGCGAGGGTGCCGCGGTCGGCGGAGAACTCCATGTCCTTGAACAGCGGGTGCGCCGACAGCGTCTCGTGGCGGCGGCGCAGGAAGTCGACGTTCTTCTCGCCGCGCACGAACGTCATGTGCGGGGTGCGCTGGAGGAAGTCGGTGCTGGTCAGCGCGCCCTGCGCCAGCAGGTGGTGCCAGTACTCGCGGGAGATCTCGAACTGCTCGTTGATCTTCACCGCCTTGGAGATGTCGATCGACCCGTCCTTGCGCTCCGGGGTGTAGTTGAGCTCGCACAGCGCGGCATGCCCGGTCCCGGCGTTGTTCCACGGGTTGCTCGACTCGAGCGCGACGTCGTCCAGGCGCTCGTAGAGGCGGATGGTCCAGGTCGGCTCCAGCTGCTGGATCAGCGTGCCGAGCGTGGCGCTCATGATGCCGCCGCCGATCAGGACGACGTCGACCTGGTCCGTGGCGTTCGAGGTAACGGCAGTCATGGCTCGCGAGTCTAGGACTACGTGAAAACCGTCACGTATGACCCAGTTCACAACGCGTCGTCAGATCCGGCGTGACGTGTGTCACGCCCGCTCGGCTCAGGCGGGCTCGGGCGGCGGGTCGCCCGCGGCGGCGTCGCGCGCGAGCGGGCGCTGCAGGCGCATGACGTCGTGCCAGGCGCCCAGCTTCCAGCCGACGCCCTGCTCGACGCCGATCTCCCGGAACCCGAGCGCGCGGTGCAGGCCCACGCTCGCGTCGTTCGGCAGCGTGATCCCGGCGATGGCAGTGCGGTAGCCGCGGGCGGTGAGCCGCTCCAGCAGGGCCGCGTACAGGGCCCGGCCCAGGCCGGTGCGTCGCGGGGCGTCGACGGCGAGGTAGACGCTGACCTCCGTGGTCCACCGGTACGCCGGCCGCGGCCGGTACGGGGAGCCGTAGGCGTACCCGAGCACGGCGCCGTCCTGCTCGGCCAGCAGCCACGCGTGGCGGGCGGCGTACGCCTCGATGCGGTGCGCGAGCTCGGCCGCCGACGGGGGCGCGTCCTCGAAGCTCGTCGCCGTCCCGGTGACGTACGGGGCGTAGACGGCGGCGCAGGCCGCGGCGTCCGACGCGAGACCCGCGGGGTCCAGATGGGCGGGGCGGATGGTGGCGGCCACGCGACGACCGTAGCGTGGCGCCGTGGCGAGCGAAGCGGTGACGACGGTCCAGCGGCGGGTGCTGCTGGTCGCGATCCTGGCGACCTTTGTCGCCTTCCTCGACGGCACGGTCGTCACGGTGGCGCTGCCCGCCATCGGGCGCGCGCTGGGTGGCGGGGGAGAGGCCGCGCTCGGGCTGCAGCAGTGGGTGGTGGACGCCTACCTGGTCACGCTCGGGTCGCTGATCCTGCTCGCTGGGTCCCTGTCGGACGTGCACGGGCGGCGGCGCGTGCTGGTGGCCGGGCTCGCGGGGTTCGCCGTCGCGTCCGCGGCGTGCGCGCTCGCGCCCACGGGGCCGGTGCTGGTCGGCGCGCGGGCCGTGCAGGGCGTGGCCGGGGCGCTGCTGGTGCCCAGCTCGCTCGCGATGATCGTCTCGGCGTTCGACGGCGCGGCCCAGGGCCGGGCGATCGGCCGCTGGACCGCCTGGACCGGCACGGCCGCCATCGTCGGCCCCCTCGTGGGAGGCGTGCTCGTCGACACCCTGTCCTGGCGGTTCGTGTTCTGGCTGACCGTGCCCGTCTGCCTGCTCACCCTGATGCTGGCGCGCGCCCTGCCCGCCGGCCAGCCCGACCACGGCCGCCGGCTCGACCTCGCCGGGGCCGTGCTGGCCGCCGTCGGCCTGGCCGGGACCGTGAGCGCGCTCATCGAGGCCGAGCGGCTCGGGTGGGGGTCGCCGCTCATCGTGGCCGCGCTCGTGGTCGGCGTCGCGTGCCTGGCCGGGTTCCTGGTGTGGGAGCGGCGGGCGCCCGACCCGATGCTGCCGCTGCGGCTGTTCCAGATCCGCAACTTCGCCTGGGGCAACGCCGCCACCGCCGCGATCTACGGGGCGCTCGGGTTCGGCGGGTTCCTGGTCACCCTGTTCCTCCAGCAGGTGGCCGGGTACCCCGCCACGTTCGCCGGGCTCGCGCAGCTGCCCGCGACGTTCGCGATGCTCGGCCTGTCGGGCCGGTTCGGGGCGCTCGCGGGCCGCTACGGGGCACGGGCGTTCATGACCGTCGGGCCGCTGCTCGCCGCCGCCGGGTTCCTGCTGCTGCTCGCCACCGACGAGCACGCCACCTACTGGACGCAGGTGCTGCCCGGGCAGGTCGTGTTCGGCCTGGGCCTGTCGGTCACCGTCGCGCCGCTCACCGCAGCGATCCTGGGCTCCGCCCCGCCCGCCGACGCCGGCATCGCCTCCGCCGTGAACAACGCGGTCGCGCGCGTCGCCGGCCTCGTGGTGGTGGCGTTCGCGGGCGTGATCCTGGGCGGGGCGCTCGACGTCGGCACGTTCCACCGCGGGCTCGTGGTCACGGCGGCGCTCTTCGCGGTCGGCGGTCTGGTCAGCCTTGCGGGGATCCGTGGGAGGCTCGGCGGGTGAACACGCCTGCCTGGCTGGGACGCGCCCTGCGCTCCCGCCGCGCGGGGACCGAGCGCGGCGTCGTCGCCGCCCTGTGCCCCGACCTCGCCCCCACCCTCGCCGTCACGTCCGAGTCGTTCGACGACGACGGCCCCATCCCGCTGCGGCACGCCGGCCGCGGCGTGGGCGACAACGTCTCGCCGGCGCTCGCCTGGTCCGACGCACCCGAGGGCACGGCCCAGCTGCTGCTGGTCATGGAGGACCCGGACGTGCCGCTGCTGCGCCCGGTCGTGCACTGCCTGGCGCTCTTCGACGCGGACGCCGTCGGCGTGGGCGAGGGCGGGCTGCCGGGCTACCACGGCCCGCGGGCGCTCGCAGGGCACGGCCCGCACGTGTACGGGTTCCACGTGTTCGCCGTCGACCGGCCGCTCGACGTGACGCACGGCGGTCCCCAGCGCTACTCCGACATCGTGCGCCGGGCGGCGCGGCACGTCATCGCGCGCGGCGTGCTGTTCGGCACGCAGGAGCGCTGAGCCTCAGGCCGGCTTGCGCCACACGGAGACGTGGCGCGTGCTCTCGGCCGTGAACGGGGCGCGGTGCCAGCCGGACCACCGGTGCTCGGGCTCGAGCCCGGCCAGGCGGGCCATGAGGTCCAGCTCGGACGGCCAGACGTAGCGGAAGTTGAGGCTGCCGTACCGGAAGCGGCCGTCGGCCTCGCGCGTGTAGTGGTGCGAGACGGCCTTCTGCGTGACCAGGTCGAACGTGTCGAACCCGACGTGCCGGTCCGAAACGTCGAACGGCACCGCCGTCTGGCCGGGCGGCAGGCGGCGCAGGTTCGGCACGCCCACCTCGACGAGGAACCGCCCGCCGGGCGCCAGGTGTCGTGCCGCGTTGGCGAAGCACTCGACCTGGGCGTCCTGGGTGTGCAGGTTCCCGATGGTGTTGTAGACGAGGTAGACCAGCGCGAACGTCCCGGCTCCGGGCGCCGTCGCGGTGGCCATGTCGCCGACGACGACGGGCATCGTCGCGGCGTCGGCCTTGGTGCGCAGGCGGTCGACCATGGGCGCGGACAGCTCGATGCCGGTGACCGCGACGCCCCGCTGGTGCAGCGGCACCGCGACGCGGCCCGTGCCGATCGCGAGCTCGAGCGCGGGGCCGGCGCCGGCCAGGTCCGCGAGCACGTCGACCGTGGGCACGAGCACCTCGGGGGAGAACATCGGGTCGGCCGGGTCGTCGTAGCGGCGCGCCTCGCCGTCGGTCCACAGGTCGCTGCTGGTCATGGTCACCGAGCCTGCAGGCGACCCGCGTCACAGGCCAGGGATTTGCCTCAGAGGGCGAGCTTGAAGCCCTCGTGCGACTGGGCGTAGCCGAGGCGGCGGTAGAAGGCGTGCGCGTCGGGGCGCTGCTTGTCGCTCGTGAGCTGCGCCAGCGCGCAGCCCCGCTCCCGGCCACGGGCGTGCGCGTGCTCCATGAGCGCGCGGCCCACGCCCCGGCCGCGCAGCCGGGCGTCCACCCGCACCGCCTCGACCAGCAGTCGTGTGGCGCCGTTGCGCGAGATCCCGGGCACGAACGTCAGCTGCATGCAGCCCACCACCTCGCCGTCGAGCACGGCCACGACCAGCTCGTCGTTGGGGCTCGCCTCGATCGCCTCGAAGCCCGCCACGTGGGCCGGGCCGAACGCGCCGGTGCGGGCGGCGGCGACGGCGTCGTCGGCGATCAGCGCGACGACGCGCTCCAGGTCCGCGCGGGTGGCGGGGCGGAACGAGACCGGCAGGTCGGCGGGGAGGCTCACGTCGCGAGCGTAGCCGGGCGCCATATGGGCTCGACCTGTGTCGGTGGCACGGGTGAGGATCGTTCCTATGCCCTCGACCGCCGCCCGTTCGGGCGCCCTCGCGTTCTGGGACCAGCTGCCCCGGGACGGGCGATGGCTGCTGTCCACCGTGGTGGTGCAGTTCTTCGGGCGCGGGCTGACGCTGCCGTTCACGATCATCTACCTGCACGAGGTGCGGGGGTTCTCGCTGGGGCTCGCCGGCACGCTGATGGGCCTCATCGCGATCGTCGGGTTCGCCGTGACCGGGCCCGCGGGCGTGCTGGTGGACCGGTTCGGGGCGCGCGTCGTCGTGCTCGGCGGGCTCTTCTCCGCCGCCGCGGGGCTCGCGCTGCTCGCGTTCGCGACCGTGCCCTGGGTGGCCGCCGTGGCGCTGTGCCTGTTCGGCGTGCAGCTCGGCGTCTCGTGGCCGGCCGTCAACGCGCTGGTCGCCACCGTCGTCAAGGGCGACCTGCGCCAGCAGTACTACGGCGTGAACTTCGCGCTGCTCAACCTCGGCATCGGGGTGGGCGGCGTGTTCGGCGGCCTGCTGGTCGACGTGCACCGGCCGCACACGTTCGTCGTCGCGTTCCTGGTGAACGCTGCCACGTTCGTGCCGCCGATGTTCGTGCTGTTCGGGCCCCTGCGGCACCTGCACGGGCGTGCGGAGCGCCCGGAGGCCCACCACGACGAGGGCGCCGCGCCCGGCGGGTCCTACCTTGCGATCCTGCGCCGCCCCGAGGTGGCGTGGCTGACCGTGCTGGCGCTGCTGTCGAGCTTCGTGGGCTACGGCCAGATGGAGGGCGGGTTCCCGGCGTTCGCGCGGCAGGCCTCGCAGGTGTCCACACGCGTCATCGGCTTCGCGTTCGTGGTCAACACCGTGGTGATCGTCTGCCTGCAGTTCTGGGTCATGGGCCGCACCCGCGGGCGGCGGCGCACCCGCGTGCTCATGGTCATGGCGGTCACCTGGGCGGTGTCGTGGCTGGTGCTCGGCGCGACGGGGCTGGTGCCCGGCACCGCGGCCGCCGTCGCCGGCGTGCTGGCCTTCCACGCGCTGTTCGGGTTCGGCGAGACGATGCTCCAGTCCGCCATGCCGGCCATCACCAACGAGATGGCGCCCGACCACCTGCGCGGCCGCTACAACGCCGTCAACTCGGCGGCGTTCCAGGCGGGCACCATCGCCGGCCCCGTTGTGGCCGGGTTCCTGCTGGAGCACCACCTCAGCGGCGGGTTCATCGGGGTCGTGGCGGTCGGGTGCGCCGGCGTCGTCGCCTCGCTCGTCGCGCTGGAGCGGCGCATCACGCCGCGCGTCAACGGCATGGAGCCGGCCCCTGAGACGTCAGGCGACGACGAGCAGGTCGCGCGGGGAGTCGTTGAGGGGGCGTGACCCGTTCGGGGTGTCCTCCGGGAACGCCACGACGATGTCCTCGATCCGCACGCCGAACTGCCCCGGCAGGTAGATCCCCGGCTCCACCGAGAAGCACATGCCCGGCTCGATGGGCAGGCTCTCGCCCTCGACCATGTACGGCGGCTCGTGCGTGGTCAGCCCGATGCCGTGGCCCGTGCGGTGGATGAAGTGCTCGCCGTACCCGGCGTCGTCGATGACGCGGCGGGCGGCCCGGTCGACGTCCTGGCAGGTGGCGCCCGGCCGCACGGCGTCGCGCCCCGCCTGCTGGGCGGCGCGGACGACGTCGTGCACCTCGCGTTCCTGCGCCGTCGGCTCGCCCACGTGGACGGTGCGGGTGGTGTCGGAGCCGTAGCCGTCCGCGAGGCCGCCGAAGTCGAGCACCACCATGTCGCCGTCCTCGATGACGGTGCTGCCCGCGTCGTGGTGCGGGTCCGCGCCGTTGGCGCCCGCGCACACGAGCGTGAAGTCGACCTGCTCGTGCCCGTGCTCGCGCAGCAGCGCCGCGAGGTCGGCGGCGACGTCCGACTCGCGGCGGCCCGCGAAGCGGCGCGTGAGGATCTCGCCGAACACGGCGTCCGCACCTGCCCCCGCGGCGGCCATGCGCGCGACCTCCTCGGACGACTTCACGGCCCGCAGCATCGGCAGCGCGCGCGTCACGGCCTGGTACGACGTGCCCGGCAGCGCGCGCTGCAGCCCCAGCACGTGCAGCGCCCACGCGGAGTCGCTGATCGCATACCGCCCGTGGGGCCGCAGCAGCCGCCCGGCGACGGCGTGCTCGTCCTCACCGTCCGACCACGCGAGGGCCTCCACCGGGGACGCCGCGTGCCGCTCCAGGTCGTGCGCCTCGAGCCTCGGCACGACGACGAGCGCGTCGGCGACGCCGTCGTTCCCGCCCTCCGGCGTGGTGCCCGCGGCGGGGACCACCAGCAGGGTGAGCCGCTCGGCGGCCGTGTCGGACGTGTGCCCGAGGAAGTAGGCCAGGTCCGCGCCGGGCGTGACGAGCAGCCCGTCGAGCCCGGCCCGGGCGGCGGCGTCGGCCGCGCGGCGGCGCCGGCCTGCGTACACGTGCGGGGCGAAGGGGGTCACCTGGCCAGCGTAAGCAGCGGGGATGGTTTCGACAGGCTCAAGCACCGGGGGGGTGGCGTCAGAGCCGGACCACGACCTTGCCACGCACGTGGCGGGACTCGCTCAGGCGGTGCGCCTCCGGGGTGTCCTCCAGCGGGAAGACGTGCGCCACCTCGACCTTCACGGTCCCGGCGTCGAGCAGCTCGCGCAGCGCGTCGAGGTCGGCGGTCGAGGGGCGCGCCCACACGTAGTGGCCGCCGTGCTCGTCGCGGGCGGAGGCGTCGAGGACCGACGTCATCACGCCGCCGGCCTTGAGCAGCGGGGCGGTCTGCTGGACGGCGCCGTGGCCGAAGTAGTCGAGCACGACGTCGACGCCGTCGGGCGCGAGCGCGCGGACGGCGTCGGGCAGGCCGTCGCCGTACGCGACGGGCTCGACGCCCAGGGTGCGCAGCCAGGCGTGGTTGGCCTCGGAGGCCGTGCCGATCACGCGGGCGCCGAGCGCGCGGGCGATCTGCACGGCGAACGAGCCGACGCCCCCGGACGCGGCGTGCACCAGCACCGTCTGCCCCACGGTGACGCCCGAGCGGTGCACCGACTGGTACGCGGTCAGGCCGGCCAGCGGTACGGCCGCGGCCTCCTCGAAGGACAGGTTCGCGGGCTTGCGCGCCAGCGTGCGCACGGGCGCGCTCACCAGCTCGGCGAACGTGCCCTGCTGCACCCAGTCCTTGCGGACGTACCCGAACACCTCGTCGCCCACCTGGAGCTCGGGGGTGTCGAGGCCCACCTGCTCGACGACGCCCGCGACGTCCCACCCCGGGACCACGGGGAACGTGAGCGTGATGGCGCCCTCGAGCCAGCCCTCGCGGATGGACCAGTCCACGGGGTTGACCGCGGCGGCCTTGACGCGGACCAGCACGCTGTCGGAACCGGGCCGCGGGTCCGGCTGCTCGGTGAGCTCGAGGACGTCCGCGTGGCCGTACCGGGAGTAGGTGATCGCTCGCATGGTCGAGACCTTTCGTGGCAGGTGTCGTTCCGGTCAGCTGGGGTTGCAGCGGGCGGCCAGCACGGCCACCAGCCCCACGTCGGGGCGCCAGGGCTCCAGGTTCCAGGTGGCCTTGTCGGGCGCCCCGACCGAGTGGCACACCAGCTGGTCGTGCATCCCGGGGGTGTCGGCGTCCGGGTGGGCGGCCGTGAGCTCCGCCCAGACGAGCGCCACCCCGGCTGCGCCGGCGGTGCGGGCCCAGGGCGTCGGGTCGACGGCGAGCGACCGCCCGCCCTCGCGGTTGCCCCACGTGGCCGAGACGACCGCCTGGGTGCCCATCGTGAGCGTGACCGGCGGCGGCACCGCCTGCGCGCCGGACGGCATGTGCAGCTCGGCGGCGTCCGGCTCGACGACCACGAGCCGCGCCCCGCCCGTGGGGGCTGTGAGGCCGCCGATCACCTTCCCGTCGGCGTCCAGCACGCTCGCCCCGCCGTCGGACGTGCGCCGCAGCGTGACGGCCAGCGACGCCATCTCGGGGGCCACGTCCAGCACCGCGCCCGACGGGAGCGCGGCCGGGTCGACCGTCAGGGTGGCGACGCCGTCCTTGGCCAGCGTCACGTGCGCCGAGTCCACGAGGGCGTGCGGCGCCACCACCTGGACGGTCACGTCGCCCGAGGTCAGGTCCAGCTCGAGCCCGCGGGGCCCGACGTCGTCGACGTCGGGGGAGGCGGACGGCGACGGCGAAGGCGAGCTCGCGGCCTGCCCGGGGGACGGCGTGCACGCGGCGAGCGACAGCGCGACCACCAGCGCGCCGAGGGGCACTGCCGCCCGGAGGCGGCGGGGCGGCGCGGACGACATGCCTCCACCCTAGGATCGCCGCCTGGGGCTAGCGCTCGGCGATGACGTCCTCCGGCGCCTTGTCCGCCCGCCAGCCGCGCCAGCGCGCCGCGCGCAGACGTGCCGTGGGGTCGTCGGCCGGGTCGCCCGTCCAGCCGGCGTGCTCGACCTCGCCGATCTGCTTCGGCGTGACCCACCGGGCGTGGGCGGCGTCGACGCGGGGGACGTCGTCGAGCGGGGGCGTCTTGCGCTCCGACGCGCCCAGGGTGGCGGCGAGGTCGCGGCGGTCGGCGTCGGTGAAGCCCGTCCCCACCTTCCCCGCGTAGCGCAGCTCGCCTCCGTCGCCCGGGACGGCCATGAGGAGCGCGCCCGCCATGCGGGCGTCCTCGCCGTGCTCGCCCGCGTGCAGGGGCCGCCACCCGACGACGACGACCTCCTGGGTGGCCGTGTGCTTGAGCTTGAGCCACTGCCGCGACCGCCGCCCCGGAAGGTAGGTGGAGGTGCGGCGCTTGGCCATGACCCCCTCGAGCCGGAGCCGGCGCGACGTCTCCAGCGCCGCGTCGAGGTCGCCGTCGAACGCCGGGGGCACGTGCACCGGGCGTTCGGCCGCCAGCACCTCCTCGAGCAGCGCCCGGCGCTCGTCGTACGGGGCGTGGAGCAGCGAGCGGTCGCCCACCTGGAGCACGTCGAACACCATGAGGTCCACCGCGCCGGCGTGCTGCTGGAGCCGCCGGAAGTCGGGGCGGCCGCGCCCGTCGAGGGCGACGACCTCAGCGTCGAGCACGACCGGCAGGTCGCCGCGCACCTGGCCGGCGAGCGGCGCGAGCTCCGGGTACGTGCGCGTGAGGTCCTGGCCGTTCCGGGAGGCGAGCCGCAGCACCGGGTCGCCGTCGGCGCCCGCCGTGACCGTGGCGAGCGCGCGGTAGCCGTCCCACTTCATCTCGAACGCCCAGTCGCCGGTGTCGGCGCGCAGCGAGCGGAGGTCCGACGGCTCGGCGGGGCTGGCGAGCATGGGGGAGACGGCGGTGGCCCCGGCGGTCGAGCTCGTCGAGGCCTTCCGTGGCGCCGGGGCCGTGGCTTCGACGGGCTCGACCGCCGGGTCGCCCGGCTGCGCCTTGGTGCGGTGGATCAGCCACTGGTTGTCGTCCTTCCCCGTGCGGATCAGGGCCAGGCGGCGCGGCCCGCGGCGCTCGCTGCGCAGGGTGACGATGACCTCCTTGCCCTCGCGCCACTTCTCGAGGTCGTACGTGCCGGCGTCCCAGATGGTGACCTCGCCGCCGCCGTACTCGCCGCGCGGGATGGAGCCCTCGAAGGACCCGTAGGCCAGCGGATGGTCCTCGGTCTGCACGGCGAGGTGGTTCTGCCCCGGGTCGGTGGGCTCGCCCTTGGGCAGGGCCCAGCTCACGAGCACGCCCTCGCGCTCCAGGCGGAAGTCCCAGTGCAGGCGGCGGGCGTGGTGCTCCTGGATCACGAAGGTGGGGGCGCCTGGCGTCTCGACGGGCTCGACCACCGGGGTGTCGAACGGCTCGGGCGTGCGCGCCGGGTCGCGTTTGGCGTTGTAGGTGGCGAGCCGTTCGAAGCGGGCCAGGTGGGCCGGGGTGGGCTCGAGCTGGGACAGGTGTCCGGCCGTCAGGCCCTCGAGCAGGTCGCCGTCCCGGGCGACCCGGTCGAGCACCTCCTCGAAGCCGAGGTGCCGCAGCCCCGGGTCGTCGAGCTCCTCCCACGTGCGCGGCGCGGCGACCGTGGGGTGCGCGCGGCCGCGCAGCGAGTACGGCGCGATGGTGGTCTTGGCGCCGTTGTTCTGCGACCAGTCCACCAGCACCTTGCCGCCGCGCAGCGACTTCTTCATGTCGCTGACCACCAGGTCGGGGTGCTCGGCCTCGAGGTAGCGGGCGAGCTCGTGCGCGACGGCGGAGACCTGGTCGGTCGACGCCGGCCTGGCACCCTCGGGCGCGGACCCGGCGTCCAGCGCGGCGTACAGGTGGATCCCCTTCGAGCCGCTCGTCACGGGCAACGGCTCCAGGCCCATGCCCTGAAGGATCGCCCGCGCCAGGCGCGCGACCTCCGCGCACTCGGCCAGCCCCGCGCCCTCGCCGGGGTCGAGGTCGAGCACCAGCCGGTCGGGTGGCAGGTGCGCTCCCGTGCGGCCCACCTGCCACTGGGGCACGTGCAGCTCGAGCGTCGCCGTCTGGCCCAGCCAGGTGAGGGTGGCGACGTCGTCGACCAGCACGTAGTCGTTGGCGGAGCTCTTGTGCTGGATGCGGTGCGTGCGCACCCACGACGGCGTGGACCGGTCGGCGTTCTTCTGGAAGAACACCTGGCCGTCGACGCCGTCGGGCCAGCGCTTGCGCGTGACGGGCCGGCGCCGCACGTGGGGCAGCAGCACGGGGGCGATGCGCGCGAGGTAGTCGAGCACCTCGCCCTTGGTGGTCCCCGTGGCGGGGTAGAGCACCTTGTCCAGGTTGGAGAGCTGGAGCCGGTGCCCGTCGACGGTGACGCTGAGCGGCGCGGCCACGGGTCCATGCTGACCCCGATGGACCTCACAGGGAACTGCTACGGGGTTTCGCCCACGACTGTGGGCGCCGCGGCCTACCGTGGGGGCGTGACCGAAGAGCTCCAACGGCCCGCCATCGACACCGACGCCGGCACCGCCGCCGCACGCGAGCTTCTCCACTCGCTGCGCCGCATGATGCTCAGCTACCGGTTCGGCATCGACGAGATCATGACCAAGATCAACATCCTCCGCGAGGAGTTCCGCAACATCCACGACTACAACCCGATCGAGCACACCGGCTCGCGGCTCAAGTCGTTCGAGTCGATCCTCGCCAAGGCGAAGCGCAAGGGCATCCCCCTGACGCCGCAGAGCCTGCGCGAGAGCATGTTCGACATCGCGGGCGTGCGCGTGACCTGCAGCTTCGTGTCCGACATCTACCGGGTGCGCGACATGCTCGTGGCGCAGCGCGACATCACCGTGGTGGACGAGCGCGACTACATCGCGCACCCGAAGCCCACCGGGTACAAGTCGCTGCACCTCATCGTGCACATCCCCGTGTACCTCTCGGACCGGGTCGAGGACGTCATCGTCGAGATCCAGCTGCGCACCATCGCGATGGACTTCTGGGCCAGCCTCGAGCACAAGATCTTCTACAAGTACGGCGGGTCGGTGCCCAAGCACCTGACGGACTCGCTACGGCTCGCGGCGGAGGTCGCCTGGTCGCTCGACACGTCGATGGAGCGCATCCACGACGAGATCAAGCTGATCCAGGAGGACCGCGACGCGGAGGGCCTGCGCCACCCGTCGACCCTGCTGCGGCCGGAGGAGATCCTCGAGGCGTTCATGCGCTCGGTGGACGTGGGGGAGTGACCGGCGTCACCATGGCTGGATGCGGGCCATCTGGAAAGGTGCGGTGACGTTCGGGCTCGTCAACGTGCCCGTGAAGCTGTACAGCGCCACGGAGGACCACGACGTGCCGCTGCACCAGGTGCACGACGCCGACGGCGGGCGCATCCGCTACCAGCGGGTGTGCGAGCTGGACGGCGCCGTCGTGCCGTACGAGCACATCGACAAGGCGTACGACGACGGCGAGCACACGGTGGTGCTCTCGAAGGACGACCTGGCCGGCCTGCCGGCCGAGCGCGACCGCGAGATCGACGTCGTGGAGTTCGTGCCGTCCGACCAGATCGACCCGATCATGCTGGACCGCACGTACTACCTGGAGCCCGACTCGAAGTCGACCAAGGCGTACGTGCTGCTGCGCCGCACGCTGCAGGAGACGGACCGGACGGCGATCGTGAAGTTCGCGCTGCGGCAGCGCACCCGGCTGGCCGCGCTGCGCGTGCGCGACGACGTGCTGGTGCTCCAGACGCTGCTGTGGGCCGACGAGGTGCGCGAGGCCGACTTCCCGTCGCTGGAGGGCGAGGTCGCGGTGTCGGACAAGGAGCTGGCGATGTCGCAGCAGCTCGTCACGAGCTTCGAGTCGGACTTCGCGCCCGAGCAGTTCGGGGACGAGTACCAGGTGCAGCTGCGCACCCTCATCGACGCCAAGATCGCCAAGGGCGAGACGGTGAGCAGCGCGGAGACCTTCGGGGCCGAGGGCGAGCAGGGCGAGGGCGCCGAGGTGATCGACCTCATGGAGGCCCTGCGCCGCAGCGTCGACGACGCGCGCTCGCGCCGGAAGAGCGGATGACAGCGTAAGACAAAACGCCGTCCGCGGTCGTTGCTTCGGGCAGCGACACGGGTTCTGATGACCTCCGGGGAGCCTGCAGGCGTCCCCGCGGTGGTGAGAGACACGCGCCGCCGCGTCCTGTGTACGACGAGGTATCTCAGGAGGAAACCCGTGTTCTCATCCCATGCACGCGGCCGGACGAGATGGCTGGCAGCCGTCGCGGTCGCCGCCACCGTGGCCGCCCCCGCGGTGGCACTGGCCACCCCGGCGGCCGCCGCCGGGTCGCCCTGTCCCTGGGTCGGCTCCGGAGCGTCGGACCTGGCCCGCGCCCAGCAGGTCGTGGCGCAGATGACGTCCGCCGAGAAGATCTCCATGGTCCACGGGACCAGCGGGTCGGCCTACACCGGGTACGTGCCCGGCGTGCCGCGGCTCTGCATCCCGGCCCTCACCATGCAGGACGGCCCCGTGGGCGTCCGCATGAACGGCACGACGGCGCTGCCCTCGGCGTCGACCCTCGCCGCCACGTGGGACACCAAGGACGCCAAGCAGTACGGCCAGGTGATCGGCGCCGAGGACCACGACAAGGGCGTCGACGTCGACCTGGGGCCGACCGTCAACATCGTGCGCGACCCGCGCTGGGGCCGCGCCTTCGAGTCGTACAGCGAGGACCCGTACCTCACGGGCGCCATCGGCACCGAGGACATCAAGGGCATCCAGTCGCAGGGCGTCATGGCCCAGGTCAAGCACTGGGCCGTCTACAACCAGGAGACCAACCGCAACGCGGTGAGCGACGACGCCGTGGTCTCGGACCGCGTGGTCCACGAGATCTACACCAAGGCGTTCGAGGCCATCGTCGACGACGCGAACCCGTCGTCGGCCATGTGCTCCTACTCCGTCATCAACGGCGTGTTCGCCTGCGAGAACTCCTACCTGGACAACATCCTCAAGAACCAGTTCGGCTTCCAGGGCTTCATCACGTCGGACTGGGGCGGCACGCACTCCACGGTCGCCTCGGCCAACGCCGGCATGGACATGGAGATGCCGGGCGACAGCTACTTCGGGGCGAGCCTCGCCGCGGCCGTCTCGGCGGGCACGGTGCCGCAGTCGCGGGTCGACGACATGGTCACGCGCATCCTGCGCGAGGAGTTCCGGTTCGGGCTGGTGGACGACCCGCTGCCGCAGACGCCGGACGCCGTCGTCTCGAACGCCGACCACGTCGCCACCGCGCGCCAGGTCAGCGAGGACGGCACGGTGCTGCTCAAGAACGACGGCGTGCTGCCGTTCTCGGCGTCGAGCACCCACTCGATCGCGGTGATCGGGGCCGGCGCCGGCGCGCAGACCATGATCGCGGGCGGCGGCAGCGCCGCCGTCTCCGGGACGGGCACCGTGACGCCGCTGGCCGGCATCACGGCCCGCGCCCAGAAGGACGGCATCGACGTCACGTACGCGCAGGGGCCGGCCTCGGGCGGCGCGCTGCCTGCGGTCGACAGCTCGGCGCTCACGCCGGCGTCGGGCACGGGCCACGGCCTGACCGCCCAGTTCTACTCGGGCACCACGCTCAGCGGCGACCCGGTCGCCACGCGCGTGGACCCGCAGGTGGACTTCACGTGGGGCGACGCACCCGTGGCGGGTCTGGGCGCCACCAACTGGTCGGCCCGCTGGACCGGCACGCTCACCGCGCCGGCCACGGGCACGTACACGTTCTCGACGACGTCGGACGACGGCAGCCGCCTGATCGTGAACGGCACCACCGTGGTGGACAACTGGGGCGACCACGCCTCGCAGACCAAGACGGGCACCATCGCCCTCACCGCCGGCCAGAGCGTCCCGGTCGAGGTGGACTACTACCAGGCCGGCGGCGGCGCCAACCTCACCCTCGGCTGGACCGTGCCGGGCGTCGACCTGGTGCAGCAGGCCGCCCAGACCGCCGCGGCGGCCGACGTGGCCGTCGTGTACGCCAACGACGCCGAGTCCGAGGGCAGCGACCTGGGCAGCATCGACCTGCCGGGGCAGCAGAACGCCCTCATCAGCGCGGTCGCGGCCGCCAACCCGCACACGGTCGTGGTGCTGAACACCGGGTCCGCCGTGACGATGCCGTGGCTGGGCAGCGTCCAGGGCGTGCTCGAGGCCTGGTACCCCGGCCAGGAGGCGGGCGACGCCATCGCCTCGCTCCTGTTCGGCGACACCAACCCGTCGGGCAAGCTGCCGGTCACGTTCCCGAGGTCGCTGGCGGACGTGCCGGCGTCGACCACCGCGCAGTGGCCCGGCACCGGCGGCACGGTGCAGTACTCGGAGGGGCTCGACGTCGGCTACCGCTGGTACGACGACAAGGGCGTGGCCCCGCTGTTCCCGTTCGGGTACGGCCTGTCGTATACGACCTTCAAGGTCTCGGACCTGAAGGTCAGCCCCGTCATGGCCGAGGGCGGCAAGGTCATCGCCCAGGCGACGGTCGCCAACACGGGCAGCCGTGAGGGGTCCGACGTCGTCCAGGTCTACCTGTCCCAGCCCGCCGGCAGTGGCGAGCCGCCGAAGGGTCTGGTCGGCTTCGCCAAGGTGGACCTCAAGCCTGGGCAGTCCAAGAACGTCAACGTCCAGATCTCGGCGCGCGACGCCTCGACCTGGGACAGCGACGCGCAGCAGTGGACGCTCACCCCGGGCACCTACACGGTGCGCGCGGGCGACTCGTCGGCCGACCTGCCCGCGGCGGCGACGTTCGCCGTCACGGACACCGCCACGCCGCGGTGGACCACCGTCGAGGCCCCGGCCGTCGTGCTCCCGGGCAAGCCGGCCACGGTGACCACCACGTTCCACAACGGCTCGACCACCCCGGCCGGCCGTCCCACGACGGCGCTCGCCGCGCCCGACGGCTGGACGGTCGCCCCCGCCGGCACCGCCACGGTCGCCTCGGTGGCCCCCGGCGCCACGGCGAGCTCGACCTGGACGGTCACCCCGGCGGCGGACGCGACCCCGGGCGCGGCCACGCTCACCGCGTCGACCACGTACACCGGCGGCGGCAAGGTGAGCGGCACGGGCACGGTCAAGATCCCGTACCCGAGCCTGGGCGCGGCCTTCGACACCGTGGGCGTGAGCGACGACTCGAACGAGTCGGGCGGCAACCTCGACGGGTCCGGGTACAGCTTCTCGGCCCAGGCCCTGGCGTCGGTGGGCGTCACGCCCGGGGCGGCGGTGCCGGGGGGCTCCGGCCTGGTGTTCCCCGACGTCGCGGCGGCAACGCCCGACGCCATGACGACGACCGGCCAGGTCGTGGCCGCTTCGGGCAGCGGCACGCGGCTGGGCGTGCTCGCCGTCGGCACCAACGGGGAGCAGAAGGCCCCCGTCACGGTGACGTACACGGACGGCACGACGTCGACCGCCACGATCGACGTCAACGACTGGTACTCCAACGCCGCGGTCGCGGGCAGCACGCTCGTCGCGACGACGCCGTACTGGAACCGCCCGCCCGGCAGCACGTACCCGCGCACCCAGAAGGTGAGCCTTTACGCGACCACCGTCCCGCTCACGGCGGGCAAGGAGGTCTCGTACCTGACCTTCGGCACCAACACGCACCTGCACGTGTTCACGATCGCCGTGCAGTAGCGGCGCTCCCCCTCGCGGCCCGGCCGGCGTGCGCGCCAGCCGGGCCGCGAGGCCCCGCTCCCCGTCTCGCATGACGGCGGCGTGTGCGGCCGTCAGGAGCGGGCGCGGGGCCGCCCGCAGCAGCCGCCCGACGGCGTCCGCCCGGGCCAGCGCGACGGCCCAGGTGAGGGTGACGTCGGTCCGGTCCCCGGGGGTCGGGCCGCCCCCGGCGAGCGGGCCGCCCCCGGAAGTGGATCCCGTCGAGACCACGACGTCCGCCGCCCCCACGAGGTCGCCCGAGACCGCCAGCCGCGCCCGCCCCGGCGTCCGCGGGCCCGGCTCGGTCGCCGACTCGAGCAGCAGGCCCACCCGCAGGGCCCACCCCAGCGGGCTGCGCACCCGCACCCGCACGGACGACCACGGCAGCGCCGTCCGGCCGCCCGCGGCGCGCACCTCCAGCGCTGTCAGCGCGGGCCACCAGTCGGGCCAGGTGAAGGCGGGGTCTGCCAGCACGTCCCACACGTCGTCGGCGCCGGCGGGCAGCCGCCACCGCGAGACGAGCGTGAAGTTGCGCACAACCGCCATGCTGCGCGCCAGATAGCCGGTCGGCGCGTTCTGTCGGGGTTGGCGTCGTCGGACGTCGTCCCGCAAGGTGGGGACCGTGGCCGCACCAACCCGTCGCACGCCGCCTCGCTGGGTCCCCTGGACTCTCGCGGGGGGCGCCGCCCTGCTCGTCTGCCTCGTGTTCGGCATCATGACGGCGTCGGCCAACCTGTCGCTCGGCCCGAACCAGGCCCACTACGAGGTGACCACCACCAGCAACGTGGTCGTGGACCTCGGCCCGCTGGGCACGCTCCAGATCGACTCGCCCGTGAAGCCGCTGGGCGTCGACGTGGTGATCAAGGAGATCCCGGCCAACCTCACCGAGGTGAGCCAGGCGACCACGCTCACGGGGCTCAGCCAGGACCTCAACTCCTACCTCCAGTTCTTCAACACGCCCCAGGTCACCATCGCCGAGGTGGCGCGCGCGCTCGTGGTCGACGCCATCCGCCGCACCCTCATCGCGGTCGTCGTGGTGGGCCTGGTGGGGGCGGGCGTCTGGTTCCTGCTGGGGGCGGTGCGGCGCCGCGAGCTCGCCGAGCGGCTCAAGCCGCGCACGTGGGGCATCACGGCCGGGGTCGCGGCCGCCGCGCTCGTGGCGGGGTGCGTCGCGTCCGACGACGTCGGCACCGCCCCGACCCTGCCGACGTCGCCCGTGTTCGCGGGCACGGCCCTGGCCGGGGCGCGCATCACGGGCCGCCTGGCCGGCGTCATCGACACGTACGGCGAGCAGCTGCTCGGCATCTACCGGCAGAACGAGAAGTTCTACGCCGAGGCCCGCACCAACCTCCAGGCCGCCTGGGCCAAGCAGGCCGGGCTCGACAAGCTCGCGGTGTCGCGCGGCACCGCCGGCCTGCCGACCGAGCCGGCGCCGACGCCCACCGCGTCGCCCGAGCCGAGCGCCACCCCGCCGCAGCACCCGGGCGAGACGTCGCCGGTCACGTTCCTGGTGATCTCCGACCTGCACTGCAACATGAGCATGACGCCGCTGATCCGCGACATCGCCGAGCGCAGCGGCACCGACGTGATCCTCGACGGCGGCGACACCACCATGAACGGCACGGCCGTCGAGAAGGTGTGCGTCGACTCGTTCGCCAAGGCGCGACCCAAGGGCGTGCCCATGGTGGTCGCGGACGGCAACCACGACTCGGCCCTCATCTCCGACGCCGAGCGGGCGCAGGGCATCAAGGTGCTCGACGGCAAGGTGATCGACGTCGACGGCGTCAAGATCCTGGGCGACCGGGACCCGAACGAGACCCGCGTCGGCGAGGGCACGTCGTCGCGCGGCGAGTCGGCAGCGCAGACCGCGGACCGCCTGGCCCGCACCGCGTGCGACGCCGGCGACGTCGACCTGCTGCTCATCCACGACCCGGCGGTCGGCAACGCGTCGATGGCCTCGGGCTGCGTGCCGTTCCAGGTCTCGGGCCACACGCACACCCGGTACGACCCGGTGGTGCGCGGCCAGGGCGTCCGCTATGTGAACGCCTCGACGGCGGGCGCGAAGTCGGGCCAGCCCACCGTCGGCCCGCTGCACGGCACCGCCGAGATGACGCTGCTGCGCTTCGACCCGGTGACGCGCACCTTCACGGACTGGAAGCTCGTCGAGGTGTTCCCGGACAAGACGGCCAAGGTGGGCCCGTGGCAGGTGATCCCGCCGCGGCCCGAGCCGGTGCACGTCGAGCTTCCGAGCGAGACCCCCACAGGAACGCCCGCGTCGCCGTCGACGGACCCCTCGCAGCCGTAGGCTCCGGGGCGTGGACCCCGCTGACCTCACGACCGTCGCCCAGGACTACCTCAAGGCCGTCTGGTCCGAGCTCGAGTGGGTGCCCGCCGGAGGGCAGGCCCGCGTGACCACCGGCCGCCTGGCCGACCGGCTCGGCGTCGGGCCCTCGACCGTCTCCGAGACAGTCCAGCGCCTCTCCGACCAGGGGCTGCTCGACCACGAGCCGTACCGTGGCGTGGGGCTGACCGACCTGGGGCGCGGCTACGCGCTCACCATGGTGCGGCGCCACCGCCTCCTGGAGACGTGGCTCGTCGCCCAGCTCGGGTACGCGTGGGACGAGGTGCACGACGAGGCGGAGACGCTCGAGCACGCCGTCTCCGGCACCCTTATCGAGCGCCTCGACGCGCTGCTCGGCCGCCCGCTGCGCGACCCCCACGGCGACCCCATCCCCGCCGCCGACGGCACCGTGGTGCGCCCCGACGCCGTCCCGCTCGCCGACCTCACGGCGGGGGAGCACGGCGTCGTCGCGCGCATCTGGGATGCCGACCCCGACGACCTGCGGGCGCTCGCGGCCTTGGGCATCGGGCTCGACGTGCGCCTGACCGTCACGGCCGTGCTGCCGCGCCGGGAGGCCGTGACGCTCGCCTGGGAGGGCGGCTCCGCCGACGTCGCGTCCCGGCTCGCTTCGCGGGTGTGGGTCACGCGGGCGTAGGCTCGCGCACGAATCGTTTCGACTCTGCGGGGGCCCACTCTTGTCCACGACCCGGAAGCCGCACGTCGGCGCCGCCCTGTTCGCGCTCTCCCTGGGCGGCTTCACGATCGGCACCACCGAGTTCGCCACGATGGGCCTGCTGCCCCAGATCGGTGACGCCTTCCACGCGAGCGACCCTGTGGTCGGGCACGCCATCACCGCCTACGCGCTGGGCGTGGTGGTCGGCGCCCCGCTGCTCACCGTCGCGGCCGCCCGGCTGAGCCGGCAGCGGCTGCTGCTGGTGCTCATGGGCGCCTATGCGGTGGCCAACCTGCTCTCGGCGGCTGCGCCGAGCATCGGGCTGCTCGTCGCCGGGCGGTTCCTCGCGGGGCTGCCGCACGGCGCGTTCTTCGGCGTCGGCGCGGCGGTCGGCGCGGGCGTGGCCGGCCCCGGCAAGCGCGGGCACGCCGTCTCGATGATGATGACCGGCCTGACCATCGCCAACGTGGTCGGGGTGCCGCTGTCCACGTTCGTGGGGCAGCAGGCGGGTTGGCGGGTCGCGTTCGTGCTGGTGGGCGTGCTCGGGGCCGTCACGCTCGCCGGGCTGCTGGCGTTCGTGCCGCACGAGGGCCCTGTCGACTCCTCGGTGAAGCAGGAGCTGCGGTCGCTGCGCAACGGGCCGCTGTGGATCGGGTTCCTGGCCGGGGCGATCGGGTTCGGCGGCATGTTCGCCGTGTACTCGTACGTGGCCCCCACGATGACGCGCGTCGCGGGGCTCTCGCCCCGGTACGTGCCCTGGGTGCTCGCGGTGTTCGGCGTCGGGATGACGGCCGGAACGCTGCTGGGCGGCCGCCTGGCCGACCGGCACGTGCTGCGCACGATGATCGGCGGCTACGTGGCCACCGGGGCCGCGCTCGCGATCTTCGCCCTCGTGGGCCACCACGTCGTGCTCGCCTTCGTGGCGCTGTTCCTGCTAGGCGTCACGTCGCAGGTACTGGGTCTGTCGATGCAGACCCGCCTCATGGAGCTGTCCCCGGGCGCGCAGTCGCTCGGCGCCGCGCTCTGCCACTCGGCGCTCAACGTGGGCAACGCGTCCGGGGCGTTCTTCGGCGGCCTCGTCATCGCCGCCGGGTGGGGGTACCTGGCGCCCGCGTGGACCGGCGTCGTGCTCACCGTGCTGGGTCTCGCGCTGGTGCTCGCGTTCGGGCGGCAGCAGGTGGGGTCCCACCTCAGGCGGTGAGCGAGGGCGCCGGGGGCCCGAGCTCCGCGCCCCCGGGCCGCAGGCCGTCGACGACGAGCCGCAGGTAGCGCCGCCACAGGTCCGGGTGGGTGTCGCGCAGCGGTGACGCCGTGTGCTGGATCCCGGCGAGAAGCAGCACGACGTCGGCGGCGGCCACGTCGCTGCGGACGGACCCGTCGCGCTGTGCCGCCGTGACCAGCACGTCGACCCGGGCCGTCAGCCGGGCGATCGCGTCCCACACCTCCGGGCTGGCGAGCGACGGCGTGCCGACGACGTCACAGAACGCGCGGTCCCGGTCGAGCGCGCGGACGCCTTCCTCCATGAACGCGAACAGGGCGTCGCCGGGGCCGAGGTCGTGCCGGCCGGCGAGGTGCTCCGCCGTCGCGGCCTGGCCGTCGAGCACGTCGACGACGATCGCCGCGAGCAGGTCTTCCTTGGCGGCGAAGTGCCGGAACACGGTCCCCTTGCCGACGCCGGCGCGCTCGGCGATCTGGGCCACGGAGGCCTCGGCGCCCACCTCGGCGAACACGGCCGCGGCAGCCGTGAGCACGCGTTCGCGGTTCCGGGTGGCGTCGGACCGGGGCGCGCGCCCCCCGCTGAGGCTGTCCATGGGTGGAACGTACCACTACCGGACCGCACGGTCCGTTTCGGTGGTACGGTGAGGTTTCAAGTGGACCGGGTGGTCCGTTTCTGGCTCAGGAGGTTCTTGTGGGGACATCTTTGGAGGGCAAGGTCGCGCTCGTGACGGGCGCGTCGTCGGGCATCGGGCGGGCGATCTCGCTCGCGCTCGTCGCGGAGGGCGCCCGGGTGGTGGCCGGCGCGCGGCGCACGGACCGGCTGGCAGAGCTGGTCGCCGCGTCGGACGGCCGGGTCACGGCCGTCGACCTCGACGTGACGGACCGGGCCTCGGCCGCGCGGGCCGTCGCGACGACGGTCGCCGAGCACGGCCGGCTCGACCTGCTGGTCAACAACGCCGGGCTCATGGTCAACGCGCCCGTCGCCACCGCCGACCTCGACGAGTGGGAGCGCATGATCGGCACCAACCTGCTCGGCTCGATGTTCATGGCGCACGCCGCGCTGCCGCACCTGCTGGAGAGCAAGGGCACGCTGGTGCAGGTCTCCTCGACCTCGGGCCGGGTGGCGAGCCCGACGGCGAGCGCCTACTCGGCGTCGAAGTTCGGCATCGCCGCGTTCGCGGAGTCGCTGCGCCTGGAGGTGACGGCGCAGGGGGTGCGCGTGGTCGTCGTCGAGCCCGGGTTCACCGCGACCGAGCTGACCAGCCACGCCACCGACCCGGCGTCGCGGGCGATGGCGGACCAGCTGGCGGCGTCGATCCGCACCCTGGCGCCGGAGGACATCGCGAACGCAGTCGTGTTCGCGGCCGCGCAGCCGCATCACGTGTCGGTCGGGGAGATCCTGGTGCGGCCCACGGACCTGGCGGCCTGACCGCGGCTGCGACGCTGGCTTTCGGGCGCGGCGAGAGGCAGCATCGTGCCCCGTGACGACACTCCCTCTCGCCCCCCTCGGCCGCACCGGTCTCCAGGTCACCTCGGTGACGCTGGGCGGCGGCCCCCTCGGCTCCATGCCCGCGCTGTTCGGCAACGACGTGCCCGAGCGCGACGCCATCGAGCTCGTGGGCGCCGCGCTCGACGCCGGCATCCGCACCATCGACACGTCCAACGGCTACAGCGCGGGCGAGTCGGAGCGGCGGGTCGGGGCGGCCCTGCGCGCCTACGGCACGCTCCCGGCCGACACGCTGGTCATCACCAAGGTGGACCCGCTGGGCGCCGACTACTCGGGCGAGCGTGTGCGCCGGTCGCTGGAGGAGTCCGCCGAGCGCCTGGGCATCAGCCCGCTGCCCGTCGTGCACCTGCACGACCCGGAGTTCCACGACTTCGCGATGATGACGGCGCCGGGCGGTGCCGTGGACCAGCTCGTGGCGGCGCGCGAGCGCGGCGAGGTGGGGCACATCGGCCTGGCCGGCGGCGACACGCGCGTGACGTCCCGGTACTGGGACCTGGGCGTGTTCGAGCTGCTGCTGGTGCACAACCGCTGGACGCTCGCGGACCGCTCGGCGGGCGAGCTGCTGGCCCGCGCGGAGGCCGACGGCGCCGCGCTGATCAACGCGGCCGTGCTGGGCGGCGGCGCGCTCACCGATCCCGTGCGCGTGCCCGGCAAGTACGGGTACGGCCCGGCGCCGGAGCCCACGCTCGAGGCGATCGAGCGGATGCGCGAGGTGTGCCGCACGTACGGGACCACCCTCGACGTCGCCGCGGTGCGCTTCTCGACGCGCGACCCCCGGTTCGCCACGACGGTGATCGGCATGTCGTCGGCCGCCCGCGTCGCCCCGAACGTGGCGGCCGCCACGGCGGACCTGCCGGACGCGCTCTTCGACGAGCTGGAGGCGCTGGTCCCGGCCGAGTCGCTGTGGCTGGACCGCCGCTGACGCGGCAGGCCCGTTGACTGGCGATCGGAACGCGGGTTCGGGATCGGGACGGGCGGCGCCGCGCACGGCCCGATCCCCAACCCACGCCCCGATCCGGGGAGCCCGCCGCCAGCCGACCGGC
>Ga0082212_10000781_pt1 | contig 46471 bp, 39 predicted proteins | sample TergutNt197P3_FD_71548 | JGI IMG/M metagenome (GOLD analysis project Ga0082212, IMG submission 71548) | Neocapritermes taracua P3 segment gut microbial communities from Petit-Saut dam, French Guiana - Nt197 P3 | ecosystem: Host-associated > Arthropoda: Insects > Digestive system > Gut ... | reverse complement strand
CATCGTTACCCACAACAGCGCTGCGGAAAAAGTACCCTCATAACGATTGACAGAAACATACAGCCGTTTTCGTTTTCCGACCGCATTTTTCTGAATACTTCGCTTTATTCCGAAAAAGAATTAGACGAAATTGTAGCACACGAACAGGTGCATTGTCGTGAAAAACATACCATTGATATACTTCTGTCAGAAGTGTTTATATGTCTGTGCTGGTTTAATCCGATAGCATGGCTACTGCGGCGCGACCTTAAACAAAATCTCGAATTTTACACCGACCGTATGACGCTCCGGTCGGGCTTCGACCGCAAAAGTTATCAGTATTGCCTGCTGCGAGTATCGTGCAATAATTATTATCAAGTAGTTAATCATTTTCATTTAAATAACTTAAAAAAACGTATCATCATGTTAAACAAAAAAGACTCCCCTCGTATTATGACTGCCAAGTATTTGCTGGTTATACCGGCATTGGCGGCAGCATTATTAGTTATTCAGGCTTGCGAATTAATTGAGCCGGTTACATCAGACATTATCGATATGTCTGACTTGAGTGTTGTTGAACGACAAAAACAGCAAGAAGTATTGCAAAGTCAAGGGAACGTAATCGAAATAGTAGCTGACAATTTCAAAATTAGTATAAATGAAAATTCTCAAGAAGTAACTCTATCCAAAATGAGTGGCCCTCCTTTAATAGTAATTGACGGAAAAATAGCTTCAGAAGAAGAACGTAGCCAGCTTAAACTTCTTGCCCACGACGACGGCATAGCAGACATGACCGTTCTCAAGGGCCAAACAGCTATTGAATTGTATAGTGAAAAAGCCATAAACGGAGCGATTTTGGTTACCACAAAAGCAAATCCAAATCCTGTTAACGTTCAATTACCTACCATGTCACGTGTCCCTGAAAATAGCGACATGAACCTTATGCCAAGCAACATTAGATTTTTTCATATTTCTGAAATACAAGGACGACAAGAAAGCAACGTTAAAATTTTCTATCTTCCTGAACTACTGCAAAGACAACAAGAAATAGTGGCAGGAGGAAGACTCGAAATAGCGCACAGACCGAATGAAAATTCTCAAGGAGTAAATATAACTCTATCCAACATGAGTGGCCCTCCTTTAATAGTGATTGATGGAAAAATAGCTTCAGAAGAGGAACGTAGCCAGCTTAAACTTCTTGCCCACGACGACGGCATAGCAGACATGACCGTTCTTAAAGGTCAAACAGCCGTTGAACTGTATGGAGAAAAAGGTAAAAACGGAGCTATTTTGATTACTACAAAAAAATAAAATCAAAGATAAAATTTTAAAACCTGCATACAGCAAGCGGTTTTGTGTTAAGCGGGGTGATATTTTTACAAATAGCGTAAAAATATCACCCCGCCCGAATTAACAGCTGAATTTCCGCTTTAAGCAATATTGGTATAAACTGCCTGAACATCGTCGTCTTCTTCGAGTTTATCAAGCAATTTTTCGATATCTTCTAATTGTTCCTCAGGATATTCAACAGGGTCGTTGGCAAAACGTTTTAAAACAGCTTTTTTAACTTCAATTTTGAGTCTTTCAAAAGCATGAGTCATGTCTCCAAAATTTGTGTAATCGGAATATGCGTAATATTCGCCCTCGTTTTCTTCTATACTTTCCAACCCTGCATCAATCAGCTCAAGCTCAAGTTCTTCGACATCCATTCCGGCAGGTTTTACAAATTCGAAAACAGCCTTGCGCGAAAACATAAATTCGAGCGAACCGCTGGGGACTAAACCTCCGCCGGCTTTGTTAAAATAACTTTTTACGTTGGCTATCGTGCGGGTGGTATTGTCGGTGGCGCATTCCACAAAAATTAAAACGCCGTGCGGCCCTTTTCCTTCATAGTTAAGTTCGGTAAAATTTGCCGCATCTTTACCCGACGCACGTTTAATAGCCGCGTCGATGTTGGCTTTGGGCATATTTTGCGCCTTGGCGTTTAATATTGCGGCACGCAGAGCGGCATTCAATTCGGACTCGGCCCCGCCCTCCTTAGCTGCAATGGTTATCTTTTTCGCCAGTTTCGGAAATATTCTCGACATTTTGTCCCAGCGCTTTTCTTTTGCCGCGCGGCGATATTCAAATGCTCTTCCCATGATTTTATATTTTTGAAAACTTTTTGCGAAAATAAAAAACAGGAACGACAATTCACAAAACACTAACAACAAATGTTTAAAAACAGTTCAAATTAACTTTAATGAAAAAAACTTCTCGGTGCGAGAAGTTTCCGGTTGACCTGCCAGGGCTCGAACCTGGACTCTTCTGATCCAGAGTCAGACGTGTTGCCAGTTACACCACAGGTCAGAATTGTTCTAAATTAACGAAATAAAAAGCATAAATAATGCTCTAAAAATTTGGTTGACCTGCCAGGGCTCGAACCTGGACTCTTCTGAACCAAAATCAGACGTGTTGCCAGTTACACCACAGGTCAATCATTTCATGTCTTTTTGATAAAGACGGTGCAAAAATATATTTTTTTTTCTTTTCAATACATTTTGTCTGTTTTTTTCCCGCAGTCAATGCATATAAAATTTCAAAATTTAGCAACTATCCGATTTTTCAGAGACTATTTATCGATAACTGCTTAATATTCACTGATATTTTATTTCTATGTTTACATGCATAAATATTCATAAAAGAAAAAGGCCACAGCAAGGCTAATTATGATTGAATTTGTTTAAATTTGCTAATAGTGAATTCAGTAATGAATAGTCGCATAAATTAATAATACTCAATTGATAACTCGATTATGGCTAAGGCCCTGATCTCATTTTGTGTCTTGTTTGTTTTTGGCGTTTCTGTTGTTTGGAGCGCTGAAATAAGAGGGCGTGTGGTTGATTCTGCAACCGGCGAGCCTGTGAGCGGGGTTACGGTAAGGCTAATAGAGCGAAGTTTTTCGCAGCGCACCGGTACCGACGGCAGGTTTACTATTCCAAATTCCGCAACAGGTGAATTTACGATTGTTCTTAGTTCAGCAGCAATTATTTCACTGGAAATACCTGTCAGTATTACCGAAAATATAACGGATATCGGAGATATAAGGGTTACGGTGGTTACAGCATTGATTGAATTGTCGCCGGTAGGTATGATAGAAGAAGAGCTTCTCGACGACGATGTGGGCGATTTTGGCTGGCAGGGGATTAGTCCTACGGTAACGCTGTCGAACGATATTTTTCTCAGCAGTGTTGGGTTTCGGCTTTTCCCGTTTCGTTTCAGAGTCAGGGGCTACAGGAACAATTACGAATCGAAATACATAAATGGCGTTAACTTCAGCGACCAATACAGGGGTGTTTTCAACTACTCTTCGGTTGGCGCTCTCAACGACTTCACCCGCCGCGGCGATGCGGAACATTACAGCGATCCGGGACGTTTTGCATACGGCTCTATCGGCGGTTCGGAAAACATTGACATTCGAGCCAACGGTTTTTCTAAAGGGGGCAAAATCTCTGTAATGTCAACGAACAGGGACTATCGCCTGCGAGCTATGGCAAGCTATTCTACAGGAATGATGAATAACGGCTGGGCTTTCACTTTCGGTGCGGGAGGGAGGTACTCGGAAGAGGGCGACATAGAGGGAACGTTCTACCGCAATGCATCGTATATATTTGGCGCCGAAAAACGGTTTAACGGCAATGAACACAGCATATCGTTCGTTACGTTTGGCTCGCCGGTGATTCGCGGATTATCGGGAGTTTCGTTTCAAGAGGCATACGACCTGATAGGGAATAATTTATACAATCCGAATTGGGGATACCAAAACGGTGAAAAGAGAAATGCGCGAATTGTAAAATCATTCGACCCTACGGCTGTTTTTTCTCACACTTGGAATATCAACAGGGAAACGAGCCTTGTTTCAGGCATTGGCGTGCATTTTTCAATGTACAGCAATACTGCCCTGAACTGGTACGATGGCCCTGATCCGCGGCCCGACTATTATCGTTATCTACCGTCGTTCAATAACGAAGATGCTGATGTTTTTGAACATTATACTCAGCTTTGGGAAAGCCGCAATCCGCGTGTAACTCAGATAGACTGGGATAACCTGTACATGGTAAACTACCTCGAAAGAATGTCGGGCAACGGAGCAGCGGTTTATATGCTTGAAAATCGCCACAGCGACCTGTTGGAAGTTACTTTCAACTCTACTTTTAACACACGGATAAGCGAACAGCACACTGTTACGGCAGGTGTCGAACTGCGCACAAGCCGCTCAATGCAGTACAAAACCGTTGAAGATTTGCTGGGGGCAGACCATGTGCGGGATATAGATAAATTTGCTGAAAGAGATTTTCAGGGAAACACCGCTATAATTCAAAACGACCTCAACTACCCTAATCGCATTGCACGCAAGGGAGACATTTTCGGGTATAACTTCGATATTGACATAAATTCGGCCAATATATGGGTAATTAGCAGATACGACATGCGCAGGATAGAGCTTTATTATGGGACACAGTTGAAATATACCTGCTTTCAGAGAAACGGGCTGATGCGTAATGGGCGTTTTCCCGACACTTCCTATGGATGGGGCGCAGCACATACTTTTATTGACCCCGGATTCAAAGCCGGTGCAGTGTACAAAATATCGGGCAGACATTTTATTACGGCGCATATATCGGCAGAATCGGAGGCCCCGCTGCCGGGTAACGCATATATCTCGCCTAAAATAACGGATAATACCATTGGACGCTTGACAAGTGGGGGAATATGGTCGACCGACATTAATTACATATTCTCGCTGAAACGACTGTCGGGGCGGACATCATTTTTCAATACCGAATTTATTAACCGTATAGAGCGTATGAGCTACTACCACGACGCGGCGGGAACTTTTGTCAACCATGTACTTTTGGGATTGGACAGACGGCATAGAGGTTTCGAACTTGGACTAAAATATACTTTAAATAACAACTGGAACTTTACCATGGCAGGTACTATTGCCGAATATGTGTATGCGAACAATCCCGACGGCGTTATAAGTTATGAGAACGGCAGCGCCGAGGATATGCGCGAGAAAGTTTATCTGCGTAACTACAAACTCGGAGGTACGCCACAAACAGCGGGTACCTTTGCTGTGAACTGGTTTTACAACTATTGGTTTTTTTCTCTTTATTTGAACGGTGCGGCAAAAAACTATGTGGAGATAATGCCTTTCCGCCGCCTTGCCTCTAATTACGAGAATTCGCCAAACCATGCAGGTGTCGTACCCACCGACCCTGACGATATGGCGGCCTACCATCTGTTGACTAATCAGGAAAAGTTTGATGCTGCCGCTACTATCGACCTTTCAGTAGGAAAGATATATTATATGAAGAACAGGCGCTCCCTTAACTTCAATCTCTCGGTCAACAATCTTTTGAATAAACAAGATATCCGGGTAGGAGGGTTTGAATCGGGGCGGCTTGATTTGAACTATCCCGACAGATTTTGTTCCAAATATTATTATGCGCGAGGAATCAATTTTTATCTTAGCGCGGGGTATAGATTTTGAGAATGTGAGTTATAATAAAAAAGTTGATAAGAGTAAAAATAAATAATTATGCCAATAACTAACCAACAAAAATCCAAAAATCGGCAAAGCTGGATTAATATCCTTGCACTGCTGCTTATCTCAACAATATTCTTTTCAGGTGGATGTGATAAAAAGTTTGAGGCTCCTCCAATAAGAATGCCTGTATATTTCGGGCCTTCGGAAAATATAACAATTGCTGAATTTAGAGAACAGTATGCTACTCGTCCATCGCGCACGGTTATAGTTGAAGATTACATATTAAGAGCCGTGATTACAGGCAACGACATATCGGGCAATATATACAAACAAATTTATGTAGCCGACGAAACGGGTGGCATCAATATAGGCATCGACCAAAACAGCATTTACGCCAGCAACAGAGTAGGCCAAGAAGTATTTATAAAACTTCAAGGACTCTCGTCTGTAATCTACGGCGGCGAACTGCAAATAGGGTATCGCGGCACATACGCCAACCGTATTCCATGGGAAATTTACCGGGAACATTTGTTTTTCAACGGTTTCCCTGAAGCGACATCTGCACGGGCACGGGCCATAACAATTCCGCAGATAACGGATGATATGGTAAATACGCTGGTTGAACTGCACAATGTTTCGTTCGTGAATCCCGGCGCTAATTTTACTATGAACAATGCCGTTACCGATGAATTGATAATTGATGTCAACAACAACACTCTTGCGGTAAGAACTTCATCGTACAGTGACTTTGCCAACGACCGACTACCTTCCGGTCAGATAACACTTGTGGGAATACTGGGACGCTACGACGGCACATGGCAATTTACCCTGCGCGACCGTAACGATATAAAGCTATCAGATTAAGTGCTTCTGATTTATTGAAACTACAATGAAACCAAGACTGATTATCATATTACTATTATTTTTATCTGCAAGTGTTCAAGCGCAGAGGCTTGGCATTTATTCGATAGCATTTTACAACCTTGAAAATCTCTTTAGTTATGAAAGGGATGAAGGAGTTTTTGACAGGGATTTCACTCCCGAAGGCGGATATAGCTGGACGCCCGATAAATATTACAGTAAATTAGATAATCTGGCTTTTGTAATTTCGCAGCTCGGTTTGGAACAATGTCCCATGGGGCCCGCAGTGATTGGCGTTGCGGAAGTTGAGAACAAGCGCGTACTTGAAGACCTTATTCAGAGGAAGGATTTGGTGGCAAGGGAATACGGTATTGTTCATTACGACTCGCCCGATCGGCGCGGAATTGATGTGGCGCTACTTTATCTGCCGTCGCTTTTTACGGTTACTTCATCACAGACTTATAACTTTCGCATGGAGTCGATGCCGGAATACACAACGCGCGACCAGCTTCTTGTCAGCGGTATTTTGGCAGACGAGCCTGTCCATATAATTGTCTGCCATTGGCCATCACGCTCAGGAAGATGGAAGTCGTCGGCTTTAAGGGAACACGCGGCATCTATCTCAAGGCATATTGTTGACTCACTTTATCACGCGGATCCCTATGTTAAAATTATTATGATGGGCGATTTGAACGATGATCCCGACGATAAAAGTTGCCGTGTGGTTCTTGGTGCAAGAAAAACACAGGAAAAGACAGAAAATGGCGGACTGTTCAATACTATGTGGGAGTTTCACGATAAGGGCATCGGCTCACTTAGCTACCGTGGCAGATGGAACCTTTTCGACCAAATGATAGTCAGCGAGCCACTGCTGGGAAAAGACTATACCGCGCTAAAATATTGGCGCTCCGAAATCTTCAACCGCGATTTTTTGATTCAGAAAGAAGGCAAATATAAAGGTTATCCACTAAGGACATTCTCAGACAATGCCTTTGCGAACGGTTACAGCGACCATTTTCCTGTGCTCATCTATCTGCTGAAAAGGCTGGAATAAATTTTCTATCCGCCTGTTACAATGGTTACATCTGCAAGAAAATAGCGGTTGTTGTTTCCGGTTGCAGCCGGCGAAAAAACAATCTGCGTATCTTGGGTCGCTCCGCCGATGATTACGGTATATTGTTTCATTGCCGAACTTTCTGAAATTATTTGTCCGTTGCCTGTGCCGGCAGGAAGTGTTACCACTCCGCCTGTAGGCGAAACAATCGAGCCATCGCCTATAACATCTATTTTCAGTCCTTTTGAAGAAGTTTCCCAGTTTGCCGCCATAAATGTGAGAGTTACCGTTGCAGGAGTTGCACCTATGGCAGTAAGTTTCGGAGTTGTTGCTATCCCTGTGCCGGCACCGATGCCCATTTTTAGCCCGTTATTGCAGGTATATCCGTATTCGAATGTCCAGCCTGTAAGTCCTGAATTGGCAATTATCTGCGCTGTATTTAAGTTCGGGTAACCGGTGCCAGAAGTGCTGAACTCTTCACCTGCTATGGGGTAGTTAGGACCGGTGCAATTTGCAAAATTTTCGCTGAACACAATCACTGCCGGAACGTATGTGGGGTCTATTGTAATTTCTAATGCACGGTCGGTAATATCATCTACATCAACCGTAGCGATAATGGCAGCGTTGCCAATCGGATTCAAAACGGCTTTAAGAGTTATTGTCCACAACTCTTTTGCCATGAATATCAGGGGTATCTCAGTTGACACGTAAGATATTTGAATTGGGGTGCCATTTTCATCGAGCAACGTGAGCATAGCATCGCCTGCGGCGAAATATCCTGTAGCATCGCTATTATCGCCTGAATAACTGAGGTCATTTCCCGATTGTGTGATAACGGGAACAACGGTCGTGTAGCCTGCCGCCGCAAGCGATGGGTCATAAATAAATTTCACTCCGGCGTTTAATTGCTTGCAAATGAACTCAACAGGGGTTGTTCCGCCGCTTGTTATAAGAATGTTGTTTACCGTTGCGGCATAAAAAGGCGTGTCAAATGCGGGTACTGTAAACTCATTCGCTTCCGATTTAAGTCTGCCTGTGTATGTTCCTGCCGGCAAGTTAGATATTATTCCTCCTGCGGGAAATACATCGTCATAAGCGATACCCTTATCTGATTGAAGTGTTAGAAAATATGTTTCGGGATTGAGATTTGCCGCACGGCTTTGGATTGATATTACACTTCGATCGGTAATGGCGCTAATTTTGAGTGAGCCATAACCGGCGTCAGTGCCGGTATAATCCTTATTACAAGCGCCAGCAATAAGCGCCAAAATAGCAAACAAAAATAATCTTCTCATAAGTTTAGTTTTTTTGACTCTTTTCATGCAATAATAAAAAATATTTTCTTATTTTACAACAGGCAAGCATAAAAAAACTTTCTATCACTATAATTTTTCTTACATATTTTTGCTTTGAGCTTAAAGAGATAAGAAAAAAATGAAAAAATTAAACACCATATTAAAGTTTATTCAATTTAATAAAGTAACTTGTTCGATAATTTTGATATAAAAAACCATGGCAAAAAAGAAAGCGAAAAAAAACAAATTCATAAAAAGTAAATCAGGCGCAGCGTTCAATAAGAAGAAATTGAAAAATGCAATTCTCTCGGTTTTGTACGAAGAACCGGCAAAAATAGTGAATTACAAACAGGTTTCAACTATGCTGGGGATTAAAGATTTTGAAACCCGAAAATTAGTAAACGTAGTTTTGCAGGAACTTACCGACGACGAATACCTCAGCCAAATTTCGCGGGGAAAATACAGGCTGAAAGCCAAAACAGGCATGATTAGCGGAATTGTTGAGTTACAGCCTCAAGGTCATGCCTATATAAACAGCGACGAGGTTGAACGCCCGATTTTGGTGTCGTCGAAAAACCTGAAACATGCCATGAATGGCGACAAAGTAAGACTGCATGTTTATGCAAGTCGCAAAAAACACAACATTGAAGGCGAAGTAATTGAAATTATTGAACGTGCAAAATCAATTTTTGTGGGAACAGTTCAGGTTTCACGAAATTTCGCGTTTCTTATCCCTTCAGGGAAAGTCAGTTTTGATATTTTTATCCCACAGGAAAAACTCAATGGCGCCCAAAACGGGCAAAAAGCCATTGCCGAAATTGTTGAATGGCCTGTGCACGCCCGCAGTCCGTTTGGCCAAATAATCGAAGTGTTAGGCGACACAGGCGATAACGATGCCGAAATGCACGCTATTCTGGCAGAATATGAACTCCCGCATAAATTTCCGCAGAATGTAGATAAAGCGGCTGAAAAAATACCGCTTGAAATTCCGGAAGAAGAATACAGGAAACGCCGCGATATGCGCGGAATCGCCACATTCACCATCGACCCTGCGGATGCCAAGGACTTTGACGATGCACTGTCGCTCAGGAAACTTGATAACGGTAACTGGGAAATTGGCATACATATTGCCGATGTAACGTATTATGTAACACCAAATTCAATTATTGAAGATGAGGCACAAAAACGTGCAACCTCGGTTTATCTTGTCGACCGCGTTGTGCCGATGCTCCCTGAGCGGCTTTCGAACGGTGTTTGTTCGCTCAGGCCAAACGAAGACAAACTTTGCTTTTCGGCTATTTTTGAACTCGACGATAATGCACAGCTCAAAAAAGAATGGTTTGGCAAAACCGTGATCCACTCTAATCGCCGGTTTACTTACGAAGAAGCGCAGGAAATAATCGAAAATAAATCGGGCGAACTGGCCGGTGAACTTTTAGCGTTAAACGAGCTGGCCATTAAACTTCGTGAACAGCGCTTTAAAAAAGGGTCCATTGCCTTCGACCGCGTTGAAATCAGATTTAACATTGACGAAAAGGGAAAGCCGCTTTCGGTGTATTTTAAGGAGGCAAAAGAGTCCAACAATCTCATTGAAGAATTTATGCTGCTGGCAAACAAACAGGTAGCTACGAAAATTGGGGAGCCTGAACAAAATAAAACGTCAAAAACCTTTGTTTACAGAATTCACGACAAACCCGATCCCGATAAGTTAGTTTCATTCAACACGTTTATTCGCCGTTTCGGTTATGGAATACAGCTTTCCACCCCTGCCGCTGTTGCTAATTCAATAAACAGCCTGCTCAACACAGTAAAAGGCAAAAAAGAACAAAACGTTGTAGAAACACTGGCAATACGGTCGATGGCAAAGGCCGAGTATTCAACCCGCAATATCGGGCATTACGGCTTGGGATTTGATTATTATACGCATTTTACATCGCCTATTCGCCGTTATCCCGATATGATGGTACACCGTCTGCTTGAAAAATATCTCGAAGGAGGTCGCTCGGTAAGCGAACAGAAAATTGAAGACCTTTGCCGGCATTCTTCAGATATGGAAGCCCGTGCTGCCAACGCCGAAAGAGCTTCAATAAAATACAAACAGGTTGAATTTATGCAGGATCATATTGGGAAAATATATCCGGGCGTGATTTCAGGAATTACCGAATGGGGTGTTTATGTGGAACTTGAAAATAAAATTGAAGGCATGATTCCTATTCACGAACTCGATGACGATTTTTACATTTTCGATGAAAGAAATTATGCACTTGTTGGGCGGCATAAACATAAAACATACCAGTTGGGCGACGATTTAATGGTAAAAATATGGCGGACAAATCTTGAACGCAAACAGCTCGATTTTTTGCCTGCAAGAAAAGAATTTTGAGCAAGTTTTATTTTATGCGGTTATTCACCTTAACTTAATTCCGTCAGATTTAAATTCGATTATCCGCTGTTTGTACAAATTGCCAATGGCTTTTTTAAAATTTTTCTTGCTTATGCCCAGCATGGCCTGAATCATTTCGGGCGAAGAATTGTCGGAAAGGGCAACAAAGCCACGGTTTTCTTCCAGCGCTTTTAATATCGTTGCCGATATGGCATCAATTTTTTCGTACCCCGGTTTTTCGGCAAGTAAATCTATTTTGTCGTCTTCCCTGATTTTGTTTATGTATCCTGTAATTTTATCGCCCGAAGCCAGTGGTTTAAACACTTGGTCGCTGTACAAAATTCCCCAGTGTTCATTATTAACGATGGCTTTGTAACCGAGTTCTGTTTTCCCTGCAATCAACAAATCTACAGCCTGCCCTGTGTTATATTCGGGTGGGGTGTTGTCTAAAAATTTATCGACTTTGGCCGAAGCAACAACCCGATTAGTTATTTTATCGAGATAAACAAACACCAAATATGATTGTCTTTCAAGCATTTTCACCTTTTGTTCGCTGTGTGGCACAAGAAGGTCTTTGGGAAGGCCCCAGTCGAGAAAAGCTCCGAACCGGCTTGTAGCAGATACTTTCAGGAAAGCAAACTCACCAACTTTTGCCAGTGGCTGTTCGGTGGTGGCAACCAGCCTGTCTTCCGAATCGGTATATACAAATACTTCGGCCTGTCCGGTTGTTTTTACATCATCAGGAACAAATTTTTGGGGCATTAATATTTCCCCAAGGTTTTCGCCATCAAGATAAACACCGTTTCCGGTTTCTCTGACAACCTTTAGCGTATTTATTTTTCCTATTTCAGCCAAAATTTTAGTTTTTTTTTATTAAACAATAATTTTGATGTGGTTACAAATAAAACAACTACTACTTATAAGTACAAAACTAATCAATTTAAGCGAATTAAGTAACATTCTCATTCCAAATGGATTTTCTACTTTCTAAAAACAGTTCAAAATAGGTTAAATTTTATTAAATCCGCTTTCGGAGGTAAAAAAGGCAGGGTTATAAAAATAGGATTTCAGCATAAAATGTATTAACTTTGGCACGATTTTGTAAATGAAACAAATAAAAATGAATATAAGTGCATTGCAAAAAGAAAGGGCAAAATATCAGCCCAAGTTGCCAAAATCGATAAGAGGTGCGGTTAAATTAGTTGAAGGAACCAAAACCGAATCGACTGCCAACCAAAAAGAAGTTGCCAAACTGTTTCCTAACACTTACGGAATGCCTTTGGTTACTTTCGAAACGGCTGAAACCGAAAAAGAAAGGGCCGCTGTAAATGTTGGCGTAATTTTATCGGGAGGGCAGGCGCCGGGAGGACATAATATTATTTCGGGTATTTTCGACGGAATAAAAAAAATAAATCCGGCAAGCCGTTTGTATGGTTTTCTTAGCGGGCCGGGCGGGCTTGTCGATCATAAGTACATTGAGCTCATGGCTGAAACAGTTAACGAATACCGTAATACAGGGGGGTTCGATATTATTGGATCGGGTCGTACAAAACTCGAAGAGGAATGGCAGTTCGATAAAGGTTGGGAAATTGCAAAGAAACTAAATCTGAATGCTTTGGTAATTGTCGGCGGCGACGATTCGAACACCAACGCCTGTGTTTTGGCTGAATATTACGCAGCTATTGAAGCAGGTGTTCAGGTAATCGGCTGCCCAAAAACAATTGACGGCGACCTGAAAAACGAAATGATTGAAACTTCTTTTGGTTTCGACACGGCAACCAAGGTTTATTCCGAACTCATTGGAAATATCCAGCGCGACACCAATTCAGCTAAAAAATACTGGCATTTTATCAAGCTCATGGGGCGTTCGGCTTCGCATATCGGATTGGAATGCGCATTGAAAACCCGGCCTAACATTACCATTATTTCGGAGGAAGTGGCTGCTAAAAAACAGACATTAAACGAAATTGTTGACTATATAGCCGAAATTATTGTTGCCCGCTCGAAAAATGGTGAAAATTTCGGCGTGGTCTTGATTCCGGAGGGCTTAATTGAGTTTATACCCGAAATGAAAGATCTCATTTTGGAATTGAATGATTTGCTTGCCGAAGGTTCCGAAACCGACAAAGAATTCAAGATGCTGCCCAAAAAACAACATAAGGAATGGATTGCCGCCCACTTGTCGGAAGTGTCGTCGTCGGTATTCAAATCGCTGCCGTCGAGTATTGCCAAACAGTTAACGCTTGAGCGCGACCCGCACGGTAATGTTCAGGTTTCGTTAATCGACACAGAGAAGTTGTTGGGCGAAATGGTCAAGAGCAAACTCGATAAAATGAAAAAAGCCGAAAAATATACCGGCAAATTTGGTGTTCAATTCCATTTCTTCGGATATGAAGGTCGCTGTGCTGCGCCATCTAATTTCGATGCCGATTACTGCTATTCGTTGGGTTTCACAGCAGCTTTATTGATTTCAGAGGGGAAAACAGGGTATATGTCGTCGGTACGAAATTTAACCGCACCCCATGAGGAATGGTTAGCCTGCGGTGTTCCGATAACCATGATGATAAACATGGAAAAACGCCATGGACACATGAAACCGGTTATTCAAAAAGCATTAGTAGATTTGAACGGGGCCCCATTCAAATATTTCGTTTCGAAACGCGACGAATGGGCTAACTTAACCCAATTTGTTTATCCGGGGCCAATTCAATATTTCGGGCCAAGCGAAGTTTGCGACCTTATTACCGAAACATTGAAACTTGAAAAATCTTAAATTTGTAAATAGAAAAATATTTAACGTAAAAAAATTAATAATTAAAAATTTATGAAAATGAAAAGAAATTTTATTTTGAGTTTGGCGGTTGTTTTTTTAGTATCCTGTCATAATTATAAAAAAGATACTGAACAACTCACAATACTTAGGGATAGTCTTCAAAATGAAGCTAATATCAAAGATGCATCGATTGTCGAATTCTTGAATGATTTTAATGCAATTCAGGAAAGTCTTGATTCAATAAAACAACTTGAGAATTTGATAACATTAAAATCGGCTCAAAGCAGCGAAATGAACCAGAGACAAAAAGATTTAATACTTGCAGATATTGCGTTATTAAATGAATTGATACAGAAAAACAAAGAACAGATTTCTTCGCTGCAGAGTAGGCTGAACAACGCTAATTCAAGAATTGGCACATTAGACGCTATGGTTGAAGAACTTAATAGAATGGTAAACAGTCTCGACAGACAAAATCAAGAAAAGGATGCTGAAATTTATTTATTGTCGCTGCAGGTACAGAAAATGAATGTCGATATTGGTTTTTTGAACCAACGAATTGTTGAAGTCGAAAGCGAAATCCAAGTAAAAACAGAAACTATTCAGATTCAAACAGTTCAACTTAATAAGGCATATTATACATTTGGTACGAATAGAGAGTTGAGAGATAACGGAGTAATTGAAAAAAACGGTGGTGTACTTGGAATTGGCAGGACTGCGTTGATAAGAGAAAACTTTAACCACGAGTATTTTACCGAAATTGATATCAGGGATATTGGCTTTATCCCGCTGATGGTTAAAAAAGCAGAAATTATATCAGTACATCCGGCAGGCTCGTTCCACATTTCAGGCAACAAAACTGCCGACACTTTGTATATTGACAACAAGGCCGAATTTTGGAAAGCATCTAAATTTCTTGTAGTTTTAACCAATTAAAAACACAAAAAAGGCTGTCTCTGTAAAGACAGCCTTTTTTATATGGTAAGAGGAATTCCGTCTGGGCGTTTGTGTTTCCAGCGGCGGTGCGACCATAAATAATATTCCGGTTCTTCTCTTATAATTTCTTCCATTTTTTTAACATATCCAAGCATAATATCATTGCCCGATACACTATTCGGGTTTTCGAATAATTTCATAAATTCTGCTTCATAATAACCTCGTTTAATTTTTCTTATCCTGTTAAAAAAAATCGGCTGATTGGTTTTTTGTGCAATTTTTTCAGGCCCTGTAAAAAAAGGAGCTTCACGGTTTAAAAAAATTGTCCAAAACTGTGAGTTTGCTCCGGCTGTTTGGTCTGCTGCAAGCCACAGTCCTGTTAATTTTCCCATTCGGTTAAACTGAAAAATAGAACGTGCCGATTTATGCACCGGAATACATAATCCTCCCCATTTTTCACGCGAATGATTTATATATTTTTCAAAAGCTTGGTTTCCCCTTGCAGGATTGTATATCATTAAAACAAGGTATCTTGTAAATAACTGCGCCGCGCTGTTCCATTCCCAGTTGTTGTAATGCATACCTAACATAATTATATTTTTCCCTTGGTTAAAGCATTCTTCAACAACTTCGATGCCCTTAAACTTTATACGTTTTTTTATTTGCTTTTCACTTAAACTGTACATTTTTATTGTTTCAAGTGCAAAATCGCAGAAATAGCGGTAAAATTTTCCGGACAACCACAGTATTTCTTCACTGCTTTTTTCGGGAAATGCAAACGAAAGATTTTCAATAATTACTTTCTTCCGGTATTTAATTACATGTCTAACAAGGAGATATAGAATATCAGACAATCCGTAAATTACCCAAAACGGCAAGTAAGAGATTAATTTTAGTAACCCAACTAAAATATTATTTAGAATCCTTTTCCAAATACTTTCGTAGTATCTATCATCCTTTTTTGTCAGCTCTGTGTCTATCATCTCAATTTTAATAATGAAAAAAGCGCGTACTTTTTAATTAATAGCAGTCTCGTTTTTGTAAATAAAGTAAAACAAAACAAGGGATAAACATCCTTGCGGAATTTATCCCCTCATTTGTTTTTATCGGACAGTAGGTTTGACTTAAAGAAACCTTAACATCCCCTACTCAACCAAAATTTTAACAACTATTCTTTTTATTGGTATGCTCTCATTTACTTTAATTGAAGGACGGTGTACTTCGTCGGGAAAGAAAATAAAAAATGTTCCCGGGTTAGCCAAAAAATAATCGCCATCCTCGTAAGCAAAATACCCAATATCGCCAGATTCGTTGAAAGGTCTTGTAAATTCTCCTACCTGACCGAGCGTTGCTTTTCCCATTAGTTCTTCACCTACAGCAACATACTGAATGTCAACATACTTTTTATGTACCTCATAGCTTGTTTCACTCTTTTCTTTCGAATTGTAATCACTAACCATCACATAAACGTTGTTGCCATCCAAATCTACCCTGCGCGACATATTTTGCAGGTCGTTCGATGCCAAAAACTCGAATGCCATATCCCAGCGGTCTTTAAATGTGAAATAACTCTCGGCTAACAATCGTTTATCGTTCGAATTGTCAGATTTTACCTGCCAGCCATTTAACCACTCCTGTTTGTTGTACCATGCATTTAGTTCCGCATCCGTCCAGTTTTTTACTGTTTCTGCAGTTACTTCTTTATTTGCTTGCCTTGACGCACATGCTGAAAACGCGATAATCATAATTGATAAAGTTAAGATTTTGTTCATAATAAAAGTTTCAAAAATTTTAGTGGTAAATTTAAAAATTATTTTTTAGTTTTTTGTATTACGCTTATGTTTTTTTTTTAAAATCTATTTTTTTTTGTTGTTGTGAACAATTTTCTTTCCATATTTTTCAGAAAAGCTAAAAAATAAAAGCTGTATTTCTACAGCTTTTTGCACGGGAGGAGAGACTCGAACTCCCGACACCTGGTTTTGGAGACCAGTGCTCTACCGACTGAGCTACACCCGTGTTTATTTTTGCGAGTGCAAATGTAATAATTCAATTCAAATAATCTATAATTTTTTCAATCATCTTAATTTGTATTATATAATTTATAAAACTTATTTATAACTATTTTTTATAAATCACTGTTAATAAAACGATTAAAATACTTGCAACTTGCAACTATTAAATACATAAATTATTTTTTCTGACTTATTATTCACTTCTTTGTACTCATAATTAAGTTTTTAAAAAATGAGCATACCCAAAATTACCATATACACCGATGGCGCTTCGCGCGGGAATCCGGGGCCGGGAGGCTATGGAATTGTGATGCTTTCGGGACAGCACCGCAAGGAAATGACGGCAGGTTACCGCCTGACCACTAATAACCGCATGGAATTACTTGCCGTAATTGTTGCTCTCGAAACGCTGAAAATACAGGGAAGCGATGTTACTGTTTACACCGATTCGAAATATGTTGCCGACGCTGTTGAAAAAGGCTGGGTATTTCAATGGGTAGCTAAGCGTTTTAAAGGTAAGAAAAACCCTGACCTCTGGCTGCGCTTTCTCGATAATTATAAAAAACATACGATTAAATTTGTTTGGGTAAAGGGCCATGCCGACAATCATTTAAACGAACACTGCGACCGGCTGGCTGTTGAAGCCTCAATGCAGTCGGATCTTTTGGAAGATACCGGATATCAGCCGGAATAGAATCAACTTTTAAAATCAAACTCTAATTGTTCGTCAAGCAGGCGAAACGACAGGCGGTGATATTTTGATGTACCGTATTTTTTTATGGCAGCGCGGTGTTCTTTTGTAGGGTAGCCTTTGTTGCTGCTCCAGCAGTAAAGCGGAAATTCATAGTGTGCTTTCATCATATAATCATCGCGGTAGGTTTTTGCCAGCACCGAAGCTGCGGCAATAGAATAAAACCTTCCGTCGCCTTTCACCATGCACGAATACGGAATTTTGATATGAGTACGAAAACGATTCCCGTCTATCAGCAAATGCTCCGGCATAATTTTTAACTGCTGAACCGCATTGCTCATGGCTAAGAAAGAAGCGTTCAGGATATTTATTTCATCGATTTTGGTGTTTGAAACCAAAGCAACAGCCCATGCCAGCGCTTCTTTTTCGATAATAGGGCGTAATTGGTATCGCTGTTTTTCGGTAAGTTTTTTCGAGTCGTTCAATAAATTGTTTTCAAAACATGTGGGCAGGATTACAGCGGCCGCAAATACCGGCCCTGCAAGGCATCCGCGCCCCGCCTCATCGCAGCCGGCCTCAACTGTATTTTCTTTAAAAAAAGATAAAAGTTTACCATTTTTCATTTCGACTCTGCACAACGAACATTAAACATTATCAATGACTGTTTATAGCATCTATTATTTGATTGTAAAACTCTACCGTTTTTTCCGGTTCTTTAAAATTGAGTATAAACAAACTGTTGTCGTTCATCCTTATTTTGATATAAGGCGGATTGTTTTTGTAGATGCACAATTTTGCAGTCTTACTTTCTTTTTCCAAAGCAAAATTACCGTATGAGCTGGCAGGAAATCCCGCTCCGTTGCTCCTTATGCCAACTCTCGGGTATACATTCACCGTATCAATAGATTGTATGGCGGAAACTTTAAAACTACCGCCAAAACTACCACCCATTTTAATAACATCACTGTCTAACGTAACAGACGGCAGTTTCCCTCCAAAAGTGATAAACAACATTAAAGCAAGAATAGATAAAGAACCACCAACCAGTTGAAATTCATTGTGGGGATCTACAATGAAAAAAATTATGAAAATAATTGCAATAAAGGATACGATAACAATACTGGCTATTTCTATTTTGTTATAAACACTGTACCAAAAATAGAAACAGTTGGCAATTATTAACAAACCGCCTGCTATCATTAACCATCTACTTTTTTTGTCTTTGCCATCGCTTTTAAATAATAAAAACAGACCTGCAATGTAACATACTAACCCTACGAACAATATCAGAAACTTCATATATAAATGTATTCAGATGAATAAATATTGGATAAAAGTATATTTTTTTTTGTAATCAATTCTTATCCCGCCTATAAATCGTTTGCATTGAGGCAATTCATCAGCACTTTATCAGGCAAAGACTTCAATAAACCTTTGGATAAGCAAGTTGTCCCTTGGTGTTCAAAATAATATTTCGCCAGAATGATTAGTGTAAATTCGTTTTTGTAAATTTGCAGCCATGATTTTTCGGTATCTGAAACCATATACGACTTTTATCATACTGACTACCGTTTTGCTTTTGGGACAGGTGCTTACCGACCTGTTACTGCCCAAATACATGGCGCACATTGTTGATGAGGGAATTGCCCAACACGATACTTCCGTTATTTTTCGTTACGGAATGAAGATGTTGCTGGTAGCGCTTGTCGGTATTGCCTGCGCTGTTACCGGCGGATTTTTTGCTTCAAAAACAGCTGTCGGGCTGGGAAAAAACATGAGAACCAACTTGTTTCAACATATTTCCAAATATTCTTTAGCCGAATTCGACCGGTTTGGAACCGCTTCGTTGATAACCCGAACTACCAACGACGTACAGCAAATTCAATTTACCGTGTTTATGGCTTTACGGGTAATGATGCGTTCGCCCGTAATGCTTGCCGGCGCCATTGCGATGGCTGTTAATACCGACAAATATCTGTCGTTGATACTGATTGCAATCCTTCCGGTGGTTATCTTGCTAATATTCATTGTAAGCAAAAAGGCTTTACCCATATTCAGAGAAATACAGAAGAAACTGGATATATTGAATCTGGTTTTGCGCGAAAACTTAGTCGGAATACGTATTATCCGCGCTTTTAGCCGCGTGGGATACGAAAGGAGGCGGTTTGCAGCGGCCAATAAGGATTTAACTGACACGACACTGCGTGTTACCCGTCTGATGGCAGTTTTAGGCCCCGGAATGATGTTAACCATGAATGTGTTAGCTATTGTTATTGTTTGGGCGGCAACTTTTCGTATTGATGCGGGAAATTTGCAAGTCGGCAGTACGATGGCTTTTATACAGTATGCCATGCAAATTTTTATGTCGTTGATGATGATGACAATGATTTTTGTGATGCTTCCCCGTGCCTTTGCTTCGGGCGAGCGCATAAACGAAGTTTTTAAGAAACAGCCTGCAGTAACCGACTCTGAACATCCCATACTTTTCAAGGAGAATATAGGGTGCCTTGTATTTAACGATGTAACTTTCAGATATCAGCAAGCCGAAAATCCGTCGGTCAATCATGTTTCTTTTGCGGCACATCCTGGCGAAACTATTGCGGTAATCGGAGGAACCGGAGCAGGGAAATCAACTTTGCTCGATCTGATACTTCGCTATTATGATATAGAAAGCGGCGCGATTATGATAAACGGGGTTGATATACGGCACATTTCTCAGGAAAACCTGCGCGCCCAAATTGCTTACGTTCCGCAGCATGCCGTTTTGTTTTCGGGCAGTATTTATGATAATGTCCGTATGGGAAAAGAAGATGCCACCGACGAAGAAGTACATCATGCCTGTAAAATAGCTCAGGCTTCGGAGTTTATCGAACAAATGCCCGATGGCTATAATTCCATTATTTCTCAGGGAGGGAAAAATCTGTCAGGAGGGCAAAAACAGCGTTTGTCTATTGCCCGCGCTCTTGTGCGCAAACCCAAAATCTATATTTTCGACGACAGTTTTTCTGCGCTCGACTATCAAACCGATGCCAAACTTCGGGCGGCTTTGAAGGAGGAAACACGCGAATCAACCGTAATTGTGGTGGCACAGCGGGTAAGCAGTATAATGCATGCCGACAGGATTGTAGTTATGGACAACGGCTCTGTCATTGGAAGCGGCGCCCATCGCGAATTGTTGAAAACCAGCGACATATATAAAGAAATAGTTTATTCTCAATTGTCGGAAAACGAAATCGGCTGAACATGGCAAGAAGTATCAACATACAACCTAAAAATGTAAAACGTGAAGGGCAGGGAGGCGGCCCTCCCATGGTAGGTCGTGTTGCCGAAAAATCAAAAGATTTCAAGGGGACTGTAAAAAAAATACTCTCATACGTAAAACCACAGTACAAAGGCCTGTTTGTTGTTTTTTTATTTGCTGTTTTGAGTACTGTTTTTTCAATCACCGCTCCCAAAATCATGGGGTTAGCGGTTGATAAAATATACGAAGGGGTTGTTGACAAAATGAACCATATTCCGGATGCCCATATCGATTTTCAGTACATAGGAATTATTGTGCTCATTCTTTTGGGTATTTACCTGCTGGCATCTCTGTTCAGTTATATTCAGGAATATACCATGGCAGGAGTTGCGCTAAAAATTATTCAACGCATGAGAAACGATGTTGACGAAAAACTTCAAAAACTGCCTTTAAAATTTTTTGATTCGCGTACACACGGTGAAATTCTCAGCCGCGTAACCAACGACATTGATACCATCAGCAATACATTTCAACAGAGCCTCATGCAGTTGGTTACTGCTGCTTTTACTTTGCTGGGCATTACGATTATGATGATGACTATTAGCGTTTGGTTAAGTCTGGTTACATTTTTGGTTTTGCCGCTTGGCGTGGGTCTTACAGCTTTTATTGCAAAAAAATCACAGAAATTTTATACCGGACAACAGCGTTCTTTGGGTGAATTGAACGGGTACGTAGAAGAGATGTACGGAGGGCATAAGGTAGTGAGAGCTTTAAACTACGAAAAAAACTCTGTTGACGAGTTTAATGAAACCAACAAGCGTTTGTATTCGTTTGGATGGAAAGCCCAATTTGTGTCGAGCGTTATTTTCCCACTGTTCAACTTTTTGGGAAATCTGTCGTTCATGAGCGTATGTATTTTGGGTGGATACCTCACAGCAGTGGGCAGTATGACTTTGGGAAATGTGCAGGCATTTATCATTTATTCCCGTCAGTTCAATCATCCAATTACTCAGGTGGCAAATATTGCCAATATCCTGCAATCAATGGTTGCCGCCGCAGAGCGTGTATTTGAAATACTGGAAGAAGAGGAAGAACTTCCCGATCCGATACATCCGAAAGAGATTGAAAATCCACAGGGCGCCGTAAAATTCAATCATATTAAATTTCGTTACAACGATGACAAACCTTTAATCGAAGATATCAGCATAGACATAAAACCCGGCGATGTTATTGCAATTGTAGGCCCAACCGGCGCGGGAAAAACAACACTGGTGAATCTGCTCATGCGTTTTTACGAACTCAATGGCGGAACAATAACAATTGACGGAATTGATATTACCGAAATGAAACGTAAATATCTGCACCGCCTCTTTGGAATGGTACTGCAGGATACCTGGCTGTTTAAGGGGACGATTAGAGATAACATTGCCTACGGAGCAGACTGTGCTTCCGAAGAACAGATTGTCAGGGCATCGAAAATGGCTTTGGCTGATGGCTTTATCCGCAGTCTCCCCGATGGTTACGATACGGTGATTAACGAAGAGGCAAGCAATATTTCAGAAGGGCAAAAGCAGTTGCTGACTATTGCGCGTGCAATTCTGATAAATCCCTCGATTCTGATTTTGGATGAGGCAACAAGTTCGGTAGATACCCGTACAGAAATACTCATCCAAAAAGCAATGACACAGTTGATGAAAGGGCGCACCAGCTTTGTGATTGCTCATCGTTTGTCAACCGTCCGAGATGCAAAATGCATTTTGGTGATGAACGAAGGGAGCGTCATTGAACAGGGCACACACATCGAGTTATTGGAAAAGGGTGGATTTTATGCTAAATTATATCAAAGTCAGTTCTCGTTATAGATGTAACCTTTGCTAAGAAATTCATTGCACTTTTATACTCAACTATATTTCCAAACTAAAAAATGCAATTATGCCGTCAAAAACAGGATACCTTCAGCGTTATCTGACAATTATTCAAAAGGTCAGAAAGAATAAGTATATCAGTATGAATGAACTGATTAATGCCGTTCAAAATGAAATTGCGTTTTACAATGACGACAGAATCGGGGTGTCGGAAAGTACCATACGTAGGGATTTGCGGGAAATTCGAAATGACCTTTTTCTGGATATAAAATATTCAAAGGCGGAGAACGGATATTATATTCCTGATGATGAGGAAATGTCGGATATTGAAATGGTGCTGGAGCCGCTTAATTTGCTGGGTGCATTGTATATGAATAAAAAATTGCCCGAATTTCTGTTCACCGAAAAACGAAAACCCAAAGGTATGGAACATCTGCCGATGCTGATTATGGCTATTAAAAACTCGTGGGTTACGGAATACGAGTACCTCAAATATGACAACAGTTTGCAGCACACACGAAGGGTAGAACCATACGCGCTGAAAGAGTTCAGGGGCAGGTGGTATCTGCTTGCGATGGAAATAGGCGGCAGACCCGAAGAGCGCGGCTGCATAAAAACTTGGGGATTAGACAGGATACAAAATCTTTTTGTTACACGAAAAACGTTTTGGAAAAACCCTGATTATGACCTCGAAAAGGAGTTTGCCGGTTCTTTCGGTATTTTTTCCGACAGGGATAAGGAGGCTGAGGAGGTGATACTGTCGTTTTCGCCAATGGGCGGGAAGTATAATGAATCGTTTCCGCTGCACGAATCGCAGGAAACACTGATAGACAACGAACATGAGTTTCGCATTCGCCTTCGTGTAAAACTTACGCATGATTTTATTTCGGAACTGTTGTCGCAAAGTGAAATGATGAAAGTGATTGCGCCTATACATCTGAAAAACAGATTGATAGATATTCATCGTGAGGCGATAAAAACGTTGGAATCGGTTGAAGATTGAAAAATATTTAAAATGGAAATAGAAAAAATTATTGAGAATTTAAAATCAGAGAGAAAAGTCTTTTTTTCGGAAAGCGATTTCCAGTTTGCTTTAGCATGGGAAATTCAAAAATTTTATGACAAAGCAAAAATAAGATTGGAATATCCTTTTCAGTATGAAGAAGATGGGAAAAATAGATATATAGATATAATTGTAACATTGAAAAATAAAAAATATCCAATTGAATTGAAATACAAAACACTATTGCTTGAAGTTGAAGATAATGGTGAAAAATATAAATTAAAAAATCAAGGTGCGCAAGACCTTGGCAGATATGATTATTTGAAAGATGTTCAACGAATTGAAAAGTTCTCAGAATCAGAAAAATATAAAGAAGATTTTGAATGTGGTTATGCTATTCTGTTAACTAACGATGAATCGTATTGGAATGAAAATAAAAATAAAAGAAAAACTATTGATGAGGATTTTCGTTTAAACGGAAATTCTACAAAATCAGGAACATTGAGTTGGAAGGGAAACCCAGAAGCAATTGGAGGCAGAGAAGTATCTATTGAATTAAAAGGCATATACACAATTAATTGGAAGGATTATCACAATTTCGGCGGTAAAAATGGCGAATTTAAATATTGCCTAATCGAAATAAAAAAGGGAATTTAATTTTTTGGCAAATTATAGATTTTTTTACTGACGGTCATGCTATTCCCTCCAAATTTTGGTCAAATTTTTATAGTTAAGCAAGTTAATATTACCGGCAGTATTTTCAAAATCGCCGGCATAAATGACTGTTTTACTTGCTATACGGTTACCCAAAGTCTTTTCTGCCGATTTCAACCCTTTTTCAAAATCTACATGAAAAGTCTGCGCCGATTTTATTTCTATAGCATCAAAAGTATTGCCGTATTTTAAAAGCAAATCTACTTCATTTTGATGACTGTCGCGAAAAAAATAGAGATTATTGCTTTCCCCCGTGTTGTGCCTGTGTTTTAACGCTTCGGCAACAACAAAATTTTCGAACAGCGCTCCTCTCATTTTGTCCCTGTCCAACTGTTGCGGACTTTCTATTTCCAACAGGTAACAGGCTAAACCGGTATCGGTAAAATAAAGTTTCGGCGTTTTGGTCATCCGTTTGCCGATATTTTCGAAATACGGAGGGAGTAACATTATCAAATATGAAGTTTGTAAAACCGACAGCCATGATTTTACGGTATTTACGGAAATGCCGATTCCGTTGGATAATTCGGAAGCGTTGAACAAACTTCCCGTACGCGCTGCACACATACGAAGAAACGTTTGAAATTGCATCATATCCCTTATTTGCAACAAATCTCTGACATCGCGTTCAAGATACGTTTTCACGTAATTGGGATAGAGATATGACGCAGTGTTTTTACCGGCATAAATGGCAGGGTAAAATCCGTCAAACAGCAAATCGTTCAGCGGCTTATCCTGCGCCTGACTGTATATCTCGGCGAAGGAAAGCGGTAATAACTCAAATATTGCGGTTCGTCCCGATAAAGACTGTGTTATTTTGTTGAGCATCGAAAATTGTGAACTCCCCGACAGAATAAATTTTCTTTCGGGATTTTCATCTACAATTCCCTGTATGTAAGATAGTAACTCCGGTGCATTTTGAATTTCATCGAGAATCATCCCTTCGGCATTTTGATTTAAAAACGCTTTTGGGTCGTTAACGGCAAAATTACGCACATCCAAATTTTCCAGCGAATAATAAGGCAGATGGGAAAAGAGATGCTTTATCAGGGTCGTTTTGCCCGATTGTCTGGGACCTGTAATCGTGATTGTCGAAAAATATTCACAAGCCCCTAATATAGCAGGCGTTATCGCTCTTTCAATATAATCGAATTTCATTTTTGTGTAAATTTTCAATTCAACTGCAAAATTACACAAATTTAATCAATAGCAAAAAATATTACAATTTTTTTGTTGACAGTCATACTATGATAGTCAGAGGGTATAACTTTGTGCCGTTAAATCATTAAATTTTATTGTTATGTCGAAAGAAATTAAAAAGCGTTTTGATGAATATTTTTCAAACTGGAAAATTGCAATTCCTGAAAAAGATTTGGCTGACCGTTTGAATGGATATATAGCAAAGTCGGGGTGGTTAATCCAATATTGTTTTGGAACAGAGAATGGTATGGGATATTTGGATTTTTATGCCTCACACAGAATGACCAACGACCGACACCTGCGCATATACGAAAACGGTGAAACGAAAGAACTGCTTGCTTATTTGGAGTTTTTTGTTGTTGATGACAATGGAACAGGGAAAAGAAAATATGAAGAACACAACAAGGAAGTAAGAAAGATGCTGATTGAAAAGGGATTTGATAAATACACTGTTAATATGTCAATACAATCCGGAGCCGTAGAGGAGTTTTAAAGAATAAAAATGAACAGTAAAAAAGTATGAAAGAAAGAGATGCGGAAATAGAAAGGGTAAACAGGCTGAACGAGAAAAGAATAAAAGCAGGTTTACTTCCCATAACTAATTGGGCATACATAGAAAAAAGAGGGGAAGAAGACTCAAAGGCGATAGAAAAGTACAAAAAATCTTCTCTCTCTTTAGACGAAATAGCGAGAATTTCAGAGTATCAGAATAGATGGAGAACAGAAAACGGGAAATAATATGGACAAATTGAGTTTTGAAATTTTTCGAGACCCATACAATCGCCCACTTGCAGAAATTATTGTCAATGGGCAAAAACTTACAGAGTTATTGCACGAATTTGGGAGTAAATTAGACCCGTCACTTTCGGAATACGGTTACTCCGGTCTTGCACTTGACCGATTATTAATGAGGGAATTAACCTCAGACAAGAGGCGCATACCCATACTCAGCGATGATGATTGTTACGATTGGGATTACCCCGTAGTAACCTGCAATGTAACTAAAACCGAAAATACGGTTATCTGGAGTAATATTTATAACGGAAGAAAATTATACCCTCCCATTCCTGCCGAATTGAAAATGAGAAGTTTACTTATTTATGAAGATGGCAGCGAGGAGCGTAAGAAAATAGAGGCAGCCCTTAACTATGCGTATGCAAAAGCGAAACCATTGATTTTTGAAAATCTGCAATTTGAATTTGACAAAGAGCAGTATAAGGAAGCCATTAAAGAACTCATTTATATTTGTTTGAAAGAATATGGTAACTTTGAGCCATGGGAAAAGCGTCAGGCAAAATTTGAGGAAATGTCGAAAGTCGCCTCACATAGGGTGGAATTTTCTGAAGATTTTTTAGACAAGAGAAGGAAAAAACATTATTGGAAACCGGAAGACAGTTTAGTTTATCAATGGAATAAACAGCGGCGGGAACATGTGGATTGCATAACTTACGATGTATTTGGTGAGCGTATTTGGGACTATGATGATTTAATTAATAAATGGATTGAACACCATTGGAAAAATGAGGATTGTTTTGTTAATCAATGGAATGAACAACCCGATGAAAATGATTTGGAGTTTTTATATAACTGGCTGATAAGTTAGGAGGAAATCATGAAAATAGAAAAAATATATTCGATTAAAAAAGGCGAATGGACAAAATGGGCTGATACAGTGGCTGATGCTGTGAGGGATTTTTACAATGTTTATACATTTTATCCGAACATTTTGGAAGCCAACAACTACACATTTTCGCAGTTTGATTTTTTGACAAACGTTGTGCCGAGCGAAAGACAGCGGGCTGTGCGCCATGATGATATTTCGGGAATAAAGGTGCTGCCCGATGAAACGGAAAACATTTGTCTGTGCAGTTTCAGTTTTCGCAATACTGCCGACATTGACTTTGCAGTTGACAACAAATTAGCCGATAAAGAGTTCCGTCTTGTTTATGATGACGAACCCGAATGGGACAATCCGGAAATAACAATAGACTGTCCGGAAAATGAATTGGAAACGGTATGCAAAGGTTGTTAGGGGAGTGTAAAATTGAAAAACTGGAACAAGTAAAGTATATTTGCAATAGAATAATCATTTATTATATGAACTAATTGAATATGAGTAAATTAAATAAAATTTTCGAAATCGTATCATTTTACGACAATGCAAGGTGGAATTCCGAAGAGAATTACAACCTGATAAATTTTTACAAAGAAGGTCTTGATGATGACACAAAATTATTAACACACTGGCTTTGTTACATTACAGACAGGCAAATGGGATTTGAGCGAATTTTCGACATTGGAGGATTTGTTTTTTCGGAATTGATTTCGGAATACAAAAAGAAACCACCAATACGAGAATTGTTAAATCCTTCTGAATATAATTCCTTTGTGAAAAAGGAATTTGATAAAAAAGAAAATAAATATAAACATTTTTTTATTGGCACAAAACTTCCCAATACAAAAATTATAAAGAATTATCCTGCAGAGGTAAAAGACGCTCCTGTAAAATTCAAGCCGAGATTTCTTCCATCTGATTATCTTAGCATTTTATACACATTGCACACACTTGAAAAATTTGACTATAGCCTTTCAAACTATATTGCCCAAGCATATAAAACTTTCAAAGATGAAGAAGATTTGATACAAAGAGTTTTATTTGCGTTGTATTTATTAAGTTATTATGAGATAGGACAGCCAAGATATGAAAACATTACAGAATGGGAAACAAATATAAAAAACGCCGAAAACAGAAGGGATATAATATGCCAATACTTTGAGGAGCCTGAAAGCAAAGAAGATGAATTTAAGACATTTCAAAAGAATACTCGTTTTCATTTGAAAAGGGCTTGGTGTAGTTTGCGTGATTTTTTGAAATCGCCGAAATTTAGCCAATATTTCAAAAACTCAATGTTAAAAAATAAGTATCTAAACGAGAAAGAATTGGAAAATTTGTTTGGTATTGAAATGTTGTGTCAATTAGAGTTACCGGGAGATGTTTGGAACAATAATCCAAAATTTCAAAAATGTATTCGTGATGACGAAAAATTTGATAATTCTAAATTTAATCAATTTCTGAGAGAACATTACAATAGTAATGAAAGTAATCTAAAATATGGAAAAGCATATCCTGAACAATTTGATATTACATTTGATTTTGTGCCAAGAATGTGTGATAAAAATAATTGTGATATTTGCCCGATAGGTTGTCTTTCTGGCGAGGGAAAAGATTTTGACAAGATTTGTTTAAATGACACGTCAAAATACTGTCCGGTTGTTTTGGTAGGATGTGGCTATAAGAAAATATGTGTTGGGAGCGAAAAATGTGAATTATTGCAAATTTTGAAATAGCAAATTTTGAAGCCTCATAACCTCACCACCCGCATTCGCCATTCCATTTTTGGTTTTGTACTTGGCGATTGTCTTGGCGTACCTTACGAGTTTCAATGTGCGGGTACGTTCAAATTCAAGCCGTTTGCCGGCAACGGTACGTACAATCAGCCGCCCGGCACTACCGATTCGACCTGCGGCGTTTTTTATTGCACGCCGGGCGGGCACAGCCTACTCCATCTTTTTTGCCTCTTCCCATATTAAATCCATTTCAGCTAAGGTCATATCGTGAAGACTTTTCCCTTTCATAATGGTTTTGCTTTCCATGTAATTGAAACGTTTGATAAATTTAATGTTGGTACGTTCGAGCGCAGACTCAGGGTCAACACCATACAAACGGGCGGCGTTTACCAGCGCAAAAAACAGGTCACCAAATTCGGCTTCCATTTTATCGCTGTCGGCCTTATCTATTTCGTGAGCCAGCTCGTTTACTTCCTCTTTCACCTTTTCCCATACCTGCTCGCGAAATTCCCAGTCGAAACCCACGCCACTTGCTTTTTCCTGTATGCGGTTGGCTTTTACTAATGCCGGCAGTGCCGTTGGAACGCCATCCAAAACACGCTTATTGCCGTCTTTTTCTTTTAATTTCAGCGCTTCCCAATTTTCTTCCACTTTGCGTGCCGAGCCGTTAACATTCACATCGCCAAAAACATGTGGGTGGCGGTAAATCAACTTTTTGTTAATACATTCCAGCACGTCGCCCATATCGAACGCGCCTTTTTCGGAAGCAATTTTTGCATAAAACACAACATGCAGCATAATGTCGCCAAGTTCTTTTTTTATACTCGGCAAATCGTTTTTCAGGATTGCGTCAGCCAATTCATAGGTTTCCTCTATGGTCAACTTGCGCAGCGATTCAAGGGTTTGTTCCTTGTCCCACGGACATTTTTCGCGCAGTTCGTCAATAATCTCCAGCAGTTGTTTAAAGGTTTCTATTTTTCGTTCCATTGTTGTCTCTTTAATATTTTTCGAAATTAATTATTCCCTGAATAACAAAAATAATTCTGCCCATAAAATCAATTTATTTTGTAATTTTGAAACATATAAATCATCAATTAATAGCAACGTTTGGAAAAACAAATTTACCTTGAAGGAATTGACCCACTTGAATTTTACGGGATCAACGACACGAAAATAAACCTGATAAAAAAACTGTTTCCGAAGATAAATATTGCCGCCCGCGGCCAGTCGCTTTTTATACAGGGCGAAGAAAAAGAAATCAAATCGTTCGAAGAAAAAGTTACACTTCTGCTCGACCATTTTTCACAGTTTAATGTTCTTACCGAAGAAAACATACTTGAAATACTGAAGTTGGGAGTTTCATTGTCTGAAGAAGACGGAGCCGGTGAAACCGACATAATTGTTTTTGGGAATTCGGGAAAGCAAGTGCGTGCCCGCACGCCTAACCAGCGCCGCTTAGTGGAAGAAAGTTTTGAAAATGACCTTATTTTCGCAATTGGCCCTGCCGGAACAGGAAAAACATACACAGCTATTGCATTAGCGGTAAGAGCGCTGAAAAACAGGGAAATAAAAAAAATAATCCTGAGCCGTCCCGCAGTGGAAGCAGGCGAAAACCTTGGATTTTTGCCCGGCGACCTGAAAGAAAAAATAGACCCCTACCTTCAGCCGCTGTACGATGCGCTGCAGGATATGATTCATTCAAAAAAATTGGAGGAGTTTATGAAAGAAGGCGTAATACAGATTGCTCCGCTGGCTTTTATGCGGGGACGAACATTGAGCAATGCTTATGTTATACTCGATGAAGCGCAAAACACCACGATAAACCAGTTAAAAATGTTTCTTACCCGTATGGGGCTAAACACCAAATTCATAGTTACCGGCGATGTAACACAAATTGATTTGCCGCAAAAAAGCCAGTCGGGGCTTTTACATGCGCTGAAAATCCTAAAAAAAATAAAATCGATTTCTATTATCCAGTTCGACAAAAAAGATATTGTGCGACACCCGCTGGTTCGTGACATTGTGGAAGCCTACGAAAAACATGCAGAGGAAAATCCTCCTAAACTGAACAAAGGATAGTTTTTAGAAAACAAACAGGAAAAATAACCTGTTTTGCATTTAGGCTTTTTGTTAATTATTTTATGAAATCTGAAATATGAAATATATATGTAATTTAATTTATTATTTTTGTAACAATAATAAATTTATTATTTTTAATACAACACATAAAACTTAAATTATTATGAGCAAATTTGATCGTAGGGATTTTCTTAGAGCCTCACTGTTTGGCGGCATAGCTGCCGCAGCAGTACCCTCATACGCTATGAATACATTGGCCCAATCAGCCAATGCTGTCGCGAGTACTGCTTTAGATACAACTTCCCGTGTATCGCTTGTTACCGGAACCGACCGTGCAGATATGGCGTTCCGTGCTTTACAACCTTTTTCCAAAGAATTAGCGCAAGCTATAGGAAATAAACGTGTTATTATTAAGCCTAATTTGGTTTCTTCTACCATGCAGTTAGCTGCTACATACGCAGAAACATTTGAAGGATTTCTGGAGTTTTTAAAATCAATCGACAAATTAGAGAACGTTCTCGTTTGCGAATCAGCAGCTGACGGCCCTGCTTTACCGGCATTTGAAAACTATAAGTATATCCCGATTATCGAAAAGTATAAGGCAAAAATGCTTGATTTGGATGAAGGCCCTACTCAAGACATTTGGCTGTTGAATGAATTGAATATGCGTCCAATGTCTTGCAGAGTATCTTCGTTAATGACAGATCGCAACAACTTTATCATGTCGGTTGCTCGTTTGAAAACACATGACCGCGTTGTTGTTACCGGCACATTAAAGAATATTGTAGTAGGCGCTCCTATCAAAGACCCCGGTTATGGTTATGGAAGAGACCGTGTGGCTGGAACAAGAAACCATAAAACGTCAGTTCATGGTAATGGGTTCAGAGCTATTAACTTTAATATATTCAACCTGGCATATACGCTTCGTCCCGACTTTGCCTTTATTGATGGCTGTACCGGAATGGAAGGCGACGGCCCTATTAATGGAACAGCGGTTGACCACAAAGTTAGCCTTGCCGGTATGGACTGGTTGGCTGTTGACCGCGTTGCCGTTGAGTTAATGGGTGTTGATACTGGTAAAGTAGGATACATGAATTTCTGTGCCGATGCCGGCTTGGGACAATTCGACCTTAGCAAAATTGAAATCGTTGGAGAAACCCTTGCAAATCATGTCAAATCTTATACGTTATCAAGAAATATAGAAAAACAGTTGGAATGGTTGACCCCGTTAAAGGAAAGAGCTGATTCTTTATATTAATACGGATAGAAATAGTTGTTTATGATGAAAAAAACAGGTTTTTTACGCTATATTATTCTTATTGTTTTATTTGTTGCAAATTCTCATTGCGGATCTGTAAGATCAATGACTCAGGTGCAGCAAATCGAAGTTTCTACTCTTGCCGGCGACGACTCAAGAGGATCGTTAATTGCAGCCATTAAAGACGCAAACTCGCGGACTGCCAATCCTGATAATCCCGTAACTATCCGTTTTGCTAATAGGTTAGCAGGCGAAATCATTCTGTCTATGGACTTGCCTGAAATAGAAAATCATGTTTCTATCGTGGGTAATGTGGCAGACGGTAAACCTACCATCACCATTAACGGATCGGTAAATCCTGCCATTAACGGAGGGTTAGCAGGTGGTTTCAGCCCGGGTTTCAGGCTGTTTTTTGTAACATCGGGTAAAACTGCCTCTTTTGAAAATTTAATACTGACAAAGTCCAACAAAAGCGGAATCACTAATGAAGGAGGTACGGTAACAGTGAAAAACTGCATGTTCTCTTACAATTTGGGAATCGGCAGAGAACATGGTACAGCAGGCGCTATCGAAAGCGAAGGTGGTAATTTAACCGTTATCGGCTCATATTTCTTTTATAATAACGGAGGTATGGGAGGCACCGATGGCAGAATTGGATATGGCGGCGCAGGCGGTATCAATGTTATAAACGGAAATGCTGTAGTAATCAACTCGTCTTTTTACGAAAACGAAGGAGGATTTGGTGGCATTGGCGTTGGCAGCGTTGCCGGCCCCGGTGCGCTCATGGCTTTTAACAGCAACGTTTCGATAGTTAACTGCACTGCAGCCGAAAATTTTGGCGGGGGCAGTATAGTTACCGGCGCTTCAGGCGGATTTATGATAATTAGAGGAAATATGCGTATTTTGCAATCTACTATTGTTGACAACATTGGTGGCGCAGGATTGGGCGGATTCGACGGAATTGATTTCTGCAGCGGCGGTATCCATGTTTTGGCAGGAGTACTCACTTTAGGAGGTAATATTATTGCCGGCAACGTAAATGGAAACGACGAAGATACCGACATAGAAACTCAACGAAGCGGAGAAGTACGTTCTTTGGGACATAACTTGTATGGTATAGCAAATGTAGAGCTTAACGGTACGGGAGATGTAAAAGGAATTGTAATGAGAAATGTGGTGGCAACTACACCGGAAGGAAAATACAAATCCGAAATTACTTCGGGTATTCTTTCTACAATTGCTTTAACGGCAAACAGCCCTGCTAAAAGCAAAAGCACAAGATTTACCGACATCAACCCTGTTCCATCGGGCGATGCCAGTGCCAGATTCTTTACCGATGCGGCAAGTAAATATTCTGCATTGTTGCAAGCCGACCAAAACGGAAACCAAAGGGCTGCCAATCCAAGCATTGGCGCTGTCGAATAGGATAAAAACGATATGCTGATGAATAGAAGAATATTGAGAAAATTCTTTGAAAGTCAAAATCGTTATTCTTAATGTTTAACATCTGATAAAAGAGGCTGTCTTTAAAATGTCAGCCTCTTTTTTTATTTCTATGCAATGAATTGTTTCGGGCTGAAAGCCCATAATCATATAGCGCAGGGCATCGCCCTGCGAGTAGAAATAATTAACCGCTACAGGCTGAAAGCCTGAAATCTAATGATTATGCCCCTTCGGGGCGTTGGTTCGTGGAGTAGTTTGTTTCCGTATGGCGATGCCCTACGTTAATGCCGGCAGGGCCTTGCCCTTTGTTTTCCTCAATTATTAATTAACGAGGTTATTCAGTTATTGCAAAGCAGCGTTTAAATACTATTTTTGTATTTCTATTTAAATAATACGAAATACAATGAATGAAACTTTTGCAAAAACCAAGTACCGGTTACAGTCGGTAAAAACAGGAAATATTTTTGAAGATTCGGGATGGCTGCTTGATGCGCCGCTTGGCGAGGCGGAACCAACATTAATCCGTGCTGTTTACGAAAAAAAACAATTAGACGTAAAAGACGATTCATGGGGATTGTACAAATTTGCTGACTGGCTTCCTGTCAGCCGCACACTAAAAGGTTCGTCGGCGCCTTTAACATACAAAAGCAAAGGGCTTGCGGCAGAACTTGGGTTGAGAAATCTTTGGATTACATTCAGTGGATACTGGCCTGAAAAAGGCGCGCACATGCAAACCGGCTCTTTCAAAGAAACCGAAGCTTATTCGGTTTGCGGGCGAATGACACCTGAAATGAGCAAGGTATTGGTTGTCGCCTCTGCAGGAAACACATCCCGCGCGTTTGCCAAAGTTTGTTCCGAAAACAATATACCATTAATAATATGTGTCCCCGAAGACAATATAAACGCACTTTGGTTCGACAAACCTGTTAAAGATTGTGTGAAACTGATTTGCAGTCGCTCGGGCAGCGATTATTTTGATGCCATTCATTTATCGAACATTGTGGCCGGCATGGACGGATTTATTCCTGAAGGCGGCGCGAAAAACATAGCCCGCCGCGACGGGATGGGAACAACAGTTCTTTCGGCAGTAACCGCCATTGGCAAAATTCCTGATTATTATTTTCAGGCTGTGGGAAGCGGAACCGGCGCCATTGCGGCATGGGAAGCCAATATGCGTTTAATTGAAGACGGACGTTTCGGGAAAAACACTATGAAACTGATGGTTTCGCAAAATAAACCGTTTGTGCCGATATACGATGCATGGAAAGCCGATTCGCGGGCTATACTGCCGCTCGACGATAACCTTGCACGAAGGCAGGTGGAAGAAATTGATGCCAAAGTTTTATCAAACCGCAAACCTCCCTACCCGATTTTTGGAGGTTTATTCGATGCCTTAAAAGCAACCGACGGTGATGTATTGCTGGCATCGAATGAAGAAACTCGCAGTGCCGCAAAACTTTTCCTCGAAAAAGAAGGAAACGACATTCATCCGGCAGCGGCGGTGGCAACTGCTACTTTAATTTCGGCAGTTGAAAACGGCACTGTCGATAAAGATGCGCTTGTTATGCTGAATATTACCGGCGGCGGCGAAATGAAATTCAAAAGCGAAAACACAATACATTATCTTAAACCCGATATCGTTTTCGACATAGATCCGAATCCAGAAGATGTGAAGGAAAAAGTGAAAGCCCTTTTTTAGGCAGTTACTGCTTCGCTTGTAAACGGTTGCGAATATTTTATTTTGAAGGTAATTTTATATTATTTTTGTCGCAAAAACAAACTATATGTTTAATTTTTTATATAACCTTCTAAACGATATTGCAGATGCAATATTCTACGGTATTGTATCTATTTTATGCTTAGTTGCTCTTGCGTTAATTGTTGCCATGCTTTTCCTTTAGTCGCAAAATTTTGAACTATGATTTTTTTATACAAAGTTGCCATATTTCTGTACTCATTAGTTGTACGTATTTTTTCGCATTTTAACGAAAAAGCACGTTTTTTTGTGAAAGGCAGAAAAAACTGGAGAAAAAATCTGGCCGAAAAAATTGACGGTAACGAGCGTTATATCTGGTTTCATTGTGCTTCACTGGGCGAATTTGAACAGGGAAGACCGGTTATAGAGGAAATAAAAAAACAGTTTCCCGAACGTAAAATTGCACTTACTTTTTTCTCGCCTTCCGGCTACGAAATCAGAAAAAACTACGATCTTGCCGATATTGTCGCCTATCTCCCCTGCGATACGAAAAAAAATGCCCGCGATTTTATTTCGCTGCTGAACCCTGAAAAAGTTTTCTTTGTGAAGTACGAGTTCTGGTATTTTTATATTTCAGAACTGAAACAAAGGGAAATCCCGCTTTTTATTATCTCTGCTATTTTTCGGAAAAACCAGCAATTTTTTAAAAATACGCCTTGGGGAAAATTTTACCGTAAAATGCTGTTTCAATTTGAACATATTTTTATACAGGACGAACCGTCGGCACAGCTTTTAAAATCGATTGGGATAACAAATTACACCGTTTCGGGAGATACCCGTTTCGACCGCGTGGCGGCCATTGCCCGAAATTCAAAGGATATACCCGCTATTGAAAAGTTTCGCGGAAATACCCCGCTTTTGGTTGCCGGAAGTACTTGGAAACCCGACGAAGAGCTGCTTGTAGAGTATATTAACAATAACAGGCATGCTAAATTTATAATTGCCCCGCACGAAGTTTCGGAGGTAAATATTAACAGACTGCTGAAAATGCTGAAAGTACCGACAATACGTTTCAGCCTGATTGAAAAAGAAGAAATCGATAACTTTCGGGTAATCGTTATCGACTCTATCGGTTTGCTTTCATCGGTTTACCGTTATGGGAGTGTGGCATACATTGGCGGCGGGTTTGGCGTGGGTATTCACAATATTCTCGAAGCGGCTACTTTTGGGCTACCCATAATTTTTGGCCCTAATTATTCAAAATTTAAGGAGGCTGTCGATTTAAAGTCGAGAGGCGGGGCTTTCACAATTTCAAATTTTAATCAACTTGAGGTTACAGCATACAGTTTATTATATGATAACGAAGCCGGCAAAAAAGCATCGGAAACCTGTTTGAAATACATAGCAGAAAATGTTGGTTCAACAGCATTAATTGTAAAAAAATTGTTAATCGCCGGCCCTGTTTCTTAACCTTTTTGTTAACTATTTTATTATCAAAATATTCGTTTTTTATGTAGTTTGTTTGTAAACAAAAAATTCGTTTACAAATATTATAAATTTCAATTTTGGTAAACTTTTCTTAACAATAAAAACACTTAAAATACATTTAATCAGATAAATAACATATCGAAGTTGATAACTTTTAAATATTTTTTAAAAAAAAATATTCCGAAATATAAGTTTATATTTTATTTTCATGACTTGATTTCAAAGCAGGAAACAGGAGCAAAAAAAGAAACTACTTATATTGACTAACTACTTAATTTTATGGAAAAAATAGCATACAACGAAGCAGTATTATTTGCAACCGCCCCGGTGGTAAAAAAGAGAATTTATTCGCAGGAAGAGGCGGTAACCGCATCGCTTGAATATTTTAAGGGCGACGATTTGGCCGCGAGGGTTTGGGTAAATAAATACGCATTGAAAGATTCGTTTGGGAATATTTACGAATTGACACCCGACGATATGCACCGCAGGCTGGCAAGAGAAATTGCACGGGTTGAAATGAAATATCCCAATCCGCTTACGGAGGATGAAATTTACAGCGTATTAAAAGATTTTAAATACATTGTCCCGCAAGGCGGGCCAATGACCGGTATCGGGAATGATTACCAAATTGCATCGCTTTCAAACTGTTTTGTTGTTGGCAACGAAGGACATTCCGATTCGTATGGCGGCATCATGAAAATTGACCAGGAACAGGTGCAGCTAATGAAACGCCGCGGCGGGGTAGGGCACGATTTGTCGCACATTCGCCCCAAAGGTTCGCCTGTAAAAAACTCGGCATTAACATCAACGGGAATAGTACCGTTTATGGAACGCTATTCAAATTCGACCCGCGAAGTAGCTCAGGACGGTCGGCGCGGTGCGCTGATGTTGTCTGTTTCAATTAAACATCCTGATTCTGAAAGCTTTATCGATGCCAAACTGGAGCAGGGAAAAGTAACCGGGGCTAATGTTTCGGTAAAAATTCAGGACGATTTTATGCGGTCGGTCGAAAATGGTACTCCGTATATTCAAAAATACCCGATTCATTCATCTGACCCGTTGTATCAAAAAGAAGTTGATGCCGGAGCGCTTTGGGCAAAAATTGTAAAAAATGCATGGAAATCGGCTGAACCCGGAATTCTTTTCTGGGATACCATAATTAAGGAATCGATACCCGACTGTTATGCCGATCTTGGTTATCGCACCGTTTCTACAAACCCATGCGGAGAAATACCGCTTTGTCCGTACGACAGCTGCCGTTTGCTTGCTATTAATCTTTACTCGTATGTAGAAAACCCGTTCACGAAACAAGCCAAGTTCAATTTCGACCTTTTCAGAGAGCATATTCATTATGCTCAACGCATTATGGATGATATTATTGATCTGGAGCTCGAAAAAATTGACGCTATTCTCGAAAAAATTTATGCCGACCCTGAAGATGAAGAAATAAAATATATCGAACGCAATTTGTGGGAAAACATTAAAAGAAAAGCTGAAGAAGGCCGCCGTACCGGAATTGGAATTACTGCCGAAGGCGATATGTTGGCCGCGCTTGGCCTTTGTTACGGAAGCGAAAATGCCATTGATTTTTCGGAAGAAGTTCACAAAACAGTTACTATTGAGGCTTACCGTTCGTCGGTTTTTATGGCTAAAGAACGCGGAGCTTTCAAAATTTACGACAGCAAACGCGAGGAAAATAACCCGCTCATTGGACGCATTAAAAATGCTGATTCTGTTTTGTATGAGAAAATGACAAAATACGGGCGCCGGAATATTGCACTGCTAACCATAGCGCCAACCGGCACAACCAGCTTAATGACACAAACCACATCGGGGATTGAACCGGTATTTATGCCTGTTTACAAACGCCGCCGCAAAGTAAACCCCAACGACAAGAACGTTCGTGTTGATTTTGTTGATGAAGTAGGCGATCACTGGGAAGAATTTACAGTGTTCCACCATAAGTTTAGAACATGGATGGAAGTAAATGGATACGATGTAACCCGCGATTATACTCAGGAAGAGCTGGATGAATTGGTTGTAAAATCGCCGTACTACAAAGCTACTTCAAACGATGTCGACTGGCTCGCAAAAGTAAGGATGCAGGGACGAATTCAAAAATGGGTTGACCACTCAATAAGCGTTACCATAAATTTACCGGCAGATGTTTCCGACGAATTAGTTGGCGAATTGTATTTTCAGGCATGGAAAAACGGCTGCAAGGGTGTTACGGTTTACCGCGACGGATCACGTTCGGGCGTGCTTATTTCAAATGATGCGCCGGAAAGCAAAAAATCAGATGGAACATTCCCTACGAAACGCCCTGAAAAATTAGATGCCGAAATAGTTCGTTTTCAGAATAATAAGGAAAAGTGGATTGCTTTTATTGGATTAATGAATGGAAAGCCGTATGAAATTTTTACCGGCTTGTCCGACGATGAAGATGGAATCCTGCTTCCCCGTTCCATAACCAAGGGATACATTATTAAAAGCTGGGAAGACGACGAAACTTCGCGCTACGATTTTCAGTACATTAACAAACGCGGGTACAAAACCACAATCGAAGGTCTTTCGCATAAATTTAACCCGTTTTTTTGGAATTATGCGAAACTGATTTCGGGGACTTTGCGTCACGGTATGCCTATTCATAAAGTTGTTGAACTGGTTACCAGTCTTCAGCTCGACAACGAGACCATTAATTCATGGAAAGCCGGAGTTGCCCGTGCCTTGAAAAAATATATACCCGATGGTACGCTTGTTGAAGATGCGAAATGCGGTGAATGCGGTTCTGAAGAGGTAATTTATCAGGAAGGCTGCCTGACCTGTCTTTCATGTGGTTCTTCAAAATGCGGGTAAACCGGTTAAAATATGAGTTATGAAAGAGGAATGTTTCGGGGAGTTGAAAACACGTAATTTAAAAGTGCAGCAAATTTTCCTCTTTCATAATTCATAACTCATAATTACTTCAGCAGGAAATATGTTAATAAATTTTTTCAACTAATTCCTGAATACGAACATTTTAGCTAACTTTACGTGCGAAATTATGTTACGTTATAAATGAAATTTACTGAACTTGGAATTCATGAGCATCTCCTTGATGCCATTGCCTATATGGGCTTTAACGAGGTAACCCCAATACAGGAACAGGCTATTCCTGAGATTTTAAAAGGAAACGATTTAATTGCCTGCGCACAAACCGGAACGGGGAAAACAGCAGCCTTTTTACTGCCAATTCTCGATTTAATTACTAATTTACCTTCAGGTGAAACTACAACTCTTATCGTAGTTCCTACCCGCGAACTGGCCATACAAATAGACCAGCAGGTGCAGGGCATAGGATATGCTATTGGTATAAACTCCATTGCAATTTATGGCGGAGGCGGAGGCGACGACTGGGGCCAGCAAAAAATAGCCTTAACCAAAGGCGCCGATATTGTTATAGCCACACCGGGCAAATTGATTTCGCATCTGAACCTGGGCTATGTAAAATTCGACACCATAAAATTCCTTATCCTCGACGAAGCCGACCGCATGCTTGATATAGGGTTTTACGACGACATCATCAAAATAATTTCATACCTGCCCAAAAGCAGGCAAACACTGATGTTCAGCGCAACAATGGATCCCAATATACGTGCGTTGGCCAATAAAATACTTCATAATCCGGCAGAAATAAATATTGCCATTTCAAAACCTGCCGAAGGGGTTTTACAGGCTGCGTATTTATGTTACGACCGTCAGAAAATTGACTTAATAAGCCACCTTATTTCTGAAAATCCGGAATATAACAGTATCCTTATTTTTTGTTCAACCAAAAAGAAAGTGGCCGATATTGCCAAAGCGCTGAAAAGGAATAAGCTCGAAACGGAGGCAATTTCATCCGATTTGGAACAGGACGAAAGAGAGGAGGTTTTGTTAAGGTTCAGGTCGAAAAATACGCGCATTTTGGTTGCTACCGATGTTTTAAGCCGCGGAATAGATATTAAGGAAATTAATCTTGTCGTTAATTTTGATGTCCCGGGCGATGCCGAAGACTATGTACACAGGGTTGGCAGAACTGCCCGTGCCGATGCAACCGGAGTGGCGCTCACTTTGGTGAACGAAGACGACATGATAAAATTTCACAGGATAGAGCAGTTTATTGAACAGCAGATTTTTAAGATCCCCATGCCCGAAAGATTTGGCGCAGGCCCCGAATGGAAAATGCGCTCAGGCAGGCATAGCGATGGGCGAAGAAATTTCAAAAAAACAGGAAACAAAAAAAGTCTAAGCCAACACCAGAAACGACATAGGAATTAAGAATTACGAATTGGAGAGACGGGAGAATGTTTTCCCATTTCCTCTGTTTCCTCAATTTTCAGCAATTCCATAATTTTCCTAAGTGCACAACGGGCAACAAATATTTCTTTTTCTACTTTTGCAGCATTAAAATAAAAAATGAAACGGATAGTAGTAGGGCTTTCAGGGGGGGTTGATTCGAGCGTTGCCGCGTACCTGCTAAAAAAACAGGGTTACGATGTGGTTGCGCTTTTTATGGTGAACTGGCACGAGCGTGTGGGGGCAGTTACAAGCGCCTGTACCTGGGAAGAAGACGCGCTAATTGCCGAAATGGCAGCAAAAAAACTCGACATTCCTTTTCATATTGTCGATCTGAGCAAAGATTACAAATGCCGCGTGGTTGATTACATGTTTGCCGAATATCAGGCAGGGAGAACGCCAAACCCCGATGTACTTTGTAACCGCGAAATAAAGTTCGATATTTTTATGGAAGAAGCCATGAAATTAGGCGCCGATTTTGTAGCAACCGGCCATTATTGCCGTAAAAGCGAAATTAATGTAGCAGGAAATACGATATACCGCCTGCTGGCAGGCAAAGACCCAAACAAAGACCAGAGTTATTTTTTGTGCCAGTTAAACCAGAAACAACTATCAAAAGCCATGTTCCCGATTGGCGAACTGCTGAAATCAGAAGTAAGAAAAATTGCAAAGGAACACAATCTTCCCACCGCCGAACGTAAGGATTCGCAGGGGATTTGTTTTGTTGGGAAAGTAGATTTGCCCACATTCCTTCAGCAGCAGCTACAGCCCAAGCCGGGCAATATTATTGAAGTTCCGGCAACGTTCATGGAAAAGAAAAAACAGGTTGAAATAACCGAAGAAAATTACCGAAAACTGTGCTTCGACTTTCCATATAAACCATGGAACGGAGAGATAATCGGCCAGCACCAGGGCGCACATTTTTACACTATCGGACAGCGAAAAGGTCTGAATATTGGTGGGCATAAAGATCCTCTTTTCGTAATTGCAACCGATGTAAACCGAAACATAATTTATGTCGGCGAAGGTCAAAATCATCCGGGGCTGTTTCGACGGGGATTGTTTGTGGATGAAAAGGACATGCACTGGATTAGGCCCGACCTGAAAATGAAATCCGGAGAAAAACAACAGTTCGATATACGTATTCGTTACCGTCAGCCGCTTGAAAAAGGCACAGTACACATGAAAGAAGAGGGCGCGTATTTCATTTTCGAAAACGAGCAGCGCGGAATAACACAGGGGCAGTTTGCCGCCTGGTATTTGGAACATGAATTAATCGGTTCGGGAACAATTTCATAAATAAAACTTCGATTTCCTGTTTCTAACACTTTACTTTATATTACCTTTAGCGCAAAAATTATTAATAATGATAAAATCAATGACCGGCTTTGGTAAAGCCGAATTCGAAATAAACAACAAAAAAATTACTATTGAGATTAAATCGCTCAACAGTAAACAAATTGACATAAACACCAGAATACCGGCGCTGTACCGCGAGAAAGACATTAATATACGGAAAATTCTTTCCGAAAAACTCGAACGCGGAAAGGTTGATTTAAACATTTATGTGGAAAACTTTGGAGAGGAGTCTAATTCAAAAATAAACGAATCGATTCTGAAAGGTTATTACTGTCACCTGAAAAAAATCAGTGCCGATTTGGAACTTTCAACCGACAGCCAAACCTTACTGGCAGCTATGCGCCTGCCCGATGTGGTTAAAATTGAATATGAAACGCTCGATGAAAAAGAATGGGAATCCATTTCCGAAAATATCATGAAAGCGATAGAGGAAATTGACCGTTTCAGGGTACAGGAGGGCGCCGCACTGAAAACCGACATAATGGGGAACATAGGCAATATTCTGCGCCTTCTGAGCGAAATTGCGCCTTACGAGGAACAACGCATCGAATCAATAAAAACACGCTTGAATGAGAGTCTCGAAGATTTGAAACTGAAAGGGAATATTGATGCAAGCCGTTTTGAGCAGGAACTTATTTTTTATCTCGAAAAGCTTGATATTAACGAAGAAAAAGTACGGCTGGCTAATCATTGCGATTACTTTGCAAAAACCATCGACGAAGAAATTAACATCGGGAAAAAACTCGGTTTTATTTCGCAGGAAATTGGCCGCGAAATTAACACCATTGGCTCGAAAGCCAACGAAGTAAACATTCAGCGCATTGTGGTACAAATGAAAGACCATCTTGAAAGAATTAAAGAACAACTTTTGAATGTATTATAATCAGGAGTGCGTATTATGACTGAAATGCCAATATCAAAAGGGAAAATGATAATATTTTCGGCCCCGTCGGGAGCCGGTAAAACCACTATTGTAAAGCATTTACTTCAACAGGGGTTGAAACTCGAATTTTCAATTTCGGCAACCAGCCGCCCTGCCCGGCCGGACGAAATTTATGGCAAAGATTACTATTTTCTTACGCCGGCTGAATTTCAGCATAAAATTAAAAACGATGAATTTTTGGAATGGGAAGAAGTTTATAATGGAATTTTTTACGGTACTCTGAAAAGCGAGGTGGAACGCATCCGTAATATAGGGGGAAATGTGATTTTTGATGTGGATGTGGTTGGCGGTCTGAATATTAAAAAATATTACGGCAGCGAGGCGCTTGCTTTTTTTATTATGCCGCCTTCGGTTGAGGAGCTAAAAAAACGCCTTCAAATCCGCTCAACCGAAACTGATGACAGTATTAAAACCCGTATTGATAAAGCGGAATACGAACTTGGTTTTGCCAAACATTTTGATATAATTTTGGTTAATGACAATATAGAAAACACATTTTTAGAAGCAAAAAAATTAGTTTCCGATTTTTTGAGTAATTAACGCTAATTACAAAATAAAAGCTTCAATTATGAGCAACTTGATTACAAATATAATTTCACCAAAAATAAACTTGGAGTTAACCGTTGGGTTATTTTTCGGAACATTTAACCCAATACACATCGGGCACCTTGCCATTTCCAACTACATGGTGGAATACAGTTGCATTAATCAGTTATGGTTTGTGGTTTCGCCGCAAAACCCGTTCAAAAAAAAGTCAAGCCTGTTAGACGATTACCAGCGGCTTGAAATGGTTCACCGCGCGGTAGGTTCTGATTTTCGTTTCAGAGTTTCGAGTATTGAATTTAATATGCCCAAGCCAAGTTATACCATCGATACACTCACCTACCTGAATGAAAAATATCCTAAATATAAGTTTAAAATTCTGATGGGATCTGATAATATTGAAGATCTTCACAAATGGAAAAATTACAAACAGATTTTGGACAACTACAGTATATTGGTTTATCCGCGTCCGGGTTTCGAAATATCTAAAAATGAGCTTCATCCAAATATTTCTATTATCAATGCGCCGGTGATGGATATTTCATCCTCCTTTATACGAAATGCCATACACGATGGGAAAGACGTTCGCTATTATGTGCCACCCAAAACATGGGAGTATATAGAAGAAATGAATTTCTACAGGTAACACAAAACGGGTCTGTTAAGTTAAAATTTATAACCGATTTTTGAAATGATGAATAATGTCCTTGTTTTTGGAAAAAGAAAAATGTATTTTGTTTTTTATGCAATAAAACAAAAACAGTATCACAAAAGCGTCTATGTATAAATCTTTCAAATCGAAGATAAACAAAGGTTTCAAATAGATATAATCAAGGCTGCCACCCCAGCAAAAGGTATCAACCAAGGAACATAGCAGTGCTGCAAAAGCAAAAATGAATGCAGTGTTGATTATTTTTGCATTACCTGATATGGTTTTGAATAAATCGTACAGAAAAACAATAAGTATGAATGCAAAACAACGTATGATAGCATGTGTCCAAAATCCCCACCCAAGTTTAAATAAATAATTGACATACGAGTAGTGCAGACTTAATTTCGGTTTGAAATAAAACACAGGTGGTATTATATCGAAATTGATGTCTAAAAAATACCGGTTAATAACAATCTTAATTACTTGGTCGATAACAAAAAGAGCGATTGCCCACAACAAAACTGCCCTTGTTTTCACTTGTCTAAATTTTTTTTGCCCGTTTTTTCTAAAAACATCTTATTGTAGTATATTGTCAACATTTAACAAAGGATATTCGTCGAAGGCGTAAAGTATCGTTGATAAATACCGTTCGCCGGTATCGGGCAAAATGACTACGATGTTTTTACCCTTGTTTTCAGGTAGTTTACCTAACTGAAGCGCAGCATGTACTGCCGCTCCTGAGGAAATTCCCACCAAAAGCCCTTCCGTTTTTGCAAGTTGGCGGGAGGTACGTACAGCATCGTCGTTCGACACCTGAATGATTATATCGATTACCGAAGCGTCATAAATTTCTGGCACAAAGCCGGCGCCAATACCCTGTATTTTGTGAGGGCCGGGATTACCACCGGATATTATCGGTGAATCGGCAGGCTCAACTGCAACAATCTGTATGTTGGGTTTCAGCTCTTTTAGTCGCTTTCCGGTGCCGCTTACCGTTCCACCGGTGCCAACGCCTGCAACAAAAATATCAATATTTCCGTCGGTATCGCGCCAAATTTCTTTAGCTGTTGTATGGAAATGCACTTCCGGATTGGCATAGTTTTCAAACTGTTGCAGAATAACCGCATGAGGTGTCTCAGCCTGCAACTCATTTGCTTTGTTTATTGAGCCTTTCATACCTTCAACACCTGATGTTAATACCACCTCTGCGCCAAGCGCTTTCAGCAGATTGCGCCTTTCAATACTCATGGTTTCGGGCATGGTCAATATCAGCCGATAACCTTTTATTGCAGCGACAAAAGCCAGTCCGACGCCTGTGTTTCCGCTTGTAGGCTCAATGATTACGGAATCAGGTTTTAAAACGCCTTTTTTTTCCGCATCTTCAATCATCGAAAGAGCGACGCGGTCTTTTACACTTCCTAAAGGGTTAAAGTACTCAAGTTTACCGATTATTCGTGCTTCGACATGGTATGATTTGGCATAATTTTTCAGTTCCAATAAGGGAGTATTGCCAATTAAGTCTGTTAGTTTGCCTGCTATTTTCATATCAATCTACATAATTTAACGCTTCAAATATAATGGTTTATTTTTTACTGGTCTTTTTTACCTGTTTAACCGTTTTTTTTCAGTTTACGATTAATTAACCATTTTTTACATAGATTCAGATGATTTCAAATACTGATTTGCATGAGTTATGAAGAAAAATATAGGTTTGTATATATGTGATATTTATCAAAAGACAGAATTTCAGGAAGATATTTGTTGAAGTTGAGCATATTATTTCCTTTGTTTTTTTTTACTTTGCCTAC
>Ga0082212_10000780_pt1 | contig 46480 bp, 52 predicted proteins | sample TergutNt197P3_FD_71548 | JGI IMG/M metagenome (GOLD analysis project Ga0082212, IMG submission 71548) | Neocapritermes taracua P3 segment gut microbial communities from Petit-Saut dam, French Guiana - Nt197 P3 | ecosystem: Host-associated > Arthropoda: Insects > Digestive system > Gut ... | reverse complement strand
GCTGACATCTATTTCGGCAGACTCGCCTTTAAGAGCCGCTTTTATGGGGTTAATCAACCGATTGGCGACCAACAGGGTGTTGTCCTGCGTGTCGAGATGACCGCCTTTCACAGAAACCCCTGTCACCTCCATCGCGGCTAACTCGGCGATTTTTATGACAACCTCATTTGAAATTTTAAGACTGCCCGCTATCGTATTGGTTCTTGTTTTCATATCAAATTTTCTCCAGGATTCAATAAAATACTTGTGGTATACTATTTCTATTAAGAATAGTATACCACAAATTTTGTAAAGGTGCAATAGAAATTTTAGTTGATTTCAACAATTGTAATATTCTCGGCGAGGACATCCACTTCAGAAAGCAGTGCATCCTTGATTTTTGCGGCGCATTGTGCGGTCAGACCATCGGTGCGGACAATAATATTAGTCCCTTTATCCGATATGTAGCACAACACATCAGAAAATCCCTGCGCTTTGAGAACCGCCTCCACCCGCGCTTCACTTTCAATGAAATCGCCTAAAGTAGCCGCTTCATATGCAATCGCCTGAATTTCTTCACTGCGGACATCTCCGCCGGAAATAATCGTCTGCAGAAATTCCTTAGCCTCATCACGGCTTTCGCGTTTAGAAAGTCTTGCTTGTGCAAAGAACGCCGAAACATCGTCATCATTGATTTCTCCGCCGGAAACGAACTGCGCGTCTCCGTAATTAACACCTCTGTCGGCTTCGGCACTGTTTTCGGTGCCTTCCTGATTTTCGCCCGCACCGCCGCTTTCCGTTTCGGCGGGTTTGATGCTTCTGTTGGTTGTAACCGAGTAATTAGCGAATACCGCCAATCCGAGCAGCAGGCACAACCCCGCGATTATAATCTGTTTTTTCCCGATTATCATATTTACTCTGAGTCTTTTGATTTTGTTCATTGCCTTGTTCATTGTAATGTTCTCCTTCATTAAAAATTTTTCTTTTTGGCGTTAAATTTCAAGCTGCGCTTTTGTTTAACAAGTAACGCTGATTCTTGTTGTAGCGATTCCCAAAACGCGTGAAACAAGTTCAACAATCTTTTGTTTCACGATAATATCGTCTCCGCCCTCACAGATAATCGCCACCCCGCGGACTTTTGGGGTTATAACGGTTCTGACGCCCGAACCTCTTTCGGAATAAACCGTTTCGGAAAGGCTGTCGAGTGTAACCATGATGGTCAGTTCTCCCACCCCGTTAATGGCGGAAACGGCTCTTTCGAGTTCCTTTTCCAACTGAGTTTCATAGTCGCCGGCACTGATATTTATGTCTTCGCCTGAATTTGCGTTTTTGCCGGAAGTTCCCGATATGCCCGAAAACATCTCGCTTATAAAAATCAGCAGTATCAGCGCAAATCCTCCGTAAACGATGATTTTCACCGTCTTTTGATTTTTGAACGCCGAATTTAAAGTTCGCAAATCAAAGATTTTAGTGCTTTTCTGTTCTTGTTTAACATCATTAAGTAAAAACTCTTGTTTTGAATGTTCATTCATATTTAAACTCTCCCGATACAATTATAGTTCCCCCTACCTCCTTTTGGACGATTTGAACGGCTTCTCTAAGCTTTTCGAGTTCTTCCTCATTTGGTTCATCGTCCTCCTTATCGGCAACTTCGTCATGCAAAGACTCTTGTGTTTCTGCCGCCAATCCGCCGGGCAAGCCAAGCTCACCCTCCGAATTTTGTTTTGCAAGAACAAGCCTAATTTCATTAATAGATATGCTGTACTTGTCTGAAATATTAACAATTACATAAATTTCTTCGGGGAAAATCTCTTCCTCACTCAAAACCCGTGAAACATTAGCGTGTATTTCACGTTCGACAGCGCGTTTTTGAGCGTGAGCGTATTCTTCTTCAAAATTTACATAAGGGAGTTTCTCATCTGAAAAATTTATCCCGTGAGCAAGATTAATCCGACCGCTCGTGAAAAAAAACGCCAGTACGCTCAAGAAAAAACAGGCAACCAGAAAATCGGTCTGCTTTTTAAAAGTGTTCTCGGGAATCAGCATTTTGAAAAGATACAAAGCAATTGAAGTCAGGCATATATTTAACAGAATCTCTCTCATTTTTAACCCCCTGTTCCTATCCGAATCATCAGCGCGACAGAAACCAACATAATCAGCGTAAAACAAACCACCATCGCTAAAATGATTGAGAGTACGCTTTCGCCGCTTTTCAGAAGTGAGCCGAGTCGGGTCGAACCGAATAGTTCGCTGACCGCCGCCGCGAATGTCAACGCCATTCTGAAACAGACGACCGAGATAATCGACGGCAGACAAACTGCGGTAATCGCGATGATTCCGAACGCGCCGGTACTGCTCTTCAGTACAGAAACACTGCCGTTTACCACGCCCAATGCATCTGAAACCGCGCCGCCGATGAACGGAACGCCCCCCGAAACGGTGAATTTGACCGCTTTCATCGCTACTGTATCCGTATTCCCCGACACAAGACTTTGAACCGTCAGCAACCCCGCAAAAATCGTCGCTAAAAACCCCAATACCCATATGATAACCGTCTTTACCGTTTTCGCCAGATTTTCCGTTTTTAAGTCGGGGCTGACCGCTCCCGCGATTGACACGCCCAAAACAGAAGCAGACAGAGGCATTAACGCCGTAATCATTACCTGTGAAAAGACCTGCGCGGCGAGCAGCACCGACGAATTAAACAGATTCGCCGACACAATCTGACCCATTACCGCCATAATCCCCGCCAAAATGGGAATAAAGGTCAGCATAAACGCCGCCGCCGCCGTAAGCGTCTGACTCGTTCGCGCAACGCTTTCGGCGATTGCCGCGCTCATAATGCCCGCCCCGGCGAGAACGCCCGCCATTTCAAAAGCCTGAACAGCCGCCGTCCCTGATTTTGCCCCCGAATCTCTAAGTGTTTCGGCGGCGGCGCAAAGTATAATCACCCCCGCCAATGATATAAACATCTTAAGCGGCTTTGTGATTTCTTTTTTCAGCAAATCCCATATCTCCGACACAACCATGCCGAACGTCAATTCGAGGGGTCGGACTTCGTCCATGAATTCTCGTGCTGCTTCGGGAAGAGCGTCGGAAATTTCATCTTGCTTGAAATTAGGAACGAATTCCTCTGCCGAGGCATGAACGGACGGAAAATATATTACTATAAGTATAATTAATATAATGTTTTTCATTTTTTTACGTCCTAAAGATTTATCAAATTTGTGATGATGTCCACAACGCCCTTAAAAAGAGGCAAAGAAACCAGAACAATCGCTAATTTTCCGCCCATTTCGATTTTTGCCGCGATTGCCGTTTCGCCTGAATCCCTGCAGGTATCACTCGCTAATTGCGTGATATAACATATAGCGAGCGCTTTTAGTAAAGCCGCACCGTAAGCGGCGTCAATGCTGACCGCGTGAATGAGTTCTTCAATGGTGTCAATAACAGGCGTGATTTGTCTGACTATAACGAGCAGTATAATTATGCTCGCAATCAACGAAATGTACATTCCGAATTCGGGCTTGTACTGTTTCAGGACAAGCGAGACCATAGCGGCAATCAGACCCGCCGCTACGAGCGGAATCATGTTCATATTTATACCTCCTCGAGAACGTCCGGAAAGTCCTCGTCAAGCTGCGCTCTTCAGGGCAGGCTAAGCCTGTCCTGCACGGACTGTGCGCTTGTTCAGTTCTTCAAAATCCGAATACATTTTTAATCGTGTCAAACAAAACACTGATTTCTCTGATGACCATAAGCAGCACCACCACTAATCCCGCTATGCTTACCATGAGGGATTGTTCTTCCCGTCCCGATTGTTTAAGCAACTGTGAAAGAACGGCAACGATGATGCCCACCCCCGCGATTTGAAAAATTAATTCAAGTTCCATTTTACATACCTCATATCACGAGTATCGCTACAAATAATCCCGCTAAAATCCCGACCGAACGGTAGAGTCTTCCTTTTTTCATGTATTGTTCATGGGCGATTTCGATTTGCTTTGCCAGCAATTGTGAATTCATTTCGAGCATTGACAGTTGCCCGTTAATGTCGCTTGTCCCTAATGACAGTCCGATTGATTTGACGATTCCCCGTTCGGACTCTTCAAGTTCGGTCAGTTCATTGGCAACAGAAACCCAATTTTCGCGACCCGCGCCGCCCCATTCCGACACTCTTTGAATAAATTCATACCGTGATAATTCCTGAAAGAGTTCCTTGACGGGCAGGGCGCGGTATCGGATTAAGAGTGCCATTTCCCTGAATACCTGCGTCAGTTCACGGAGCAACTCCTCCCGTTTTTTCAACCGGCAGGAAAAATAAAGTCCCAGCCCCGTTCCCACTACCAGCGAAACCGCCGCTGTTATTATTTTCGGATTGTTTATTAGTTCCATAAAATTCAACCTTTCCTATATTTTTTCCAAATCCTAACAATGCAATGTGAGAAATTCCGCCTGTGGCGAGTAACGCCCGAATTCTTTCGGAGGAATAAGCCTCTCGTAATCCGCCGCTGTGTGCCGTCAGAATCATTTTCACGCCGGAATTCACCATCGCCGCGATTTCTCCGACCTCCCACCCGATTTCATCGCAGACTACATATTCGGGGGAGAGGCTTCGTAAAGCCGTCATAATCCCCTCCCCTTTAGGGAAGTTGTTCAAAACATCGGTGTTTTCGCCTACATTGAGTGACGGAACCCCTTCCGATACCGCCGCAACCTCGGAACGCTCGTCGATTAACGCGATTTTGTGTTTCGCTGAAATCAATCGGCATAAATCACGTAAAACCGTTGTCTTGGCGCTCAGCGGTCTGCCGATAATAAGAAGTCCGTCAAATTTCTCCTCGGTCTGCCTCACTCTTGAATACAAATCCCCGGCACACCCTATATACTGTCTCGCGATTCTGAGATTGACCGATGATACATTGCGAATATTCTCGACTTTTCCGTCCCGTAATACCGCTGTTCCGGTAAATCCGGCACGGTGACCGCCCTCAAGCGTCATCCAACCCTCTTTAAATTGTTTTTCAAAGCTGTGTATAGAGTAACCACAGAACTCTCTCAAACATTCGTTAATCTGCTCTGCCGTGACGATATGATTTCCCGCCAAGCCCTCAGACAGGCAAATTCTGCTCGCAGACTCTTGTTTTGCACCCATACACTCAAGTATAACAGGTTGTCCCGCTCTCAGGCGGATTTCGCTCACGTTATCGGTTATATGGCGGGGTAAATCGGAACATCGGGATTTAAGACTGCCGAGATAACCGATTGCCTGTTCAAACGGCGTTTTTTTTGTTGTAATCATTTTTTTCTTGTCCTTTATTTTAATGTAGCTGAATCAATCCGTTTTACAAGATTTTTCTTCGCTCTTGTAAATCTTATGCCGGTTAAAAGAAAAAAATAACGAGAAAATTTCTTGTTATTAATTAAATGTAAAACAATATTTGACAAATTAAAATAAAGGTGATATAATGAATTTGATATACGTATTATTTAGAATCTGTAGTTAGTACAAAGAGGTAAAAAAATGGCTGTAAATAACAATAATGAAATCAACAAGATGTTCGGAACCGAAGATGAACCGATATTGCCGCCGCCTGACCCGGAATTGAAGACCTCTCCTTTAGGAGACGCGTCAACGCCCGGAGCGTCGCCCTTTCAAGACGACAGTATGAAAATCCCCCCGCATATTGACTTTTCGGAGTCGGGAGGGGGAGATTCGTCAGGGCATGACGCTAAAATCGGCGACCACAGCAGTTTCGGTTTCTCGAAATATCATTCACCGAGAGCTAATTTGAAAATCATGCTGATACTCGTTCCGCTCGTGCTCGCGATTGGTGTGGGTATCGGTATATTCGCCACACGGAATTATTTTTTCGGGTTTGAGATTTCAGCCGAACACTCGGCAGCGGAAGACGCAATGCGCGAAATCTATGATTATATTACTAAAAGTACAACGCCCCTCGAAAAAGTGATATTCAACGACTCTTTTGTCAACAATAAAAAGGGTGAATGTGAAATTGTTGTCTTCACCGTTATTGAGGAGTCTCTCGCTAATTTCCGTGCAGCGGCTTTCCGGGTGGTTGTGGATAAAAATACAAATACCACTGACGTTTTCCCTGAATTTAATCAGGAAGAATACGACAGACTGATGAACAGCGAAAACGAGAGCGACCGTATTCAAGCGCAGATTCTTCGTAATTTAAGTGATGAATTTGAACGATGTCTTGCAGAAATCCAAAGCGGAAAATGGGTTAATGTCGACCCCGCTTATATAAACGTGAGAATCAATAAATAAGACGGAGTAGTACAAGTGTCCATGTATTTAGAAACTTTTTTGTATTGGCTTTTTCTATTTTATTTATATAATGTAATGGGTTGGATATTGGAAAGTTCCATCGAATCGGTTAGCCATAAACGCCTAATCAACAGAGGTTTCTTAACGGGTCCGTACATTCCGATATACGGAATGGGCGGAATTCTGTTTTCGTTAATCGGAATGCCGCTTAAATTTGCCTATGATAACCCTTATGTGAATATAATTTTAGTGTTTGTGGCAGGCTCGCTGACCGCCACTTCCTTGGAATACGCAGCGGGGAGTTTTCTTGAACGCGTATTCAAAAAACAACTTTGGGATTACAGTGCGCTTAAAATCACAAACAAGTTTTCCTATAAAAACAGGATTTCGCTTGTTTCATCGCTCTTTTGGGGGTTTTGCTCTGTCTTTATGACATTTTTCTTGTATGACATTGTTTCGGCTTTTACATTGTCTTTGAATGTTCATCTGCTTTCCGCAATCGGTATCGCTATGACTTTAATCGTGGGAACAGACGCGATGATTCAAATAAGACGACACATAAATATACAAGAATCCTTAAAAAAGCTGTCGGTTGAACAATTGAGAGAAATCCTGATGAAAAACTTGCTCAAAACAGGTAAACGCCGGCAGATTCGCGAATTCCGCGATGCTGTGTTTAAAAATATCAACAACAATATTAAAAAGAATATTGAAACCATTCGCAAACTCCGTCCCAACAGCGAACCTGCCGCGAGTGAAATAAAAAACGAAAACGAGGAATGAGAATGAAACATATACTTTCGTATAAAGACGATATTGCGGATATTCTCGGTGCTCCTGAAATGATTAAAACCAAAGACTACGTTCAGCATGGGGATGTTTCGGTTTTTTCTCACAGTGTCGCGGTCGCTGAGTATAGTTGCCGATTCGCACGTAAAATGCGTATAAAAGTGGACTTTCGCAGTTTGATTCGCGGCGCATTGCTACATGACTTTTTCCTGTATGACTGGCATGATGACTGGGACAAACTCCACGGATTCAAACACCCGAGAATCGCGTTGGAAAACGCCGACAATCAATTCTCACTGAATAAGAAAGAGCGGAATATTATCCGAAAGCATATGTGGCCCATGACTTTTATAAATATGCCCACCTGTAAAGAAGCGTGGTTGGTCTGTTTTGTCGATAAATACTGTTCCCTCCTTGAAACTTTTAAAATATTTAAGTATAATTACCATAACGAACCTGTTATATGAATGAGAAACAAACGTTTGCAAATCGGCTTTGCGAACAGGAAACAAGAGAAAAAATCTCCGAAATTTGCAGAAAAATGTGGCAACTCGGCTGGGTCGCCGGCAGCGATGGGAATGTGTCGGTTAAATTAAGCAAAAACCATTTTTTAGTCACGCCTTCGGGCATCAGTAAATCTGACATTACGCCGGAAAGCGTCATTCTTGTTTCGGCAAACCATTCTGCTGATGAAATCTGCGTAAGAAAACCGTCGTCTGAGTTTAAAATGCATCTTCGCTGTTATACAGAGCGCGGGGATGTAAATGCGGTAATCCACGCTCACCCGCCTTGCGCGACTGCGTTCGCGGTTGCGGGGGAACCGCTTGACGATTATTCAATTATGGAAACAGTGCTGACCATTGGTTCGGTTCCGGTGACTCCTTACGCAACACCCTCCACCGAAGAAGTCGGCAATTCGATTGCACCTTTCTTGCCAAACCATGACGCTCTGCTTTTACAAAATCACGGCGCATTGACGGTGGGTTGCGATTTAATCACCGCTTTTCACCGAATGGAAACGCTGGAACACTCGGCGAAAATCATACTAAACACAAGAATTCTTGGCGGAGCGGAGGAAATTTCTCGCTCTGATATAGAAACATTATGTAAAATGCGTTCCCGGTACGGCTTAACCGGAAAACATCCCGGTTATAAAAAGTATTCATAAAAAAAGCAGGAGTTTTTAACACCTGCTTTTTTTAGTTCAAATTTGTTTATAAACTTACCCTTGTTTTACTTTCGCATTCATTTCTTTGAGTCTCGCTTCTATAATACCCTTGTTTTCACCTCTCATTTGGGTGTAGGATTCACCCAAAACAATGACCGGTTTTGAAAGCTTTTCCACAGGGGAATCTAATACAGGGTCGCTGACATCGGCACCTATACCGTTCTTGAAATCCCACACAGGCGTTAGTGTTCTGATTTTTTCTAATATATCGAGATGCGTATCCGTCCATTTGTAGTCCTGTTTCGCTTTATCGCGACCATGTTTCTTCATTTCCTCATCAAAATTGGCTACGATTGAACACTGTGTCCATGCCTTGAATCCATCTCTGTTTTTAGAACCGGCAACAAGCATTAACGCATCCTGCTTTCCGCGATGGAAAAATTCGCTTGACTGAGGGTCACGCGGGAAAGGAACAATCCCTATTTCATCGTCATCCCACTGCTCTCTTTCGCTTATGGGTGCGAGGGTTTCCTGGTATCTCCACGGTCCGTCATTCCAAAACAGAACCTCTCCGCTTCTGAACTGCGCGGGTCCGATTTGAAAGTTGGATATTTCATGGTAGGGGAAACGGAATTCCTTTTTGGCGAGTTCCTGCAGAAACTCCATAGCGCGTTCAATACGAGAATCGTCCATATTGCTTTTGAGCAATCCGTCTTCAATCGAGATTAACCCTGTTCCGGTGGAAAGGATAGCTGCTTCATCAATGTAGTAGCCGACAATCCCCCATTTTTTACCCGGTTCGGAGAATTCCTGACACATACTGCGGAACGTATCCCAAGTCCAGTTGTTCTGCTCCCACAAGTCATACGGGTCGTTATCAAACCCCGCTTCTTCAATCACGCTTTTTCTGTAATACAAAAGCGCGGATGAGTTGTTCAGTTCGGTTACTGCGGTGTAATTTTTTCCGCCCCACTTGAACAAGTCAATCACATCTCTCGTCGGATTCCATTCTTCCCCGCTTAAATCAATCAGGTCGTCAATGGGGGAGAATTGGTCGGCATGCACGCCATAAGGGAACCCGCGTTCTTCAAACAAAAAGAAATCGGGGGATTCTCCTGACATAACTAATGTAGATAATCGGGAATACCTGTTTTCGTAAGATGTATTGAGAACGGTGAAAATCTGCCTGTCAACCGCTACCTCATTTCCCTGCTCATCAACGGTTGTTTCTTCGGAAGGCCAGTACCGCGCTTTATACAATTCCGCCGTCGGTGAACCCTCATCCAAACTGTACCATGACAGTATTTTTAGTTGCTCGGTAACTTCTACATCCGGTAAAGCGTTATGGTCTTTGAGCTCTTTCGCTCTCCTCTTAACACCTTCATGTGTGTTGTTAAGTACATCATCTTCTTTTTGTTTACAGGCGGTCAGGGCAGAACAAACCACAAGTGCGAGTACAACCATCAGCGGTATGATTTTTTTGATTTTAGATTTCATAAATCGTTCCTCCTTATTAAAATAATTGATACACTTTATATTATAACATTTTTATTTACGAAAATCAATGCTTGATTGTCACAAAATAAATGCTGAATTTTTGTTGATATTATACAACAGACTTATGAAAACTTTATATGATTAAGACATTTTAAAGTTCAGAAATGTCACAGTCACACTCTTTATTCTCGATAGCTGTAATTTTATCAACCCTCAACGAATGTCTTCCCCCGATGAATTCGGTTTTAAGCCATATATCAAGCAATTCCCATGCATTCCCCTCACCTAAAGTCCTTCCGCCTAAGCAGATGACGTTGGAGTCGTTGTGCATTCTCGTATACTTCGCCGAGTAATAGTCGGCGCATAACGCGGCTCGAATCCCTTTAATTTTATTTGCTGCAATTGAAACACCGATTCCCGTTCCGCAGATGATAACCCCTTTGTTTTTATCGGGGTCTTTCAGGACTTTTCTGCAAACGCTCTCGGCAATGTCAGGATAGTCAATACTTGAACCGTCACACCCGCAATCCACATATTGCATACTGAGCCTTTCCAAATTTTTTTTAAAAAACTCTTTTAAATCATACCCTGCGTGGTCCGAACCTATTATAATCATTTCTTTACTCCTTGATTTTATGCTCAATCATATTTACAAGACGAATGACTTCATCGCCAAATTTTAACCTGTCAACCGTATCTGAGAGTTGATTAACTTTTTGAGAAACTCTTTCATATATGGTATAGCATCGAATAACGCACCTAACTTTTTACCGTGTTCGACTTCTATGACAGAAATGCTTTCATGCATATCCGTCATTTCCGATTGCATAGAATCCATTCGTCTGTCCATAGAATCCATTCGTCCGTCCATAGATTTCATTTGCTTACGCATATCTGTCATTTCATTTTGCATACTTTCAAGTATTGATAAGATTTTTTCTTCGTTTTTCATAAACTTCTCCTTTCAATCCGAGATTCTTCCCGTTCTCTTTCAGCCTGAGGCTTTCGTATATAGACCGGCATAAGCTTTTTTGCTGTTGTGAATTCTTTCGCAGCGAAACATACACTCGCGGCGTTCTGGTAGCGGATGATTTCCGGCGCGATGGGCAACCCCAACTTTGACTCTGCCAACTCCGCGCCGTCGCCCACCAAAACAACCCCTTTATCAGAAAAATCAACTAACTCCTCGCCCAGTTCGTCCAATGAAATTGCGCGGTCGGGTGTAAGCCGTTTGACAACCTTTCCGTTGATGTCAAACAAAGCGTTATAGACTTGGTTTCGGCGGGCATCCATGACCGCGCAGACGATACAGTCACGTCCGATAAGATTATACGCCATTGAAAGCAAAGTCGAAACACCGCTGACCGGGATTTCGCGTACGAATGCCATTCCCTTAACCGCACTGACGCTTATGCGAAGTCCGGTGAACGAACCCGGTCCGCTTGAAACCGCTAAAGCGTCAATCTCATCAAGTGATATTCCCGCCGCTTTCAGGACACTTTCGACTAACGGAATAAGCGTCTGCGAATGGGTGATTTTTACATTTACAGCGGCATAACCTAAAATCTTGCCGTTTTCCGTAATTGCACAAGACGCAGCGGTCGCCGAACTGTCAAGTCCGAGAATAATCAATCGAAATAATCCTCTCATTCTTCCCGATTTTCTCTATTTTTACCGTGTGGATTTTCTCAAAATCATCCGCCAATTCGGGAATGTTCTCTGCCCACTCAATCGCGATTATACCTTTGCCGATATAATCATAAAATCCAATAGCATACAAATCATCGGCGGTATGGATTCTAAACAAATCAAAGTGGATTAATCCGGGGAATTCATTCACCAAAGCGAAAGTCGGGCTTGTGATATTGTCGGTGATGTTTAACCCCCGTGCCATTCCTTTGATGAAGTGGGTTTTTCCCGCACCCATTTCTCCGTAAAGTAAAACCACACTGTCTTTATTCAAACCCTCCGCGAATGTTTCGCCGGCTTTCAGTGTTTCTTCAACCGAGGAAACCTTGAGTTCCATTAAAACAAACCTGTGATATTCCCTGAGGAATCTATATCAATATGATTTGCGGAAGGCACTTTCGGTAACCCCGGGAGTGTCATGATTTCACCGGTCAGTGCTACTATAAACCCTGCGCCCGCCGACAATTTCAAATCGCGGACGGTTATGCGGAATTTTTCGGGAAGTCCGAGTTTAGCGGGGTCATCGGAAAAGGAATACTGCGTTTTCGCGATGCATATCGGCAGATTCGCGAATCCCAGATTTTCTATATCCGAAATGGTTTTTTCCGCCGCTTTTGTATAATCAACACCATCTGCGCGGTAGATTTCTTTTGCGATTTTTTCGATTTTATCTTTTATAGAGTGTTCTGTATCATAAAGCGGTTTATAATTTGACTTTTCTTTTTCACAAGTTTCGATAACCGCTTGCGCTAACTCCGACCCGCCCGCTCCGCCCTTTGCGAAGACTTCCGTCGTCACGGCTTTGACAGATAATTTGTCACATTTTTCCTTTATGAAAAGCAAATCCTCTTTTGTGTCGGTATGAAATCGGTTTATCGCAACGATTACCGCGACACCGAATTTCTTTAGATTTTCTATATGGGTGATAAGGTTGATGATTCCTTTTTCAAGTGCCCCGCCGCCATTATGCTTCAATGCCCTGACTGTCGCAACTAAGACGGCACAATCGGGTTTGAATCCCGCTAAACGGCATTTTATATCGAAGAACTTTTCTGCTCCCAAATCCGAGCCGAATCCCGCTTCGGTGACGGCATAACCGGTTTCTTCGGATTTACCCGCCAATTTTAAAGCGAGTCGGGTCGCTCTCACTGAGTTGCACCCGTGAGCAATGTTTGCGAACGGACCGCCGTGAATAATCGCGGGGGTGTTTTCGATTGTTTGCACAAGATTAGGGTTAATTGCGTCTTTTAACAGTGCCGCCATTGCTCCTGTGGCACCCAAGTCTTTCGCAAAGACAGGTTTGTTATCATAGGTGTAAGCAGTTAAAATCCGCCCGATTCTCGACTTTAAGTCGTCCAAATCCTCCGAAAGACATAAAATCGCCATAACCTCACTCGCAACGGTTATCGTGAATCCGTCCTGTCGGGGAACGCCGTCGACTTTTCCGCCAAGCCCCACAACGATATTCCGCAGAGAACGGTCGTTCATGTCAAGACAGCGTTTGATAAGCACCCGCCGCGGGTCAATTTCCAACGCATTGCCCTGTTGAATATGATTATCCAACAACGCGCAAAGCAAGTTGTTTGCCGAAGTCAGCGCGTGTAAATCCCCGGTGAAATGCAGGTTGATGTCTTCCATAGGCAAAACCTGTGAGTATCCGCCGCCCGCCGCTCCGCCTTTGATTCCGAACACCGGTCCCAGTGACGGTTCACGCAGCGCGAGTATCACGTTTTTCCCCGCTTTGCAGAGTGCCTGCGCCAAACCGATACTGACCGTAGTCTTTCCCTCACCTGCAGGTGTGGGGTTAATTGCAGTAACAAGGATTAGTTTGCTGTTGGATTCTCCGCCGTCTTTCACCGTAATTTTCGAGGTGATTTTCGCTTTGTAATGTCCGTACGGTTCAACTTCTTTCGCGGGGATTCCGAGAGACTCGGCGATTTCTGTTATGGGCTTCAGTTTTGCGGCATTCGCGATTTGTATATCAGTCAGCATGGTTACTCCTAAATAACTTATTTGAGGATAGGTTCTTACTGTAATCATTCTACCATAAATTTTCAAATAATGCAATAGGTCAGGAAAAAATTCCGCAAAAATTTAGTTTTGCAAAAAGTCCGAAAATATGATTCAATTGCAATTCTCCGATAAATAAGAGCGGATTCAGTCGAATCCGCTCTTATTTGTTGCTCTTGTTTGGCTTAATCAATCGTCGCGCTTGTCAAAGCGAACTTAAATTCCATCTCGTTGGTTTCTCCGAAATTATTATACCGTATTACTTTTACGGTGACAACATCGCCGATGCTCAAATCCTTAAGAATATTCTGTATATCTGCGGCGACCTCGACTTCTTCGCCGTTAATCGCGATAATAATATCACCGCGGGATAGTCCGCTTTCCGCCGCAGGCGTACCGGGACTGACAGACTCAATTAAAAAACCGCTGACATCATCAAAATAGGGCACAACTTCCCTGCCTTTGATTCCGAGCATAGGACGGGAGGTGACAGCACCGTTCTGCGTGAGGTCGGAGATAATCGGCATCGCTTCGTCAATCGAAATGGCAAATCCGAGATTATCAATCTGTGTGTCATAGACCAGCTTAATGTTGACAATTCCGACGACTTCTCCGCGCATATTGAACAGCGGACAACCGGAATTTCCGGGGTTAAGCGCGGCATCAGTCTGGATTGAGGGAAGCATATACGGATTATCGCCCAAATCCCTTTGCAACCCCGAAACGATTCCCTGCGTCATCGTCTTGATAAGTCCTACCGGATTACCGATTGCAACGACCGTCTGCCCGGGTCGGAGGTCATCGCTTTTGCCGATTTCCGCGAATTTGAACGGTTCGTTGCGTTCGATTTTGAGTATGGCTAAATCGGAAGGAATATCAGAACCATAAACCTTCGCCTCATATTCATGAGGGACAGCAGTCGGGTCATCGTAATCGTCTAAAACGACGAAAACTTTTTTCGCGTCACCGACTACGTGCGCGCAGGTGATGATAAATCCTTCTTCCGAAATCACAACGCCGCTGCCTATAATATCGGCAGTAACCGCGTCAAAAGTTTTGTTTCCCGAAGACGCGGTTTTGATGCCCACCACTGTATCGCTTAATTCTGCGTAAAGCTCTTCAGCGTTATATTCTTCGCCAAACTCAAGTTTTCTCTTGCCGGACTGTGTTTTCGGAACCCCTGTTCCGGATTCCTCTCCGGAATTATACTCCGAATCGGGCTGTTGCAGAACATCAGGCAAGTTGCTTCTGTCTACATCTTTTGGTGAACTTCGTCCGCTCGGCGTTTTCTGCGCGCTTGAACTTGAATCGGTTATTTTTAAAACCTCAATCAGTAATTGCGAACCGCCGAATCCCACCGCGCCCCCGAAAATCAGTGTAGCCAGACAAGCAACGATGACGGTTTGAAATCTTCCTTTTTTCTTAATGTATTCCGGTTTCATAAATTTTCTCCTTTTGAATCACTTTCGTAAAGTTTTCTTGATTGCTGTTGACATCATTATAAACCGCGAAAAAGGCATTGTCAATGATTATTCGAGAAAATTCACCCAATCTTCAGGGAACCCCAAATCAGCGGGATTGACGATATCCTCATAATCGCCGAACAATTTTTCCATATCGCGGACAAAGATTTTCCCCCATTGCTCGTGTTCATTGCCGCGTCTGTGTAAAATCCGAATGATAAGCAAATAATCAAACAGCGATGACCCCATTTCATAATCACGCGGGAAAGAAGAAGTATCAACGGCTTTTCGGAGTTCTCCCGGTAAGGTGTTGCCGTAAATTCTGTTATAATGCGCGCAATGATTACGAAGATTTCCTAAGTTTTCGAGCCAGTTTTCAGCATTTCTGGGGTCAATTTTAAAATAGTGGATTGCGATGTCTTTCTTATCGCTCGCTCTCATATCCTGATAAAAAAACACTAACATACCAAAACTGAACATCTCCATCAAAACCCATAAAGGAAACGACCCGCCGTGTTTTTTATTATAGTGGCGCACAAAAGAAAGGTGCGCGTTTTTATCTAACATCCTTTCAATTTTATTGATAAACGCTTTATGGTTATGTCTGCGGTCAAACGAATCCGCGTTGAGGTATCCTAACGAATCGTATTTGGTGGAGTGATAGTTTGATACCGCCGCCCTCACTGCAATTTCAATCTCCTCTAACACCATGAGAATCTCAGCACGAAGTTTTCTGTCAAAATCATAGAACCTTATTCCGTCCTCGAAAGTTGTGCCCTCTTTATAGTGTTTCCCGGAACCTTCCGAAAAAACCGCGAAATAATGCAACAAGCGATAATAATTGATAGATTCAAGTGTAAAATGCGCGTATTCTTCGTCGTTAATTATCATCCCTTTTTCCCTCAATTTTTTAATCTGCCAGGAAATCGTAGCCGGTTTCTTTGAATAGGTCTGCTCACGCTCGGAAAAAATTACAGAATTAGACATCACCTAACCAACCTCTTCATTAAAAATTTAAGATAATTTCACTTTAATAAAATTTTTCTTGCCTTTCTTTACAACAATAAAGTCACTGATTTCAATGACCGTATTCGCGTCTGTCACTTTTTTGTCATCAACCGAAACACCGCCCTGCTCCACGTTGGTTCTCGCGTCTCGTTTTGAGCCGCAAAGTTTGGTTTCAAGCAACAAATCAAGAATGTTGATTTTGCTTTCACTGACCGAAACAGTCGGCATATTCGCGTCAATACTTCCCGCTCCGAACACATTCTTCGCCGCGTCACGCGCTTTTACCGCTTCTTCTTCCCCGTGAACCGTTTTGGTCAACTCAAAGGCAAGCAACTCTTTAGCCGAATTGAGTTTCGCACCTTCAAGCGTTTTTTCCATTTCCTCAATTTCCTCTATGGGAACAAAAGTCATCATTTTCAAACGATTGATTACATCAGAATCATCGACGTTACGAAAATATTGGAAGAAATCAAAAGGGGAACATCTGCTTGAATCCAGCCATAGTGCTCCTCTTTCTGTTTTGCCCATTTTCTTGCCTTCTTTAGTTGCCAAAAGGGCGAAAGTCATGGCAAACGCTTGAGGACTGCTTCTGTCCCCGACCTGTTCAATTCTGCGGACTAAATCGGCACCCGCTAAAATGTTCGACCATTGGTCATCTCCGCCGATTTGCAATTTTACGCCTTTTTCTCTGTATAAGTGCAAGAAATCGTAACTTTGCAAAAGCATATAGTTAAATTCGAGAAACGATAAACCCTTTTCCATTCTTGACTTGAAACATTCGGCAGTCAGCATTTTATTGACCGAGAAATGTCTGCCCACATCGCGCAGAAAATCTAAATACTTTATATCGGCAAACCAGTCTAAATTTTTAACGATTTCGGCTTTACCCTCAGAGAAATTAAGATATCGCGACATTTGTTTTTTAAAATTTTCGGCATTATTTGCGATATCTTCCGGTGAAAGCATTTTCCGCATATCGGTTTTTCCGGTCGGGTCGCCGATTAATGTAGTAGCGGTTCCCAACAACGCAATCGGATAATGCCCGGCGTCCTGAAGCCGTTTCATGGTAATCAATTGCATCATATGCCCGATATGGAGTGAATCGGCAGTCGCGTCGAATCCGACATAAAATTTGATTGATTCATTTGTCAAAAGGTTTTCTATTTCTTTTTCGTGGCTCATTTGCGCGATTAGTCCGCGCCGTTTTAATTCTTGGAAAATAGTCATTAGTCACGTCCTTAAAAATTTTTCGTAAACCATTATATCATATTAATCGCAAGCTGTCAATGTTGACGAGAAGGATTTTCACAGTTTAACATCAGTCAACCGCCACACGCGGCACTCTCTCCGAAACCGCACAAGTCACCTCATAGGGAATGGTTCCGAGAGAATCGGCAATATGCTCAACACTGATTTCGCTGTCTGCGCCACCATAGACAATTACCTCGTCACCGACTTTTACGTTATCTGTATCCGTAATATCAACGATGATATAATCCATGCAGACTTTTCCGCGAACTGACGCGAGATTACCGTTAATCAGGACTTTACCTTTATTGGAATGGTTCCGCGAATATCCGTCGGCATATCCTACCGGAACCACCGCCAATCTTCGCGAAGAATCGGTGATATAACTCCGTCCGTAACTGACAGCCGTCCCCGCTCCGACTTCGCGGATTTGCACAACCTCCGATTTTAAAGTCAAGACCGGTTTTAATTTGACAGGGCTTTTTATCGCGGTATTCGGTCGATATCCGTACAACGCGATTCCCGCCCGCACCATATCGCCGCTGAAATCCTTGTGATATAACACCCCTGCTGAGTTTTGCGAATGGTATTTCAATTTATACATTGAGGCGAATTTGACAAATTTCGATTGTTGGTTGATTGTAAACGCTCTGCTTTCAGAATCAAAAGCATCGGCACTCGAAAAGTGGGTGAACAACGCTTCCGGCTTTAATAAAGGCATTTCCATGATTTCCGTCAGTTCGCCGAGCGCGCTTACACCGAACCGTGTCATTCCGGTATCAACTTTTATATGACAACGAATACGGCGATTCGCCACCGCGTTCTTTTTCAAATGTTCGCATATTTTTCGAGCGTGTTCAACGCTGACAATCGCTTGAATATAATCGTTCTCTGCAACTTCATTGATAAACGATTCCGAAGTGGCCCCCAGTATCAAAATATCGCTTTCGCCTACAACTTCCCGAATTTGTTCCGCCTCATAAAAACTCGAAACGGCGAAGCACCTTACTCCGTGTTTATACAGGCAGTCGCTGATAATCCCACTGCCGTGACCATAGGCGTTCGCTTTAACTACCGCGATAAGTTCCTTATCGGAAGACAGACTTCTGATTCTTTTCAAATTATAAACAAGCGCGCTTAAATTTATTTCAACTCTTGTCATATTTGCAATAACCCCTTGAAATTTATTTCAACCTGTGGTATTATATGTTAAGGACAAAGTTAAAAATAACTTTATTCACTTTAAATTATTAAGTGAGGGAACTATGGCGATTAAAGAAAAAAAGCACCTTCGCAGAAGGAGCAACTGGTATATCTATCTTATCAGTTTCGCAGCGACTACCGTTTTGCTCGCGCTGTGTATATTAGCGTTTTGGGATGTTTTATTCCCTGCCGGAACAACCAAATCAGACCCGTGGAAAACCTATATACCCGAATACGAACTCAACTCCACCGTCTTATTCATGATGGGCGACGAACAGGGGAGTGTTCCGAACAGTTTCATGCTGATGAACTACCGCCCCGGTGATGAGGTGATTGCACTGATTCCGCTGAATGCCTCTACAAGAATTAAAGCGGGTAATAAAACCGGAAAACTCACCGATTTATACAAGCAGGGAGGAGCGGATACGCTTATGACCGGTATAAAAGATACATTCGGAATTGAGTGCGATTTTTATGTGAATTTCGACCGCTCATCATTCACCGGTTTTACATCGCTCTTAGGCGAGATTAAAGTGAATATCCCATTTTTTTTTGAGGGCGGCGGAATTGACCTCCATTCGGGGGAACACCACCTTTCAGGCGGGGAATTATTTCTGTATATGAATTATGCCGACTTCCCTCAAGCCGGCGAGGATTATAACCTTGTCATCATCGGTTCCGCGATATCTTCATTGATTAACACCAACGGAAGGCACTTGGATACCGAATCTATCCAAGAAGCATTCAACAAAATTCTCAATACGGCGAGTACCAATCTGACTTTCAGGGATTTCGCCAACTATCAGCGGGCACTGCTCTATACATCCGAAAACAGCGTTAACCCCGCGAATTACTACGTGCCGAACGGGGTTTATGAATCAGACGAGTTTATTATATCGGCAGAGTCTGTCGCAAACATCTACAACCGATTTGATATGATTGACAGCGGCGCGGATTGATTTACAAATTTCTCTCGCCTTTACTTGCGGATTTCACTTTAACCACACCATCTTCGGGATACATGAATACGGTTCGCCCGTAATCCGCCCCCGTATCCTGCGCGATAATCGGAATCCGCAAAGCTTGCAATGCCGCTTTCACAGCGGCAACATTACGCTCACCTATATTAAACCGGCAGGACGCACCATTTGTGAACATCGTCGCTCCTCCCGCGATTTTCGCGGTTACGGAAGTTTTTGTTGCGCCCATAGCAATCATTTTATTAAACATATCAGGAACGGCGGTGTCGGCGAACTTCATTCTGTTTATGTTGTTGGTTTCCCCCGAATTCTTCGAGTCGGGGAGCATAATGTGAGAAAGTCCCGCCATTTTCATTTTTTTGTCATAAAGGCATATCCCCACGCAGGAACCTAATGCGTAGGTAACGACAACATCGGGAGGTTTGCCAATTTTCCAATCAGAAATTCCAACACTTAAATTCATTGTAATCCCAGCTTTCCAAACAAATATGAAAGCGACTCAACCGTCGGAATCAATAATATGTTTGATTTCATCTTGACACCGTTAATTTCTATAAATTTATCAATGCACAGTAACTTTTCACCGATTTCGCCGAATTCGATAATCGGAACACTCATAATCGCGCCGAACATATCGACCGCAAATGAAGGTGTTTCAATCCCTATATTCAAACCCGCAAGTGTAGAAATAGCGTTCATGTACGAATGGCTCATAATACTTCCGATTTCGGTCAAAGCGGAAATATCCTGCTCGGAAAGATTGAGGAGGTCTATCTCTTTTTCGCCGAAAAACACACTTAAAATGGATTCGGCAAACTCATGCTCAACGATAATTAAAATCATTCCGTGAATGTCATCTTTCAAATGAACCAAAACAGCCGCAACGGTTTCTTCGGGGCTGCCGTTTTTTTCAATCGCCTCTTGAAAACCCAAAAATTTAACCTCGGGCATACTGATTACAATTTCCTTGCCGGTCAAGGCGGATAACGCGGTTGACGCGTTACCGGAACCGATATTTCCTATTTCCGTCAACACATCTATCTGGGTTTCATTTAAATCTTCAAACTTTTTCAGCATAACCTTTTTAAAACCTCTCTCTAAATATAATATTCACTACCGCAAATTATTCACTGTTTTCATGATTTCATCAGAAACCTGAACCATCTTGGCGTTAAACTGGTATGACCGCTGCGTTTCGATAATTCTCACCATATCGCCCGCCAAATCAACGGCGGATTGCTCGTACATCCCTTCCAGTTTATCATGTTCAAAACGCCTCTCCCCGTTTTCATCTATAATAAAAGCGGGTACCGGCTCTCCCGAACGCTCAGTTACCACAAAGCGGTTGTTTGGTGCCTGGTCAAGTCCCCAATTGTTCGGAACATTATATACGCCAATCATATCACGCAATGTATTAACGTCTATGTCGTTCGTTCTGAACGGGGGGATTACCCGAACCTCAATGATATTCCCTTCTTCATCTCGAACCATCTCGTTGCGAGGCTCGCTCATCAAAAACGGAATGACAATCCGGTTACCGTCATAATCCAACATAAAATCACCTAACCCGTTGACAAGAACCCATTCATCGCCTGCCTCGTCTATCTGTGTGATACTGAAACGCCCGTCTCGTGTCAGGTAGGTGTCGCCGTTTCTGTCCATGGTCATAAAAAATCCATCGTTAGGCAATGCGAAGTCAAGCGGCTGGTCGGAAAGGACAAGCCCTCCCTGTCCCCACATCAGGTCGGTTTTAGAAATATACTGTCCGTGTCCGGTTTGCCATTCCTCGCGCGGCGGGTGCTGTAATGTGTAGATACACTCCGCGAAACTCGGACGTAACGGTTTGTAACCGATTGTGTTGACGTTCGCTATATTATTCGCGTAGACATTCATGCCCTGTTGTTGTGCAATCATACCTGTTCTTGAAGTATAAAAAGAAATATTCATATTTTTTTACCCTACTCTTTCATTTGGTTCTGTTTACTTATCTGTTTAATTTCGCCATATCGGCGTTTCTGTTATTAATCATATCAAACGCTTTGAGTGCCGAACTGCTCGCTTCGTACATACGCTGTAACTCGAGTGCTTTGGTCATTTCTTTGTTGACATCTACATTGGATTTTTCAAACGCACCCTGAATAATATCAAACCGCTCACCCTCAGGCAGAGCCGCGTTTCCGTCATAAGCGAAAAGGTTATCGCCGATTTTCCTGACGTTAGCGTCCTCGGGAATATAAGTCAGGAGAAACTCATCTATTACTTCACCCTGATAATCAAGTATCACTCCATCGTTTGTAACGACGAAGTCATGATGACCTATGTATATGTCACCGTTCTCCCCTTGAACTCTTCCGGAACGACCCAAACAGAGAAATCCCTCACGGTCAAGTTCAAACTGACCCGCGCGCGTCTGGTAGGTATTCCCGTTGCGGTCGGTTATGTTAAAGTAGACATTCCCGAATATCGCGACATCAAAACGGCTATCGGTGAATTCAAGCGAACCCTGTTCAAGGAACGTGTGAGATTCTTCAACATAAGTCTGCTGAAACGTCCCGCTGTGGGTCGCTTTTCTGTGTTGCACCCAAATGAGTTCGTCCATAAACGTGTTTAACGTAGCTTCGTCTTTGCGGAATCCGGCGGTATTGGCGTTCGACACATTGTTTGCGACTGTATCTAATTCTCTCTGCCGAACTATCATCGCTTGAGCCGCATTATAAAAACCTCTGATAAACATTTTTTATCCCTCTCTTAATTTAGATTTTTGATATAATATTCCAACTTTTGTTTTAACAACAACATACACTTTGAGTGGATTTGACATACGCGTGATTCGGTTACTTCGAGGACTTCGGCTATTTCTCTCAACTTCAGATTCTCGTAATAATAAAGCGAAACAACCTGCTGTTCCTTAGGCTTGAGTTCTGCAATCGCTTCGGCGATTACCTGCTTTTGCTCTCTTGAATAAATCCCGACGTCTACGTCAGATTCACCCGGCTCTCTGAAATTATCTTCAAACAATAATTCTTCAAAAGAAAGTGTGTTCGCGCTTGCCGTATCCGCCAGCCTCTTAGCGAATTGTTCCTTGGTTAACCCCATATGGTCTGCCAATTCCTGATTGGTGGGGCTTCTGTCAAATTGATGATAGAGTTCGCCGTAAGCGTTATTGAGTTCCCGCCCGAATTTACGCACCTGACGCGGAATCCAATCTTGTTTTCGGATATAATCAAGAATCGCACCCTTGATTTTGATTGACGCAAAAGTTTCAAACTTAACGCCCCTCGACGTATCGAACGCATCCACCGCCGCGATAAGGGCGATTGCACCCTCATTGATTAAATCATCGGCATCGTAGCCTTTAGCGTACATATTCCGAAGTGCGAACGCGGAACTCTTGACTGAATCCATATGCAGCAAGACAATTTCATTACGGATTGCCACATCTCCGGTTTGCTTGTATTTATAGAATAAATCATGTTTGTCATTACTCAAAACACTCACCACCCTGCGGCTCAACCGAACCTTTACTCGCCGCTCTCGCTGTTAGCGATATTTCCTATAGACTGAATCTGTACCGTATTGTCAATCTCATTATAAGACAGTACCGTTATTCCGGGAATAAACTGGTCGCTCATCTTTTTGAAGTACACCCGTACAACCGGACTCGTCAATATAATCACCTGAGGAACAACATCACGGACTTTTTCAATTGTTTCGGTCGCTATGCTCATAATCTGTTGGACTTTTTCGGGGTCAAGAGAAAGGTAACTCCCCCGGTCCGATTTCTTGACGTTAGCGATAATGAGGTCTTCTATCCGAGGGTCAATCGTGATGACTCTAAGAGAATTCGCTTCGGAAAACCGGCGGGTAATGGTACGTTTTAGTGACTGTCTGACGTATTCCACAGCAATGTCTATATCTTTAAGCGTCGATACATTCTCCGCTAACGATTCAAGTATTGTTTCCATATCGCGAATGGGTATACCCTCTTTAAGAAGCATACACAGAACTTTCTGCAAATATCCTATCGAAACGATTCCCGGAATCAAGTCGTCAACCACTGCGGGATTGGTCGCTTTCATGTTATCGACCATCGTCTTCACATCTTGCCTTGAAAGAATTTCGTGACAGTAGGTTCTGATAATTTCCGACAAGTGGGTTATCATCACCGAAACCGGGTCAATTAACGTATAACCGGCAACATCTGCCATCACCTTTTTATCTTCGCTAATCCAACGGGCGGGGATTCCGAATGCCGGTTCAATGGTGTCAATTCCCTCAACGGGAGTCGATACATCTCCGTTGTCAATGGCAAGATAATGGTCGGTAAGGATTTCGCCCCTTGTGACTTCTTCACCCTTTATTTTAATCAAATACTGATTGGGGTTGATTTCGGGATTATTCCTCATTCGTACTGACGGGAAGACCATTCCCATTTCCGTAGCGAACTGCTTTCGGAATAAAACCACACGTTCAATGGTACTGCCCCCGCTTTTTTCATCGACTAAATGCAACAGACTGTACCCGAACTCCATTTCGATTTGCTCAATCGACAGCAATTTAAACACGTTGTCTATATTTCTGTAATAGCCTTCTTCTCCCGCGCTGCCCTCACCGGGGAGCATATCCATTTCCTCCATTGCCGCTTGTTCCGCCGCAAGCGCGATTGCAAGTTCTTCCCTTTTTAACATTCTCGATATTTGGAACCCGAAGAAAATCAGTGCGGCACCGATAACAAATAAAATCGGTTTGGGGAATCCGGGGAGCATCATCAATGCTAAAACCGTCAATCCGGTGATATACATCACAACGGGTTTTCGGGTAAACTGGTAGATTACATCGGCGTTAAACGAGCCTTCCGTACCCGCCCGCGTGACGACCATACCTGTAGCAACCGAAATCAGCAGCGCGGGAATCTGTGACGAAAGTCCGTCACCCACCGTTAAGAGAAAATACTTGTTGAGGACTTCTCCGAAAGTCATGCCAATCATCACCATACCGAGTATTCCCCCGGCAATCAGATTGACGAGCGCGGAGATAATTGACATAATTGCGTCACCTTTAACGAATTTGGTCGCACCGTCCATCGCCCCGAAAAAATCGGCTTCACGTTGAATTTTTATACGACGAACCTTGGCTTCCTCATCGGTAATCGCGCCGGTGTTTAAATCGGCGTCGATTGCCATTTGCTTACCGGGCATCGCGTCTAACGTAAAACGCGCCGCAACTTCCGATACACGTTCCGCACCCTTGGTGATGACCAAAAAGTTGGTGATTACAATGATAATGAATATAATAAATCCGACAACAGCATTCCCGCCCATGACAAATTGCCCGTAAGTTTCTATGACTTTCCCCGCGAAAGCGTCGGCTAAAATTCCGCGCGTTGTCGAAATGTTGAGCGCTAACCGAAACACCGTTGTGATGAGCAGAATGGTCGGAAATATTGAGAACTCTAATGTTTCCTTGATATACATGGTCATCAGCAGAATCATAACCGCAATTGATACATTTATAATCAACAAGAAATCTACTAAAGCCCCGCCCCAAACTCTACTGAGAGGAATCACGATAGCAAGCACAATTACTATGACAAACACAGCGAACACGTTGTTCAGCATTTTTTTAATCATGCGCTTTTCCTTCCTCAGTTATCTATATTATCGCAAACTGCGCGCTTATCTTCTTCTAACTGTCGGGTGCATCCACGGTAATTCCTTTTGCCGTGTACATATCGGTCAGAATAATCGCGATTGCGTTGTACATGGTCGGCGGAATTTCCGAATCTACTTCTACCGTTTCATAGAGTTCACGGGCTAACTGTCGGTTTTCTGTGACAAAAACATCATTTTCCTCGGCGATTTTGATGATTCTCAACGCCATTGCGTCTTTCCCTTTTGCCACAACTTTCGGTGCGACCAGCGTATTTTCTTTGTCGTAAGAAATAGCGACAGCGAAATGGGTCGGGTTTCGCACAACCACATCCGAACCGGGAACCTGCTCCATCATTCTTTGTTGCGCCATCTCCCGCTGCTTTTGCTTAATTTTACTTTTAATCGCGGGGTCACCCTCGATTTGTTTATACTCGTCCTTAACTTCCTGCTTGGACATTTTAAGTTTCTTCTCGTATTGCCACCACTGAAAAAGATAGTCTCCGACCGAAACAAACACGATTATCAAAACCAACAGCATGATGATGTTAAAAGAGGTTCGCGCTATATAAACGACTCCCTGCTTTATATCCATGTCGAGCAATCTTTGATAATCCGACATATTGTTGCGTATTTGATTATAAACGATAACCGATATGACCGCGATTACAATGGTTCCTTTGATTACATTGACAAACGTCTGCATAGAGAACAGCCGTTTCGCGCCGGTTATCGGGTTTAGTTTGGAGAATTTCGGTTTCAGCGGTTTCATCGTGAACAGCCCTTTTGTCTGAAAAGCCGTACTGATAATGGGAACGATGATTCCCACCACCGCTAAAGGAGTGGTTATCAACGCGAAATACCGAATACAAAAAACAAAAATATTAATAAATGATTCTGCCCTTATATCAAACCCTTCCCCGATATTCACCACCGATTCAGACGTCATATTCATCATCATCTGAAATATAAACCGCCCGACTACAAACAATGTGAAAAATATAAAGAAGATTGACACCGCTGTGGTTATTTCTTTACTCTGAAGGACATTACCCTCTTTTTCGCGGGCGTCCCGCCGTTTCTTGGGAGTCGCTTTCTCGGTTTTTTCCTGACCACCGCCCTGCCCCAACTAAATCACCTCTATCATCAAACCGATTCTTATATCCGGCGTTTATCCCAATCTTTCCAAAGTCGCGTACAGATTATCGAACATAATATCCATCAGACGCTGAATAAAATCAGACATCGGTCCGGCGATTGCCATAACCAGAAAAAATCCCATCAAAAGTTTCATTTGAATATTAATTGCAAAAATCTGAATATTCGGAACCGCTTTCATCATCACGCCTACACAGATTTGCAGAATCATTTCCGCAGCAATAACCGGCATTGCCATTTTCACCGCCAATGACATGACTTTTCCTAAAAATAACACGATATCATGTGACATACTCCTCCATTCGAGCGTGAAGTCAAACCCTATCGGGACGATATCATACGACAGCGAAAATAACGCGATATAACTTAAATGCCCGCCTGTCACGAAAAAATACAGAATAAACAAATAATAATACAAACTCGCCATAATCGGCATGGTAACATTTGTGGTCGGGTCCATCACTTCCGATAAAGAAATGGTCATTTGATTATCAATTATTTTTCCCGCCAAGATAATGACATTCAGAATCAGGTTGACGATAAATCCGAAGACAAACCCCAACGCGGCTTCCATAAGCAACACCGCGACAAAATCGGGAATGTTTTCGGGGATATACCCGATTACATCACCCATTGAAACCATCATCGCCAGGGCAAGCACAACGGACATCGCCACACGAACCCTCATGGGTACGGTAGTACGACCGAATATCGGGTTGAAAGTGAATATTCCGGTAACTCTCGCGAACACAATCAAACAGCCGACGAAATTACCTATGATTAAATCCCAAATTTCCTGCACAATTTATCAATCCCTTATATCAACTGTCAACTGTCCGTCACAATGTTATGCTTGCCATTTTCTCGAATATCATATGCAAAAAGTCGATTGTTTCACGTATCATCCACGGACCCATTGCCAGCAATGCAATCGTGATTCCGATTAATTTAGGCGCGAAAGTCATCGTTTGCTCCTGAACCTGTGTTGCCGCCTGAAGAATCGCAATCACAAGTCCTATACCCATCGCCGCGACTAACATCGGAGCGCACAACTTAAACGCCAAGAAAATTGCACCTGTTAATATCTCTAATACTATATCTTGAGTCATTTAATCTCTCCTTGCTTACTTACCCATAACCAAACGACTTGACTATTGAACCGATTAACATTTGCCAGCCGTCAACAAGAACAAACAGCATAATCTTGAACGGCAATGAAATCATCGCGGGCGGCAGCATCATCATACCCATCGACATCAGCGTGGAAGCAACCACCATGTCTATGATTAAAAATGGAATAAACAGCAAGAATCCCATTTGAAACGCTCTTGAAAGTTCGCTTATCATGAACGCCGGGATGACTACCCGAAAACTCAACTGTTCCTGATAATTGAGCAAATTCACCTCTCCGGTCGGGAGCAAGGGGATTTGATTTCCTTCCTCGTCTAAATCGTAGAGTGTCGCTTCAGCCAATTTCATGAAAAACGTCATATTAGAATTAGAGGTTTGTCTTAACATAAACGTCTTCATCGGTCTGCCCGCCGCTTCCACCGCTTCCCATGCCGAGTCAAACTCACCGTTTACATAAGGGCGGTAGGCTACCTCATTAATTTGAGAAAATACCGGCCACATGATGAACATGGTCAAAAACAGAGCCAATCCCGTTAAAATCTGGTTCGGCGGTGTTGATTGAGTGCTCATCGCGTTTCGGAGGAAACCGAGTACGATGATGATTCGGGTGAACGACGTCATCATTAAAAGAATGGATGGCGCGACCGATAAAATCGTAATCAACAGAATAATTTCCAAAGGCTGTGAACCGTCCACGCCAATCAAGTCACGCAACGCGGAGGACTCTACATCAGGAGCGAGGATGTCATTATCAAGAATTCCGGTTTCGTTGCCGGCAGGTTCGGCGATTACCGTAACCGTGAGCATCAAAACAGACAAGACAACCGCAACAAAAAGAACTGTTATTCTACTTATTCTCATCGTCTTTATTTTCATCGTTTCCTTTTCTTTTCCCAATGAAACTGCTCAATATATCCGAAAAAGGCAGTACCCCTTGAAAAGACCCTTTCTGCGCGTCCGAGAATGCCGACTCAACGTATTCCGCCTCGGTAAGCTCCAAATCGGCTAATTTATCGACTCTTTGAGAAGATACGCCCACCAACATCAGCTTTCCGCAGACAGACACCACTAAAATCATGGAATCGCGCCCCAAAGTCGCCCTGTCGATTACGCGTAATCGTCCGCCGGACGTAGAGATACGCCTATTAAGCATTCTAAGTCCGAAAAACGTCAGAAACATCAGACCTAAAACACCCAACAGCGAAACAAGCATCCATAAAAATTCCATCAAAACACCCACAAGAGGATTAATCGCTGCTTTTTTCTGCGAATCTTCCTCTTGTTTCTTTAATTAATACATTCTAAAACTTATCCTAATATCTTAGTTACAGTTTGAAGAATTCTATCGGGTTTAAACGGTTTAACGATAAAGTCAAGCGCGCCGAGTTTAATTGCTTCCACGACCATCGCTTCTTGTCCCATAGCAGAACACATTATCACCTTCGCCGAAGGATGCTTGCCCTTAATTTCCGAAAGCGCTTCAATGCCCGTTTTATTAGGCATAGTAATGTCCATAACCACAAGGTCGGGCATTTCCGCTTCATAAACTTGACAAGCGATTTCGCCGTCTCCCGCTTCAAGAATATTTGTGTAACCATTTTTCGTCAAAGTGTCTCTTATGAGCATTCTCATAAAAGCTGCGTCATCAACCAACAGTATTTTTTTGTCCATGATAAAAATTCTCCTTCAAATTATTCCTTACCTAATGAATCCATGAATTTCGATTTTATAATTTCGGTGATTCTGACCGCAAAGTTGTCGTCTATTACCACAACATCTCCCCTCGCAATCAGATTCCCGTTTACCACTACATCTACCGGCGCGCCCGCTTGACGTTCAAGCTCAATTATCGTGCCGGGGGTGAACCCTAAGATTTCTTTAACTCGTCTGCGTGCCGTGCCTATTTCCACCGAAATCTGTAACGGAACACCCATGAGTAATTGTAAATTATCTTTTTGTTCCTCAGACAAGTTCACATCGAAATTCTCGAATTGGTGAAGCTGTGCTGTCTGAATATTAATCGGCATTTGCATTGGGTATCCTCCATATTGTGGTTGGTACCCGTATGGGGGCATCTGCATTCCCTGCGGCGGATAACCCATAGGCGGATAACCTTGAGGCATTCCTTGCGGCGGATAACCCTGCATTCCCTGCGGCGGATAACCCTGAGGAGGAGCCGCCATTCCCGCAGCGGGCTGAGGCTGTACATTCGGCGGCGGTGTTCCCGCTCCTGTTTGTTCGGGTTGGGGCACTTCCGGCACGGGTTCCGGTTCTTCTTTCGGCATACTGACTTCAATCATTCTGTCCGATAATTCCTGTGCTAACGGAATACTCATAACAGAAACAAACTCAGAATTTATAACATCTTCAATCGTCAGATTGAAGTTTACCGCTACAACCATTTCATCCGGTTCAAAGTCCTGAAGTTCAGTGAGATTGATATGGTCCATGATATGCGGAGCCGGTGTTGATATGTCAATATTCATATCAAGGAACTTAGACAGGGCGGTTGAACACGACCCCATCATTTGATTCATGACCTCTGACACCGCGCTTATGTTCAATTCGTCGAATTCAAAATCAGGTAAAAGCTCTAAAGGCTGACCCATCAGTTGATTTAATATCATCTGAACGTCATCTTGCTTGAGCAGCATAAGATTTGAACCGCTAATCCCCTTCGTGTAGATAATCTTCACACAGATGGCGGGTTCAAGCTCATCCCGTTTCATTTCTGACGCTTTCAAAACACTAACGGTCGGTGTAGTTATCCAAACCTTGGCATTGAGCAATTCTGATGCGGCTGTAGCCGCACTGCCCATACCAATATTCATTATCTCGCCTATCGCGTCTTTTTGGGCATCCGTTATTTCATTAATCGCCATTATATGTCCGATTCCTTTCCCTCGTGCTATTCAAAATCGTTTCTCAGCACAGTTTCGATTTTGATTGCTTTTTTACTATTATAAACCCCGAGTTTTCCGTCAAACCATGTCTGACCGCCGATATTCAATACGATATTTCCGTCAATACTTTTCCCTAACGGAATGATATCACCGGTTTGCAGATTCATCACGTCAAACATATCAAGATTTGTTTCACCAAGAACCGCCGTTACATTCAATAAAGACTGTGAAAGAGTCGTCATAATCGTTTCTTTGCGCTCGTCTTCACGAGCCGCGTCGGTCTTTTTTGAACCCCGTGCGTTAAAGGTCGTATACTTCTGCATTAAACCGTCTAACTCTAAAGCGGGTATACATACCGAAACGATTGACTTAACCTCATTCAAGTGGACTTCCAACACCGCGATTACCATGGTATCATCATACCCTATATTAGAAACCACCCTCGAATTCGTTTCGATTTTTTCAAGTTCCGGCTGAACTTCCACGTAATTCTCCCATGGTTCCTGGAACATACTTACCATATTTTTGACAATTCCGCCCATGACATTCGTTTCAATCTCAGTGAAATCACGTTCGGAGTCAGTATACTCACCCCTGCCGCCCAACAGACGGTCTATCATAATGTATGAAATAGAGTTGGATAACTGAACAATCGCGGTAACATCGTCAACATCCTCATCGTCGACTTTAAGACTGGAAATCCCCATGATTACATAATCAGGCAACGCGTTATTGAACTCAAAATACTTTTGCTCCTCAATCGAAACAAGAGTGACTTTACAATAAAGCCGAAGCAATCCGGTGAGATAAGACGACATAAGGCGTGCATAATTATCAAATATGCTGTCAAGGGTTTTCATTCTTTCCTTGGTCAGCTTTTTGGGTGCTCTGAAATCGTAATCCTTTATCGTAATTTCCATACTGGAGGGGTCTATCTCAAGAACCTCACCCGACATGGCACTGTTTAGCATCGCGTCTATTTGTTCTTGTGTAAGAGCATCTGCCAACTCATCACCACCTTTTTATCATTAGGATATTTTTTACTCGTCTGCTGCTGCGTCGGGTCTGTCCGGCAAAGTAGGGATTCCGCGAATCGTGGGTCCCCACTCGCTGATATCTGTGTTTGGATTTCTGCCGCCGCTTTCAAATTCTTCTTCGGTTACATCATATTTCTCAAGAAGTCCTCTTCTGACCTGCCCCGCCCGATTATGGTCCGGCGGTGTCGGATGCAGGTTTCCGCCCGGCGTAACGCCTAACTCGTGGTCATAGGCGAGAATATCAATTACTTCCGCAGTACGCTCAACTTCAAAATCATTGCGGGTAATCACTAATTCCACCCGTCGATTTTTCGCCCTTGTATCTTCGCTCTCGTTAGACAGATAAGGGTGGTATTGACCATATCCCGATAATTGGAATTTGTCGGAATCAACCATCTTCGCCCACATATCCAAGTAGTTCGTGACCGTAATGGCGCGCTGACCCGAAAGAAACCAGTCGTTAACGCCCGAACGCTGCCCCTGAGGCACCGCCGCCGTATGTCCGGCAACTTCAACTGTCGCGATGTAATCGTTCATCAATTTTATGCCGGGGTAGATTACATTTAACGCCGCTCTCCCCGACGGAAGCAATTCATAACTGTCGGGGGCGAACATAATGTCATCGTTGAACCTGATATAAAGTTTTCCCTGTGACATTCCCACCGAAACCGCACCGTCCAAATCCGCTTTATCAATTTCTGTAGACACCCAGTTGAACAAGTCATCAAACGTCATCGGCATATCACCCGGAATGCCAAAGATATCACCTTCCCTGTGGTCATCTTCGTCGGGACCCGGATTGGGCGACTCTTCCTCATCGGTCTTGCTGATTGGGTCGGGTTCAACCGCTACAGGATTTACAAGATTCCCTTTCAAACTGCTGAAAGACTGTAAAATCCACTGCATTTTCGCGTCATCGGGAACAGACGCGGTATACATCAAAACGAAAAAACAGAGCAACAGCGTAACCATATCGGCATAAGTATTCAACCAACCATCGGTTTTTGCCGGTGGAGTTTCCTTTTTTTTACGCGCCATAACTGTTCCTCCTCACTTAATAAATCATTATAACACAACAATTTCAAAAAAGCAACATTTTTTTTAAGGTTTTCAATTATTGGTAAATTTTGGACTTTTATGCTGTTTTATCTTTTCTTATATCAGACTTAGCAAGCATAAATTCTAACTTTTCTCTAATCAGTCTCGGGTTTGAACCCGCCGCAATCGACATTACGCCCTCTACCACCAACTGCATACACAGAACTTCTTTATCATGAGAAATTTTCAGCGCGCTCCCTAAAGGCATAAACAGTATGTTCGCGATTAACGAACCGTAGAATGTCGTAATCAGCGCAACCGCCATATTAGCACCAAGGTCACCGCCCGAATCCAAAGAAATAAGCATGAGTACCAATCCGACTAAAGTTCCCAACATACCGAACGCCGGTCCCAACGCCAATCCTTTTTCACACACCGCCTGTCCGACATTGTGTCGCTCGGTGGTAAACTCAATTGAATCTTCAAGCATTGCACGCACTTTATCCGGGTCGTTCGCGTCAACCACAAGCATGACCGCCTGTTTCAGGAAAACATCTTCGCATTTGTTCGCCGGTTCTTCAAGCGCAAGCAAGCCCTTGCTGCGTGCGGTCTGTGCAAACATCTCAATTTGGTCTATGTATTCCTTAGGTTTGAACTTCGGCGGAAAAAACGCGATTTTAACAAATTTCGGTATCGTTTTCAAAACTTCAAGCGGAAACGATGCGATAAGACAACCGAAAGTACCGCCGATAACGATAGCCGCACTGGTAGGGTCTAAGAATATGCTCAAGCTTTGCACCGGAGACAAATCATTACTTAAACCGCCCACTACAATCCCGAAGATAACCATTCCCCACGCAACGATACTACCTACAATAAACGTGATATTCATACTGTTTTCCCTCTTTTAATTAATCTGTTGCTAAACTATGACTCTGATTCCTGTTTAGCTTCGCCGCCGCTAAACCGCGACTTTCGTTTAGAATTCCGGTTAAACTCAATCACCTTATCCATAATCTCATCAAGTTTTTCCGATACAATATATGTCGCCCCGCTGCTCATGGAAATGACCGTGTCGGGGGATTCCTTCGCGGTTTCGATGTGCCGCTCGTTGATTAGAATTTCTTTCCCGTTTAGTTTGGTTAATATAATCATGATGGTTTCCTTTTGTTAGGGTGTATGGGGTGACTGTATCACCGTCACCCCGCTACACATAATTCTTGCTTAACGCTTTAAGTTCACCAGTTCTTCCAGCATGGAATCGGATACCGTGATGATTCTTGAGTTAGCTTGAAACCCTCTTTGGGTGATAATCATATCCGAGAATTCATTCGACAGGTCTACGTTGGACATTTCGAGTGCGCCCGAAATGACGAATGTTTCGGATTCGGTCTGAGGGATTCTCACCGTCGGAGCTCCCGACGCTAAGGATTCCCTAAAGTAAGACGTGCCGTACTGCTGTAAGCCTTCGGGGTTAACAAAGTCAACGATATCAACCCGTCCGAGCAGAAGTATTCCGTGGATGGGGTGTTCACCGTAAATAACACCGTCTCTGTCAATGAATATTTCAGCGGTATCAGGGGTTTGCGGTCCTTCAAACGCGCCGTTTCTGAGCTGTAAGGTCGCAAGGCTCTTGAACGCAGTCTGGAAGAAACTGTCTTCACCGCCGGACATACCCACGCGAAGCGGGTCGCTTGTGTTGACATTGGTGAAATCAAGAGCGGCATTCATCGCAAGCGGTTGGCGAGGCTCGCTCGGGTCATTCGGCGTCGCGATTGCCCTGACAATGATAACCGGCAGTCCGTTGAGTTCGTCGCCCGCGTTATACGCACCGAAACTTTCTTTTAATGTACCGGGGGTTGTCGCCGAGTTTCCGGTCAACTTGTTGATTGCATTTTGAATTTCTTCCGCCGTAACTTCCGAACCGGCGGGTCTGTCTTTCGGAATTCTGATTTCTAAGATATTACCGCTCCATTGCGCGGTTACATTACCGCTTCCGGCAACCGCCTGCATTTTCACTTCATAATTGTTACCTCTCGCGCCGGGATTCGTCACCATGAATTCAAGCGACACACCGGAGGCATTTGGATTAGAAGTAGAAAGACCGGAGAATAAAGCGGGTACGCCATTCACAAAAGCATTTGTAGCCGCCGCATTTATACTTGAGTTAGCGGAGAACAAGGCGGGTAATGTCGCGGCAAATTCAGTCGCAGTGGGGAAACCCACCGGCACAGCGGTGTATTGAGTGTCCAATGCAGTAAGAAGGGCAGTTTCCTCTGTTGCCGTAAAACCTGCGCTAAGCAAATTAGACCGTATCGCCGCATAACCGGGGTCGCTTGTAATCGTAGCTGCGGCAAAAGCGGCAGGGGGTGTAATAAGCCCAAACGCCAAATCTCTCACGGCAGTCGCAAAATTGTTCAGAGCGTTTCGTTGAGTCGCCGAGAAATCCTGCCATACCGTATTCCAGTTCGATGCAATCACCATACGGGCAGCCAAATCATTATTGACGTTCATTGCTTCCGTATTGGTTAAAGCAGGGGTACCGGGAGCAGCCAGTAAAGCTTGATATGCTCTCTTCGCAGCCTCAAGCGGTGTATCCGGAATCGGTGCAGGAACAATAAGTGCTGCTGTAACAGCCGTATTAATAGCCGCAGCCGTATTATAAGTTGCAGGATTTGAGTTTACCAGTCTCGTAATTGCTGTTGCATAAGCGGATAATGCGGCACGTTGCTCACCGGTAAAGTCTAACGCCCATTGTGTATTTGCGTTGGCGATTCCCGGGATTTCTCTGTAGTTATCCGCAGTTTGGGCGGCTGTGATATCGGGAACCGAACCGAATTCTACTACCAACGGAATCAACGCCTGGTCTACGTTAACACCACCTAAACGAATCGCTTCGTTCAGGTCATCAGAGAACGCACGGGAAATTGCCGCGACCACTTCCTGGTCATATTGCGCCAATTGTACAACGGTAGCCGCCGCGCCCGGATGCGGAACAAAGTATTCACTGGTCGGGTCATTTCTGACGATATCTTCATAATCTTTGGTTAAATCCATTAACACGTTCAGACCTTGTGTGCCGCTCATTGTAGCGAAAGGCGAGTTGGCGTGATTAATCGTCAATCCGATGTTTCCGCCGGGTCCGTAACCTGCCGCAGTAACGCTGATTTGATAACTCTGACCGCCGATGGTGAAATCTCTTCTTACGTTTGCCGCTTGGTTGGGAATATCGGGGATTTCGATGCGGATTCTCTGCTGACTTGCCATTACGCCGGTTGGGTCACCCGACACACCGAGTACCATGTTTCCGTTGGCGTCTACTAAGTTGCCGAAGTCGTCCAGTCCGAAACGTCCTAAACGGGTGTAGAAAATATTACCCATTTGGTCCATCACCTGGAAGAATCCCGAACCTTCAAGTGCCATATCAAACACCGAGTCAGAATAGGTCAAACCGGACTGTGTCATCACTTTGCCGACTGTTCCGAGCTGTACACCCATACCGATTTGGGTGGGGTTGACGCCGCCGCGGATAAAGTCGCCGGAGGAAGCTCTTTGTCTTGTCTGATAGTAAACGTCTTTGAAAGTAACCGTTCCCGCTTTATAGGCGGTAGTGTTTACGTTAGCGATGTTATTACCGATAACGTCCATTCTCTGGTTGTGTGATTTCAAACCGGTTACTCCGGAGTATAGTGATTTAATCATACTGATTAATTTTCCTTTCATTTTGCCGGAATCCGCTTATCATTCGTTCAAAGCGAAACCTGTCTTCTCGTGAAAGTCCAACAATGTTTTCCGGCTCATTAAATTTGATTTAAATTATTATTGTAGAATCAATGTTTGTGAATATATTCCCGTTACCGACTAATGCGGTGGTATCCATGGTCGTAATGACCTTATTATTCTTCACACTGACTACAAATGCCATAGAATCTACCAATACCAAAGCGTCACTGCTTCCTTTCTGTGCCGCTAACTCGACTCCTCGGTTGAGTCTGTCAAGCTTGGTCGCCTGAATATCGATGCTTCTGCTCTCGATACGCCTCATTGCATGACCTGAAAATTCGACTTTGCTTTTCGCAAGCACATCAGCAAAAGTCTCGCCGTTTTCATTTACCGCAGGCTGTGAATTCGCGACGTTTTCGTGAATCCCTTGACCTGTCATAACGCTAATCGGACGGTTTGTCATTTTCAGGAAATCGTTGAGCAGCATAACCATTCCTCCTTCCCTTTAAATAATTGTCATTTTAACCGATAGTACCTCCCGGTTTAAACGCTTCATCATCTTCTTTACCGTCAGCCGATTCGACTTTTGCCACACTCGAAAGCGGGTACGCGATATCGTCGATTACGATTGAGATTTGACCGTCCTTGATTTCGACTCTTTGAACGACTCCCTCTTCGACTACCGATTTTCCTGATGTGCTGACCATACCGATGGTGACATATTTTCCGATAAGGCTGGTCGCAAACGCTCCGTTGCTTCCGCCCGATACGCCGTCGAAACTGTAATCCAGAACTTCCATGATATTCTTGAGCGGATATTCCTGTCCGTTGACCGTAATCATAAAATCACCGCCCGAGAGGTTTACGTTGGTAACGACCCCCTCTTGAACGTCAAGCCCTTCGCCTCCGGTGCTGCGTGCCACGATAACCGTTTTACCCGCTAACGAAGACGCATAGTTGGCGTTGTTGTAATACAACGCTTCCTGTTGAACCTGCAATGAGGTAAACGCCGCCATTTGGGACACGAACTCGGTGTTAGACATCGGGTCCATCGGGTCTTGGTTGGTCATTTCGGCAATCAGCAATTGATAGAATGTTTCTATCGACATATCCGAATTTCGCTTATCGGTGAAGAGACTGGCATACTTAATCCGATTTTCAAGTATATTGCCTATACTTCCTGTACTGTCCATATGCGCTAAAACTCCTTTCGTAACAGACTGTCATCAGGCTAAATCATTGCCTGAACCATTTCCGAAAAACTCATTTCACTTTGTTCGGGTTCGCTTTCCGAACCGTCCTGCTTACCTTCCGATTCATTTTGCTGATTCCCGCCGCTATGGCGGTCATCAAGAAGGTCGCGCTGCATTTCACCCGCCTGTGTCACAGTTTGCTGTTGCTGTTCGGTGATGACATCGTACCGTTCAACCGTAACGCCGCTGCGTTCAATCATCACCCGTACCGAGCCGGCTCTTGCCAGCAGCAAATCACGGATTTGTTCACTCGCCGCGATAATCTGAACCGCTACCTTTACGCCCGCTCCTTTTCCCGAATCGTCTGTTGTTACCATTTTAACGGTCACTTTACCGAGATGTTCGGGGTTCAACGTGATTTTGAATTCTGACACCTGTGCCTCACGAGCGATTTCCGCGCTTCGCGGCACGTTTGCTGTTGCTGTGGTTCCCGCAATTTCCGCACTTTGAGCGTTTTGAGAGAGTCCGGTTGCCTGCAGAATGATTTTCTCAAGGTTTTCCGCAATCGAACCGCTCACTTGGAGCGCGATGTTTTGTCCGCTTACCGTATCCGCGATTTGCGGTATACTGTTCAGTTCAACCGCTGCGCTTTCGTGGATTTCTTGCAACTCAAGGTTTTCCACGCCTGTGCCGTCTTTCTGAACCGCAAACTCTTCCGACTCAAACGATTCGGCTCTTGTAATGTTCCCGATTCCGTCAAGGTTAATTTCCCGGACAATAATCGGGCGACCGAACGCGGAGACTTCCTGTTTTAACTGTGTCAGCGGAGATTTGTCCGGATTTTCCTCAGAACCCGTTTCAAATCGTGTGACCTTATATTCCGTGATGTCCTTAGAAAAGTCTTTTAAGTTTGCTTTCCCGAAAAACTTCAAGGATTCCTGCCCTGATTCCGCTTTGGGAATACTAAGCTGTTCCGGTTCCGCTTTGGAAATATTAAACTGTTTCGGTTCAATCATTCCTTGCTGAACCGCTTTCGGGAGTTCGGAATCGTTTTTATCGGGAAGATTGGTTTCGCCCTGTACATTCGGTACATCTGATTGTTTGACTTGCTGTTGGGGTTGTGTAACAGTCGCTTGTGTTCTTTGTACGTTTTGATTCTGAACTGTTTCTTTAACCGTTTCAACTGTTTCAATCAGGGGCTGTTTGCCGCCCTTAGTTGCCGAATCTTTTAATTCTTCAGACCAATTTACCCATTCCCTCGGGTTGACAGCAGGGTCAATGGTTTCAATAAACCGAATAATCAATTCCCATATCTGCTGGTCAAAGGCCTGTTCTAAAGTTCCGACTTCCTCGGTCCCGGCTTTGTTTGCCATTTTGCTTACGATTGTTCTAATCGCCTCAAGTTTTTGCGCCTCGTTGATTTCACCTTTGCTGTAGTTCATGTAAATGCTGAAAATAGCGATTATGTCTTCCACGAATTCATCGAACTGTTTCTTAATACTTCCATTGCTGATTTGCGAGTCGGTTGCGTTATAACCGAGCAGTATAAACGTCCCGCCTAACAGTTCACGCCAATCCTCTTTAGTCAAATTCTCGACTCCGCCGACCGTTTCCGCTCTTTCACGGACTCGTTCAAACAGGAACAACAATCGTTCAAGCATAGCGGGCACCGCGCTGTTTTCGTCTTCTTCCGTTTCGGGAATTTCTTTGCCGTTAACCTCGTTTTCAATTCCGAGTGCGAATCCATCTGTTTCTTGTTCTTCCTCAAAGAATGAAACCTGTGTTGCTTTCGCGTTATCGACGTTGTTGTTTCCTAAAACTTTCGGGGATTCTGAATTCTTCGTCTCCTGTGATTCCTTCAGATTCTGTAAACAAGCCGCGAATGTTGTTTCCGTGGGGAGCAATTCTGCCGTTTCTGATGAATCCTGCGGAGTTTGCTCGCCAAATAACGAAGATGTTTCGGGTGAAACGGCATCTGAAATTAAACCCGAGTTCATATTCGGCGAAAGCGGCATACCAACCGCACTAATCACATTCATAATAAGCCTTGCACCTCCTTTCTTTAAAATATTACTTTTTATTATATACAATTGTGAATAAAAAGTCAAGCAAAAATATATATTTCATGCAATCCCTATATATAGTAATTAATGAATCATTTGGTTCCGTATACGCTGATTGCTCACGAATTCGTCAATGAAAAGCTCTTCTTCTTTTAATGCGGCGTAGTTATACTCTTCTAACTGTCGTTCCTCTAATTTTTCGAGAGTATTGACTTCTTTATTAGATTCAACGACTACATTTAATTGAGCAGAGATTTCCTCTTCTTTATCGGCGATTCTTCGCCTTAATGCGTGAACTTCCTGCTGTTTGAAAGTGATAAACCGTTTATTTGCCGCAAAATCGGTAGGCGTAACGCTTCGTATCATCATATGTTCAAGTTCGTCACTTTTGAGATTGATTAAATTAATCAACCCGTCAAGTTCGTTGTTGAGTTCTCGCAGTTCACTCCTGAGAATCCCTAAAGCATTTTTCTCGGATTCGAGAATCTGCTCTTTATAATTCTGGAGCTTATCAAGTGAAAACTTAAATTTCTTCATTTAACTCTAATCACCTCTTTCAGCATTTTCACTGTGTCGGCTAAATCGAATGATTCGTTCACTTTTTGCTTTAGAAAAGCGTTAATCTCGTCTATTTTATTGATTGCCTCGTCTAATTTTTCATTGGTGCCTTTTTTATACGCGCCGATTGTAATCAAGTCGACATTGGTTTCGTAAAGTGACAACAAGTCGCGGAGTCTGTTGGCGGCTTCGTTATGGTCTTCAGGGCAAATGATTGTCATCAGTCTTGATATACTTCCGAGAATATCAATCGCGGGATAGTGGTTACGAGCCGCGATTTTCCGAGAAAGAATGATGTGTCCGTCAATAATCCCCCTCACAGTGTCAGAAATGGGTTCGTTGGTATCATCACCCTCGACTAACACGGCATAAATCCCTGTGATGCTGCCTTTCTCGAAACAACCCGCCCGCTCAAGCAACTTAGGAAGAGCCGAATAAATTGACGGCGTATACCCCCTTGCAATTGGCGGCTCCCCTATCGAAAGCCCGACTTCTCTTTGCGCCATAGCGAATCGGGTCAGATTATCCATCATTAAAAGAACATCTTTACCTTGCTGCATGAAATATTCCGCAATAGCCGTAGCGGTCAGCGGACATTTGTTCCGCAGCATGGCGGGTTGGTCTCCCGTAGCGACTACCACCACCGAACGTGCCATTCCCTCCTCGCCCAAATCGTTTTCGATAAACTCGCGGACTTCTCTTCCGCGCTCCCCGACCAAAGCGATGACATTGAGGTCAGCTTTGACTTTTTTCGCAATCATGCCCATCAAAGTGGATTTCCCCACCCCTGAACCGGCGAAAATACCGATTCTCTGCCCTTTTCCCAAAGTAAGAATCCCGTCAATCGCTTTTACGCCCATTTCAAGCGGTTCGGAAATTTTCGGGCGGGTCAGCGGATTGACCGTGATTCCGGTAATCGGCATTGTCCCTGTATAGTCAACTTCTTCGCCGCCGTCAAGCGGACGACCGATTGCGTCAATGATTCTGCCTACTAAATCGGGGGAGGTATTGACCATGAGTTTATCGCCGGTGTTATCAACAATACTCCCCGGACCGATTCCCTCAATATCGGTGTAAGGCATCAGCAAGACTTTACTGGAATTAAATCCGACCACTTCCGCAAAAACATGAGTCTTCATATCCTTATTGTAAATCCTGCAAACATCGCCGATATTACAAGAAGGACCGCTGGCTTCAATCGTCATACCGATAATTTTCTCAATTTTCCCCATGTTGCGATAGGAATCGAAATTGTTAAGTTCCTCGCGAAAACCTTTTAAATCCATTTCTCCCCTTACTGCAGCGCGTTAATGTTTTCTTGCGCCGCATTTTCTTCTTCTTCGGGTTTGTTTTTGAATTTACCCTTGCCGAGGTTTTCTATCATTCTAAGCTGTGTTTGGATACCCGCATCGGTGATTTCGCTGCCGTTATCAAGAATCAAAGTGCCTTTCGGCGCGTCTTTAAGAACTTCAAACTCTATATGCTGCCGTTCCCCGGAAGTGCCGAAAATGCGAGATAAATCCTCCAAATCTACATTAACCGATTCTTCTATATCAAGTTTTGATAATGAAACTTTTACAAAAGACGAGCCTCTGAAATTTTTTGCCGCCTCTTTCAGCATTTTGGAAATAACCGCCTTGTCTTTTTGATTAAGGCTTCCTACCGTGATTTTATTGGAAATGGTGAAAATCAAATCAAACAGCTTGTTTTCATAATCGCGAAAAATCTTCTCTTTATCCGAGGGAAGTTCGCTTATCACCGCATTTAACTCTTCAAGTGTTCCGCTACATTCGTCCCGTCCTTTAGCAAACCCCGTTTCATATCCTTCTTTTTCGCCTTTCGCAAAGCCGTCCGCATAACCCGATTTTTCGGCTTTCTCGCGAATGTGTACGCAATCTTCCTCCACGTTTTCTCTGAGTGTTTTGACCATACTGTCGGTGTCGTCAAGGATTCTTTGTGCCTCCGCCTCCGCTTTCTCGCGGCGTTCATGACATTCCCGCTCACACTCGGACAATTGACTTTGCCGCTCCGCCTCAATTTCATCACGAATTCGCTGTGCCTCTATCTCAGCCTTCGTCAAATCGGGAGGCGTTTCAACCTGTTCGGGAACAGGCGGAGACAGCTTTTCGCCGTTATCTATAGAGCGGGTAGGCGTCTTCATACCGCCGGCAACAGGTGCGACACCGGTCACATTAACAAAATCGCCCTGCTTTATAACACCTCTCGTAATATTATCCATTTGTATTTCCCTATTCTCTATTACTCGCTCACTGCTGAAATATGACCGTTGCGTCAAGCGAAGTCCCTCCGAACGGGCAAAGCCCACGCTGCGGGACCCGGCTCTTGTCAGACGATAATATCATCGCCGCCGCCTTTGTTGATTTCAAGAACATTTTCGTCTTCAAGACGCCTGATGACAGCAACAATTCTCTGCTGCGCTTCTTCCACATCTCTCATTCTTACATTGGACAGATATTCCACATCGGTCTGCGTAGATTCGCGCATACGACTCGACATATTGGCGTAGATAATTTCTGCCACTTCCGCGCTGGAGCCTTTGATGGCAATCGACAGGTCTTTCGCGTCGATTTCTTTGAGGAACGCCTGTATAGCCATAGAATCCAAAAGTGTAATATCCTCGAAAACGAACATTTTTTGTCGGATATTCTCCGCGAGTTTCGGGTCTCTCTGAATCAACTCGTCGAAAATAAACTTTTCGGTAGCCCTGTCAACATTGTTGAGTACATCAGCGATATAATTCACGCCGCCGACTTCCATGGAATCCATTGTGACAAGGTTGGCGTACTTCCGCTCAAGCGTTTCCTCTATTGATTTTACAACATCGGGTGAAGCGGCGTCCATACGCGCAATTCTCTCAACAACATCGATTCGGATTTCTTTAGGGAGTTCCGACAAAATCGCCGACGCCTGGTCACTCCTCGAATAAGACAGAATCAGCGCAATTGTCTGCGGATGCTCATTTTGAACAATCGCAAGCAGGTTCTTGTAATCGGCTTTACGCACGAACGAGAACGCTTTAGTCTTGAGTTGTTTCGTAATTTTATCAAACAGAATATTCGCCTGCTGGGGTCCGAACGCTTTTTCGAGAACCTCTCGGGCGTAGTCAACGCCGCCTTCGGAAATAACTTTCTGCGTGAGGCAAAGTTCATAGAACTCGTTCAGCACCGCCTCGACTTGTTCAGCGGGCCAATAGTCTAACTTCGCCACTTCAAGCGTTAACCGCTCTATTTCATCGTCAGAAAAATGCTTGAATACATTCGACGCATTTTCCGACCCGATAGAAGACAACACCAAAGCCGCCCTCTGTAACGGATTCATATCAAGTTTTTCTTTTTTTTCAGCCATATTACAGAATTCTCCTAAATTAGTGAGTTTATTCTATTTGTCTTTGTCACACTTCGTCATCCCGAAGCCATGTGCGGATTAATTGCGCGATAATTTCAGGGTTTGACTTTGAGAACTCTTTTATTTCACGTTTAAGCACAACATCTTTGGTATCGTTTTCCTCTAAAAGGCTCTGCAACTCAAATCCTTCTTCCTGGGGCGGCAGAGGTTGGAATGAATCGTCGGTGAGATATCCGCCCGCACCGTCCGCTGCAAGCGGTAATCCGCGGTTTCTGATAAGACGTCTTTTCTTGGAACCGGAAGTGGTAATCGCCAAAACAAATAAAATGACCAAAAGAACGCCGAGCGCGATGATAATCCATATAAGAATACTGCGCGTCATATTGCTGAATATGCTCCCGCTCGGTTCAATGGGCGTCGGCGGAATAGGGAATACTCTCGTAACCACTTGAACTTGTGTAGCCCCTGTAGCGTTGGCGACAATCCCTTCCCACACTTCGAGTTCTGCGGGAGTCATCGGTTCGGAGTTGACAACCAACGATGCCGTCCTGTTTTTGATTCTCAATCCGGTGTCTTTATAGGTTTCAACACGTCTGTTTATTTCATAATCTACTTCTCTTGCCCAATCGAGATAAAACTCGCCGCCCGCTTCCACATCGGGGAATGTCGGATAATCGGGTCCGATATCCGAGTTGACAAAAGTGCCTATGGGACCGCCTTCTAAAGCTACGCCGCCCGCAGCGGCTTTTTCTTGGATTTTCCTGATAATTCCGCCGTCGAGTCCTTCAATGGGGGTGAACTCCTCATCAAGGACTTCATGTTCCTCACTGAAGTCAACATCAACATTAACGGATAAGTAATGTCCGTTTTCGCCGAAAGCGGCGGAAAGTAACGGATTGAGTCGCGCTTCATATGCGTCCGCCATCATAGCGATAATCCCTGCTTCCATTGTGAGCCTCTGCTGCTGCAAAGCTAAACTGTCGCTCCCAAATCCTGCCATATCATCGGGAATCAACTCAATTGAATTTCCGTCGGTAACCGTAATATTATAATCCTCAAGACCGGGGACAGAGTTTCTTACAAAGCTGTGAATCCCCTTGATTTGGTCGTTGCTTAAGGTTTTCCCGCTTTTGAGCGTTACGCCTACCGAAGCTCTGGCTTCTTCCTTGTCTTTATTTTCTACCATTACATAGTTGGAGGTCTTTGGAATATGTAATATTACCATTGACCGTTCAACTTCAGGAATATTGCTTAAATAAGCACTTATCCAATCCATATATTGTTGTTTTATATACTCGTTCATTTCGGTATCGGTCGTGAACATTCCTATATTATTATTGAAGGTATCATTGTTAAATCCGGGACGCGGCAACCCTGCCTCGCTTAAAGCGACACGAGCAGGGCCCAACACTTTATCCGATACATGAACATTATCGTTTGAGTCAACACGCACATCTGTAATACCCGCAGTCGCCAACGCAAGCACCACTTCCTGCGCTTCTTCAGAACCGGATGTTTTAGTAAGAATCGCATCGCTTGATGTATTAAGAATCGCGGTAATTATAATGGCGGAAACAATAATAACGCCGGCAACAGCGAGGATTGCAATCCTTGTTTTTGCGGCGAAACCCGTCCACTTCTCTTTAGCGGACGCAGATGTTTTAGAAAACCATTCTTTTGCTTTATCCATTTATACTAAACCTCAATATAATTTATTTATTATTATGCAATGTTAAACGCTCTTTTGCTTATATTTGCATTCTGATGATTTCATTATAGGATTCTAATACGGTATTCTTAACATTGACAAACAATTCCAAAGCGAGCGTTGCTTTTTCCTTATTCAGCATGATTTGTTCAAGGTCATCAACATCGCCCAACGCCGTACGAATACTGTCGGCGTGTTTTACGGCATCTGTATCAACCGCTTCCCCGTAAATTTGTGTAAAAACGTCGAGAAAAGTAGGTTGACCCGCAACCCTCTCCACAACAACGGGAGCGGTAAGTGTTGTTGTCGTAGGTGTCGTAGGTATACCAATCGGCGGCATCGCAATATTACCAATGTTCATGTATAATTCCTCCTAAAAAATCAATTAATTTTTTCGTCAAGCCTCTGTGCGAAATAAATTCGCTCATAGGCTCTTGTTATCTTATTGACGTCCCATAGACAGTGTTCTTTGCGCCATTTGAACCAGTGTATCATACACTGCCACATTGTTCTGGAAAGAATGGGTAGCCAACATCATGTCCAACTGCTCCTCGGCGACATCGACATTCGGTAAGTAATAGTATCCGTCTTCATCTGCGTGAGGGTGAGTCGGGTCATAAATCGGCGTAAACGGTGAATCCTCGTTTTCCAGTTTCCGTACTTCCGCCACCGTGACTCCGCCGAATTTCATCTCTCTGCGTTCAGCAAGCGTCATATTGAGAACCTCGCCAAAGTTACGGTTCCGCTTATTGATATTCTTGTACCCCTTCACCTCACTGAAAAGGGTAATCTGCCTTCTGTAAGGCCCTCCCTCCTCGGTTTCGGTGGTGAGCGCGTTAGTGATATTCTGGTTAATCACGTCCATTCGCAGCCGCTGTGCCGTTATGCCGGAAACAGCCGCGTCAAGGTGACTTAAAAACATATTTAATCCTCTCTTTCCTAATATCTTTAGGTTGTCCGTTATATCCTGAAACTAAGCTTTTTACGGTTATTAAGATACCGCGTTTGTCTGTTTTAACCCATCATCTCTCGTTAATTCTTCCTCATTGCAAGTCTGAGCGCGTTAAGGTCGCTTTCCAAAAGAACAGTAATCGCTTCTTGTTGCAACGCATTGCTTTTAAGCATTCCCGCCTGAACTTCATAGTCGACATTATTGCCGTCCGGCTGCCCTTTGGTGATTTCATCTACGTAAATATCATTGATTCTCATGTGAAGTTCTTTCTTATATTTGTGATTTTGGTTCATTTTATCGCGCAAAACTCCCGAAAAGTGCAAATATTTTGACTTATAATCGGGTGTGTCTATGTTATTGATATTATGAGAAATAACCTTTTTATTCTCGCTTGTATACTGCAATCCCTGCTCTAATATTCTAAAAGAGGTGGTGTTAAATAAACCCATATGATTCTCCTTGTACTTTTATGATATAAAAATCATTATACTACATTTCAATTGATGAATGAGCAAAATTGGGATATTATAATGGTGATTTAACCAATTGAAAATACGGGAGGCTGAATTTATGAAGGAAAGCCGTGTGGGTATTGGCCTGGCGGGCGCGGGGGCCATTGGCGTAAGGTCGTGCCTGATGCATTTCATGCTGGAGGACGTTGCGGACAGGGCGT
>Ga0082212_10000779_pt1 | contig 46508 bp, 39 predicted proteins | sample TergutNt197P3_FD_71548 | JGI IMG/M metagenome (GOLD analysis project Ga0082212, IMG submission 71548) | Neocapritermes taracua P3 segment gut microbial communities from Petit-Saut dam, French Guiana - Nt197 P3 | ecosystem: Host-associated > Arthropoda: Insects > Digestive system > Gut ... | reverse complement strand
CCATCAATGCCCGCAGTATGCAGGTCGCCTATTTCCATTATCTCGCGCGCGCCAGCATTACCGGGGGTGGTGTATTCCGGATCGGCGATATAGTCCATCTTGTCATACGTCATATCCGTGACGGCAAATACGCCGGGCATTTCAGCAATTTGCTCCAGTTCAGCTATGGTTGCTTCGAGCGCAAAACCGCTGAATACCACGGAATACTCATAAACGATGCCCCTGTTGTGGCGGCTCTTGATGTCGCTGCGGGCGCGGCGTGCGTTTGCACGGCCTTCCTCGTAGCGAGCGTTTCGGCTGCCTTGGCGCTGATACACTTTCTCAAGCGCTTCAGGCAGATCCTGCAGCCATACGAAGACGTACTTCGACTCGCTGTCTTCTCCTTCGATATCGACTATGCCAACCGGCTCTGCAAGCATCTCCGCGTATGCGTCTACATAGTCGATCTCTTCTTCGGTAAACTCCTGCGCGCCGAAGCTCGACGGAACGAGCGAACGCGCACTCTTGCTCTGCGTCGGCAAGTCGCGCAGGCCTGTCAGGTCATATTGCGACAGGTCGACTTTTTGCGCAGTCAGCTCGCCTTCAACTGACGAATCGTAGACAAGGGCGTCGCTTTTTGCTGCGCCGTCCCATGCCTTGCCTTCCAGCTCGGCTCCCATGGCTGCGGCAGGCAGTACGCCAATAAGCATCGTAAGCAGCAGGAGGAGAGCTACGAGTTTCTTAGCTGTGAATATTCTCTTACTCACTTCTTTAACCCCTTTATACAATAATACCCGATGTGTAATGAACTTTCGGTTTGATTCCGCCTCCCTCCGGGGCGGGAAATCAAATAGCGCTTCCTTGGGAGGCGCCCCGCAGCATTTCTGCGGAGGAAGTTCACTTCGGAGCTATCGGTACTCCGATACCCGGTATCTGCCGGGCATGGCAGCCACATTCATTCTGTCGTCGTGGTTCGACGCACGGATTCCGACTGGTTCGACACACGCACCATATATCCGTTTTTTCAGCCGAATTTGTTCTGTCGTTACGGTTCGACGCTTCCCGGCTTGTTCTTTGCCGGGATTTTTCAGCCTCATTGCTTACGCGCAATGTGGTTAGGCGCCCCGCGTATTATTGCAGGGTATCTATGCTGATAATCTCGTATATCCTTTCTAAACCACTCCTTCCTCATCCTGCCGTTCTCCTTGTCCCGGTCTCATGTCAAACGGTAGCGCTGCAAGATAATTATGGGTATTTTTGGCTATTTGACATGATAGCATAAAAGAAGCGAAAAAAAGATTTGTGACGAAAATGCCACAAATCTCCGGATAATTATTCATTTCGCTTGTCGTAAGGGGGGCTGCTGTGAAAACTACGCTACTCCGGCTCGAGTTCGAATCCCGCCCTCTAACAGACCTGGCCGAACGTCCTCCCGCCCAGCAGGTGGAAGTGCAGATGAAAGACAGACTGCCCGCCGTCGGGGCCGGAGTTCGTAACGACGCGATAGCCGTTTGCGAGACCTTCACCGTCGGCTATTTTCGCGGCTGCTTCCAGGCACTTCGCCGCGATGTGGGAGTTATCGGGGGTTATGTCTGCAATGGATTCGATGTGCTCTTTTGGCACAATTATAATGTGGATAGGCGCCTGAGGCTCGATGTCGCGAAACGCGAACACATGCTCGTCCTCATAGACTTTCGAGGAGGGGATCTCCCCGGCGATTATCTTGCAAAAAATACAATCCGGCATATCAAGGTTCCGCCTTTCGTGTAGTCGTCTCTCGTAGCGTCGATTGAGATCTGCGGTTGCCGGGCAGTCGACTGTTTCTGAGGTTCGAACCCCGGCTGCTCAGCCCAGCATGCGCAGCGCGAACTCCTCGACGGCGTCAAGGGCCGGCTGCAGCTTTTCGACGTCTTTGCCGCCGCCCATGGCGAAGTCCGGTTTTCCGCCGCCTGAACCGCCGCAGAGCTTTGAGGCCTCGCGCGCCAGGTCGCCTGCCTTGACGCCCTTTGCGACGGCATCCTTGCCGCAGGTCGCGGCGATCGTTATCTTACCGTCGTTGACAGCCGCGAGTACCGAGACTATCGCGGACTCCCTGTCGCGCAGGATATCCGCAGCCTGCTTCAGGCTGTTCGCATCCGCTCCGTCCAGTATTGCCGTCACGAGCTTAAGCCCGTCAATGACTTTCGCGCCGCTGATGAGTTTCAAAGCTTCATCTCCGGCGGACTTCGCTGTTTCCGCTTCCAGCTTCGCGCGAAGGTCACGCAGAGCAGAGATATTCTGTTCCAGTTTGCCCGGCAGTTCTTCGGGGGCCCCGGCTTTGAGCATGCCTGACAGTACGGCTAACTGCCCCCGCGCCGTGTTCAAGGCGTCCATAGTCGCCAGCCCGGTGATCGCTTCGATGCGCCGCACGCCCGAAGCGACGGAAAACTCTGCGGTTATCGAGAAAGCGCCGGCCTTTGCGGTGTTGTCCAGATGCGTGCCTCCGCATAGCTCCATGGAAACGTCGCCCATCGTGACGACGCGGACGACGTCGCCGTACTTCTCGCCGAAGAGCGCGGTCGCGCCAAGCTCCTTCGCTTTGCTGACCGGCATTTCCTCCGCAGTTATGCGCAGGCCGTCGAGGATCGAAGCGTTGACGAGCTTTTCGACCAGGGAGAGCTGCTCTTTCTCCGGAGCCGAAAAGTGCGTGAAGTCGAAACGGAGCTTGTCCGGTTCCACAAGCGAGCCGGCTTGCTGCACATGAGATCCGAGCACTTCGCGCAGGGCCGCTTGCAGGAGATGCGTCGCTGAGTGCGCGCGCATGATGGCGCTGCGCCGTTTAGTGTCAACGGCGGCTTCCACGCGGTCGTCGACTCTGAGCGAGCCGCTTCGCATAGTCCCGTGGTGCAGGTACTTGCCGCCGCCGTCCGTATGCACGCTGTCGACTTCGAAGATGGCGTCGCCTTCCACGCCTTCTGCGCCACCAGCGCCACTTGTACCACCTGAGCCGTCTGAGACTTTAAGCCGTATTTCGCCGCAGTCCGTCGATTGCCCGCCCTTTTCCGCGTAGAAGGGCGTTTTGTCCAGCACAAGCGAGCCTGTGTCCCCGGCTCGTATGAATGAGCTGGTCTCACCGCCGGTAACGATAGCCAGAATCGTGCAGTCGTCGCTGAGATTCCCGTACCCTGTGAACGGTGTCGGATTACCGTCGAGCCCGAGATCGACTCCGGTCCAAGCGAGGTCTCCGAGCGCGACCCTTGCCGCCCTCGCGCGTTCGCGTTGTTCCTCCATCAGGCGCGTGAACTCCTCGGAATCGACGCCCAAGCCGTTTTCAGAAAGTATGTCGACTGTGAGGTCGAGGGGGAAGCCGTATGTGTCATACAGCTTGAACGCGTCCTCGCCCGATAAGTTACTTTCGCCTTTCGCCTTGCAGCTTTCCACCAGGCCGGCGAGCATCACCGTGCCTGTGTCAATAGTTTTGCCGAAGTTCTCCTCTTCCATGCTGACGACGCGGGCGATGAAGTCCGCCTTATCCGCCAAATCCGGATACGCGCCTTCGCTCACCTTTATTACTTCCCCGCACATGCCGCTCAGGAATGAGCTTGTCAAACCGAGCAGCCTTCCGTGCCTCGCGGCGCGCCGAAGCAGCCTGCGCAGCACATAGCCGCGGTTCTCGTTCGAGGGCAGGACCCCATCGCAAATCATCATCACCGCAGAGCGGATGTGATCTGTAATAACGCGCATCGAAACGTCGGAAGAGGCGCTGTCGCCATACGCGACGCCGCTTATTTCGGAAACCTTGTTGATGATACTTATAATAGTATCGACCTCGAACAGGTTGTCCGCGCCTTGACAGACGATAGCCAGGCGTTCAAGGCCCATGCCGGTGTCGATGTTCTTCTGGCTTAGTTCCGTGTAGTTGCCGGCCCCGTCGTTATCGAACTGCGTAAAAACGTTGTTCCATATCTCGACATAGCGGTCGCAGTCGCAGCCCGGCGCGCAATCAGGGCTCCCGCAGCCGTGGCGCTCCCCGCGGTCGAAGTACACCTCCGAGCATGGGCCGCACGGGCCGGAGCCGTGTTCCCAGAAGTTATCGCTTTTCCCGAGGCGCGTTATGCGCTCCGGCGCGATACCGATTTCGTTGACCCAAATGTCGAAGGCCTGGTCGTCTTCCCGGTACACAGAGGGATAGAGCAAGCCGGGGTCAAGCCCCAGCCGCTCGGTCAGGAACTCCCAGCACCACGCGATCGCTTCGGATTTGAAGTAATCGCCGAATGAGAAGTTTCCAAGCATCTCGAAGTATGTGCCGTGGCGTGAGGTCTTGCCCACATTTTCAATATCGCCTGTCCGGATGCACTTCTGGCAGGTGCATACGCGCTTACGCGGCGGCTCCTGCTCGCCGGTGAACCAGGGTTTCATCGGCGCCATGCCTGAGTTTATCAGCAGCAGCGAGGCGTCGTTTTGGGGTATCAAGGGAAAGCTCGGCAGCCTCAGGTGCCCTTTCTCCTCAAAAAAAGAAAGAAAAGCCTCGCGCAGTTCGTTAAGCCCGCTTATACTCATTGCTTGATCATCGATTCGATGAAATCCGCGACTTCGCCGACAGTCCTGCGCTCGTAGATAGATTCGTCCGTCACGGTGACTCCGTACTCTTCCTCAAGCGTCATGATAAGCTCTACGAGATCGAGCGAGTCTGCGCCAAGGTCCTCCATGACGTCTGTTTCGCGCGTGATTTTGTCGGGGTCAACCTCAAACTGGGCGGCCAGCGCCTCCCTTATTCTCTCAAAAACCATATTGCTTAACATTCCTTTCGCATATCTGTTCAGGTACCCACACCACGCTTAGTACAGGGTACCTGAAATGTTGCCGTTTCTTAGGGGCCTTTACGGAATAATGCTGACAAGGAAAAGTGTAAAGCTTATTCCGTAAAAATCACTTGGGGGGAGCGGGATTCGGCGAAGTTAACTCCACTCGCGGTATTGCGAGGTTCCTTTTCTGCCGCTATCGTTTGCGCTGCCGGTTTCCGGAGCGGGGCTGCTCTCGTGAGCCGGTTCGCTATCCGCAGAGGCTGCGCCCTTATCCGGGGCGCGTTCTGCGGCGTCCGGCGCCGAGCCGCGGCTGCGGTTGTCGCCGGGGCCTCTGCCGCCGCGAGCCGGCGGGCGGCTGCCTCCGGGAGCTCTTGGGCGCCCTCCGCCGGGGCGATTTGTCCTGTCGTCGAAGCGGGCTCCGTCGTTTTTGCGCCCGAACGCAACGACTATCTTCCTGTTTGGTTCTTCGCCGACAGAAAAAGTCGTGATGTTGTCATAGTTTTGCAAAGCCGCGTGGACGATGTGGCGCTCGTAAGCGTTCATCGGGTCGAGCGTCACGTTCCTGCGGTACTTGAGCACTCGGCTCGCGGTTTTCTCGGCGATACTCTCGAGCGTCTCGTTGCGGCGCTGCCTGTAGTTCTCGGCGTCCAGGGTGACTCTTATGCGCGAGTCGCTGCCACGGTTGATCGAATAGTTTGTCAAACGCTGTATCGCGTCGAGCGTCTCCCCCCTGCGGCCAATCAGTATGCCCGGGTCATTTCCGGCGATTATGACGTTGACCGCGCTTTCCGCTTCCGTAATTTCAAGGCTGGCTTCCACGTCCATCAGCTTGAAAAGCCCTGATAAGTATGATTTGACCTTATTCGCGTGGCCACCTTGCTCTTCGTATATTACCCTAACTACGGCCGGGGAGTTTTTCAGTCCAAGAAAGCCTGATTTTGCGCGTTCGATTATCTCAACTGAGACATCGTCGCGTGTGAGCCCGAGTTGATCCAGGGCTACTTGTATCGCTTCGTCTTCGGTTTTGCCTGAAACTTCGATTGAATTTGTCATTGAGTACATCCCCTATTCATCGTCGTCGTCATCGTATTCATCATCATCATCATCGTCATCGTCTTCGTATTCATCATCATCGTCGTCATCGTCTTCGTCGTATTCATCGTCGTCGTCATCGTATTCATCATCATCGTCTTCGTCATCGTCATCGTCATCGTCTTCGTCGTATTCATCGCCGCCGTCATCATCGTCGCCTTCGTAGCCTTCATCATCAGCATCTAAGGCTTCGTCATCATCCCCGCCGGGCAATGCGCGGATTTCATCGTCATCGTCATCGTCGTCTGCATCGCCGTCGCTCTTGCCGGCATCCTTATACCTGTCGGGGTCATAGGCGCGGCCGCGGGCGTACTTCCTCTCGCCGACTCTGCTTGGCGACGTCTCGGCAGGCGGCTCATCTTTCTTTTGCCACTCGACAGCTTTCTCGATTTGCTCCTGCTTATTGGTCTTTTGCTTCTTGCGCTTCGATGTGTTCGGGTTGCGCGCGACGAGGCCTTCGGCTTTCCTGCGCTCTGATTCGATGCGTTTTGCCTCCAGCTCCGCTTCCTTCTTCTCCCGCGCTTCATTTTTGACGATGTCTTCGGCGTCGAGGATTCTCGTATATCGCTTTGTCAGCCACAAATCCTGCCCAATCTGCAATACGGTACCCATAGTCCAGTAAAGGCCGAGCGCGGAGGGCGTGATAAACGCGAAGTATACCGATATCAAGGGCATCAGCATCATCATTATCTGCATTGAGCCCCCTTGGCCTTCGGGAGATGACGTGGGGTTTGTCTTGCGGCTGATTATGGATGCCGCAAACTGCGTAGCTCCGTTTATTAGGGGTATGAGAAATAGGATGAAGCCGGAAGCCCATGAGTCGGTGTCTTCGCTGTGGTCGCTCCAAAGGAAGTTCCACTGCGGTTGTTTGCCCAGGTTTATGCCGTAGAAGCTGAAGTCGATTTTCTTCAGCTTTGGTTCGATCTCGAGAAACTTATCGAAATCCGGGCTCTCGCTTAGCCATTTCGCCTGGTCAATCTGTTCATAGTAGGTGCTGATTGTGCTCTCGGGCATCTCCTGCAGGGTGTCGTATATAGCCCCCGGTTCCGTGAGAACGACTTCGTCGATGCCCATCATCAAAGTGATCGGCTGCCGGATGGCCATAAAAAGAGCAATCATAATCGGAAAAGGCAGCAGCCCCCATAGGCAGCCGGACGCGGGGTTGATACCCTCTTCTTTGTACAGCTTTGCAGTCTCTTCGTTTAGCTTGGTCTTGTTCGCGCTGTGTTTCTTTTGCAGCTCGGCAAGCTTTGGTTGTATTCTCGCGGTCCGCATCGTGCCGCGCTTGCTTTTCATTTGAAACGGCAGCAGTATGCCTTTGACTATAATCGCGAAAAGGATGATGGCCCAGCCGTAGTTTTTCACTAGGTCGTAGAGGAACATCAACAGCATGCCGAACGGTTTGGCGATAGCGTTCATCGATTCTCCAAATCTGTGTTAGATTAGTCCAAGGCTCCTAGGTAATTCATGGAACCGGGTCAAAGTAGCCGCTTTTGTTGAATGGATGGCATCTGAGGACACGCCGGAAGGCGAGCCAGCTGCCCTTGAGCGCCCCGTGCTTTTGCAGGGCCTCGAGAGCGTAGGCAGAGCATGTCGGCCTGAAGCGGCATCTGGGCGAGGACCTCGGCGATATGCTTTTTCTGTAGAAGCGAACCAGTGCGATTAAGAACCTTGCCGGGCGCGATTTTACCGCGTCGTCCGCTCCCCGAGGCTCTGCTGCGTCGTCCGCTCCCCGAGGCTCTGCTGCGTCGTCCGCTCCCCGAGGCTCTGCTGCGTCGTCCGCTCTCCGGGGCTCTGCTGCGCTGTCCGCTCCACGGGATTCTGCTGCGCTGTCCGCTCCCCGGTCAGGCAGTTCGCTGCTGCCGCATACGCACATAGGAGCCCGGCCCTTCATTTTAACTCTCATTCCTGACTCCGCCAACGATGTTTGACCTCTTAAAAACGGAGAGAACGGATGCTTCAAGTTCCTTGTAGCTCGCTTGCTTACCTCTCACTCTCGCCACGATTACGATGTCGAAACCGGGTAATAGCTTATCCTCGTTCAGCCTGTAGATCTCCCTTAGTCTGCGGCGAACCCGGTTTCGGTCCACGGCGCCGCCGACTTTCGTGCTGACAGTAATGCCCAGGCGGTTCGCAGCCCTGCCGTTGCGCCTGGAGTAGACGACGACAAGTTGCGACGATACGCTTTTACCTTTGTTGTACAGCCTTTTGAACTCATGGTTCTTGTTTAATGAAGTAGTGAATCTCAAAAATACCACTCCGGGTGCGTTTCTTAGATGATGGCGGGAGTTTTGTCCAAGGTTCCTAAGGCTACGCGGACAGCTTGTCGCGACCTTTGGCGCGCCTGCGAGCAAGGACTTTTCGGCCATTCCTAGTGGACATGCGCTTGCGGAAGCCATGCTCCTTCGCGCGATGCCGCTTTTTCGGCTGGTATGTTCTGAACATATATTGATTACACCTCCTGCCGGTGGGGATTATCACGCAAATCGTGCGCGGACGGTAATTCTACCATAGTTTGCCGGTCAATACAAGCGTTACATCGAAAATTTGAAAATTTGATAATATTGAAAATTCGAGTAGTTTGCTGTATAGTTGCCGTGGACGAGTTTTTAAAGTGGGGAGAGAAGATATGTATTGTTCTAATTGCGGTAAGGAAGTGCCTGCGAGCGGAATATTTTGCCAGTATTGCGGCGCGAGGCAGGAGCTTGCTGAGCAGGCCAATGTGCCGGTAGCGGCGGCGCAACCGATCACCTACCCGCCGCGTTTCGCAGATCCAATCAACAGCGAACCATCCGGGCTCACAACAAGACTGCGGGTCGGCAGCCTGATAGCCTTCGCCGGAGTGGCTGCGACGCTGATTTTGTCGCTGTTCCTTATTTTCGCAACGAACGAAGACCTGCCGCTTATGAAAAGTACCGGCTTGAGTTTCCTTGGCATTGGCGATAAAATAGTCCATGTGAACGAGAACACAAAAATCAGGTACGAAGGCCTGGAAGATTTCTTTAGCAATATATACGGCTTTACAAAGAGAGACGCAGCCGGATTCATCGTACCGGATAACAGCGCCGTAGGCATTGGTATAGCGGTAAAAATCATCTATTGGGCATTTTGCCTCCTGAGCGTAGCGACATTGTTCGCCTCCATGATCTCCGCGCTGACGAAGAAGGGCGCCACACGCGCTTCGCTGACGCTGGCGATTTTCCAAGTATCCCTGGGGCTGATTGTTGTCGCCATAGCTGCAATATGCATACTTGTCGCGTCGTCGTCGTTTAGAATGTACACTTACGTTACACAGTATTACTATTTGCTGATACCGCTGGCTATAACGCTCGCGGTAGCCATATGGACGAGGATTACCTTGAAGAAGAGCACGTAGAGTCGCGCTGCGCCGTGCATCTGAAAATTGGCGAGCCTTGACTGTGGAACTTGAGTTCGTAGTCGGTCATAACGCCCACAGGCCCGTCCTTGTGCAAGTCGCGGGTAATCCCGGAAACTTGCAGCCCTGCGCGCTCGAACTCTTTGAGCGAGTAGTCGAAGAGTTGTAAGTTGTCCGTCTTGAAATGTACTTCGCCGCCCGGGCGGAGAGCTTGCAAGTAGAGCTCCAGAAAACGCCGGTTTGTCAGCCGGCGTTTGGCATGCCTGTTCGATGGCCAGGGGTCGCAGAAATTCAGGTAAATCCTCGAAACCTCGCCCGGCGCGAAGTAGTCGGAGAGGTTGTCGGCGTAGGCATTGACAAAGAGAACATTTTTGAGATTCTCGGCAAAGGCACGTTCGAGCGCTATTATCATCGCGTCGGCAGATTTCTCCAGCGCGACGAGTAAAACCCTGCCGCTCGCCGCCGTCGACGCCGCCGGGGTTCCCGCCGTAATACCTGCGCTTGCGGATTCGGCGTCCGCATTCGTAGCGCTCTCCGCCGCCGCCGCCGACGCTTCTGCTTCCACCTCTTCTGCTTTTGCGGTTTCGACCGTGAACCGGCCTTTCCCGCAGCCCAGCTCGACATGCAGCTCGCCGAAAGGGTCGCCGCCGTTGACTGCCTTGTGATCACGGCCCAAGCCGGACTCGATGCTGTATGCAAAATCCAACCAGCGCCCGCGGTACAGCTCCGGCTCCTTGACCAGCAAATGCCCGCACTTTTCCATGCGAGCCTTTAGGTTCGGTTTTTTGCGCATTCTCATTGTCGCCCTCCGGGACGCGTCGTCGCGTACGCCAACCGCCGCCTCTGGCATTCTACCACATTAATGTGAGTATATACACCTTTTTCTCATCTAACCCTATTGACATACCTCGATTGTCTATGTATAATGAGCATAGACAATCGAGGTATAGCTAAACAATCAAACGAATCGGGGGACTCGCAATGAGATTTGACAAGAGCCTGCTCACAGGCAGCACGACGATGCTGATCCTCTCGCTGCTGCGCAACGGCGACAAGTACGGCTACGAGATGATAACCGAACTCGCGCTGCGCTCGGACGACGCCTTTGAACTGAAAGAGGGGACGCTGTACCCGTTGCTGCACACGCTGGAAAACGGAAAGCATGTGAAATCCTACAGGCGCGAAGCGGAAAACGGCAGAGAGAGAAAATACTACCGCCTGACAAAAAAAGGCCAAAAACTCCTGTCTGACAAGACCGAGGAGTGGGAGATGTTTTCGCAAAAAGTCAATGGCGTGCTCTTTGGTCTGGCACCCGCGAACTCGTAGGTGCGCAGATATGGATTACAGAATGTCAGACTGGTGTACGCAGGCATGCGCGTACATAAAGTACAGGCCTGACCGCAAGGCGGCCGAAAAAGAACTGCTGGACCATATAAACGACAAGTATAGCGCGCTCGTCTCGTCGGGCATGATGATGCGTGAAGCAGCCGAAGCAGCCGTGAGGGCGATGGGGGACGCGGGGGAAGTCGGGCGCGCTCTAGCGAAAGCGCACAGGCCGCTCGCCGGATATTTCCTGACGATGACGAAGGTCTTGCTTGCCGTCGCTGCCGTATGCCTCTTTTTCACCATATTCAGGGCGCGCGACAGGATGGGGATATATAGGCAGGATAAAGAGAGCGCCCGGACTATCGACAGCCTCTTCCTGGACGAGCATAAAGATATATCCGGCGAGGGATACGCCTCGCGCATGACGCGCACATTGTACCTTGAGCCTGACTGCAGCGCTAAGTCGGATGGCTATACATTCACAGTAACCCGCGTTGCGCAATGGTGCAACGAGTACGAAAGCGAAGAATCATCCGGCGTGGACTATATCCTTTACCTGACTATTAAAGCCACCCATCCGCTGCCTTGGGCGGGGTACCCGGAAGCGGTAAGGTGGTTCACAGCGACGGACAGTCTCGGCAACTATTACAGCAATATGTGGGATCGCCTGTACTCATACGAGAAAGAGCTGGCCGGCAACCCTTACTCCCGGGGGCTCTTCTCATATACATACGAAATGTGGCTGGGCTACTATGTTCCCGGCGCGGATTGGGTCGAGCTCCGGTACGAGCGCGACGGGCGGGATTTAGCGCTGCGCATTGAACTTGTGGAGGCGAAATGATGATGGGGAGAGTCAATCGAATCAGGGCGATGATACTTTCGAAGCTCCCGCGCCTGCCGAGAGGAGCAAGAATACTCAGGAATCTGGTTATTCTGGCTGGCGCAGCGTTTGTATTCTACCTGTTCCTTGGGGCGCCTCCGCATTCCGACGAGGAACTATTCCGGAGAAAGGAGCGGCAGAACCTAATCGGCCCTTCGCAAGTGCTGGCGATACTGAACAGGGACTGGCAGAATGGAAGGTACGACCGCATAGTAATCGCGGAAAGCGAGTTCGGCTATGTTATGATGCCTGTCAGTATCGACCGCCACGCCGGCGAGGGGCTGCACTACGCGCAGAAGCTTGGCGGCACAACCCTCATGGTCGTGCCGGGCAGCAACTGGTGGCCTTCGTCGGAACTTCCGTGGATCATAGCGTTCGACGGGGTTCCGGAGGCAGCGCGCGCGGAGCTCACCCTGACGCTTTATTACGAAGAGCACAACGCCTATATCCCGGATGGGTACGAAGACCTGCCGGTTGTCAGATATGAACGCGACTATTCGCTTTCATCCGAGCGCGAGTATGAAGGGTTCTTCCTGTTTCGTTTCGTTGCAGCAGGCGAAGGCGCGCGCACGTTCGTTGAGGAAGAAGCTATTCGTAACCTTGCTTCCCTGGGTGAACTGAATGCATCCAGGCTGCAGCTGCCTGCAACCGTGCGCCTATATGACGCGTCGGGAACGCTACTATCAGAGCAGGCTACGGAGCTTAGCCGAACCACTACGCACCAAGCAGCTTTGCCAAACCCCTGAAATCTACCGACTCCAGATCCAGATCAAAGCCTTCCCCAGGCAGGTCCTGCAGGCGGTGCGCATCCGACGCGGAGATGAGCCTTATGCCTTCCGGGATGCCCGGCTCAGCGCTTGGAGCCGCCATCAAAGACCTGGGGCTCAGTTCCGCGGCGCCTACGCGCAGCTCGGCGGGCCAGGAACCAAGGATGGACATGAGACCGTTGCCCTCCCTGTCGATGTGCGCAGGGTAGCACAACCCCCCGTAACCCTCGATCACCCCGGGCAGTTCAAGGATGGAAATCCCGCAGCCGGTGATAAGCAGGCGCGGCTCCTCGCCGCAAGGCTCGCCGTCGCTGCCGTATAGTATCTGCCTGCCGTAAATCTCCGGCCTGTTGGGGATATCAGGCAATAAACTGTAGAGAAAAGCGTCGAACTCCAACGCGGATTCGACGCTTGGAAATAAACAGACGGCGTGAATGTCTTCTGAAGTCGTTACCTCAATGCCGGGAATGAACCCGACTCCGTAAGCGGCAGCCGCAACCGCCGCTGCGGCGCAGTTGCGCGCGGTGTTGTGGTCGGTCAAGGCAATGAGCCGGCGCCCGTTCAGGAGGCTCATGCCTACGAGGTCGAAAGGCGTCATCGCCTCGTCGCCGCATGGAGACAGGCACGAGTGGATATGAAGATCCGTCGATACCTTCAAAGCAGCTTTCCGATGGCAATGGCCGTCTCATAAATCGGCTCCGTGCTTCTGTAAAGAGAGACTTTGCCCTTCGCGGCAGCGATCGCCGCCTCGTCGTATGAGTAACCGTCCGCCAGTATTATGCAAGCCACGTCTGTCAGGCTGGCCACGGCCACAGCGTTTGCGTTGCCAATGACAGTAACCCATGCGCTGTCAGCCGGAGCGTGCGCCATTGCTACGGAAAGAAGATCGCAGCAGTACACCCCCTGCGGCTCGCGATCAGGTTCCGCGTGCACGGTTTCAAAACAAAGTTCTTTCGCAATTTGGTCTGTCGTCATAGCTTTTATCCTACACATTCTCTGCCAGCAGAGACTGCAGCTTCTCGCGGATACGGTAGATGCACATATCCTCGCTTGCCGCGCCGCTCACGATGTCCTCCGCCATTGCGCGGCAGGAGGGGGCTCCGCAGGCTCCGCAGTCCATGCCGTTGAAATTCTCCTCAAGCTCCCTTATCCTCTCCAGCTTCTCCATGGCGGCAGCGACATCCTCGTCGAGGCGCATAACGGGCTCGTAAGTCAATGATTTGTTCCACATTATCTCGCCCAGAGGCACGCCTTTAGGCGAGTTTTTCTTGTGGCGATCCGACAAGCGCTTGATTCGCCCCCTTGCAATGAAGGGGCTTTCAACTGTGAGTACGCCGCCGACGCAGCCGCCGACGCAAGCATTCAGTTCGATGAAATCGACGTCCGTGATCTTGTCGTCCTCAAGCGCCTCAAGCACGGATATGACATTCTCCATGCCGTCGGCAGCCATATAGTTCTGCCGCTTGATTCCCGCGCATTCGCCGCCCGAGGTGGCCCAGCCAATGCCGACAGAACCGGCCTCGGCGAGCGTCTCGCTCTGTGCGCCTTTGAGGGCGCCAAGCAGCAGCGGGTAAATATCCTCGATTGAGACGACGGCGTTCACCGCGCTTTTTTCGGCGCTGAGCGGGGCGTGGGCGCTTGTCGCCTTGGCAGGGCAAGGCGTTATGAAAACGCAGCCGATCTCATCAGGCGCGAAGCCGGTCTTCGCGACAGCCTGCTCCCTCGCCCATCTCGCGGCGAACTCCATCGGCGCACGTATGGTGACGACGTTGGGGATAAGCTCGGGGAAGCGGACGCGGATGATGCGAAGCACGGCAGGGCAGGCGGAGCTGATGGCAGGCAGCTTCAGCTTACCGGCCTTCAGCAGCTTTGCTGTCTGCGCGCTTATGGCGTCAGCAGCCAGCGCGACTTCGAACACGTCGTCGAAGCCGATTTTCTTGAGCGCGGCCAGGATTGTGTCGATGTCCTCAACTTTTTTGAACTGCCCGTAGAGTGTGGGGGCAGGCAGGGCAATCAGATATTTGAAGCCCTTTACGCCCTCAAGCGTGTCGACGACCGCCTTTTTCGCATGGTGCGGGCAGACGCGGATGCACTCGCCGCAGTCTATGCAGCGTTCTTTCGTGATCGCGGCTTTGCCGTCGCGCACCCGTATAGCCTCTGTCGGGCAGCGTTTCACGCAGTTAGTGCAGCCTTTGCAGAGGTCTTTGTCCAGTGTTACAGAATGAATGAATTTACCGTCCACGTAAAACTCCTCGTTTTTTTGCGGTTTACCTTACGCCCTATGATAATGAGTTATTGCTTATTCTCGTATGAGTCTATACTATTCATATAACTCGCTCTATACTTAGCTGGTTGTTGTTTACTACCTCTTTCAACAACTCTGAGTTCAACATTAATTCTACAGTATTAACCGACTCGCTTTCCATTCTCTTAAAGTAATCATTGCGCAAAATCCTACATTTCCATCAAGTTGTGATAATACATCAAGAGTATGTTCTGCTTCTTTCTGAGCTATCTGAAGAGTATAAGCAGATGACCATAGTCGAACATATGGGTTTTCATGACTAAGTAATGGGAGGAGTTTGCAGAGTTGATTATTGTCACGAAGTAACAAGTAATTTCTATGTATTACCGTATATTGCTTATTGCCCCTATCGCTATTTCCTTCTTCTTCTGCTTCCCCTTTTCTGATGCATGCGGCAACAAACTCCTGTACTTCGTTACTCATGATTACAGCTATTCCCTTTCTTGTAAAGGTGTTATATGAAAACTATATCTGCGCGTGTTGCTTACAAATATCTTGGCCGAACTTATCAGATTAGCTAAAAGGGGTGAAAATCCTGATTATGCTTTTTCGAAATAGAGGTGTTCTTCCAGCCCAAACCTATCTAAGACATAATGATAGAGGTTTACCCTTTTCTCGATATTCCATACGCAGTATGGGAAACTGTCATCGCTCATTTTTACAGTGGTCGGACTTCCATATGAATTTACTATCGCTTCTTGAAATTCATTATATGAGCATATGAAACTACTATATCCGCCATAACTCGCTCTTGAAAAACTGGCTTTCACAATTGTACTATTAAAGTACAATCCCATGTTGCAGTGCTTGTTTCCCAAGAATGTAATATCTGTTATCAGATAATACTTTTCTGCGATGCATTCAACATTGCTCGCTTGAAAAACAGAGTACACGTCATCCTCTGTACAACTCCATGACACGGTTACTTGCGGTTTTTCAAGTGGAATGCCAAGTAACGGTTTTTTTGCTTTATCGTAGTACATAATACTGATATCCCCCTCCTGGTTGCCCCCACTGAGGCTGAGGTGCAACAGTACCTTCAATCACTATCGTTCCACGCAGTAGTACTACTGTGTCAACAAACTCTCCTGTACTTCCAGGAGGCAATGCTAAGTCAGCTCTTGGATTCGATGTTTTATACGGTGTAAACCAATTGCCAGATTTATTTGATGTTCCCCCGTAGTACCTATAGACAGTCGTGTCTTTTAAAAGTGTTGTGATCTTTGCATCTGCAGCGAACGCATTCCTTATACCAGGGTCGATACTAGAAAGCCTTGCGGTGTTATTTGACTTATTGTACTCAGATGCTGCGTCACTTATTCCAGAGATAACTGTAGAAATTCCACCAGCAGCTTGCAACACCGATAACCCATGGAGGAATCCAGATAGTTCATCCCTAGTCAACCCTTGAGCAGCGCTACGATACACTTCCACAACATCGCTTAAGTGTGTGTTGTACACGCCTTTCTTTATGTTTTTTTATTTTACCTATGTGCGAAGCAGCAACTCCGGCTGCTATTCTCCCCCAAGACTTAACCCACGGACATAGAAGACATACCATCAATTGCAGAGATTACGCTTCCGAACTGCCGCCGATGCGTACCTTCATGCTGACAGTCGTGCCGATGCCGACAACTGTCTGCACGTCGATGTCGTCGGCGTACTTTTTCATGTTCGGCAGCCCCATCCCCGCGCCGAAGCCGAGGTCGCGGACCTGCGCCGTCGCGGTGGAGAATCCCTCCGTCATAGCGAGGTCGACGTCCGGGATTCCGGGCCCGACATCCGCCAGGACGATGTCAATCTCGTCCGGGTAGACCTCAACGGTGATTTTCCCGCCCCGGGCATGTATGACCATGTTGATCTCGCCCTCATACATTGCGATGGCCACCCGCCGCACGACGTCAGGCGCGATGCCGAGCTGCTTGAGAACGCTCTTTACGGCGCCTGAAGCCTCGCCCGCGCGCGCAAAGTCGTCAGGCGACACATCGTATGCCAACTTGACAGGATTCATCCGACTTTGCCGCCTCCGCCCAATCCGTTGGTATAGAGTATTCCGCAGGCGGGGAACATGCGGTAATTCGTTGACAGAAGCACAAGGCCGCGTTCGCGCGCGAGGTCGATCATCTCATCCGTAGGTTTCTTTCCCCGCACGAATACGACGCATGTCACGTCCATCATCTCGGCTGTCCTTACTACCTGCGGGTTGATGAGGCCGGTGAGCAGCACTGACTGTTCCTTCATGAAAGCGAGCGCGTCGCTCATCATGTCGCATCCGCAAGCGGAGAGCGCTTCCCGGTCGGTGAACTCGTCTCCGCAATGGAGGGCAGCGTCCAGCAGTTTCGCGATTTGAGCAATCGTCATCAGATAAGACCATTCCTTTATATATAATGTCCTCTATGGCAATGAAAGCAGTATACAGCAGCGCCACGAGAAAAACAAGAGAAACCCTCACCGCGAGAGGCGGAGCCATAGCCTGATGGTGAAGCCGTCGTCGCGGCTGAGCGCTTCGAGACCGCCGCCCATCTTTTCCATCAACTGCTTAGCGATGAAGAGCCCCAGGCCCTCTCCCTCTTTTTGCGAAGCGATCGCGTTTTGCCCGCGATAGAACTTTGTCGTAATGAGTTCCAGAGTTTCCGGGTCGACGCCATCGCCGTAATCTTCGACGTCGATCTGCAGACCTTCGCCGACTACGGCAAATGACACGTCGATTGCTGTCCCTGCGTATTTATATGAGTTGGCGATGACATTGCCGATTACCTGCTCCATCCTCGCGACGTCGACTTCCACCATGCAGGGAGGAACGGTACCAAACCGGGCTTTTGATGCGTGATCCGCGCTTTGCAGCAGGGAAAGCAGCACCCCGCTATCCTCGCTTGCCGTCGTCACAGCAAGCTCGCCCAGTTCGTCCAGCGCGCTGAGCAGCATATCATTCATCAAGCGGTCGATCTGGTTGACCTTTGCTTCAATCGTCCCCAGTTTTTCGCGCGTTGCCGGAGTATCGGCGCTGACCTGAAGCAGCTCCGTTACGAGCCGTATAGTTGTAAGCGGCGTCTTGATGTCGTGGCTGAGCGATGCAACAAGCTCCTTCCTGTCGCGCTCGGCTTTGAGCTGCTTCTGGCTCGCTTCGAGCAAGGAGTCGCGCATTATGTCGAAACTATGCGTGAACAGCCCGAACGGGTTTTTATCATCCGCAGGCAGAGGTTCGTCCAGTATGCCTGCGGATATCTTGTGCGCGAAACGCTCGACCCGGCGGAAAGGGCGGATGATGGATCTGTAGATTGATGCAAAGAAAGCGAGGTTCAAAGCCAGCAGAGCGGATATTGAAACAATGGCGGCTGTGCGGAGCGACGACGTTTCCCGGCTGTAGCTGTCTGCCGGATGCGTCTCGATCAGCGCTGAGCCTACAATGCGCCCGCCCGATTCGATGTTGACCGGCAGGAACCCTCGCCGTATCGCGGACTGCGCGTTATCGGGCATATCGCCGCCCGATGAGTAAAGGACTTCGCCCGCGTTGTTTGTTATGAAGAAGCTGTACGCGAAGCCGATACGCTCCAGAGCTGCCGGGTCGTCCCAGTTCAGGGCGGCTTCCATGGCGATTTCGTTCACAGCGACAGTATCGACCGGGCTGGGCGAAGCAGGGTCTTTCGGCCATGCGATCAGCAAGAACAGCGTGAGAACGACAACTGACGCTACTATATATATAAGTATGAAACGCTTCACGGGCCTAGTACTCCATTAATGAGATTACTCCTCGAATATATAGCCGCTGCCCCACACGGTCTTTATGTAGCGCGGATTGTTCGGCATCTCCTCGAGCTTCTCGCGCAGGTGGCGGATATGCACGCTCAGCGTGCCTTCCCCGATGAACGTGTCGCCCCAAACGTTTTCCAGCAGCTCATCTTTCGTTATGCGGACGCCTTTGTTGTCGATTAAGTATAGCAGCAGCTTGTACTCCATCGGCTTAAGCTTTACTGCCACGCCGCCGCGCGTGACCCGGCCGCTGCGGGGGTCGATCTCGACGGAACCGAACCGGATCGCCTCGCGCATCTCGCGCATCTCGCGCGCATCGCGATGCGCGCCTCCCGCAGCCTCACCTCCTGCTGCCGCGCCCTCCGCTGCCGCGCATTCCGCCGCTGCGCCTTCCGGCCCGGAGTCGACCCCGGAGGCGACCCCGGAGGCAGCCCCGGCAGCACCCACCGGTTCCGCCGCAGCCGCGCTGCGCTTGAGCACAGCTTTCGCCTTCGCCAGCAGCACCGCCATCGAGAACGGCTTAGTGACATAGTCGTCGCCGCCCACGCCAAGCGCTGCGAGAACGTCGTCGTCGGAGTTTCGCACGCTGATGAATATTATCGGCACGTCGGAGGTCTCGCGCAGCTTCTTGCACAGCGCGAAGCCGGAAGCCTCGCCCAGGTTCACATCAAGTATTATCAGCGAGGGCTCCATAGCGGCAGCCGCTTCGAGCCCTGCTTCGAAATCAGTCTCGAACGCGCTGCTCAGGTTAAACAGGGTGAAATACTCATGGATAGTGGCTGCGATGCTGGCATCGTCGTCGATTATTAGGCAATCTATCAAAAGAACACGCCCTTGTTAAGAAATTGACAAGAAATTGATAACCGCGCGTTAAAGCAATTATCGCATATTATGAATATAATGCAATCACAAACAAACGGCAAGTGGAAAAATCAGCTTGCAGCGTCGCGAGAATAAAAACCGGCGACGAAGGAATAGGAGGAACAAAAATGGAATCGATCATCAAAACCAACAAGCTGTGCAAATCTTTCAGCAGCGGCGGGGCTCAGTTGCACGTAATCAAGAACCTGGACCTCGAAATCGAAGCAGGGGCGTTCACCGTGATAATGGGTGCGTCGGGCAGTGGCAAGAGCACGCTGCTGTACTCGATATCCGGCATGGACAAACCGACGCTGGGCGAGGTCTGGTGGGGCGGCGAGAACATCGCGGAGTACACAAATGACAAGCTCGCCGTCTTCCGCCGCAAAAACTGCGGGTTCGTGTTCCAACAGATTCACCTCATGGACACGATGAGCGTGATGGACAACGTGCTGACCGGCGGCTACTTGCTGGCGGGCGACAGAAAAGCTCTGATAAGCCGAGCGGAGACGCTGCTTGAGCGCGTCGGGCTGAAAGAAGAGCTTTGGGGCAAACTGCCGGGCAGGCTTTCCGGCGGCGAGGCGCAGCGCGTCGGCATAGTCCGGGCGCTCATCAACGAGCCGGCCCTGCTGTTCGCCGACGAGCCGACAGGGTCGCTCAACTCCGCGTCCGGCGTCGCGGTGCTGGATGTATTCAGCGAAGTACACGCGAAAGGCCAGAGCATAGTAATGGTGACGCACGACCTGAAGACGGCTGCGCGGGGCAGCAGGATCATCTACCTTCGCGACGGCGCGGTATCGGGCGAGCTCGAACTCGAACCATATCTCGGCGACGACACGGCAAAACGTATGGAGAAGCTCCAGAAGTTTCTCGACAGAATGGGATGGTGAACATAATGAAAAAGATACTAAACATTGCTAAAGCGAACGCGTCGAGGCATAAGGGCGCAATGGCGTCCCTGTTCGTAATAATAGCCATCGTGGCTGCGCTGATGTCCGTCGCCCTGAGCGTGCTAATCCAGGTGGATAAAGATTTCTGGGACAGCAACGACCTGGCAAACAGCATGCATGTAACATTCATACTGCCGAGCGCAAAGTATAACGAGACATGCGAGAGAATCCTGAGGGATGACCCCAGAGTAGCGCAATACGAATGCACCGAAACGCTCTATGCGCATAACCCGTCTGTGCATTACGGCAGCAAGACAGATATAGGCGTCGTCTTTGCAAGCCTGGGTACGCAGGCCGCGATCGACGCACCGAATGTGACTGAGCATAACAGCTCGGTACCGGCCGAGAACGCTGTATACCTCCCCGAGTTTGCCAAAACGACCGGGTTCGCCACCGGCGATACGATTGCCATCGAGTACAAAAACAAGGAGATAACACTCACCGTCGCGGGGTTCTTTGAAACGAATGTGTTCGCGAACTCCCAGCAAGGCGCGCTCAGGTTCTTTGTCCCGCAGGAGTGCTACCGGCAGCTCTCGAAGGATATCGACAGCTCCGCTTACATCGCAGTACGGCTCCATGATTCACAAGACGCAGTGCAGTTCCTATCGGATTTCTCGAACGAAGCCGATGTTGAGTTCGTATTCTGGGGCGACGCTTTCGCATGGGATGTGCAAGACAGCGCGGTATCCGCTTTGTCGCCTGTCTATACAATGAGCGCGATCATCCTTCTCTTCGCGGTTATCCTCACGCTGGTTTCGATTTTCGTAATCCGCTTCCGCGTTACGAACAGCATCGAGAACCGCCTGCATGAAATCGGAGTGCTGAAAGCGCAGGGGTACACGAGCCGGCAGATCAAAGCGTGCTATCTGGTCGAGCATACGCTCTTGTCGATACCTGCGGCAGCGCTGGGCGTACTCGCATCGATACCTGTACTGCCTCAAATACGCAGCATGTTTTTCGCAATGAGCGGATACCCATGGACCTTCGGCGTCAGCGCCGCTGCGGGGGTGTTGACGATAGCGGCGATAATCGTCTCCTTGCTGCTCATGGTTTGGCGCTCGACCCGCAAGATAAAGAAGCTTGAGCCTGTAACGGCGCTTCGGGGAGAATCGGCCGCGAGCAGCTCGCGCAGGAACCACCTGCCGCTCAATAAGTTCTCAGGTAACATCCACCTCGGGCTTGGCATGAAGAATATGCTTGCAAACTTCAAAGTATATGCAATGATCGGCCTTATCATCGCCGGAATATCTTTGGCGATAACGTTCATGGCAGTGATGTACATGAACACAGTCGTGGACCAGACGGCACTGATTAAGGTGACAGGCTTCGAGACCAGCGATGTGGGCGTTACCGTTACCAGGCACACGGACGCCGCGGCTATGGCGGCTGAGATGGAACTCATGCCCGAGGTGCGCAAGACGGCGATGATGGACATAGTAGGCCTCAAAGTCGAGGGGTTGAGCACATTCGTAAACGTATCCGACGACTTTGGAAAAATGGAGACCGTTCTGCCGAGTACCGGCAGGCTGCCGGTATATGATAACGAGATCGCGATACCCGGAGTGTTCGCGCGTATGCTCGGCAAGGAAATAGGCGATTACGTGACAGCGAGGACCGGGGGCGTATCGCGGGAGTTCATCATAACCGGCACATTCTCTTCAAGCAACAACGGCGGCAAGGTCGCTATGATTACCATGGACGGAATGCTGCGGATAGACCCCGGCTACGAGCGCAGCGGAACCAATGTATATTTGAGCGATGGCGTGACGACGGCGGAGTTTGCGCAGATACTGGAGCGGCAGTACGGTGAAGATAAAATCGAAAAGATCATCGACTACCGGGAGTTCCTCGAATCGCAGTTGAGCAACTACACAGGCGCCATTGGCGCAGTGGCACAGGTGATAACTATAGTATCGCTGATAATATCGTCGCTGATACTCGCCATGACGGTGCGCTCCATCATCACGAAACGCCGCCGCGAGCTCGGAATACTAAAATCGAGCGGCTTCACGACAAAGCAGCTTGCACGGCAAATGGCGATCAGCTTCCTGCCGGTGACTGCGATAGGCATTGTCATAGGCTGCCTGATAGGCGCTGCGACAATCAGCCCCGCGATGGGAGCTGCGCTCGCCGCGGCAGGCGCGGAAAACGTGGTGTTCAGCGTAGACAGCCTGGTAGTCCTTGTGCTGGGAGCCGCGATACTGCTGGTCACTTATATCATGGTGAACGTCTCGGCGATGAGGATCAAGCGCGTCTCCGTATATGACCTGCTGACGGAGTGACACGTTGCACGCAGCCGATGGTCAGTCGCATATCACCGCACTCAAACTGTATTGGGGAGTCGAGCCGGCAAGGTTCGACTCCCCATAGCAAGAGCGGGATTCCGGGCCTGACCCGGAATCCCGCCACCTACCGCCGCCCGATGAACTTTGCGGCGGTGTACGCCGAGCTGGTGGCATAGAGGATGTTCGCGACCTTGCGGCACTCTCCGACCATGCTGAAGGAAGGGGCGCACCTGTTGAAGCCGATGGCCTCATCCTGGAAAGGCCTCATCCCGACCGCGTATACAACAGTATCTGCCTCATAGAAGGCCGCGCCATCAGAGCCCTCGCAACTCACGCCATTCCCCGTAATCGCTACAGGCGCCGTGTTGAAATGGATCGGAATCGCCTTTTGCGCAATCATATCCTCAATCGCGCGCCTCTGGTAGACGTTGCCGCCATCGCTGATCTCCCCGCGCGCTTCGATAAGCTCAACGTCGTACCCGGCCAAATCCTTGAGATAGATCGCCAGCTCAGTGCCGACAAGACCGGCGCCGATGATGGCGATCTTCCCTTTTGCAAGGCTGGGATCCTTAAAGATTTCAATCGCGTGATAGACGTTTGCCCCATCGATGCCCGGGATATCCGGCGTTATCGGCTCGGAACCGATGGCTGCGATGACGACGTCTGCACGCTCGGCCGAGGCGTACTCCGGCGTGACAGAAGTGTTGAGCCTCAAGTCAATATCCGCGACCGCGATGTTCCTGCGCTGCTGCTCGATGTACTCATGCAGGCGCTTTTTGAACGGTACGCCTGTCTCGCAAAGGATTCGCCCGCCGAGCTCCCCGCTCTTCTCGCATAGTATGACCTCGTGGCCGTTCTCCCTCGCGGTCAGAGCGGCTTGCATGCCCGAAATGCCGCCTCCGATGACGAGGACGCGTTTTTTCTTCGGGGCGGGCAGCGAGTAATATGTCTCCCTCTCCCTGCTGATTTCCGGGTTAATCGCACAGAAGAAGTCGCCGTGCCGCATGCACTCGCTGAAACAGTTCAGGCAGCGCATGCACTTGCGGATGTCCTCCGGGTAGCCCTGGCGGACTTTATCGGGCAGATCCGGGTCGCAGATGAGCCCGCGAGCCATATAGACGATGTCCGCCTTGCCTGTTGCCAGGACTTCCTCCATGTAATACGGGTCGCTGAGCCCCCCTATAGTGCCGACAAGCGATTCTCTTACATGCTTTTTGATCTCGGCGGCATACTCGACGTTGCGCCCCTGCGGGTAGAACATGCTGACATGCGTCCTCGCGAAGGACTCGGCGCTGCCGCCGATCGCTCCGACAGAAACGTGGATGATATCCGCGTGGCCGTCAAGCTGCTCGGCGATTCGGCAGCTCTCGTCGCCGCCATAGCCGTGAGGGACGATCTCCGAACCGCTGATGCGTATCTCAACCGGGTAATCCCTGCCGCACACCCTGTGGATCTCATCGATCGCCATGACTGCGAAACGGCAGCGGTTTTCGGGGCTGCCTCCCCACTTGTCCGTCCTCTTGTTCATCGTGGGCGACATGAACTGCTGCAGACCCCAGCCGTGGGCGCCGTGCAGGCAGACCATGCCGAAGCCGGCGTTCTTCGCCGCGAGTGCAGCCTTGCCAAATCCGTCGACGACTTCCATTATGCGCTCATCAGTCATCGCGGCGACCTTTACCCCGTTTGGAAGCGTCATCTCCATCGGACCCCACGCCGGGTCGTCGCGCCTTGTGCCTCTGTCGCGGGAGTTTACCCCGGTGAACTGAAGCTCGATGACAGAGACCGCGCCTTGCCTGTTGATTGCGCCGGCTAGCCGGGGATAGTTGTAGTTGCTCGTTTTCGTAATCTCACGCGGCCACCTCACGTCGGTGAACTCATCGGGGTCGACGACTACCTCGCCGCATGAAACGGTCGCCGCGCCGCCCATGGCTTTGCGCTCAAAGTACATGACGGCGTCGAGGCTTGGCTGCCCTTCGTAGATAATGTCCGTGTGCCCGGTCGGAGCGCAGAACATCCTGTTGCGGAACATCACGCCGCCCACTTTCAAAGGGGCGAGCAAGTTCGGAAAAGTCTCAAAAGCGTTGACCATAATATATCGTTCCTTTCGTTTCGCAGACTTTGATGTGCTGTCTACACTCTAACATCATTGGCACTCACGGTCAAGGCTGACGGGAAATATGAGTAGGCGCAGTTTAGCGGGAACGAAATGACCCCTCTACCAGTCGATTTCCCAATCCTTCTTCCTTTCTTCGCGCTTCCTCAGCAGATCCTCGTCATCTTTGAAGTCCTCGTCGTCGGGAGGTAAAGCACTGATGTCCGGAAGAGCGAAGGAGGGCAAATCTTGCCTGATGCGTTCGTAAACTGCATCCGGCGATCTCGCTCTTGAGGCGGTTCTTATCATCAGCGAGAGCATTTCGTCATAGGCAGGTTTGCTGTTATTCGCAGTTAAGAAGCTGACGACCCTGGAAATCTCTGGGCTCGAAACGTAAGCGCTTTTCAACCTAAGCGGCTTGGCTGCGTACGACTGCGAGTAAAGCATATCTCCTTCGCCCAGGGCTTCGGCGCCTGTCCTGTCGAGGAACAGGCGGGAGTGCTCTTCGTCTGTAACTCTAAATACGACTCTCGCCGGGATGGAATCTTTGAGCAGCTCTGTGACGACACTATGATCCGTGGCCTGAGTGGTGAGAACCAAGTGGATGTGGGCGCTTTTTCCTTTTCTTCCGATTGCCTTGATAATCTCCGTCAGGTAAAGCTTTGCCTGCGTCATCAGGCAGGTAAACTCATTGACAATTACAAGCAGACGCGGCATTTCTGCGCCTTGTGACAACGATTCGATTCTGCTGTCAAGTTCGGAGTACACATGCAACAACGCGCCTACCGCTTCTCTCGCGCCGGTAACTGTCTGACATGCCATGTGCGGTGTCCCGTCATACTTTGACAAACCGCAAGGTTGCAAATCGGCAAGGAGCATCCTGACATCTCCGGGGGTTGATTTACGAAGCACACTCATTATCACGGAGTCCAGAAAGACCGCAATGCCTGTGCAGGAGTCGCCTCCAACCAAAAGGTGCGGCGCCTTTATCAGGTCACATATAATGCTGCCTCCGGAATCTGCTTTGCCGAGAGCTATAGATAGGTACGAGTCTGATTCGATAAACTCGAGCGATCTGAAGATATCGCCTATCCTGACGAAACCGGAGCCATCATTTCTGACTTCGACGCAGAACACGCCGTCTCTCGGCGTCGTGGCGACGCTGATGCTGTCGACGCCGAGGTGCAGGGCTATTTCTTTTGAGTAATTCCGCAGTATGTGTTCGTCGCACCCCGGCGGCAGATTAACCTCGAACGCGGTGGTTTTGCTGAAGACGTCCTCGCTTAACACGATGCCGGGAATGCTGTATGTATCAAGTATTGCCTGCAGTAGTTCTTTTCGCTCAAGCATCGCTAATCTCCCTCATGCCCCTACGGCGCGCGAAACGGCCTCTGTTGAGATGTAGGCGCCCTGTACTCGGTACGGATATGGCGCGCCAATCGGTTGGTACAGCATATCCCCTCCGCCAAGAAGACCTTCCGCGCCGGATCTGTCCAACACAGTGCGGGAGCCTTCAGCATCTGCAGTTTTGAAAGCGACTCTGGAGGGGCAGTACGTTTTGATCGTGTCTGTGATGACGGCGCTTTCAGTGCTCGAAGTGGCGAGTACCAGGTGAACGCCGGCTGCCCTTGCTTTTGTACCGAGTTTGGCAATGGCTCTCTCGACGCTAAGACGCTCGAACCGCATTAGGTCGGAAAATTCATCTATGATAACAGCCACATATGCCATTCTCGCCATGTCGTTGTCGCTCCCGGCAGCGTTATACATCTGAATGGTGTCGACTACTCCGTTGTCGTACCTGCCGCGTATGTTCCTGTTCCTCTTTACGACGTCATTAAGGAACTCCGAGAGAACGCCAAACGTAGCGTACCTTTTCTCAACGACCTCGCTCAAGGAATCGAGAGCGCTAACTGCATCGCGGACCCCGGTAATCACCGGTTGATACAGGTGATTGGAATCCGAGTATGAAGAGAACGCATTCGAGCACGGGCTAATAAGGAGAAGCTTGACGTAAGCGGGAGAAAACTTGCGCAGCAGGCTTATTATTATTGAGTCAAGAAAGACGCCTCTTCCGAAATCTGTTCCACCGCCGACTAAGAGGTGCGGCATGCTTGCCAAATCGCCGATGATTGTGTCCCCGTGGGCGTCTTTACCTACAGCGAAGGGCAAGCGCGAATCTGAACCGGTGAACCCCGGGCTGCCGAGAATCTCGTCGATCTCTACTGTTGCTATGTGCCTGTAGGGTGCGACTATGCCGTATGTGTTAAACTCTTCGAGCTTCTTTATAGTTACCCTGTCGACACCGAGTTGCCGGGCTATCTCGATCGCGTATTTGCTCAGGGAAGTGTTCCCTTTATCCGGCTGCCGAAGAACTTTGTAGACTATCGTGTTGTCGACTATTGATTCGCTTTCGACGATCCCCGGGATTCTGTATGCATTGAGGATAGCCTGCAGGAGCGCAATTTTTGAGATCAACTATACCCCTCCCCTCGTCGTTGCAGAATTCGCTGCTTAATCAAACAGATCGTATGAAGGCGTCGTATAGGCTTGCTCGCATATCGTCTCTTCATCCTCAGCTTCGGCGCATAGGGTCTCGATGTTCAGCGACTCAACAGCCAGTTCCTCGATGCGTTGTGCCTGGATTAGAAACTCGGCAAGATCTACGCTTTCCCATACTGCGACAGCCGGGTTTCCCGCTGAGCCGGAGCTAGCAGGGAGAGGGACGCAGAGCGCATCCGTTGCACGCAGTGCGCGTGACTCTCGCGGGGCGACTTCCGGCTCTGCCGCGTCAGGCGTATGCGGTGCTGCAGGTACAGCGGATATACTGGGCGCACCCGCCGCACCAACCGCACCCGCCTCCTCTCCCAACCTGCCACGCTTGCGAGCAGCCCTTGGCAAGCGCGACGTCAGTCTCGCGAGCGGGCGCATGAGCAGCAGGGCGGTTACGAAGAGTACGGCGACGCCTGTTAACAGGAAGTAAAAAGCGAGTATTGGAAAGAAGTCCAGCAAAAGCAGTACAAGGACGAAAAGCGCGACTTCTACAACTAACGCCGGTAGCCATTTTCTCATATACGATTACCAGGCGTTCTGCGATGAAAGCTCGTTGCTATCCTCCAGCTTCCTGACGACTGCCTCGCCCTTGACAGCAAGTTCACGGAACTGTTCGATACTGTGCTGCATAACCGGCAGAGCGTTCTGCTTGAATGTGCTTACCTCGTTCAGAGCCGCCATTACATCCTCGAAAGCCCCCTTCAGAACTTCGACCGAGATGGTCGCCTCAACGGATTGCGTGTGGATTGCACCACCCTGATCTCGTAGCATTCTTGATGTAGCGGTAATCATGTCGCTGGTAGTATCGTTTAGAGCCTGAATCTTCTGCAGGACGATTCTCTGGTCATACAAGGCGTACGCTACCATGACTGCTGTCCTAAGCGCGGAGATTGTCACGCTCTTCGCCCGGTCCACCCCTCGAATGAGCTCCTTGTTGTTGCGCTGTATGACCTCCATGGCGAGGAAACCTTGATGATTCACGACTATCATCTGCTGCATATCCATTATGCGCTGACGAAGCGGGAAAAGGATTTCTTCTTGAATGAAGCTGATCCTTTCCGGATTCTCACCTTCATCCATGGCCTTTTCCAGCCTGTCCGATATAGCGGTGTCCATCATTGAAGCCAACTCAACCTCTTGAGCAAGCTTCTTGGTAAAACCGCGAAGGCTCTGCTGTTCGATCAAAAGGGTCGTGTTATCGTTCATCAGAACAACTTTGCCTTTATCAAGGGAGTTCATAATTGAGGCGATTACTGCTTCGGCTTTCTGATACCTCTCGAAATAGTTCCTCACCGGGTTGAAGAGCCTCGCGAGAAAGCTGTTGCTTGAGAAGTTTATCAGGCTGGGATCCAACCCGCGAACCTCTCTTCGCAGCTCAAGCAAGCCTCTCGATATCTCCCCGCCTTCTTCCCCTGTTTTCGCCAGCTTCCCAACCTGCACCTGCAGCATAGAATTCTTGACAGACGACTTTATCATTGTGTCGAGGCCTAGCTTCTCCGTGCTGCTTGAAAATTTCTTCCTGTCCCTCACTGACTCCATGTCCATAGTGAACAGCAGTTCTGCATTGCTCTCAGCCTGTTCCTTTAGCTTCAGAGCAAGCTCCGGTTTAATTTGTTCTTGCCTGTACAGCTCCTGTGTGACTCTACCCACGTCCGGGATCTCCATTGTAAATACTGCGCTTTGATTCATATTTCACAACTCCTCCTTACCGGAATGCTTTTTCTTACCCGGGTGCGCGCAAAGGCTCCCAGGCTCCATAACAGATTAGGTAACATATAGCTTTGTGTTGTCGATAGCTTCGTCAATACTGCACAGCGCGTTCATAACCTTTTCAAGCTCGGCGTCGCTGAGCCTCGCCATTTCCAGTATAAGCCTGTCAGTTTTTAATATAGCGCTGTCGAACTGCTTTGATACCCCACGCGCGTAACTCTTGTATTCATTCTCTACTGCTCTGCATGCTTCCGCCTCCTCAAGGCGGTTTTGCTGCAGGAAACGGTTTATCTTCTCCTCGTAGTCGACCTCGTCGAAAGCTTCCATTTTCATAAGGAGGTTGTCGGCGAGCTTGATGAGGTAATGGCGGAGATCGTCCACAGATGATAGGAACTTACTGAAACTGAGACCCCCTGCGCCAAATCTTCGTTCCAGTACACGGCAGACGCCGACGTATCTCTTTTGAAAGGAGTCCAGCTGGGCGGACAGGCGGCCGAGCGTTTCTGTGAAGAAGGGAGTAGACTCGTTCCCGCTAAGATAATCGGCTATAGCGCCCTGCAGGATTGGTAGTAAGTCTTCCTCCGCCGGAATCTCCGGTTGCGGAGCCGCGTCCTCCCCAAAGTCACCCTCCCGGGGCTCATCCTGCGGCAAGGACAGTCCATCGACCTTATCACGGACTCGAGACGCGGCCAGATAGGTTGGTACTGAAATCGCGGCCGCGAACAAAACGGTGAGAGAAATACGGATCGCCATGCTCATCGCGGAAGGCAGCAAGCTCTCCGCGTTTGAAATCAGCATGGCCGCCGACACAATTATTACTACTACGCTAAGACCGATAATTTGCAGCTTGTTCCTCACGGCGCACCTCCATATAGCTCCAAAAACAATGACGAGTCCATACTCGCCGGCTGCCTTGACCCGGCTGATGAACTCATCATAAATTTTTTGCTGTCCAATAAAACGGACTTTGAAAAATATTTTTTCGCAGGCTTTTTTCGCAGGCGATCAGTACAGTCGGTTAGCGTAGCGTGCGCCGTTTGCTGAGCCGTACTTAAGAAGCGCTCGCCGGGATCACTCTCTTACGCACGAAAAAGATTTCCTTCTCGATCACAGGTTCTCCTGTGATACTTTCCCAGACTTCCGCGTAGGTACTCAACTGCTGCTCATAAGCCTCCCGCAGATCAGACGAAACCTTGTTTGCGTCATAGGTCTTGTAGTCTATTATCACCCAACCGTCGGCCTCTTTGAATACCAAGTCGATTACCCCATTTACATAAGTATCCATGTCTATGGCCGTAATGACATGTGAGCCGGAGGCTGGCGACTTGTACGAGAAAGGCACCTCGGTATAAACCATGTCCGATTTTTTTATCCTGTCCCACAAAGGCTTCTTCCTGAACTCGGCGGCAACACCCTTCAAAAAATCTTCCGTAACATAATCGTCGTCGCAATCCTCCAGAATAAAATCGAATACATCCTGGAGTCGAGACTCGTCTGCCACCAGCGCATCCAGCACCTTGTGGACTATATCGCCGATGGTAAGCCGGCCGTCCCTAACGCTCTTTTCCTCCCCGCTGATAATAATCTCCATTGTGTTGAGGGCAAGCGAACGCTCCGGCTCATCGGCGCCCGGCTCCGAACCTTCTCCTGTGGCAGACAGAGGCCCGGAATCGCGCGACGGCGCGCGAACGATGTAAGTAGGTCGGTTCCCGGCGAACGCTGCCTCCCGCCTGGAGTTGACCTCAGCAAGTTCCGCGTCGAAGTCCGCTCCGTACCCGGGGGCAGGCTTGAGCTCGGCGATGTCGGAGCGGGCTTCATAGAGGTAGGCCCTCTCGAGTATATCGACCATGCCGCCTGTCCGGGATTCGAGGAGTTTGCTCCAGGGACTGTCAGGGCTCGCGCTGTCGCTGACAATCAGCATATTCCTGGCTCTTGTCGCAGCAACATACAATAAACGATCGCGCTCCAGCTCCTGCGCCTGCTGCGCATAGCTATCTATGTCGCGCCACTTGAGTGGCGCATAATATGCCTTTGGCCATCTTCCCCCCGGGTCCTTGTCTATGCGGGCATAACCATACGTCCGCTCCACTCCATCGTCATCTAACCGCTGCTCCGTGTAAAATGAAGAGTTGGGTATGCGCCCGCTGCACGGAGCGCACAATATGACTATCGGAGCTTCGAGACCTTTCGCTTTGTGCACATTCATAAAACGCACCGCGTTGACTTCAGGACCTTCGATATCAATATCTTCCTCAAACCCATTGTCAATCATTGAAGACAGTTCCTCGATGAACAAATTGAGACCCCATACGTCTGATACTCTTCTGAGCCTGATTCTTTCGATAAGGCTGACGAAACTTCCCAGCCCCACAATCTTTTCGCTTGACGTCAGATGGACGCGCATAATGCCGAGTTCGTCTATAATCCGCTCTGTCGCAGCAGCGGGGCTGAGGTTTTGTATGTAATCAGTAAACCTGCGCAGCTTGGCAAAACACTCTCTGACTCTGTCGAAAACCTCCCTTATTCCCTTAGCAAGCAGGTTCTCCTCATAGAATGCGTCAAAATCGAAGAATATACCGAAATTACCTCCACGCCTGATGAACCTGTAGATATCGCGGTCGCTGAAGCCAAAAAAATCCCCGCGCATGACACTGTATACATAAGCGTTTTCTTCCGGATACGCGAGCATCCGTATAAGCTCGGAGAACGTGATGAACTCACCTGTCCGCTTCGTAATATCTGCTCCGGCTATCCTAACCGGAATACCAAAAGAAGCGACGCTGTTCGCAATGCGCTCAAGCTGCCATTTTTTACCTGCAAGAACCATTATGTCCTTGTATGTGACCGGCTGCTTGACCATAGTAAAGCTACCGTCCGCGCTGACGGCTCGCCTTGAAATTTCTTCGTGGCCAACCAGAAGGTTGATTATTCGAACCAAAGCGTCGGGCTCAGACGCCATAATTGCGGGGATTGTCACCTCATCGATTCTGTAATACGAGACTCCTGAAAGCGTGCCGGATACTGTATGCAGCGTCGTATCCATTCTCGTGAATGAGGCTTGCTCGCCACCTTTGAGCAAGCCTGGGAAAACCGCGTTGTTCCATCTGCCCAAATCGTCGGTCGCCCGAAAGTTCGTCTTCAGTTCGACTACCGTTCCCCCCGTGCTTTCAAAGTGCTCTTTGAATCTTCTGTACAGCCTGAAGTCCGCGCGCCGGAAACCATATATAGACTGTTTTGGGTCGCCCACGACGAAAAGCGATCCTTCCAGGGGTGTGATAAGGCGCCAGTTTTTCTCCTCAGTCTCCTTGCCGGTTAAAAACATGGCGACCTCAGCCTGAATCGGGTCTGTGTCTTGAAATTCATCTATCAAAATAGTCTTGTACTTGCTTTGGAAATATATCCTTACCTCCGGATGATCCCTGAGCAGACATGAAGCGTTCATCAGCAAGTCCTGGAAGTTTAACTCCGTGACTGCCTGTTTGTGCCGGCTGTAGATACCCTTAGCCTTCATGGCGAAAGGAATGAGCAGATGCTCGTACGCGGACGCATTGATTAAGTCGATTACCGGCGTAATGAAATCATCGCGGAAGGCCTCAAAGTCTACACCTAACTGTTTCGCGTTGTCTTTTGTTCGCTTGTCGTCGCCCCATTTTCTCTGTGTGATCTTAACGGACGTTTTTGTAGAGAAGATCATCAGTAACTCAATCAGCGCTTTGTTTGTGAGTTGCTCTGACTTCGTACCCAGCGTTTTCTGCCGGAAAACCATCATACTTCTTTGCAGACTGTCGTAAGGAGCGTCGCCAAGTATTACAGCATCCGGGATCTCGCTATAATGGTCGCGTACCAGCTCATAGAGTTTGCGAAGCGTCTCTCTGGCGCGTTCGAAGACTACTTGCGGGGCTGTCATAGCGCGCAATCGCGCGGTCTCCTCGCTATCTTGAGCTTCGAAGCTGACGTCCTGGTTGTCGCATACGATTTTAAGAGTGTTTTTCGCTGCAACTTCTTTAACGCCGAAGTCGTCCATCAGGCTAAGAATCTGTTTATCTCCCTCATCTGCTTCCATCACATAGGTTTCCCAAGTCCTGCGCCTAAGAAGCTCATCGCCCGCATCGTCGATTTCCACAAAACCCGGATCTACGCCCGCTTCGATCGGGCGCTCCCTGAGCATCTTCGCACAGAATGAATGGATTGTGCCGATGTAGCATTCGTGTATGTGTTCCAGTGCTTCTTTTAGTAACTCTTCCCCACTCGCTGCAAGCTCTTTTTCCAGAGTTTTGCGTACGCGTTCGCGCAGCTCGATGGCGGCTTTTCGCGTGAAAGTTATCGCGACGATTTCTCCGATTTTTCGATAACCGGAGCTAATAAGCGCGTGGATGCGCTTAGTCATTTCCTCCGTCTTGCCGGAACCGGCGCCAGCTTCGACAAGAAGATTCTTTCTTAACTCTTGGGAGATGATTTCCCTGGCAGCTTGGTCGATTAACACCGGCCCATCCATACTCAATCCTCCTCAACCTCCGTCAAGCGCACACATATCCGCGCATATCCGCAGTAACGGCAATTAGGGCTTCGCCGGTCGTCAGACAACCTGACAGCTCCTTTTTCAGGCGGAAACAGCCCTTTGCCAATTTCGTCCACAAGTTCCGAAAGCGCAGCTTTGTAGACGTCCTCCGAATCATCGTCTACATGCAGGGATATTGTGTCATAATCACCTTTTGCCGTTACAAAGTGGTAAGACATTTTCGTAATATCACGCAACTTGGCTAAATCCGGATCGTCACTGGTTGCGGCAAGTTCCCTAAGCGCCAGATAATACAACGCAAGTTGAGCATTTGCCTCGGTGAGACCTGCGATCCCCGGATCCTGCATACCTTCGTAAAGCCATTTACTCCCGGTCTTGTAATCGGTAATCTCAACATCGCCATCCACGGTAACATCTATCCTGTCAATATACCCATACGCATTCACGCGCCTTCCTTCTCCCAATCTGATCGTCAGAGGCTCATCAAACCCGAACGCCATTTCAACTTTTTCAACGCTTCGCGCAGAGGATTTTTCTACTTCGTTCACCGCGAACCTCGAAACGTTCTCAAGCACCTCGTTTCTCTGCCTCCCGGTGTGAAAACTGCTTGCCGTCGGGAGTTCATCCTCACACCTTGCGATCTCAGTCTCGGCGATTATGTTGATGCCCTTGATCGCGAGAGAAGCGTCTGCCAGGATTCCGGGGTTATCCATAGAGTGATAAAGAAATTTCTCGAAAATCGCGTGATAAACCGAACCTGTCTCCAGATCCGTCAGCCAGCCCAGCGTATCGAAATCACGCGACTTGACTTCTTTTAGCTGAAGGATGTTTTTAAGAAAGAACTTATGCTTGCAGCTTAGAAAGTCAGACAGGGAGGATGCGGAAAGCACCTTCCCGGATATTTGCTCAGCGGAACTCCACATAGGAGCCGTCGCGGCGGAGGACGCTTTACGGCTTTGCGCTTCATCGCCGCTGAGTACCGCGCCGCCGTTGACACCCTTATAAAGCCAGAAATCGTTCCCGTCGATGAAAAGCTCGGGCCGGTCAACAACGAAACCCGCGTAATCCACAAGCTCGCCCGGTGCGAGGCTGTGGAGCTCGTGGAACAACGCCGCTGGGTAGCGCTCCCTGTTTTCAACCGTGTCGAAAGAGGAATAGCTACAGGTCAGCCCGCCGCTGAAGCTCTCAAGCAAAGCAGCAATAATCTCGATGTTCTTGCCGATCCTCATTGAGGACGTTGCCATTGGCTCCATGCGTTCGTGGTCGAGAAGGAGCGGATCCTCTATAGCCAACCCGGGAAAGTGGTCTGAACCAAGACCTACAAAGAAAACGTTGTTGCGCTCTATCCATGCCGCTTGCTTGTAAGTTGCAAGATGGATTTTTCCCGGCTCGGGCGACTGGCGGAGAATTCTGATATCCCTCATGTGTTCCTTGATAATTTCAATGGCCTCATGTAGCCGTGCGCGCCTTCCCCGAATGGTGGAGTTGAGTTCGTACAGAACCGCGCTTAGACCTTGAACGTCGAATGCGCTGAAGACGCGCTTGTATTTTCTCACTATTGCCTTTAGCGCGGATAAAAGGTCTTCCACGTCGACCAAGCCGTTGTCATCTTCCGGCGGTAAACTTTGAAACGCGGCAGTAACGAACTCGATCAGCCAACCCGCTGCCTTTATCGCGTTGACGTTTTCTTCCGCGCTCCTTCTCAGGTGAGCGGAGTATTTTTCGAGACATGGCAGGTATGAGCGCTGCTGCCAGGTGAGCCCTGAGTTTTTAATCACATTGACGACATTGAGCCTGCTGAACCTGTCAGCCCGCATGGGCATCACTCCGTCCTCGCCGCGTTGGTCGACTCTGACGTCAAATACGCCGCCGGAGAAAACGTTTATAAGCTCCTTGCTGCTGAATCCGCTGCCGATCCAGTCGAGCAGCAGCATCAGCAGCTTCGCGGGGGAGGACATCAGCAGAGGTAGGCCTGTCCCGAAAGTGACAGGCAGCTCGCGCCGGCCGGAGGGCGAGTCGTTGCTAAATGCGTACTGCGAGACTAATTGGCACAGCAACTGCGAATATGGCTCGCTAACAGTCGTCACAATCAGGACATTGTCAAACGGTATCTTATCCAGGATTATCCTGCGCAGCACTTCTTTGACTTCGTTATACTCACCGTAAGCTTCAAAGAAGCCTGTTTCTTTCGCTCGCAGTTCAAGCGGATGCGACCCGCTGACCTCGGGCGTGGCCGGCCCGCCCGGGACGCAAATGCTCTCCCCGGTCTCTCTTCCGGCAGAATCTGCTTGCAAGCCCATCTCGTCAAGCAGCCGGGATTCCAGATAATCAAACTCGCACGCTTCGAGCGCGTAACAGCAGGCAAAGCCGTTTCTTCGCTCCTTCAATGTACCACGCGCAAGCTCAATCACGTCGGAGTAGTCTGCATACTTGCTTTCATTTTTCCACGCGAAATACGACTCTATAATCAGCCGCAAGTCCACGCGCTTGCGTTCGTTGTCAACAAGGTTCAGCCCGACTATTCCGTGCCGGTAGCCGCAACCGAGTAGTTCCGTCACCGTTTTCGACAGAACCTTGCATATCCCGGGCGTGATTTCTATAGCGTCGAAAAACTGCAACTCACCACGCTCGCGCAGAGATCCTAAAATATCTGTCATCGCGTCTGTAACGCCTCTGCTGTCAAGGACGGTCAGACCGGCAGCCCGGATGCTATTCTCGGCGATTTCGTATGCCAGCTCCTTGATTGTCCTGACCGACAGGTTCAACGGGAAAACGCCATGGTCTCCCAGCGCCTTGAGCAGCTGCATCCGGATGCTCGCGCTCGGAATCAGCAGCAGCTTCGGCTTCACCCGGTAGTCATAGCACAGGCGCTTTATTTGCTCAATGTCATTTTGCATAACTGAAATCGTGCCTTTCTCTTGTATGGTTCGATTTCTTATAACTTAACATAGCGGCGGGCTGTGATGCAACAGATTTTAAAGCAAGTCGGGCGCAGCAGAACAGGCGCGAAACCTGATGGGCTGAGAGGCGTGATGAGTTCGAACCCCGCCAATCCCGCCCCCAACGGTTAATGTGCCCTTACGGTTCATGTTGACAAAACCTGTTTTTAGTTCTATCATTATACTTAACATTATCTTTACGGAGGTTTTAAAAATGAGAAGAAAACTGCTCATCCTGACAGCGCTTATCCTCGTACTCTCGTTTTGCGTAGGACTCGCGGGCTGCGACAAGAAAGCCGACTCGCCCGGCGACACAAGCACGCCGTCGAGCTCAGACAGCCCGTCGACCGCCGCCAGCACAGAAGAAGACCTCGGCAACTTTGAATTCACGCTCTCCCTGCACGACCCGATAACATCACCCAACGCCGTGTATTTCCAGGAGTGGGCCGACGCGATAAACAAAGCGACCGACGGACACGTGAAAATCACCCTCCACGGAAGCAGCACGCTCGCGGCGGCTACAGACGTGGCCGACATGGTCAAAGACGGAGGCTGCGACATCGGATGGCTATACACATCCTACTACGCGGGGCAGTTCCCCCTGACCGACGTCATCAACCTGCCGATGCAAGGATTCGGCGACCCCCTTGTCAGCACATCGGTACTGTGGGACCTCTATGACGAATACCAGGAAGTCCGCGACGAGTGGGGCGCGTTCAAGATGCTGATGCTTTACGGCAACCCGGGCATGATCTTCGCATCGGCAAAAGCGCCGATTACGACAGTCGCCGATCTGGCGGGCCTCAGCCTTCGCTGCCCAGCCGGCGCAATCACGAACGTCCTGACAGCATGGGGCGCGAACCCGATCACAATGCCGCCGCCCGACATCTACCAGGCAATCGAGAAAAACAACATCAGCGGCTACATTTTCGAGCCGTCCGGCATAACGAACTTCAGCCTTGAGGAAGTGACCAAGTACTATACCGACCTGCCGATGTACGACGGCCCGTTCGGCCTTATAATGAACAAAGCTTCGTGGGACTCCCTGCCGAAGAAGTATCAGGACATCATCGACGGCCTCTCCGGCTTTGACGGCTCGTTCGGAGCGGCGCAGTGCTTCGCGGACGCCGTTGACGTGGCGCGCAAGACCATTGTCGACGCGGGCGGCGAGTTCGTCACTGTCTCCAAAGAAGCCCTCGCGGAGTTCCAGATCGAAGCGGATAAATATGCTGACGGCTGGGCCGACGGCATAGGCGGCAGCATCGACGCGGCAGCGTACCTCGCAAAGGCGAAATCTTTAGCCCAGCAATACAGTTAACTTGCAACTGTTCAGGCGCTGCGCCATAGTGCGCGGCGCTTGAACCAAGGTTTGAAAAGAGGTGGGTGAGCCGGTGTCGTCGCTAACTATCGGCATTATCGGAGTTGTCGTATTCCTGATCTTGATAATGAAAGGAATGAACATCGGCCTTGCCCTGCTGCTTGTCGGCTTCGTCGGATACGCAGCGATAATCAACCCGACAGCCGCATTCGTGCAGTTGCGCACGGATCCGTCGACAAACGCAAGCACATATTCGTTTATTGTAGTCCCCCTGTTCATACTAATGGGGAACTTCGCATATCACGCGGGATTGTCCGGCGGTCTGTACGACTGCGCCAACAAGTGGCTTAACAGGCTGCCGGGCTCGCTGGCCTGCGCAACAGTCGCCGCATGCGCGGGATTCGGCGCAATATGCGGCTCGTGCGCGGCGACATGCGCCACAATGGGGACGATATCGCTGCCGGAGATGCGCAAATACGGTTACGACGACAAACTATCGACGGGCTCCGTAGCAATGGGGGGCACGCTCGGCATACTCATCCCGCCGTCGACGCCTATGATCATATACGCCATCATGGCGGAATGCTCCATCGGGAAGCTCTTTATCGCAGGCATTCTGCCCGGCGTCATGATGGCGGTTTTATGCATTGCTACCATCGTGCTGCTCATATGGAAAAACCCCGCCCTTGCCCCGAAAGGCGAAAAGTTTTCATGGCGCGCGCGCATCGCGTCCCTGAAAGGCCTCATAGGCGTTGTCGTACTCTTCGGCGTCGTACTCGGCGGCATGTTTTCCGGCTACTTCTCCGTCAACCAATCCGCCGCGATCGGCGCGTTTCTCGCGTTCATTATTATGATTGTAAACATGGCTATCCGCAGCCAGCTTAAATGGAAAAAGTTTTGGGAAATCTTCAAGGAGGCTATGTGGAGCTCCATCACGACCTTCGCGATGACCTTCCTCATAATCATCGGAGCGAGCTTGTTCTGTAAGTTCCTCACTATATCGCAGCTCCCGATGACACTTGCAAACTATATAGGGAACCTAAATATATCGAAGTACGCAATCATCGCCCTGATGATGCTCGTATATATTTTCCTCGGGATGATCATGGATGAGCTGCCAATGATTATGCTCACGGTGCCGATCTTCCTCCCGATAATAAACAGGCTTGGATTTGACGTTATCTGGTTCGGCATTTTCATCATCCTGACGATGGAAATGGGCGCGATAACTCCGCCCGTCGGCTTGAACTGCTTCATAATATCCGGAGTCGCAAAAGATATCCCTCTATCGACGATATACAGGGGCGTCATACCATTTACTGCGACTATCATTGTCGGCGTGATTCTGCTGTGTATATTCCCGCAGATCGCGCTGTTCCTGCCGGGGCTTATGTGAGTAGTTAGTAGTTAGTAGTTAGTAGTTAGTAGTTTGATGTCGGGGCCTGGGAGTTTTGTCCAAGACTCCTAACAAGCAGCAAACTACTTTGAAGGGGTTATGAGTTTTGCTTGACAGATTCAAAAGGGTAGGAAACGTCGTCGGGGCGGTATCCAAAGCTGTGTGCTATATCAGCTTTATCGGCCTCCTCGCGATATTGCTCTTGAACGTAGCAGATGTAATCCTTGCGAAGACGTTCAAGCCGATCCTGGGCGCCTACGAAATCACCCAGAGGCTTCTGATGTGCACGATTTTCGCGTCATTTGCATACGCGCAGACGAAGAAGACCCATATAAACATGACAATCCTGATCGTGCGCTTCCCGCGCACTATTCGTTTCATACTATTTACGCTAATGTGCTTGCTCTCCGTTTTTGCAGCCGGCGCGCTTGCGTACGCTGCGTTCTATCAGGGTGGCGTCTCCAGGGACGTGGGCACCGCGACAGAAGTCCTGCTGATACCGCTGTTCCCCTTCTTCTTCATCGAGGCGCTGTCAATGGCGACCTTCACAGTCGTGCTGCTGTATGACGCTGCCATGTCGTTCATGTCCATATTCAAAGAGGACTTCGCAGCTCACGTCATGTCCGAATGGACATGAAGCAGGCCGGGCGAACAACGCTTGAGGGATCCGAATGAAACGAAGCCGGGCAGCGGGATATGCAATTATAGCGGCAATCTATGTCGCAGCCGCGCTGATAGGTATCTCAGTATACCGGGCGACTCCGGGCGCCAATGCCCTGTGGAGGCTCTTGGCCGGTGATGCCGCAGCGACGGTGTTTGTATATATTACCGGCGTGGCGCTGGGAAACGCTTCAGTATACGACCCGTACTGGAGCGTTGCTCCTATCGTAGTTTTTTCATCGCTCGTACTTGCGGCTGGCAAGGCAGCCGCAGGAACGTTGCTACTGCTCATAGCGGTCTGGTACTGGGGAGTCCGCCTTACAGCAAACTGGGCGCACACATTCAGAAACCTGGGCACGCAGGACTGGCGATATGACGGGTTCAAAGAAAAATACCCCCGCGCTTTCCAGGTAATAAGCCTTCTGGGCATCAACCTGTTCCCGACGGTGGTGGTATACCTATGTATGCTGCCGGGTGTTATCTTCATTAGAGAAAGCGCGCTTAATGCCTTGACAATAGCCGGGTTTGCGGTATGCATATTTGCTGCTACGCTCCAATTATTTGCCGATATACAGATGCATCGTTTCAGGCGCAGGAATGCCGGGAAGCGGCTGCTAATCCGCGAAGGATTGTGGAAGCATTCGCGGCATCCGAATTATCTGGGCGAGATATTGATGTGGTGGGGCGTGTATATCATCATGCTTTCATCTTCGCCGCGAATGTGGTACTTAGCCGCTGGCCCGGCCGTGAACACGCTAATGTTCCTTTTCGTGAGCATCCCATTGGCTGATAAACACAACCGCGCCGAGCGTCCCGGTTTTGACGAGTACCTTGGGGAGACAAACAGGCTGCTGCCGCTCAGGTTGAGAAAAATGTGAAATTTGAAAACGCTAGTGCCGTGTGACATCTAAAAGCTTACAAAAATTGCGGTGTATTTTTTCGGTAATCAAGGCGAAAGTCTGAAGGAATACCCGAGGTATTTCAAGGACTTTCAACGCAGAGTGACGGAAAAAGACATCGTAAGAATGTAAACTTTTAGATGTTACAGGGTACTATGCAATGTCTAGCGTTTTTGAATATGGCCGAAAAAAGCAGTTACTGCCTACAAAATCTGAGGAAACCATTCATGCACTACGCGGACTATAAGACGATACTCTCGGCGAAAAACGGGATGAACCTGTACCGCGGCTGCTCGCACGGATGCATATACTGCGACAGCCGGAGCTTGTGCTACCGGATGAACCATGCGTTCGAAGACATCGAAATCAAGCGAAACGCAGCAGCGATACTGGAATCCCAACTCAAACGCAAACGAAAACCGTGCATGATCGGCACAGGCGCCATGTGCGACCCGTACATCCACCTTGAGGAAGAACTGAAAGTGACGAGGCAGTGCCTTGAGCTAGTCGAAAACTACGGGTTCGGGCTGGCGATACTGACGAAGTCAGCCCGCATTTTGCGCGACCTCGATATATTGAAAGCGATAAACGCGAAGACAAAATGTGTCGTTCAGATTACGCTGACGACGCATGACGAAGACCTCTGCAAGATACTCGAGCCGAACGTATCCGGTACGCATGAACGTTACCGTATACTGGAAGAAATGCGCGAAGCCGGAATCCCCACCGTCGTTTGGCTAAGCCCAATCCTGCCATTCATAAACGACTCGGAAGATAATCTCGCGGGACTGCTCGACTATTGCGTCACAGCGCGCGTTCATGGCATTCTATGTTTCGGATTTGGGATGACCTTACGCGAAGGGAACAGGGAGTATTACTACAAGCAGCTCGACGACCATTTCCCGGGTATGAAGGATCGGTACATCCGCGAGTTCGGTAACTCGTACTCATGTTTGAGCCCGAATAACTCCAGGCTGATGAGCATCTTTAAGCGCAGGTGCAGCGAAAACGGCATCCTATGGAGAACCGACGACGTGTTCGCGTATGTCAACGAGTTCGAACAGAAGAAACAACAACTCTCGTTGTATTGATCAGGAGAGGGTGTCCGTCAGATTTCGTAAGCATTGCTTACGAAATTCACAAATTGTTCACAAATTGACGAAAAAAGCCTATTGACCTTCAAGTTCCTTGAACCTTTATGCTTGTGACAGTACACAAATATAGAGGAGGAAAGATTATGCCAACCATAATCATCGACGAGGAGTTTAGAAGCCTGCTTCCAACTTTGGACAAAGACACATACGCATCGCTGGAAGCCAACATCATCGCGAACGGATGCCGCGACTCGCTTGTACTTTGGAACGACATCCTGCTCGACGGCCACAACAGATACGCGATTTGCACAGAGCACGATATTCCGTTCAACACAGTGGAAAAAGAGTTTGACTCCAGGGAAGCGGCGGTAATCTGGGTCATCACAAACCAAATCTCACGGCGCAACATGAACCCGACGCAATTGAGCTATTTCAGGGGTTTGCACTACAGGAAAGACAAGGTTATAGTGACGAACGCGAGCGGGAAGAACCAGTGGAATTTGGTTGAACCCAATAATTGGGTTCAACCAAAAAAGAAATCAACGGCATCTCGCCTCTCGGAACAGTACAACGTGACGCACAACACCGTATTAAGCGACGCCAAAGCGTCCGAAGCCGCAGATGCGATAGGCGAAGTATCGCCGGAAGCGAAGCAAAAGATCCTGTCCGGCGAAGTGAAAATCGACAAGAAAGTCCTCGTTTCCCTCGCATCCGCAGAAAAGGAAGAGCTCAAAGAGATTGCGGCGCAGATCGAAGATGGCACATACGCGAAGATAAAGCCTGAAGCGCCGGCGCCTGCTAAACCGGAAACGCCGCTAGAGTCCGTCCTCTCCGATATGAAGCCTCTTGGCGAGGCAATATCAAGCGTTGTCGGCTCGCTCGACGAAAAACTCGCGAAGATTACAAAGAAAGCCGACAGGACGAAGCTGAAGACAGCGCTGCGCGCATTCATCGACAAGCTCGAGGAACAGTACGGAAGACTGTGACACTTGAACGTGGGGCTCCCGCCCCAACCAAAGGAGATGCATTGTATGGCCGGGAAAACGAAAACGTATACCAATGAACAGCTTCTTAAGAAAGTGCGGCGCTTAAGGTCGCTAATGTCAATCTTCGCGCCGTCAATGACGAAAAAGGCGAAGCTCCGCGCAGGGACGGAACTCTACATTGAGACGGACGAAGGCCTTGTCCGCGTGCTGGCGTACAATCTTGAACGGGAGCAAACGCTCCCGCTCTTCGTTAACATGCACGGTAGCGGATTCGTGATGGGCGACGCTGAGATGGATGATGCCTGCATGAAAACCATCGCCGAAAGCATCGACGTCAAGATTTTGAGCATCGACTACAGTCTGTCGCCCGACTATCCGTTCCCGAAAGCACTCAATGAATGCTACTCTGTCGTGAAGTACGCGAGGGAGCACCCGGAAGAGCTCGGCATCGACCCTGAACTGATTGCCATCGGCGGCCAAAGCGCCGGCGGGAACCTTACTGCAGCGATGTTGCTGCTCGACAGCGAGAGGAAGCAGCTTGGTGCAAAGTGTGCAATACTCGACTACCCGCCGCTCGACGTGTTCACCGACGCTTCGGAAAAACCGCACCCAAAAGGCTCGATACCTGTGTTTATGAGCCGCATGTTCGACCCATGCTACCTGAATGACAAAGAAGGCAGGAAGAATCCGCTGATATCGCCGCTGTACGCATCCGTGGAGCAGGTAAAATCGTTTCCGCCGACGCTCGTAATCACAGCAAGCCGGGACTCGCTGTGCGAAGAAGGCGAGCGGTTCAGGGATATGCTCATGGAAGCGGGGGTCGACGTCACGCATAAACGCTTCGAAGCAAGGCACGGCTTCAACCTCAAGCCCGGCCCTGCCGCAGACGAGTCATGGCAGTTGATCATGGACTTCCTGCGCCGGCATTTGTTGGATTGCTAGGAGCCTGGGCTTGCTGCCGGCACGGCGGCAAATCCACCCGCGATAACCGGCGGGGTTCGACCCCCGACTGCCTAAGCAGGCAGTATTAGATGCGTAAAAAGGCAGACATTGTCTGCCTTTTTCGCGTAGGTTGCGGCTATGCATATACCGGTAGCGAACACGCTGCTGACACTCCATCAGCAATTCGCTCATTTTTTTGCGACAATACGGTGGCTATTCGCTGTGTTTTTGTGCTAAATGCCGTAGAATACGCTCATTTTTTCGCAATACCTATTGTATCATTCGGCGAACCAGCGTATACTATGGTTCACACGGCAAAACCGCGTCTGACGATTTTGAGTGATTTTTCGTCAGGCGAACCATACTATAGCAACTGGAGGTGAAATCTTTGGTATACCTGAAACGTAAAATAGACCAATATCTCATTGACTGGAAAAACGATCCGGAAAGGAAACCGTTGATCGTCAAAGGACCAAGGCAAGTTGGAAAAACCGAGTCCATAAGCAGATTTGGTTCTTTGAACTTTCGAAATGTAGTGTATATTAACTTCGTCGAAGAGCCAAAGTATAAAACAATCACGTCAGACGGGTACAGCACGGACGATATCATCAGGAACATCTCCCGGATTGACCCATTAAAAGACTTCACCACAGGCGAAACGCTCATCTTTTTTGATGAGTTGCAAGAGTTCCCGGATATATCGACGGCTATGAAGTTTTTTTGCATCGACAGACGGTTTTTCGTAGTCTGCAGCGGTTCGATGCTGGGGATTAACTACCGCACGATAGAAAGCAACAGCGTTGGGTACAAGACAGATTATGAGATGCGCTCCATGGACTTTGAGGAGTTTTTGTGGGGAAAAGGGTACGACGATGGCTTTGCAGCTGATTTGCTGGACCATATGATCAAACTGGAAGCTTTCAACGATACCTTGCTGGCAGTATGCAGAGCACTATTCCTTGACTACTGCATACTTGGCGGTATGCCGGCTGTTGTGAGAGAGTACGTTACAAAAGGCACATTCCAAGGGTCGCTTTTACTCCAGAGGCAACTGATTGCAGACTATGAGGAAGATATACGCAAATACGCGCAAGGCATGGATCAAACGCGCATACTCAATGTTTTTAACCAAATACCGGTACAGCTCGCTAAAGAGAATAAGAAATTTCAAATCTCAAAGGTCGCTGCCGGAGCCAGGTTCAAGGACTATCGAGGCTGCGTCGAATGGCTGAAAGACGCCGGTGTGGTAAATGTTTGCTACTGCTTGAACTACCCGGAGCTGCCGCTTAAAGGAAACTATGATGAAGCGAAGCATAAGATATACTACTCCGACAGTGGGATGCTTGTTGCCATGCTGGACGAAGAAGCACAGGAGGACTTGAGGACGAACAGAAACCTCGGCGTATATAAGGGCGCGTTGTATGAGAATGTCGTCGCGGAAGCATTCGTGAAGAGCGGTTACGGTTTGTTCTACTACAAGCGGGACGACTCCACCTTGGAAGAGGACTTCTTTGTCAGGACTGCGAGCAGACTGATTCCTGTTGAGGTCAAGGCGAGCAGCGGTAGGTCGAAGTCACTCAGAACGTTGCTGGATAGCGAGAAGTACCCGGAGATAGAGTGCGGCATTAAGCTTACGGGCGGCAATATAGGGTGCGCTGAAAGTATCTATACATTCCCGTATTTCTGCGCGTTCTTGTTAAAAAGATTTATCAGCTCCGGCGCCCTGGACAAAAGCCGCGTCATTAGATGACGCGACTTTTGCTCAAGGCTCCTAGTCTACCGTTTACTTCAGCCTCTTGTTCTCGAGTACCCAGTCGCGATCCTTAAGCGCCATGCCGACGCCTACTTCGAGGAACTTCTCCATGTTCGCCGACATATCCCTGTTGTAGCCTTCGGTCTCAAACTCCAGCTTCCTTTGCTCTTCTGTCTGCGGGCGCTTGAAGCGCTCCTCGAGTTCCTTCATGCCCTCGGGGGTGCTGTACAAAGCCCAACGCTCTTGCCTCTCCGCGAAAATCTTGGCTCCGCTCGGGTAAGGCACAATGAGGAACACGCCGTCTTCGATGCCTTTTTTCATCCGCAAGGCAAGCTCGCGCGGGTCCATTCCGTGCGTCTGCATGATGTTATACATGAACTCTCCGACTTCTGGGGTGGCGTTGAAGCCTGTGTTCTTGAGGTGCTCCGGCCTTGACTTTGTCATCGCGTCATTGATGTTCGAGTTGATGTTAGCGGGTATCATGGCGGAGACTTCGATTCCGTATGCCTTGAGCGCGGAGTAATAGCCTTCCATCAGAACGAGGATGCCGGCTTTCGACGCTCCGTATGTCCCGCCTGCCGTGAACGCGGCCAGAGATACAGTAGTGGTGATGTGCCCGCCTTTGCCGGCCTTTATCATGCGCGGTACCCAGGTGATAAGGCCGTAGGCGACTCCCAGGAAGTTGACGCCTATAACCCAGTCAAAGTCTTCGAAAGTTGAGGCTTCGATCGGCCCGAAGTTGTTCACGCCGGCTGTCTGGATTAGCAGGTCCGGGGTGCCGAATACTCGCTCCGTTTCATCCGCCGCTTTCGCCCATCCGTCTTTGTCCATGACGTCCAGTTTGATGAAGTGTACTTGTGCGTCTTTGTCTTTGAAGTGCTGCGCTGCTTTTTCCATGTGGTCGTCGCGCACGTCGGCTATGACGACTTTCATGCCTGCTTCGGAGAATATCTGCGCTTGCCCAAAACCTGCGCCTGACGCTCCTCCCGTGATGAATGCTACCTTTCCCGCGAAATCTTTCATGTCTGTCTCTCCTTGTCTCATTAATGGGTAATATCACGTATAATGGCTCGCTAGAGCCATTATACTATGAACGAAGTGAATAGTATAATTTGCCATGTGGCGCGTCCCGCGCCACGGCTATAATCACGTATAATGGCTGGCACAGCCATTATACTATGTAAGCGTAAAACAGCGGGACGCCTACACAAACGTCCCGCCAGCATGATAAGCTGGAACGCTCATGTTGAATCATTGTTGATATATCTAGCACGAAGCTTTTGAAGCGCCAGATGCAG